>Ga0210408_10000673_pt1 | contig 40263 bp, 32 predicted proteins | sample IncBWH4MmetaG_FD_155471 | JGI IMG/M metagenome (GOLD analysis project Ga0210408, IMG submission 155471) | Forest soil microbial communities from Barre Woods Harvard Forest LTER site, Petersham, Massachusetts, United States - Inc-BW-H-4-M | ecosystem: Environmental > Terrestrial > Soil >...
ACTCTCTACTTTTTCCATTGGCATATTTTATTGTGTGAAATCCATATCCAATCGTAGGGTTGGAAACAGTATGATTTTTGCTGTCTTTACCATCGAAGAACCATAATTTGCATTCTGGTGACACTTGAAGTGTGAGCCGATGCAACTCGCGCATGTCACTGCGTTTTGACTCCGGCTGGCTGGTAATATACTTCTCGATTTGTTCTTGTACGTTCGTATGTTCTGCTCCCAAGCTGCGCGCACGAGATTATACGACGTTTAATCCCTCTCCCCGTTGCAAGGGCGGTTTATCGGCGTTCATCCGCGTTCATTGGTGCACCCACTGGATTCGTCCTGGAAAGACTACGAGATGCGAAAAGGGTTTACGAGAAAACCAAAACCGGACGAGCCCGCGACGCCGGTCAAGAACTACATCACGCCGAGCGGCCTCGAGCGCCTGAAAGATGAGCATCGGTTTCTGCTCACCAGGGAGCGTCCGGCCGTGACGGAGGTGGTGGCGTGGGCTGCCAGCAACGGCGATCGCAGTGAAAATGCCGACTATCAGTACGGCAAGCGGCGGCTGCGGCAGATCGATGGGCGGATTCGCTTTCTCACGAAACGAATCGAAGCCGCGGAAGTGGTGGACCCGGAAGCTCCGAGAGCAGGGCAGGCGGCGACGAGGGCATTCTTCGGAGCGACCGTGCGCTATGCCAATGCCGCGGGAGTATCGCGAGTGGTGAGCATCGTGGGCACAGACGAAATCGATCTCAACCGCAACCACATCAGTTGGGTGTCACCTCTGGCGCGCGCATTGATGAAATCGGCAGCGGGTGACAGCATAGTCCTTCAATTGCCTGGCGGCACAGAACACTTGACCGTGCTGGAAGTGAGTTACGAGCGCATTTCTGTGGAACCGTTCCGTGAACCACCTGGGTCCGAAGCCTCGGCAAAGGGACTCCCTCGCCGACGCTAATCCACCTGACGAGAAACACCGAGATTAGCTTATCTGCGCCGTGTGAAATTGCGAATTGACGAGAATGCCATAAGAGAAGGGAAAACGCAGCGCTTGACGCCGCTCGGCCAAAGGTTCGACGCCAAGTGGTCCGCTTCACGCGAATCAAAAGATAGCAGCTCGAATGAGTGGTAAAATTTCGAACGGGTGTTCTCTTGTGACTTGGCTATGGGCTCTGAGCCCGAGAATCGCCGGTACAGCGTTTCACGGGCAGGGACAAGAAGCTATGGAAATCGGCGAAAACCGACACACTCTCTTACACAGTTTCACATTTGTCGTTTGGGATGGCAACGAAGTAGAAGGCGAAATTAGCTGTTGAATCAAGCACTTCCACGAAGTGCCGGGATGGCGGAACTGGCAGACGCAGCGGACTCAAAATCCGCCGACCTTCGGGTCTTGGGGGTTCGACTCCCCCTCCCGGCACCAGCCCAGGCTGGGCCTATCATTTCCGCTAGCGTTTCCTGACTGATCTTGGGAATTGCAACCTCTGGTTTTCCGTCCTTCCCGAAGTGAGCCAGCAGGAGAAGCATACGAGCAAGTCGCTTCTCACTGGAATTGAGGGGCTGGTCAATCAAATCCTCTTGGTATCGAATGTTCCGTGTCAGCAAATATGCCCCGAACATGTCGGAGAAAGTGTGTTCACGATGGAGTACTTCCATCATGGGCTTTGTCGATTCGCATTACGGAGCAATCGGTCATTGCGGTTGCGGAGCAAAGTCGGAGAGGCTGTCCCGCAAGGCAACCTTCTCCGAAGAAATCGCCCTCGTTCAGAATGCCGATGGTGGCTTCCTTCCCGTTTTCGAGACGACGGTGAGTCGTATCTTACCTTTCTGAATATAAAAGACAGCATCGGACGAATCGCCCTGAACGAAAATCGTTTACTTATTGGAAACGTTTGCGATCTTGCTCCCACCGTCGATGGTCGAAAGGAGTGTCTCGGGATCGAATTCGCTACGTTTCTTGGCCGCTACTTTGGGTCTCACGTTTCCCCTGCGCAGAGTTCCGAACGGACAGAGCGCAACTTCCTAGAATGAAAGATGAACAAAATGCGTATGAAGGCGAGAACAACGTCAACTTTGCGGGCACAGCTGCAATCGGCTCGACAAAAATATGGTTTCCCCCTTGGTGTCGATAGTCAATCCGTCCCGGCGTTCCTAAACAAAATACCCACCCTTGCAAACCACCCGGCAGGTCTGCTGGTGGAAGGCTCAGGATCACGACATTCCCCTCGCTTGGAGCCTCGCAGGACAAAAGAGCGGGATAGGAACCTACGCAGTTACAGTGACATCTCCTGTGGCGATTTGTGGCTCGTTCCTATCTGAACTGAGCAGTGGCCATCCTCGTCGGAGGACGTATTCCAGCCAAGCTCCTGCGAACTGCGACGTGAGTACCGCAGCCAGGACAAGAGTCGTGTAGAAAGTCGCATTGATGATGCCAGCATTGAAGGCGACACTCGCCAACACGATGCCCGGCCCGCCACGGGCGTTCGTTGTAAACGCCAAGTTAATCAGGTCGAGTCCGCGGAATCCAGCTAGCCGACCCGCAAGTGCGACAGACAAAAGCTTAATCACGCACGTAGCGACGAGAAAGAGCAGCAGCATGCGCCATGAGAAAGCACGAACGAGATCGAGCTTCAGCCCAACCATGGCGAAATAGATCGGAATGAAGAAAGCGAACGACACTTTGCCAATGGCATCGAGTGCTTCCGAAAACAGCCGCCGCTTCTTGTGTACAACCGCAAATCCGGCCAGAAATGCAGCAAACACGAGGTTGACACCGAGGGCGCCAGCGATGACGCAGTATGCAAGCAACACCGCTAGGGCGTAGGCAATGGGTGAGTGCTGGGCAAAAACATTAAATCGAGATTTGTTGATTCTCTTCACAGCTCTCGGCAGCAACGTGAGACCCAGTGCGAAAAAACCTAGAGTTGACAGAAGATGGTATGCCACGTGTCGTGGCTGCAAAGCCGCTGTTCCTGCCAAAGCAGTGGCGACCGCCAACGCAGCCCACAACACAATGTCTTCAAGGACTGCCACGCCCAGGACTAAGCGGGCGAAGCGAGTGTGAAGAATCTTGAGATCGGCGAAGATTTTGGAAATCACGGGAACTGAAGTGACAGCGACCCCTACTGCAAGAATGATGACTAGGGAGAGTTTGTTCCCCCTTGGCCCAGAAATAGCCGTGCCAACCAACATAGGACCGCACGCCAGACCAATCACAAAAGGAATCCCAGTCCCGACCGCAGCTAGCCAAGCTACCTCTCGCCTCTCCTCACGAGTAAACAACTGCTTCGTCTCGGCCCCGGACATGAACATCAGAAGCAGCAATCCCATCCAGTAGACGAAATCCAGGATGGGTGCATGGTGCTCGGACAATTCAGGAAATGAGTATGATGCGAATCGCAGCCGTCCCAGTAGTGCTGGCCCCAAGACAATCCCTGCAAGAATCTCACCTACGACCCTCGGTTGGCGAATCTTGACGAACAAATAGCCGAGTAGCTGGGCGAGAGAAGCGAGGAGCAATAGCAGAAGAAGAATGGACGTGAGGTCTGAGTTTGACACGGACAATTGATGCGGCAAAGCGGCCGTCCGTTGTGTCAAAAAAGAGAAGAAGAAGAGCACGTCGGCTGGACTATGGAACTGGTCGAAGTTCTGTGGCTGAACTGTGGCTAACCCCGAAAAATGCTGGTCAGGCCTGCACACGCCGAACGCCGTTCAAAGAAGCTAAACCTTCCCGGACTCCGATCGGCTCACTCACATCCATCAGAATGTTCGAGGCATGTTATTTGCGGTGAACGAGGTGCTGGCCAAGCGCGGCATCAACATCGAACGCCAGGTTCTGGACGCGCGGCGACCGTGGGTATGCTATCTAGGAGATCAACCAAACCTGTGACGAAGGCTTAATCCGGGAACTCGAGCAGATTCCGCAAACGATTCGGGTCCGGGTGACGCTTCCGGTAAAGGGGAGATCCAAGGCAGGCCTGTCTCAAGAAGCTGCTGACTCCTTGCGCAATTGGTACTTCAGCAGTTTGTAAGAAAGATCACTGCGCGAGAGGCCGAGGCGACGCGCCGCCTCCGCCTGGGCGCCGCCGGTCGATTGCAGGGTGCGCTCGATCAGTGTCTTCTCCACTGTCGAAAGCAAATCCCTCAGATCGAAACTCGGCGGCAATGCCTCGATCCAAGCCAAGTTCGCGTGACCGGCGCTACCGTTGCCGTGGGGTTGAGTGAGTGCTCCCGCGGCGGCACCGAGTGGGAAGTGCTCCGCGCCAATTTCCTCCCCCGGAGAAAGGATGACCGCGCGCTCGATCAAATTCCGCAATTCCCGGATATTCCCGGGGAATTCGTAAGACATCAAACGGACCAACGCCTGCATGCTCAAACGCCCTTTGGGCACGTTTAACTCGCCAGCCATCTGACCGAGGAAAAGATCACAGAGTGCTGCGATGTCGGCCCTGCGATCGCGCAAGGGAGGAATCGCAACCGGGACCACTGCCAGGCGGTAATAGAGATCCTCGCGGAACAGGCCCTCGTTGACGCGTTGCTGCAAATCACGGTGAGTCGCTGCGAGGACACGCACATCCACACTGCGAGGCTTCAGCGAACCGATCCGGATAACCCGTCCCTCGGTGAGGACCCGCAAGAGCTTCGCCTGGGCCGCTGGCGACATTTCCGCAACTTCGTCGAGGAACAGTGTTCCTTCGTGCGCAGCTTCAAAGAGTCCCAACCGGCTGCGATCGGCTCCCGGGAACGCGCCCCGCTCATGTCCGAACAATTCGCTTTCGAGCAAGGCCTCGGTAAAGGCAGCGCAGTGGGCTGCCAGGAACGGCTTGCTCGCCCTGGGACTCTGGCGGTGAATGGCGCGTGCCACCAGTTCCTTGCCCGTCCCTATCTCACCGCTGATCAACACGGTGGCGGTGGTGGGCGCAACCCGAGCGATTTTCTCGCGAAGCTCGCGCACTAACGCGGTGTCGCCGAAAACCTCCGACGAACCTTCCAGGCGTCCCACGGCCGCTTTCAGCAGGCCATTCTCCCGCAGCAGCGTCGTGTGCTCGCATGCTCGTTGTATCGTGGCGCGGAAGACTTCCGGCGTAAAAGGCTTCGCGAGAAAATCGAAAGCACCTTCAGGCGTGCTCTCGACCGCCAACTCCGAAGTGGCCACAGCGGTCAGAAAGACCACCGCCACGTTGGGATCCACCTCGCGCGCCGCCGCCAGAACGTCCAGTCCTCCGCCGTCGGGCATTTTCTGGTTGGTGAGAATAGCCTCGTACTGGTTGCTGCTCACCGCCTGCCGCGCCTCTTCCACTCCGGCGGCGTGAAATACCACATGCCTGTCCTGCTCCAGGTTGGAAACGAGGATCTTGTGCATGTGCGCTTCGTCGTCAACAATCAGAATTCTGCCCATAGTACGTTTACGCTTTCGTCGTGACCGCCCCGGTCGCCACTCCGGGCAAGATCAGTGTGAATCGAACGCGTGCGGCGGTCGTGTCCGTGAGTTGCAGTACTCGCGAGTGAGAGCGGGCGAGGTCGTGAGCAATGGCCAGTCCCAGCCCGCTGTCGGACCCCGCTCGCACTCCGAGAGACTGTCTTTTCCAGTTCCATCATTGGTGTTCGGATGGTTCACCGAGGGCTACACAAGCACCGATACCCGAGGGGCGAGCTGTCCCTCAAAGGTACCATGTAAACTAATTGTAAAAAATACAGGCAAGCGGACTTCCATTCGGATCGGACATCTAAACGGAAGAATTGATTAATGTTAAAGATCGCCTGGCTGTGAGGAGTTGTAAGGAAGTATCAATAATTAGACACATTTCGTTCAAATTCTTGCACACCGCGGGTAGCGTAGGGAACATTCGAGGGGGGGAGGAAAGGGGGGTACTACTCCCTCGAAATCGGAAGCTTCGCCAGTTCCCAGGCGTCAAAGCCTCCGGCTAGATTCGTGACCGACTCATAGCCCGCCTTCTTCAGCAGGCTGCAGGCAATCATGCTGCGATAGCCGCTTTTGCAGTGGACGACCAGCGGAAGCGTCTTGTCGGGCGCAGGCAGCTGGCCGGTGAACCGGTCTAGCGGGAACAACTGGGCATTTGCTATGTGTCCCGCTCTCCACTCCGGCTCGCGCCGTACATCAAGAACCTGCACACGGTTTTGCGCCAGACTCTCCCGCAATTCCGGCGCTGCGATTTGCGGGATGAGGGCGAGTTTGAAACCTGCACCAGCCCAGGCTTGGACACCTCCGCCAAGATACCCACGCTCGGCGTCGATACCCACCCGCGCCAGCCGCAACGTCGCTTCGTACAACTGCTCATCACCGCCGGCAACCAGGACGGGTTGCCCGGCGAGGCCCAGGATGGTCCCCGCCCAAATCGCGAACTGGCCTGAAAGGGCGATGTTGATGGCTCCCGGAATCGATCCCGCGGCGAACTGATCTCCCGGGCGGACATCTAATACCGGCGCGCCCTGCTCCATCAAAGCCCTGACCTCTTTCGCCGACAAGCGCGGCAAGGGCGGAAGGTCTGCCATAGGCGCGGCTCCTCCCCGGTTGATCTCGGCGTCTTGCAGAAAATATTCCGGTCGCGCCGGCAGATTCTCTGTCAGTTGCTTCACGAAGTCTTCGCGGCTGGCGATCTGCAGGGCGTAGTTTGTCAGGCGTTCTGTCCCGATTGTCGAGGAGCGCTCCGCGCGCATCTGGCGCCCGCACAACGACCCGGCGCCATGAGCCGGATACACCGCAACCTCGTCTGCAAGTTTGAGCAGTTTGTTATGCAGGCTGTCGTACAAGAGCCCAGCCAGCTGTGTCGGAGTATGCGTCGTTGAAAGATCGGGACGCCCGACATCTCCAATGAATAGCGTGTCTCCCGTCAGAACCGCCCACGGCTGCGACGACTTCTGTTCGTCGGTAACCAGCAGGCAAATGCTCTCGGGTGTGTGCCCCGGCGTTTCCAGCACTTTAATTCCTGCCCGGCCGAAGCGCAGCTCAAAACCATCGGTTAAATCGACATGCGGAAATTTCGCTCCCGCCTGAGCTCCTATGTAGATGGTCGCGCCCGTGCGGGCCGCCAGTTCCTTATGGCCCGATACGAAATCGGCATGCAGGTGGGTCTCAAAAATGTGGCGGATCTTTAGCCCGTGCTCCTGTGCCGCCTTCAAGTAAATCTCAACATCCCGCTGGGGATCAACCACCACGGCCTCGCCATCCGACCCCAGCAAGTACGAGGCGTGCGCCAGGCATCCCAGGTAGAACTGCTCGAAGTACATGGTCGCGCTGGCGGTATCGGCAAGGGTCACGAGGGCCTCCCTGACGACTTCATGATAACCCGATAGCGGAAGCAATCCAGGATATGATCATTGACCATGCCGACCGCTTGCATGAATGCGTAGCAAATTGTGGAACCGACGAAATTGAAGCCTCGCCTTCGCAGATCCTTGCTCAGAGCGTCCGACTGCGCAGTGCACGCCGGCACTTGCCGTCCAGCCTTCCAGGCGTTTGCGCGCGGCTTGCCATCCACGAATTGCCAGACATATTGATCGAAACTGCCCGCTTCGTCCTGGACCTTCACGAACGCCTGGGCATTTCGTACAGTGGATTCGATTTTCAGTCGATTCCGAACGATCCCGGGGTCCTTCAGCAGGCTGCCGATTTTGCGTCGATCATAGCGGGCGACAAGTTGAGGATCGAAGTTGTCGAAGGCGGCTCGATAACTCTCTCTTTTCTTCAAAATCGTGTCCCAACTCAACCCCGCTTGCGCCCCCTCGAGGATGAGAAACTCGAATAGCCGGCGATCATCATAGACCGGCACGCCCCATTCCGCATCGTGATAGAGGATGGCGAGTTCATTTCGCGCCCAACTGCAGCGTATCGGATCGCGTGTTTTAATTCGGGTCGATTTCAAGTCCTTTTCCCGTCTCCATAAGGTATCCTGGTAGCAGGTTCTACTACCCTGCCTTCCCCACCGTGTCATTGAGACACATTTCGCCCCAGTTTTACAGGAGTTACGCGATCTAAGCTGTGGATTTCATGGCCCTTCTGGGCCATGACCAAACGGGTGCTCCTTTTGTAACTTGGAACTTGCGATGGTCTCTCCTAGAGTCGAGTCTTGCCATTGCGGCTTGGGTAGCGGCTTTCGGCCTGAAACGTGCATCTAATGTTAGGGGATGGCTTCAGGCCGTGATTGGCAGTAAAAATTTTGGAAGCGGTGGGAATGAAGTACACGATATCCATCTTTTGTCTCCTGGCTCTGGGCTTGGCGCTGGCCGTACCGGCCGCGCCGGCACAGACTCCATCGGCTGCGTACGTGGCTCGCTCGACGACCGCCCTTCCGACCTCTTCCTCTCCATCGGACGATCCCCAGGATTCCATCCTTACCATCCGGAAGCGCGTGGACGAAGTCAACGTCCTGTTCATTGCCACGGACAAGCACGGCAAGTTCGTACGAAACCTGACGCAAAACGACTTCAATTTTTTCGATGACCATAAGCCGGTCCAGTCGATTGTAAATTTCCGGCGTGAAACCGATCTGCCCCTGAAGATGGGCCTCCTGCTGGATGTGAGCGGGTCGGTCCGCACGCGCTTCGACTTCGAGCAGGACGCGGCCACCAGCTTCCTGCAGCACGTGATCCGCCCCGGTTTCGACAAAGCCTTCGTTATGGGCTTTAACGGCCACCAGGAACTGGCGCAGGATTTCACGGACAGTGTCCCGCAGCTTTCGCAGGGCGTGCACTCGCTCCATGATGGTGGAGGAACGGCGCTCTATGACGCGATCTACCACGCCTGCCGCGAGAAACTTCTGAAAGAGCAATCGGACCATCCCGTGCGCAAGGCGCTCATCATCCTGAGTGATGGCGACGACAACCAGAGCGAATTCACGCAGGGTCAAGCCATTGAAATGGCCCAGCGCGCAGAAGTGATCATCTACGCGATCTCAACCGACGACAGCGGCCTCATCCTGCGCGGCGACAAGAACCTGGAGAAGCTCGCGGAAGCGACCGGCGGCCGTGCCTTTTATCCCTTCAAGATGAAAGACATCACCCACTCCTTTGCCGCGATCGAAGACGAACTGCGCAGCCAGTACGTGGTGTCGTATCACCCCGCCGACTTCGACGCCGACGGTCGCTACCGCACCATCGAAATCAGCGCCCTGAAAAAGGACCTGCAGGTCCGTGCTCGCAAGGGTTACTACGCTCCTCGGCAGTAAAAGGCCATCGGCCAGAAAATCCTCTCTTCGCTTAGTCCATTTCAAACGCCACAAAACGCAGCTGCCCCTGCCGCTCGACTTGCAGCGCTATCGCATCTCCCGACTTCAACTGCGAGAGTGCGCTGCGCAGATTCTCGACTGTATCCACCGGGCGATTGTTGATGGCGTGGATCACGTCCCCGGTGGTCAATCCGATGCTCGGGCCAAACAGATCTGCCGCCCGTCCCAGCACGACCACACCTGACGGAATTCGCAACTCTCCCACCATTGATCGGATTTTGTCATCGACGCTCGCCGCCAGGATCGCCAACTGCGGCACAAGATTATTCTGCGTGTCCGCCAGGTCGAGTAGCTGATCCATCTGGTGCTTCTCCTGCAAAACAGGAATGAATAACGTCTTCTTGCCGGTGTCCCGCAGCACGTCCAGCTTCAACACCTGGTCGGTGGGATGCAAATACAGTGCACCCATAAACGCCGGCAGGGTATCGATCGAGCGGCCATCGGCGGCCAGCACTACGTCACCCACCTTGAGTCCCGCGGCTTCCGCCGGACCTCCCGGCGCCACATCGGAAATCAGCACCCCCCAGCTCCGCTTCAGATTGAGTCCTGCCGCCAGGGATGGCGTGATGGTTTGCGCACCTGCCTCGATCTCCGAGCGATGGACGTGCCCGTACCGCTTCAGACTCTCGTATACGAATTTCACGACGCGCGCCGGGATTGCGAACCCGAGGCCTTCGCTCCCACCGCTGCCGGAAACAATGAACGTATTGATCCCCACCACGTAGCCGTCCATATCTACCAGCGGGCCTCCGCTGTTGCCTGGGTTGATCGGAGCGTCGGTCTGGATGTACACCATCGCCTTGTTCGGATCAGGCTGCCGCGCCACGGAACTGACGACGCCCAGGGTCACCGTGTTTTGCAATCCCTCCGGGCTCCCGATCGCGAACACCAACTGTCCCTGCTGCACCCTGCGCGCCGCGCCCAGTGGCAGTGTGGGCAGATCTTTCGCCTCCACTTTCAGCAGCGCAAGGTCCGTCTCCTGGTGTGCGCCCACGAGCTTGGCATCGAGAACGCGCCGCTTGCCTTCCGGTTCGAGCACCGCTCCCTCGCCTGCCGGAACCGGCAGCACCACCCGGATCCGCTGCGCTCCCTCGATCACATGGGCGTTCGTGATGACGTATCCGCTGGGGTCGATGATCACGCCCGACCCGATCGCCTTCTGCCTTGCGATCAGGGCGGTGTCGGTTCGCCCGCTATCCTCAAGCGGACCGTAACCAGTAACCAGGATCTGCACCACTCCCTGGGACGCCTTGGCTGCCAGTCCCTCCAGCGCGGCATTGAGCTGCAACAGCGCGGCCGGCGTCTCTGCGGCGCGAGCCTCAAGAGCGGCCTCCCGGGCCGGCGCTGGCGCCTTTTGAGATGTTCCCGCGCCGTGGACCGCGCGGTCGATTGAATCAGGTCCTTGGGCCCGGACCCTCGCAACCAGCAGAACCCCAAGCAGTAGGAGAAAAAGGAGAGCGCAAGTGGCGGTCCGGCAACGAGCTTGAATGGGCATGGGGCATGGCTCCTTCGAAGCCAATCTGCAATCTGAGTTTTGACCGAGTTCGCCCGGTATTCATTGTGCCAGAAAAGTGGCACCCCGCGGAAAAGGCTGGCTGCACGCCGCGTCTGAAGCCCTGGTAACCGGGTAACCGCCCGGGGGGAACCTAGTTCCTACCCTTAACTAACGAGTGATCAGGCTTTTATCGGGGGTATCATCCGTGATATAACCGCCCATATAGCAGACGTTTTGCTCCCTCAGGAAAGCGGTAGGGCGCGCCTGTGCACGTAAACAAGGCCGCAACGGAGGAGGGATTGTGTCCGAAGCGCGGACCGGCAAGAGATTTCCGCTCGAACTACCCATCAAGATCCATAAAGAGAACGTCGCTGGCGAAGCCAGCGGCATGACTGGCAACCTGAGCGCCGCCGGCGTTTACATTCGCGCCGACGCCTCGCTCGAAATGGGTTCCCCCGTAGAGTTTGAAATTACTCTCCCCCCCGAAGTGACCGGTGGCAAAGAAAACGTGGTCATCCAGTGTCGCGGACGGGTTGTCCGCACCGACGAGTCCAGTACCGATCCCGACGGCACCCGAGGGGTAGCCTGCGTGATCGATTCGTACGAATTCGTACGTAACTCTTAAACCTCGGAGCGGTGTCGAGATGCTCAAGTTGATTCTGGCCGATAACCAGGCTATTTTCCGCGCGGGAATCGCCAAAGTTTTGGCGGTCGAAGACGAAATGCGCATTGTTGCTCAGGCGCAGACTCCCGAACAGATGTTCATGGCGCTGGACAAGTTCCGCGCCGCCGTCCTGGTCGTGGCTGGCGGTTTCCAGTCCGACTTCAACGCCATCGTGCAGGGCGCAACCAAGAGCAAAACGCGCATCGTAGTGTTAGCCGATACCGGCGAGAGCGCCCAGCGCTACATGAGCAATGGCGCTCATGGCGTGGTGTATCGCAACGTCACCAGCCCGGCTCTGGTCGATTGTGTCCGCAAGGTCGCCCGCGGGGAAACATGGGTCCAGGACGTGGCTGTTCCCAGCGAGCTCACCGAAAACGATATGGTGGGCCTGCGCGTCCGCGACCGCCTGACCGCCAAGGAACTGCGCATCGTTGCCCTCATTGTGCAGGGCTACAAGAACAAGGAAATCGCTTCGCAGCTCGGGACAACCGAGCAGGTGATCAAGAACTACCTGCGCAACGTGTATGACAAGATCGGAGTTTCGGATCGCCTGGAACTCGCGCTGTTCACCATTCACCACCGCATTCTGAACGAAGCTGCGGCCGCAACCGCTGCCACCAACCAGCCGCAAGCCGGCGCCGGTGTAAGCTCGTGAGAGGCACGTTTTTCGCAGGAAGAAAAAGGCCGCCAGATGGCGGCCCTTTTTTTCGTTGCAACTCGGGGTCACACGGGATTCCAGCTTTCAGAGATCACACATGGCGTACCTCCCTTTTGCGTACCTGGACCGTGCCTGCCCCCTGAGGCAGATGCTCCTGATCTTTACTTACTCTGCTTGTTACTTTTCGTCGGAGCTTTCTTCGCGGCTACTTTCTGTGCAGCAGCTTTGAAGCGCAAGGACTGTATCGCTGAGTGCATGCTTTTCAATCCCTCCGCCTCGGGACTGACCAACATGAATTGCAAAAGGGTTCTTCCATCGGTCGCCGCATACTGTTCGATATGCTGCACAGTGCCATTGATTGTCTCGTTCAGCTGCGCCTTCCACAATTTTCGGCCGTTGATGATCACTGCTTTGGGACTGCCAAGATACTGCACGTTTATGCCTTTCTCTAGGGCACTGTTCTCGGCAAAGGCAATATAGTCACGTCCCGTGTTCGGACCAGCCAGGGCCCCCAGCTGCAGAACCGAGACTTGGATGGACTTCCGCTCGTAGTTTTTCTTGAACGGGGCATTCTCGGTAACGATCAAGATCATCCGTATTGTCTGAGACGTTCCCGGAATCGGGGCCTTTGCGGGATCCTGGGTGACCGGGGCTGGCGCTGGAGGAGGTACCGCCACCCAACCTGGCGGGATGTTCAGGGAGAAGCCGTAGATGGAGTTGGTGTAAACGCCGTTGGCGATCGAGCCCCCGTTTTCGGCCAGTCCGGTGGCAGCCAACTTGTTGGGCGGATTCGTCGTGGGTTGTCCCGGGGCGCCCGGCTCTGGCCTCCGAATCAGGGGCGGTATAGCGTTCCCCTGGCCGACAGCGTCGCCTTCGGCAAGACTCATCAGTAGCCATCCCAGAGTGAAGGTCAGAAGCAGGCGTGCTGAAAGGCTCATAGTCCCGTGGCAGCGCATTTCGCGAAGCGTAGCATTGATCCTTCCTTCGGACAATTCACTCAGCGTGCACCCCGGCGAGAAGAACCCGTGCCCGGAAAGGCTTTTCGCGGGTCTGGCGTTTTGACGACAAGGTGCTGGGGAACCGAAACGTCGGCGGCCTGTAGGGCCCGAAGCAACGTTTCGAGCCTCGCGCCTCTTCAATTGCCGCGTTCTCCTCGATGGCGCCGCTACCAACACCGTGCAGGTCCGGCAAGGACGGGCTTCAAGGTCACCCCGCCCAATGTTGTCCAGCAAACCTTCCCCGACGAATGCGGCGGACCTGGTCCGGCGTCCCCCTCCGTCTTTGGTTGACGTAGGAGGCAAAATCGCATACGCTTCGTCCAATCCCCGTCCATCCCCCGGGGGTCTCAGCCTTTTCCGTGCCCATCCTCCTCCATTGTGGCGTCGGAAACGGCATGTTGCGTACCCACAAGGAGACCTACCATGGCTGGAAAATCTCTGGTTCTACCCCTCATTGTTTGCGTTTCGGTCCTCGGGGCGACAGCGGCCTCGAAAGAAGAAATCGTTCCGGCCGGAACCATCCTGCACTGCACCATGGATGAGCAGAACTTCTCATCCAAAACCGCAATGGCCGGCGATCCCGTTCTCTGCCATCTCGGCCCCATCTCCACCTTCGGACATTCGGTCTTCCCGCGTGGCGCAATGCTGAGCGGGCACTTGCAGGATTCCAAAGATCCCGGACACTTCGTCGGCAAGGGATGGCTGGAACTGGAATTCGATCGCATTATCCTGCCCGGAGCCGAGGTCATGCCGCTGTCGGCCAAGATCATCGGCGCGCCACACCTGAAATCGGACCGCGAAGGAAAACTTCACGGCGGCGGCCATCCCAAACGCGATGCGGTGGAATGGATGATTCCGGTTTTATGGCCCATGAAGCTGATGATGTTGCCGGCCAGAGGACCGTACCCCGCACTGAAGGGTGAGTCACGCCTCACCATGCGCCTGATGGAGGACGTGGTCGTGCCCTTGCCGGTAGCCGCCCGGGCTACAATTCCATCGCCGCCATGGGCCGCACCCACCCGCTACATTCCGTCGCCGTACGGACTGATGCGGCCGGCTGCCCTTATCACCCGCGAACCCGTCGCACCCGAGATCCCGGTGGAGGAGCCAGCTCTGAGCGCTGCTTCTCAGACCGTCCCGGCACCGGTGCCGCAACCGGCGGTGGTCGACTTGCCCGCAGTCGAATCGTCGCCCGCCGAGCCTCCAGGCAGGCAGCCAGTGCACGAAGTTCCGCCTGCGAACCCGGCCGCGGCCGCTGGAGTGCCATCCACGCTGGTTATCCTGAAGGGTGGAACGGCGTTTCTCGCGCGCGAGTATTGGGTGCACGGCGGCCAGATCGAATGCGTCTCCGAAGATGGCGAACAAAAGGCGTTCCCGCTTGAGAATGTGGACCTTTATCAGACGGTTCGCGTGAATCGCGAGCGGAATGTCGAGTTCGTCCTGCACACCAAGGCCGGAGCCGTGGAGCAGTAGCGGACAAAGGGCAAGCGCCGCGCATAAAAAAGGCCGGAGACCGTCGTCTCCGGCTTCTTCCATTCGACGCTAGAGCTTCTCGCCCACCGCTTTTCCCTGCGAGAACAGGTAGAGGTAGTCAGGACCACCGGATTTCGAGTCGGTCCCCGACATATTAAACCCTCCGAACGGGTGCGCTCCCGCGATCGCACCCGTGCATTTGCGATTGATGTAAAGATTGCCCACATGAAAGTCGCGGACGGCGCGCTCGATCTTGTCTCGCGAGTTGGTGTAGACCGCTCCGGTGAGGCCGAACTCCGTATCATTCGCGATTTCCAGTGCGTGGTCGAAGTTCCGTGACTTGATCACCGCCAGCACCGGCCCGAAAATTTCCTCCTGCTCGAGCTTCGACTTGGGCGGGATATCGGCAAACACCGTCGGCTGGAGATAATATCCCTCACCCGCGTTTACCGCACGACCACCACCGGTCACGAGTCGTCCGTCGCGCTTTCCAGCTTCGATGTATTCGAGAATCGTCTTCATCGAGCCTTCGTTGATGACCGCACCCATATTGAGGTTCTCGGCCGGATCGCCCACGGTGAACTTCTCGACCCGCGACTTCAACATCTCGAGGAACTTGTCGTACACGCGCGTGTCCACGATGGCCCGCGAGCACGCCGAGCACTTTTGCCCTTGAAATCCGAACGCCGCCTGGGCCACCCCCTCAACGGCAACATCAAGATCAGTGTCTGCGTCGACGATGATGGCGTCCTTGCCGCCCATCTCCAGCACAGTGCGCTTGATCCAGATCTGTCCCGGCGCCTGCGTCGCCGCACTCTTGTTAATGTGCAGTCCGACCTCGCGCGATCCGGTAAAGGCGATAAAGCGCGTCTTGGGATGGGAGACGATGGCATCGCCGAAGCTCGCGCCCGCACCGGGACAGAAGTTGACCACACCCTCGGGCATGCCGGCCTCTTCGAGCAGTTCGATGAACTTGGCAGCGATGGTTGGCGAATCGCTTGACGGCTTCAAGATGACCGTGTTGCCACACACAATCGAAGCCAACGTCATCCCCGCCATGATTGCACACGGGAAATTCCACGGCGGAATCACTGCCCCTACCCCAAGGGGGATATAGAAGAGGCGATCGCGTTCTCCCGGCAACTGCACGGGCGTTTCGACTTTTGCTAGGCGCAGGGCCTCGCGGCCGTAGAGCTCACAAAAATCGATCGTTTCTGCGATATCTCCGTCCGCCTCCCACCAATTCTTGCTGACTTCAAACACCAGCCAGGCCATGAATTCGAACTTGCGCTCGCGCAGCAGGTCGCCCACCCGGAACAGCAGGCTGGCGCGCTCCTCGACGGAAGTCCGGCTCCAGGACGCAAAGGCCGTCAGCGCCGCGTTCATCGCGGGTTCGACGTGCTCGCGGCCGGCCTTCTGATGCACCCCCACGATCTGCGGAGGTCGGGCGGGGTTGATGGACTTGATCTTTTCCGCGGTTCTGACGCGACTCCCGCCGATGATCAGGTCATACTCGCGCCCGAGCAGGCCGCGCACTTTCTCGATGGCGCCGCGCATCTTGCGTGCGTTCTCTTCGCGACTGAAATCGACCACCGGCTCGTTGACGAAGGGGCCTTCATGCAGGCGGGCCTGGAGACGCGCGGGGGCTTCGACAGTTGCCATGAAATGCACCTCTTTAGGGATTTCGAGATCCAGTCCAGAACTGGACGGCAGTACCCATAATTGTAGCACCGGCACAGCGTGCTCACTGGGCCAGGACTCTCTCCACCGGCTCCAGCCGCGCCGTGAAATGCCGCAGATACGGCGCCTCATGGCTGAGCTTCAATCCCTGGATCCGCTCGCGATTCTTCCAAACCTCAAGGATGATCTCGACCACATAGTCCACGTGACTCTGCGTATAGACACGGCGTGGAATGGCCAGCCGCACCAGATCCATCTTGGCGGCAGCGCCAAACATCAGCGTGCCAATTTCCACCGAGCGGATTCCTCCTTCGAGATACAGTTCCGCCGCCAGAGCGACTCCGGGAAACTGATCCGAGGGTAGGTGCGGCAGAAACGCCCGCGCATCGAGGTATATGGCGTGTCCACCTGGCGGCTGCATGATGGGGACACCTCGCTCGGCAATGTGATTCCCCAGGTAGGCAGTGGACGCGATGCGGTAGCGCAGGTAATCCTCGTGGAGCGCCTCTTGCACGCCCACCGCGACAGCCTCCAGGTCGCGCCCTGCGAGCCCGCCGTAGGTCGGGTAGCCCTCGGTCAAGATCAGCAGGTCTTTTTCCAGCAGGGCCAAACGGTCGTCGTTCGTGCACAGGAACCCCCCGATATTGGCCATGCCGTCTTTCTTCGCGGACATGGTGCAGCCATCGCCGTAGGAGAACATCTCCTGGGCAATCTGCTTAGGCGTCTTGGATTCGTATCCGGGCTCGCGCAGCTTGATGAAATAGGCGTTCTCCGCAAATCGGCAGGCGTCGAAATAGAGAGGGATCCCGTGCTTGCGGCAGACTTGGCTGACCTGCCGGACATTTTCCATCGCGACCGGCTGACCGCCACCGGAGTTGTTGGTGACGGTCAACATCACCAGCGGAATCCGCTCACGCCCGGTTTTCTGAATCAGATTCTCCAGCGCCTCCACATCCAAATTGCCTTTGAAGGGATGTTTCAGACTGGGCTGGCGCCCCTCCGGAATCACGAGATCCACGGCTTCGGCGCCGACGTATTCGACATTGGCCCGGGTGGTGTCGAAGTGCGTGTTGTTCGGGACCAAATCGCCTTTCTTGCAGGTAACGTTGAAAAGGATCCTCTCCGCCGCCCGGCCCTGATGCGTCGGAATGACGTGCTTGTATCCGAAGATGTCCTGAATCGATTCCCGGAAATGATCAAAGCTGCGGCTGCCGGCGTAGCTTTCGTCGCCTTCCATAATCGCGGCCCATTGCCGCGTCGACATGGCCCCGGTCCCCGAATCAGTGAGCAGGTCGATCAGCACGTCGTCGGCGGGGAGAAGAAACAGGTTGTAATGCGCCGCCCGCAGCAGTTGTTCACGTTCCGGGCGAGTGGTCCAGCGAATGGGTTCGACGCTCTTAATGCGGAAGGGTTCAATGATGGTCTTGACAGGCATGGTGACTCCCGGCGAAGGCGGACGACGCGCGTCCAACGGCTGACATCCCAATCAAGGCACTTTGACCGACTCCCTCCGTTCGGCTGGAGCCGTCACAGCGGCCGTCCTTTCCAACTTGTCCCAGGCAAATCTCTGTCCCTCCGCCGCGCGCTTCAGCGTCTTCAGCAAAACAATCGAGAATAGCTGCCGGTACGCGAAGCGCTGCAACCACACCTGGCTCAGCAGCCACGTGTCTTCCCTGATTTCTGATCGCCGGCGCTCCAGCGCAAAAGCGATGGTCGACGCGAAAAAGTCGATAATCAGGAACGCCAGGAAAAAGACCACCAGCTTCTGGAAGCTCGCGGGATCAGTCGACTCCGGGTGGAAGTACTTCTGAATGAAATACCATCCGACCCCCACGATGAACATCACGTCAATGAAGGGAGAGACCAGCGGCAGCAGAATCTGGAAGATCAGGATGTTGGGCAGCGCAACCCATCCCAGCGCTCCCTTCCGGGCGAACACGCCGCGATGCTTGTACACCGACTGCAGAATGCCAAACGACCACCGGAAGCGCTGCCGCATCAGCCCGTTTGCATTGGTAGGCGCCTCGGTGTAGGCAAGCGCTTGGTCTTCGTATTCAACGCGATAGCCGCGCCGCAGCAAGGCCATCGTAAGATCGGCATCCTCGGCGACGGTGTCCACATGGTAGCCGCCGGCCTCGCGTACTGCGGATACTCGCCAGGCCCCGATCGCACCCGGAACCACGCTCACCGCACCCATGGTATTCAGAGCGCGGCGCTCAAAGTTCTGGCTGGTGATGTACTCCAGCGCCTGCCAGCGAGTCCAAAGATTGACGCGGTTGCCCACCTTGGCGTTCCCCGCAATCGCCGCAACCTCAGGATTCATGAAATGCGGCACCAGATGCGAGATCGCGTCAGGCGCAATGATGGTATCGGCGTCGATCCCGACAAATATCTCCTCGTCGGTCAGGTGCTCCAGCCCGTAGTTAAGCGCCTCAGCTTTGCCGGCGTTGGGTTTCGTGAGTATTAGAACCCGCCCTTCCGCTTCTTCCTGCGCAAAGGCCCTGCGGGCGACTTCCAGCGTGCGATCCTTCGAGCCGTCGTCAATCACGATGACGTGGAGGTTCGGATAATCGGAATCCAGAGCCGACCGCACCGTCCGCTCGATGACCTTCTCTTCGTTGTAGGCGGGAATCAAAACCGCGACTTTCGGCTTATAGGAAGCAATCTGCGCCGGCGTTCCCGGCTCGTGAGTCGCCAAGCGATCATAGACCGCCAACGCGCCCACCAATAGCAAGCGGGAGGTCATCAGCAGGTCGCCCAGGAAGAAGATCCAGGTGATCGAGGCCATGCCGACGCCCCACAGCCAGAAGCCAATCCAGTTCAGCCACGCCGCCCAACGCTCGTTGCCGGGAATCGGGGGCATGACGTCAGCCTTTGTCTTGCCCAGTAGCTGATAGACAGGGACGATCTCGTATCCCCGTGCGCGCAAGCCCTCAATAATCATGGGCAGCGCGCGAACCGTCTCCCGACGATCTCCGCCGCCATCGTGGAGCAGCACAATGTTCCCGCAAAGCTGGTCCATACCCAAGCAGGGCGGCAGATCCTTCATGACGGCGGCCGTGATTTGCTCAGCGCTACGGTGTGGATTTTCACGCCAGTCGTTGGGATCGATCCGGTTGCCGACCGTGATGTACCCCATGTCCTGGGTGATTTCTAGCGGGCGCACCTGGTCCGCCGTGTCCGGTTCCTGGTCGATGGCGTAGGGTGGGCGGAAAAGAACGGTGCGGATCCCCAGTCGGCTGGCGAAGAGCCGCTCGGTCAGGTTCAACTCCAGCTTCATCAGACTCTTCGAAATGTTGCTGATATCGGGATGGGTGAAGGTGTGATTTCCGATCTCATGCCCTTCCTCGTAGATCCGACGTGTGAGGTTGGGATTGTTCTCCGCCTGCCACCCGATCAGAAAGAAGGTCGCCGGAGCGTGTTCTCGCTTAAGAACGTCCAGAATCTTGGGAGTCCACTGGGCATCGGGACCATCGTCAAAGGTGATGGCCACCTGCTTCGCGGTCGCCCCGTAACGCGCCACGCGATACGGTTCGGGCAACTCCTTGAAGGTCTGGTCCGTAATCTGACCCGTCGCCGGATCCAGCGTGATCTCCCGCTCGCCGTTGGCGGGACGGGACTCGATGCGCAGAATCTCGCCCTGGCCTTCCATGTCGACGTCCTGCCCGGGCGGCACATCCTTGAGCTTGTCGGGTGCCGACCAATCACCCGGAGAATCCCATACCTTCCACAAGGAACGATCCTCCGACCCCAGCCGCCATAGGGCGAAAGTCCGGATGCCGAGCGTCCGGGCCGCACGCATCTCGTTCAGCGCGGTCACTCCGTCAAGGAACCAGACATCGTGACGCAAATTGCCTTCATCCCGGTAGCTGAAGTGGGGATTCATGCTGTCGTAGTCAAAGTCCACGTCTTCGTCGGAATCCCGCGCCGCTAGCCATGCCTCCTGCACCGTGACATTGACATTCTTCAACCCGGCGGGCGGATTTTTTTTCGGCTTGTCCACCCAGTCATAGCCGTAATTGCCAACCGCACAGATCAGCTTGTCGAGGGAAACCTTCTGCTTCGCAATCTCGAGATTCTTCGTGAACCAGTCCTGGGAAGCCACCGGTCCGGCTTCGTTCTCCGACTCGTGTTCGTCGTAGTTCATCAGGACGATGCCGTCGGTGCGGGCGGCAATCGCGGCATAGTCGAAGTCCCGGTCGCGCGCTGGCACACTCACGTACAGCTTCAGGCCGGAAGCATGCAGGTCCGCGGAAAGCTCTCCCAGCAGCGCCAGGTAGCCCGGCTGCGCGCTTTTCGGAAAGTCTTCAAAGTCCACCATCAGCCCGTGATATTTGTCGGAGGCCAGAAAGACGTCGATCTGCTGGCGGAACGTAGCCCGAGCAGCGGGGTTCATCAGGAACCCGGCAATTTCCGGTTTCCATTCCGTCTCGTCAAAATTGTTGACGAGCGGAAAAACCTCCATTCCGGTGTCCTCCGTCTTGAGGAAGGGCATGACTTCATCATCCACCGGACGAACCTTGCCGTTCTGCACGACGTTGAAATACCGGTAGTTCTGCTGGTCAAGTCCTTGCACGTTCCCGTCGGCGCCCAACACGTGCAGCCACTCAGGATAGAGCAGATCGATCTGGTGCGCATACTCCCGCAACGACGAGAAGCTGGCGGCGTCCCACTGCACGTAGAACGCGGCCCGGATGCCTTCATCGGCGTTCAGCGTTACCTGCGAAGGCGGCTTCTGGGTCTTGCGATGGCTGCGGAGCGCCGCCTGCCGCCGCCGTTCCTTCTCCTTTTCCCGCTCTTTTTCCTTGAGTGCGTGGTAGGGACGCTTTTGCTCAGGCAGGAACAGACCGGGCAGTTGCTCGTTGCGGATCGCGGTATAGACGAAGAAAATGACCAGCAACGTTATGGTGACGCCGAGCACGTCGAACAAGCGCCGCAAGCGGCGCCAACGGGACTGCCGGGGATCGTAGAAAACAGGTTTGGCCATGAGCACGCGTCTTACTCATCGTATGATGCGTCTGGCGAAGGGTCAAACCCGGAAACACGCACTGCCGAGCCCCATGAAAGCATCGCTCTCGCCAGCGTGCCCCATCAAAAACGCGTTATATTCCTAACGTGCGCGAACTTGTGCGCCAAAATCATCGATTCTTCCTGTGGGCGACGCTGGCCGCGCTGGGCTTGCGATGGTTTTTCTTTTTCAAGTTCCCCCACATCACCGCGGACTCTACCTTCTACGCCGATCTGGCGAAGAACTGGCTGCAGCACGGCGTGTATGGGCTCACCGTCGAGGGTGGCCGCATCGCGCCGACTTTCGCACGCCTGCCCGGATATCCTGCCTTCCTCGCCCTGGTCTTCGCGGTCTTCGGCCTCGATCACTACAAAACCGTGCTCCTGCTTCAACTCCTGGTGGACGTGGGCACCTGTTTTCTGGTCGCGGACCTGGCTCGGCGCTGCATCTCCTCCCGCGCCGCGAAGGCCGCCTTCCTGCTCACCGCCCTGTGCCCGTTCCTGGCCCAATACTCGGCCGCGGTGCTGGCCGAGACCCTGGAGATTTTCTTCACCGCGCTCGCCATGAATCTCGCGGTCATCGGACTGGACAATCTGGAACAAGGCAGGCTTCAGCCGTGGCTCGGTTGCGGTGTGGCCGTGGCGGCCTGCATTCTGCTGCGGCCCGATGGGGGTCTGTTGCTGCTCGCCATCGGCTTCTACCTGGGAATTCTCGCAGTCCGCGCCTGGCGTGGCGCACGGTCTCCGTTGCCGTTGGTTCGTGCCGGGATCGTGGTAGCCGCGTGCGCGCTCGCTCCCCTGGTGGTTTGGGGCCTGCGCAACTGGCACACCCTGCAGCGCTTGGAGTTTCTCGCCCCACGGTATGCAAACGAGGAAGACGAGTTCGTCCCGAACGGCTTCAACCGCTGGACCCGAACCTGGATCGCGGACTACGCATCCACCGAAGAAATCGACTGGAACGTTCCCGGCGACACGGTTGACGCCACGAACCTCCCTGCGCGCGCGTTCGACACCCCGCAGCAGCACGAGAAGACACTCGCCTTGCTGGCGCAGTACAACCAGGCGTTGCACATCACGCCCGAGATCGACGTCCAATTTGCCGGCTTAGCCGCCGAGCGCATCCACGCGCATCCTCTGCGCTACTACGTGTGGCTGCCGGCCCTGAAGATCGCCGACATGTGGCTCCGCCCGCGCACCGAACTACTCCCCCCCGACACGCGCTGGTACGACTTCACCGACGATACTCGGTGGATCGTGCTGGCCGTGAGCCTCGGCATCCTCAACCTCCTCTATGTGATCGCCGCCGGCGCGGGTCTGATCCGCGGCCGGCGAATCGCATGGGTCGGCCTGGGAATTTCCTATATCGTCCTACGATCTTTATTTTTGGGAACCCTCGAGAATCCCGAGTCCCGCTACACTCTTGAGTGCTACCCGACGGTGATCCTGATGGCCGCGGCGCTCTGGGGAGGGCCCAAAACATCCCCGGCTGACTTGCAGTCACACTGACATGCGTTATGGGGTTGTGATGTCTTGCACTTTCAGCTTGATAGTGTCCTGCAGCTGACGGCACAATACACAGCCAAAGTAGTTGAGCCCCATACGCTTTGAGGACCCTTTATGAACGATTCCCCCGCGCTGTCCCGTGTTTTGTGTGTGCTTGGTGCTGCGTTTACGTTTGTTGCCCTCCTCTTGGTTTCAGCGCGCGCTGCCGAAGTCACGGCCAACATCTCGGGAACGGTTACCGACCTGACCGGCGCCGTGGTCGCGAAGGCGAACGTTACTCTGACCAACGTCGCCACGAATGATTCTCGTAGTGTGGTTACCGAGAACGATGGTTCTTATCAATTCCGAAAGCTACCCATCGGGACCTATCGCTTAACGGTAGAACAAACGGGCTTCAGGAAGTATGTCCGCGACGGGATTGGGTTGAACGTCAATCAAAACGCGAAGCTCGACGTCGCGCTGCAAGTCGGCACTACCAGTCAAACGATCGAAGTGGTCGGTGACGTCACCCAAGTCGATACGGCCAGCGCAACGCTAGGGAACGTAGAGACACAGCGCCGGATCGTGGATTTACCTCTGGTGGAACGTGACGCATTTCAGCTTGGCCTCTTGCAAGCGGGCGTGTTCCCGCCCGATGAGGACGACGGCAGTAACAATCCTTTCTCTGTCAGCGGCCAGCGCTCGGAGTCGCTAAGCTTCCTCGTCAATGGCGCAGACAACAACGACTTCCTGGGGAACAACGCCGTCGTTGACCCCAACCCCGATGCGCTCGACGAGTTCAAGATCCTGACCAACAACTACGAGGCGGAATACGGTCGCACCTCCGGCGGCATCGTCAACCAGGTGATCAAGTCAGGTACCAACGGTTTTCACGGGGATGCATTTGAATTCTTCCGCAACGATGCACTGAACACCAGGAACTACTTTCTGCCCTCAGTCACGCCTTACAAAAGGAACACTTTTGGGGGAACGCTGGGTGGGCCCATCGTTCGAGACAAGACATTCTTCTTCGTTTCATATCAGGGTGTACGCCGGCACGAGGGACAAGTTGCGGCCATCTTGGAGGTCCTCAGTCCGGCTGAACGGACTGGAGATTTCAGTGAACTATTCACTGGGAGTCCGATTTGCCCCAATCCGCAGGCGGGCGATCCCACGTTTGATTCGGGTACACTGTTGGACCCGCATTTCCCAACCCAGACAGTTACTTGTTCTTCAGTGCCCGCGAACGGAGTTCCGATAAACGTAACTGTGGGCACACCTTTCAAGAACAACCAGGTCCCGGTAAGCCCCGTTATCGCCAACTACATAAACAAGTACCTGCCCTTACCCAATCTCCCCAACAACAATTTCATCGCCGCACCTCCGCGCGTGGACCGCGAGGATCAGGGCATCGTGCGTGTAGACCATCACCTCGGGCAAAACGATACGATCTATGCCTCTTACATCATTGACGATCTGAGCCAGAATTTTGCCTTTCAGGTCACCAATGGAGGCTCCACCGGCGGAAACGTGCCGGTCGGTTCGGGATTCAATACCTTTATTCGCACGCAGCTGGGATCCATCAGTTGGCTACACAATTTCAGTCCGACAGTGGTAAACGAATTCATCTTTGCGGCCAACCGGAGCGCAACTCTCCAAGATGTGCCCCATGACACGACCTCGCCATCAGCTTTGGGCTTTACGAATGTAAATCCGGACGACCCCGCGGGCACGGCGCCTCCGATAATGGCGACGCCCAGTTTCGCTTTGGGGCCCAACCCGGAAGGACCCTCGAAGCTTCACGATGTCACCTTTCACTGGCAGGACAACCTCTCGCTAAACCGCGGGCATCACAGCCTGAAATTTGGCGCCGACATCCGAAGGGTGCGCAACAATTTCGACTTCGATTTTGACAACAACGGGTTCTTTGACTTTGGCAACAACCAGAACTATACCGGCGATCCTCTGGCTGACTTTGTCGGCGGTTTCTTCGACAGCTACTCGCAATATTCCCGAGCCGTTTACGGGATTCGCACCACCTCGTGGCATTTCTTCGGCCAGGATTCGTGGAAGATGTTGAAGCGCCTTACCCTGAGCTACGGGATGCGCTACGAATACAACACTCCTCTCCAAGACCCGCACAACGAGATCCTGGGGTTCTTCCCCGGGAAGCAGTCCACGAGATTCCCGGGCGCGCCGGCTGGAGTCCTCTACCCGGGTGACCCCGGCACTCCAAATCCCGGACTGACCTATCCGGACCGCAACAACTTCGCCCCGCGCTTTGGCTTCGCCTGGGACGCGCTGGGCACTGCCAGGTTGGTTGTGCGGGGAGGCTTCGGTATCTTCTACGACCTCGAGGATGGAGCATTAAACCTGCAGTTCGGCGGGCAACCGCCGTTCGGCCGGATCACGAACATCAACCCGACCGACTTTACCGGCGTTCCTGCGGGAGTCGACACGATTGCCGATCCGTTTGGCTCATTCGGACTGAGCAACCCCTACCCCACGGGAGGCATACCGGGGTCGACGTTTGGAGTGCCCGCGATTGCATTGTCCTACCTCGTAGACCCCCACTTCCGCACTCCGTATTCAGAGAACGCAAACTTCGGTCTTCAATACCAACTGACCCCCGACACCATGGTCGAAGCGGACTATGTGGGCAGCTTTTCCCGCAAGTCGATCGTCACCAATGACGTCAACGCCCCCCTGCCGAGCGTCCTGCAGCAACAGTTTGCCAACACGGGTGGGGCAAGCGGGGGTGGTTTCATCAACCCGGACTGTGCGCGGCCTCTCGGCGGATGCCCGGACCCGACTGACCCCAACGGTTCTTCCACCGGGGCGCAGTACTTGTACACCGATCTGAGTTCGGGCACCTCCAGCAGCAATCAATTCCAATTCACTGTAGACAAACGCTTCAGCCACGGATTCAACATTCGCGGCGCCTTTACCTTAGCGAAAACAACCGACAACCAGTCCGGATTCCGCTACAACGCTTCTCTGTTCACCGATCCGTTCAACCCCGCGTTTGATCGTGGACTGGCTAATTTCGACGTAAATCGTCGCCTGGTCATCAGCGGAATCTGGAAGCTGCCGCTCGATGTTCCGTTCAGGAGCAGCAAAGGGTTCGCTCGCAAGCTTGCAGAAGGATGGGAAATGAGTGGGATCGCCACCTTCCAGACGGGAACGCCCTTTACGATCTTCTCCGCTTCCGGTTCCAGCGGGGAAAATACGTTTCTCGAGCGGGCAGACCTGATCGGGCCAATCCACACGTTCTCACCCCGGTCGCTGCACAGCTTTGATCCCGCCGTTCAGAACGCCGACTGTCTGCCAGCTGCGGTGACTAGCGCCCACTTCTATTTCGATCCCACTGCATTCAGCTGTAACAACGCGATCTTCACGTTCGGAACCTCGGGTCGCAATATCATCCGAGGTCCCGGACGCAACAGCTTTGATCTGACTGTCGGAAGAACGTTCAAGCTAACCGAGAGCAAGTCGATTGAATTCCGCTCGGAGTTTTTCAACGCGTTCAACCACGCTCAGTTCTTCAATCCGGACCATACTGGTTTTGACAACAACTTCGGCCAGATCACACAAGCACGCGATCCTCGGCTCATTCAGCTCGCGTTGAAATTTTATTTCTAACTTCGGGTGAATACTCCGGTTCTGAGAACTGGCGATCGCAAGAGCACGTCCGCAAACAGATCAGGGGCCGACACAAATCGGCCCCTCGCTTGTCGTATCCGAGACTTGAAGGTGAAACTCGAGGTCCTCGCCCTACCCCAGCGGAGAGTCACTCATGCGGAATCGCGTACGGACATGCTCGGAGAGCAATTCGATGGCGGGACGGTTCCCGATCGGGTCAGCCTGGGCCAGATATTTCATGGCTTCCACCAGCGTGCGCTGGCCGTCCACGTAGCGCGGATCGGCAGTTCGTTCTCTTTTCTTGCGGCCTATGCTGGGAAGGACTGGAATGGTAAAAACTTTGGCCATGAAAAATTCACCTACAACCCCGGAATGCAAGTATATCTGCCCATGTTCCAATTTTCAGCCCTAATCTTCGACCAGTAGATTCAAGGGGTTAACCCTTGGGCGCCTCGATATGCTTGGTGTCGCCCGAGGTCTTGAGCCTGAAGGCGGCATCCGGAATCTTCTGGTTGAGTTCGATATCGGAGTACTTGGCCAGACGGTAGTCGCCGGAGGGCTCGAAAAACTGCTGCTGTACCGAGACGCCCCTTGCCGGATCGATCCAGAGCCAGATCTTGGCAAAGATGTTGCGCACGCGTTCGGACTTCGGGACCAATTCCAACTTCGCCGCGCTCACCCCAGCCACCGTCTCGTCGCCGAGGTATTTCACGTCGAACGACTTCAGCATGTCGTGCCCGCTGCCTCCGAACCCAAGCACCAGGAAACTCTCCACTGCCTCCCGGTTCTTGCCCGCTTCGTACGACGTAACCCGCTTCAGCTTGGGCTCGTAAACCTGGACTTTCCCCTCGCTGAACAGCACGCTTTTCGGCGGATCAGCAATGTCGGCCATCATCTGGATTTCTTTGCCCGAGCGCCGGTAGTAGACGGTGCCTTTTTGCGTCTCCCTGTCGTTGACCACCTTCCAATATTGTTCCCACTCAAAGTTCGCCTGCGTCGTGCGGAACGAAGCAGCTGCCGCGTCCATCTGGTTGAGGACTTTCTGGACAGGATCGGCCTGCGCTGCGGCCCGCGTGGCCAGACAACCCAGCGCACCTGCCAGCAGAGCCCCCGCAACCCCGACGCGCATTGAACGATTTTTCATGGTTTCGTTGAAAGCTCGACGCACTGCCGCCCAACCGCGGCTGACTACTCCTTCTGCACCCAAACCTTGTAACTCTGCACGTGGCCCGATTTGTCCTTGACCGGTTCGTACTTCGAGATCGCGGCCGCGCCGGTGATGGGCTCGATGATGGCGAGCATCTGCCTCCGCAGCCCGGCCTCATCGCTTGCCGAGAGCGCCGACGCTTCGATCTGGTAGATGAACCCGCCCCCGCCGTCGGGCTGGATCACCACTCCGGTCTGATGCGGCACGCGCTCGATCGGTTTGTCCTTGAAATTGATCCAGTTGGGCGACAGGAAGACGAATAGCAGGATGAGCGTCACCATCACGTCGTAGTGGAGACTGCCCCGCTCGTACGACCACAGAATGTAACCCCGGATTGTGCGCCAGATCGAATTCATCGGCAGCGAAGGCGCGCGGGGGATCGCCGGACTGGCCTTTGCGCGTTCCAAGTCTAGTGACTGCTCCTGCTCTTGGCAACGATGGTGATTGCCATGAAAGCTACGCCCACAGCTAGAACTTTTTCGCCGTGATCCGCTCCACTCCGATGTACGGGCGCAGCGCCTCCGGGATTACAACGCTGCCGTCGGCTTGCTGGTAGTTCTCGACGATCGCGACCCAAGTGCGGCCGACGGCCAGACCGCTGCCGTTCAACGTGTGCACGAATTCCGATTTGCTCTTCCCGTCTGGCCGGAAACGAATGCCCGCCCGCCGGGCCTGGAACGACTCGAAATTCGAGCATGAAGAGATCTCCCGGAACACTCCTTGCCCGGGTAACCACACTTCGAGATCGTAAGTCTTCGCCGAGGAAAAACCCATGTCCGCCGTGCACAGTGTCATCACGCGATAGTGCAGGCCCAGCTTCTGCAACACTGTCTCGGCGTCGTGGGTCAGGTTCTCCAGTTCGTCGTAGGACCGCTCCGGCCGCACGAACTTCACCAGCTCCACTTTCTGGAACTGGTGCTGCCGGATAATCCCGCGCACGTCTTTGCCATACGATCCTGCTTCGCTGCGGAAACAAGGCGTGTACGCGGTGAGCGATATGGGCAGTCGCGCCGCATCCAGGGTCTCATCCCGGTAGAGATTCGTCACCGGGACTTCCGCGGTCGGAATCAACCACAAATCCTTTTCGCCCTGGGGAACCCGAAACAGATCCGCCGCGAACTTCGGCAATTGCCCCGTCCCGTACATCGACTCGGAATTCACCAGGTACGGTGGCAAAACCTCGGTATAGCCGTGTTTGCGCGTGTGCAGGTCGAGCATGAAGTTGGCAAGGGCTCGCTCCAACTTCGCCCCAAGATCCCAGTACACGGTGAAACGCGCTCCGGCCAGCTTAGCCCCGCGCTCCGGGTCCAGCATGCCAAGCTGCTCCCCCAGTTCCCAGTGAGGTTTGGGAGTGAAATCAAATTTCTGGGGGGTGCCCCAACGGCGAGCTTCGACGTTGTCTTCCGAGCTTTTCCCCGGCGGAACCGAGTCGTGAGGAAGATTCGGAACCCCCTTTAGCACGTTAAGGAATTTCTCGTCGGCCTGTTTGACCCGTTCCTCGTACTGCTCGATCACCGATTTTTCCTGGGCGACCGCCCCCGCCAGTTCGCTGAGTTGCTTCTGCTGTTCCGCAGACAGGGCTCCCTTCTTTTCCGCCTGCTTCAAGGCGCCGATTTTCGGGGAGAGTTCATTCCGGCGTTTCTTCGCAGTTTCAAGAACGGTGATATTGGCCCGCCGCTCCGCGTCCACTGCGCGGAAATCGCCCAGTACCTCCGCGGGGTTCATCCCGCGCAGGCGCAGTTTTTCCTCAACCAAGGGCAGGTGCTCACGGACAAAGTTCAGATCAAGCATGCAAACTTATAGTTTATCGAAAAAGCGCTTGGCCGCACACTGGGGCCGCGTTTTCCGGCTTGGGTCCGGGTCGGGGCAGCCTGTACACTATCGACGCGAATGAAAGCCCTCCTCCGACCTGGCATCGTGCATCTGCTCGGCTGCGCCTTGCTGTGCCTCCCATCGTCGGCGTTCGCCTCGGCCTACAACGGCCATCCCAAGCTGATCGTGATCGTAGTCATCGACCAGTTTCGCGGCGACTACCTGGAACGCTACCGCGACCAGTTCGGCGAGGGCGGCTTCCGCTTGTTCCTTGATCGGGGCGCCTACTTCACCGACTGCAACTACGACTACGCCAACACCCGAACCGCCCCCGGACATGCCACTCTGCTCACCGGCACCTACAGCAGCGGACACGGGATCGTCGCCAACGAGTGGTGGGACCCCCAGAAGAAACACATGGTCACCTCCGTCGAGGACGACTCCACCCACCTGGTCGGAGTTCCCGGCGACACCCAAGGAGCCTCTCCCCACAACTTGCTGGCCAGCACCCTGGGCGACGAACTCAAGCTGGCAACCGCCGGCAAGTCGCGCGTCTTCGGACTCGCGCTGAAGGATCGGGCGGCGGTGCTGCCCGCCGGGCGAGCGGGCGACGCAGCCTACTGGATCGATCACCAGACTGGCGCGTGGGTCACTTCTACCTATTACCGAAACGATCTTCCCCGGTGGGCGGCGGATTTCAACGCAAGCAACCGCAGCAGCAAGTACTGGGACCGGGAATGGCGCGACGGGGACGGCAAGACGCTTCACACCACAGCACACCGGAAAGGCAAGGACGGCTCCGACGCCGGATTCTATGAAGTCGTTGGCTCCACTCCGTTCGCCAACGACTACGAATTTGAGTTCGCCAAGGAGCTCATCCTCCACGAGCAACTCGCCACCGGACCCACCACAGACTTGCTTACGATCAGCCTCAGTGCCAACGACATTCTTGGGCACGGGGTGGGACCAGACTCTCCGGAAATGGCCGCCATGGTTTTGGCCACCGACCGCCAACTCGCCGAGTTCTTCAACTTCCTGGGACATCAGGTCGGCCTGGCCAACCTGTGGATCGCCCTCTCCGCCGATCATGGCGTTGCGCCGCTACCCCAGGCTGCTAGCCAGCTGCACATCCCCGCCGAGGGCCTCAACGGCGGCGAGCTGAAAGCCGTGATCAACAAGGCGCTCGCGACCAAGTTTGCCTCCGGCAAGGCCACGGAGTTCTTGGCGTCATTCGACTATCCTGTGGCCTGGTTGAACGACGAAGCTTTCTCTTCCCTCAAGATTAAGGAAGAAGACGCCGAGAGGGCCACGGGCGAAGCCATGAAACAGGCCGGGTTGCGAGGTTACTTCACGCGCTGGCAGTTAGCCCAGGGCGCCGTTGCCGACACCGAGCTGGGACGAAAATTCCTACACAGCTATTCGCCCGTAGGCGGCTGGTACGTCATGGGAATCCCCGTGCCTTTTACCGTCGGTTCCACCAAGGGAACGGATCATGCCAGCCCCTACACCTACGACACACATGTTCCTCTTGCGTTCTACGGCCTCCCATTTCAGCTGGGTACCTACCACACCCATGCTGAGCCTGTGGATCTGGCCGTGACATTGTCTTCGCTTCTTGGTATTAACGCGCCCACGCACGCCACGGGACGGGTGTTGACCGAGGCTCTGGCTCCTCCTCGACATGCGGAGAATTCCGCTCCTCCCGCCGAGAACTCCCCCCGGCCGCCCAAGCCCGCCGAATTCAAGCCGGCAGCGCTGGTAGCAGTGCAGGGAGGCCGCCCGTGACCGCCGCCAGCGAAATGCTCCCCGGAGGACCCGACCTTAGCGTCACCTTCTGCGGCATTCAGCTCAAGAACCCGGTCATCGCCGCCAGCGGCACTTTCGGCTACGGCCTCGAGTTCGAGGACATTGTCCACCTCAACAAACTCGGCGGCTTCGTCGTAAAGGGACTGTCGCGCGAGCCCATGACCGGGAATCCACCTCCCCGCCTGTACGAAACCACCGCGGGCATGCTGAACGCTGTCGGCCTGCAGAACATTGGCGCGCAGGCCTTCCTCGACGAGAAATTGCCGAAGCTGAACGAACTGCGGGATATCGTGGTCATCGCCAACGTCTTCGGTTACACCCGTGAAGACTACGAACGGACCATCCAGATCCTCAACGACGGCGAAGGCATTGCCGCCTACGAACTCAACGTGTCCTGCCCCAACACCCAGCACGGCGGCATTCAGTTCGGCAGCGACCCGCGCTCGCTCGACGAAGTAGTCACCACGGCTAAGCGCGCGGCCGAGCGCCCCTTGATCGTGAAGCTATCGCCCAACGTCACCAGCATCGCGCAGATGGCGCACATCGCGCAGGAGGCCGGCGCCGACGCCGTCTCGCTGGTCAACACCTTCGTGGCCATGGCCATCGATCCGGAGACCCGCAAGCCCCGCATTGCGAACGTGACCGCCGGGCTTTCCGGACCTGCGATCAAGCCCATCGCGGTGCGCATGGTCTACGACGCAGCCCACTCCGTGAAAATTCCCGTGATCGGGATGGGTGGCATCTCGACCGCAGCGGACATCATCGAATTCATGCTGGCGGGCGCTACCGCGATTCAGATCGGGACCGCAAGCTACTGGGATCCGTGCGCGACCGAGAAGATTGTGGACGAACTGCGCACGTATTGTGTGGAACACAAGATCCAGGAATTGGCTGATTTGACGGGCGCCCTGATTATGGAATGAGGCTCCCGCCTTGCCCTCCTCCGCAAGAAGTGAATAAAATGTTTGCGGGAGCGACCGTTCAGCGCCCCACCCACTGCCCCAGAATCGCCCCCATCCCCAGGTAGCACACCAGCTGGTACCCCGTGTTGATCAGAAACAATTTGAAGGGACGCTTCCCAAACAGCGTGTCGGTTAACTGAACTGTGGCCACAAACCCCGCCCACACCGCAAACCCTACCTTCATGCCGTACGGCCAGGTGGCGATCGCCAGGTTGTGAATGATTTTGCCGAGAATAAACGCCGACAGCAGGCTGGCGAGCATCGAGATGCCATAGAGCGGCCCCGCCTTCTTCTGCATTTCGGCGATTTTCGCTTTGTCGTTCGGGTCGTAGCCCATGAGCACCATCCAGGGCCTTCCGAACAGGAACTGCGAGTACCAGAGAAACCCGATCACCATCGTGGCCGCCGCCGACCCCAGCACCGCCCACAGGTTCACGCGCATGAAAATCATGTGTCCTCCTTTACTCCGTCGTTAACCCAAGGAAAGACGGATAAAGAAAGAATGCGCTATCGGCCGCTGCTGTACCAGATACTACCTGGTGACTCGTAGGTTAACCCTTCACCCCACACCGCCTGGGTGTCCCCATGGTTGTCGATGTCGATTTCGAAATAGTCGCCGAAGGGAAACTTGAAGCCCCGAGATTCGATGTAGGCGTAGCCGGGCGTAAAGCTGGAGAGTTGGGTCTCCGCCGACCAGGTGGCGCCCCCGTTGGTCGAGCTACGGTAGTAGGTATTCCACAGCGGGCTGCGCCGCGCATCCATCCAGGCGATGCGCACATCGCCGGCCATGCCCGCCACGATCGTTGGGAACGCGTGCGTCACTCCATAGCTGGCCGTCGATACATCGGACTTCGGCGACCAGGTTACGCCACCGGTCGTCGAGGACGAAAAGTAAATCCTCTCCGCGCCTTTGTTGATCGGGCCCGCGTTCCACAAAACATAGATCGTCCCTGCGGCGTCAGACGTCACAGAAATCTGCGCGCCCAAGTAAGCCCACCCGCATTCGTTGGTCGCGCATTCGGGCGGAGCTCCCGACACATCCTCTAGCACCGTCGTCCAGTTCTTGCCGCCATCGGGAGACCGGCTCACGTACAGATCGACCGGGCCCTGGCCTGCTCCGCCGCGCGTGTACCCCGCCCACGAGAGGTAGACATTTCCGGCGGGATCAATAGTGGAGCCGCCCGCCTGGGACCAACCCATGCCGTCCGTGCTATTCACGTTGCCCGGCGTGAAGGAGTTCCCGCCGTCGTGCGAGGCCGCCACCCAGATCTTCGCGGCGCGATTGTAGGCCACGTAAAGGTCGAGCCCGCGCACGCTGAGCACCGGCTTGTCCGCCTCCGTCTCCGTGCGCGTCGCCACGACCGCCGCCCAAGTCAGCCCGAAATCGACCGATCGCGCCACCACGATGTCCCGCTTGTCGTTTTCCAGCCAGGCCGCATACACCGTGCGCCGGTCCACCGGATCGACTACGATTTGCGCGTCAAACTGGGCGGAGCCTCGAGGAGCAATCTTTCGCTCTCCCTTCCAAGTGGCGCCGTTGTCGGCGCTTTCCACCAGGATCATCATCGGAACCGGGCAGGTGGCGCAGCCCGGGATCTGGACGTATTGCGGATACAGGATGTAGACGTGACCGTAGCCGTCCGCCGCGATCGCCGGCTCCCACTGGTCGCCCAAGCGAAGCCCCACGCGCGCCGGCGGCGTGAACCCCAGGCCCGCAGCCGTGGCCGACACAGACAGCAGCACCGACAACAATGCGAAAACGGGAAACCAACGGTGAAAACGGTGAGACAATCCAGTTCCCCAGCAGCAGGCGCTGCAAGACTTGGACTTTATCTGGAAACCGGTACGGCGTCAACTAATTGCAACAAAACGAGATAGCACACTTGTGCCATATCAACCGGAACTCGCTTGGGGAGCTTGGTTTAGTTCCTGCTTGGAACCGTGCTGGCCGCCGTCACGCGGTCAATACCATCGGCGTGCCCTTCCGGATAACGATGGTGTGCTCATAGTGCGCCGCAGGCCTGCGATCGGCGGTCTTCATGGTCCAGCCATCTGCCGCCAGCAGGGTGCGCCCGGAGCCGGCCGCGATGATGGGCTCCACCGTAATCACCATGCCCTCGGTCAGGATCTGCTGGGCATTCGGATCCGCGTAGTTGGGGATGCGCGGCTCTTCGTGAATTGTCCGCCCGATGCCATGGCCGCCCAGTTCCCGGATCACGGAGAATCCGGCGCGGCGCACTTCCCGCTCCACCGCGCGCCCGATTTCGCAAACCCGGAAGCCCGCCCGCGCCACCAGCATCGCCTTCTCGAAGGCGCGGCGCGAGCATGCGATCAGACGCTCGGCTTCCTCGGAAACCGCCCCCACGGCTACGCTCTCGGCCGCATCCGCCATGAAGCCGCCTTTCTCCACCGTAACGTCTAGCTTCAGCAAGTCCCCGTCGCGTAAAGAGCGATCGCCTGGGATTCCGTGCACCGCCTCCTCGTTGAGGCTGATGCAGTTCGCGCCGGGGAACCTGTAGACCATTGCCGGCGCCGACCGCGCACCATTCTCCTCGATCACCTGTGCGCCAACGGCGTCGAGTTGTCCGGTCGTGATGCCTGCCCGCACCTGCCGCTTCATGGCCTCCAGCACGCGGCGAACCACCGCCCCCGCCGCCCGCAGCGCCTCCAGTTCCTCCGGACCAGTAATGGACATGCCGTTCTCCTGTGAGGAATCCTACGGGAAAATGCCGGGAGATGGCTAGGACTCGTCCCCTGCGCCCTTCGCGACTACTCTGCACCCCGCAGCGGTTAAAGGCGCTTGGGTTTAGATTGGACCGCAGGATCTTTGCCATCGGACGCTTTTTCCTTGATCACGCCTCCATTCTTCCTGTCATTCCGACCGGTCTTCTTGTCATTCCGACCCGCGAGCGCAGCGAGGCAGGTGGAATCTGCTTGTTCCTCGCAGGTGACGCTCGCACCAGAATTCCGCACGGGAAGGCACGGCTTCAGGCCGACCCGGAAGCCGACGTTTCTCAAAGGCTCTTAGAGGATTTCGAAACAGAAAGCAACCAGCCGAGAGTGCGCTTTTTGGCGGGCTAGCTGACTTGGCTCACCGGACGGCGCGGTCCGAAGAACAGCAGCAGAATGAAGCCGGCAATGTAGAAGGACCAGACCTGCGACAGTGAGAACCCGATCAGGCGTAGAACCAGGCCGAAAATGGCGATCGCCTCCGACAGGGCGTAGGTCATGATATGGCCCGCTCGCCAGCGGCTTAGCGTCGCGGTATCGTTCGGACGGGCGGCCAGTGTGGCGGCCGATTGCAACACCAGCGTGCGCCGTACGACGAGAATCACCCCTACGATCGTGATGGTGACCAGCGACAGCACGTAAAACAGTACCGGGTTGTTAAGCCGCGGAACAGACCCAATGCCCTCACCCACCGCCACATACAGAATCACGCTCACCAACATTGCGATCTGAACCGCGCGGATGACCTTGATCGCGGATTCCATGGCAGACATTTTGCCTCAGCCTGAGACCGTCCCTCTCGAAATCTTACGCCAAGTGTCGCATTTGGCAACAACCGCGGGCCCAGCAAATGGTTCGAATCACTGGCCCATCCCGTCTGACCCGCCGGTCAATGTCGATGCTCGCTCAAACTCGGCCGTACCTGCAGGAACACGCGGAACGACACCGGGTTAGCTCCGTAGGCGGAATCCAGCACGGCCGGCTTGGAATAGAAAGTTACGTCCGCTCCCAAGCCCAGCTCCCAGGCTCGACTCTGCACCAGGTCGCGTACACCTCCGAACGTGTAGCCGCCGATGCGATACGCCGGATGTACCGCGGCCTGTGGAAACAACTCGTCCTTGTCGACCAGTTCCAGACGCGAGTACGCATAGTTGCGCCTCAGGAAGTTGACGGTCGATTCCACGAGGTAACTGTTCAGAGTCGTCGCCGTTTCTTGCTTGCGCTTCCGCCCCCAGACTACGCTTGTCGCCCAGTTTCCCCCCCGCCATGGCCGGTTGTACTCGAGAGACGCTGACTGCCGTTTTTCGTTCCCCGGCTCCAAGGCCTCGGGATGGATCAGTTTCCCGGCGCTGTATTGCGCCACCCAGTTGCGGGATGGAGCTACGCTGGCCCGCGCCGACCACGAATCGAGCGCGGCGAGTTGGATACTCCACCTCTCTTCGTTCGGCTCGCGCCCATTGAAAACCGAGCCTTCGACCTTGAAGCGGCTGACCACCACTCCCGTCGTCACCACCCCAAAGCTGGTATGTGTCGAGTCCTGCAGATGATGGCTCAGCGGCGCGGCCGGCAAATCTGAAGCAGATCCTCGATGCATGAACACCACTGGACCTAGCGCAGGTTCCGCGGACGGCCCGCCATACAGTTCCCAGGAAACACTGTTTGCGATGGGCAGCGAGTAGTACGCCGACAACTCCGCAAATACGTTGTGGGGATGCTGGTGATCGACCAGCGGTGCCCCGTGATACGTTTCGCCCGTCTGAAAAATCTGGGGGAAGCCCGGATGCGGCGAAGTCAACGACTCGGCGGAAAGCATCTCCCGGAACAGCAGCGTGCCCTTGCCCAGTTTGTGCTGCTCCATCAACATCAGCCAGTTCACCGACTCGGCCTTGCCCACACCGCGCGGTCCGCCCTGCTGGTTATAAGTGAGAAAGACCACTCCGTGCGCCATCAAATCCCACCCGCCGCTCGAAGTCATCCACAGATGCCCCGGCAGCGACGCCGGCTGCCAGGCCGTGCCCGAGCCGGCGTGGATTGAAGGCATCCAATCGGGAGCGGGCGCCGTCATGTCCATCCCCGGCATGCTCGGCATGTCGTGACTCGAGCCGTCATGTCCAGCCATGGTAGGGTCGGATTGCTGGGCCAGAGAACCTGCTAATAGCCCGATCACCCAAAAACCCGAAAGCATTGCTCGCACCGGATACCCCTCCGTCTAGATGGAAAATGCATGCAGCTCGAAGCGCGTTCCGTGAAGTCCGGAGCACGCGGTTCAACGAGGGGCGAAAATCAGATTCGCAGCCGGGCTGTCCCGGGTGGGTCGCCGAAAGAGAAGGGTAAGTGCTCCACAACACCAAGGGCGGCAATCTCGACTAAAGGGGCGCAAAGTTCAAAGCTCGGCGCCTTCTCGAATACGAGGCGAGGCGCGAACGCCGCCTGAGGAATTGCGGAATCATGCCCCGCCAGACAACAGAGGTAGTTAGCCGGTGGATGACTGGGAAGCTTCTGGCGGTGCTGGTGGCAGCCTGCGGGCTGCGCGTCTGGGGCGGTTGTCACAGGCAAAATCGGCACGGTGATGGCGCTGACACTCACTGTGCTCAGCAAAACCAAGGTCAGAGACTTGAGGAAATAACTCATCCCAGATTTGTGGGATGCGGTAACAGGCCGAGAAGTTACGGTTCGTGAAGACGAAATCATGACCCGGTAATCTTCAACCGCAGATCCTCGGGCAGCCGTTCCCGAATCTCAGCGGGCAAGCGGTCATGCACGCGGCGTGCCCCGATGCGGGCCACGTCCACTACTGTCATCGGCGCCGGTGTCGCCACGGCGACGATCAGCCATAACAGCGCAGAAAGCCCAAACCCCGCCAGCGCCGCTAGTTCTAGCACAAGCGCATGCCGCGGCCCAAAGTGCCGGATGACGCCGAAGGCCAGCAGAAACACTCCGGCTGAAACCGAAGCCAGCACGATCAGCGAGACATCAATGATGCGGTGGATTTTCTGTCGGCTGCGGCAATGCTCACAGGCGGCGAAGTGGTGCTCGTAGTCCTCGCGCATTTCGGGCGCCAGCCCGGATATGTCATAGCGCCAGCCAGCCAGAATCTTGCCAACGAGGGGATCGACGCATTGGCTCATACAAAGTGACTACAGGCGGATGGGCTCCAAGGGCTCGGTCTGTGAAGCCAGCATCACGCGGTTACGGAGCAATGTCTGGCGGGGCCCCAGAGCCTTTTCCGCCGCTCCCCGGGCCAGTTCGGGATGATTGTTGTGCTCGGAGAGGTGCGCCAGAACCACGTAAGCCGCCTCTCCATCATAGTCGCTGTTGAAGAATTCCGCGAGCGCGTCGTTGGACAGGTGCCCTACCCGACTCATCACTCGCTGCTTCACCGACCACGGATAGGGCCCCACCCGCAGCATTTCCACGTCGTGATTGGACTCCATCACCAGGACTTCACAGCGCTGCAGATGATCGCGCACACTGGCCGGCACGTAGCCCAGATCCGTAGCAAACCCGATCTTCACGCCCTCCGCCCGAAAGGTGAACCCGACCGGGTCGGCGGCGTCGTGTGGAATCGTAAACGGAGTCACGGCAATGTCGCCGATCTGAAAACTCCGGCCCGATGCGAAAATCTCCAGCCTCTCCAGTTCTGGCCGGATCCCGTTCTCATCGCGCAGGGCCTTCGCCCAAGTTTGATGCGTGGCCCCGGTCATAAACACGGGGACCTTCACTTTCTTGGCGAGAGTCAGCAGACCATAGACGTGGTCGGAATGCTCGTGCGTGATCAGGATGGCGGAAAGCGAGCGCGGATCTTCCCCCAGAGCCTTCAATCGCTTGAAGGTCTCCCGGCAGGAAATCCCCGCATCCACCAGAATCTTCGTTTTCGACGTCTGCACTACGGCGCTGTTGCCACGGCTGCCGCTGGCCAGCACCGACACCGACACACCCATATACCCGCAGGATACGCGTACTTCCTGTGGAATCGGGAGTAACTTTCTGGTTAGCCGAGACCTGGGTGCTCACTCCAGCCCGGACCTGAGGGAGACTCGAGATGCCCGCGCCTACCGCCGGCTCGCACGGCCCTCTACGCCCCCGAGAAAATGTTCTGAATGGCTCGCCGCATGAGCGCGCCACCGTAGGCCCCGGCAATTCCCGGCAGGAAGGCCAGAAACGACTCATACACCTGCGCCCGGTAGGGCTTGGCCGTAAGCAAGGTATATCCGGCCAGCTCCACCACGGGTACGAACGCTGCCACGATCGCCACCCATCGCCAGGGTTTCGCGGGCCGCATCACTCCCAGGATCATGGCGGGGCCCAGCACGAGCAGCGCCGTCAACAGCAGGTCGCCGACCTTGATGTCCACCCATCCTGCAAGACACCCAGCCGCAGCCGCAAACACGTAGAAGCCGATGTCGCGCTCGCCACGCGGCCCATCGTCCGGAAGCACCTTCCCCCAAGCTGTTGTCATCGGTAATGACTTCGAGATCGGCCGGCCTTGACCGGCCCTGTTGTCCTGCAACTACGTCCTCAATATTGGTAGAAGCCTCGACCGCTCTTCCGCCCCAGCCACCCGGCGTCGACCATCTTGATCAGCAGCGGACAAGGCCGGTACTTCGGATCTCCTAGCCCTGCATACAGCACGCGCATGATATCGAGGCAGACATCCAGCCCGATAAAATCCGCCAGCGTCAGCGGACCCATGGGGTGCGCCATTCCCAGCTTGAACACTTCGTCGATCGCTTCCGCCGTCGCGACGCCTTCCATGACCGCGAACATTGCCTCATTCAGGAGCGGCATCAGTACGCGGTTCGAGACAAATCCGGGTGCATCGTTGACTTCCACCGGAGTCTTGTCTAGCGCAATCGCAATGCCCCGCACCGTTTCGAAGGTCGCCTGCGTGGTCGCCAGCCCGCGGATCACCTCCACCAGCTTCATCACCGGCACCGGATTGAAAAAGTGCATCCCGATAACGCGCTCCGGACGCTTCGTGACCGCCGCCAGCCTGGTGATCGAAATCGATGAGGTATTCGAAGCCAGAACCACTTCAGCCCGCGCGATGCGATCGAGGTGGCGAAAGATTTCGCTTTTGACTTCAAACTTCTCGGTCGCCGCCTCGACCAGAAAATCACACTCCGCCAGCTTGCCGCGGTCGAGCACCGGGCTGATTCTCTCGAGAGCTGCCGCTTCCTGCTCCGCGGTAATCTTTCCCTTCGCCGCCTCCCGCGCCAGATTCTTCGCGATGACATCAAGCGCGCGATCAAGAAACCGCTGCTCCACATCGCACAGCAACACCGAGAAGCCGCTGCGCGCGCAGACATGGGCGATGCCGTTGCCCATCGTGCCCGCGCCCACCACGCCGATCCGCTGGATCTGCATGCTTGCAGCTCCTGACCTGTTGAAGGAAAGAAAAAGTCTAC
>Ga0210408_10000674_pt1 | contig 40247 bp, 34 predicted proteins | sample IncBWH4MmetaG_FD_155471 | JGI IMG/M metagenome (GOLD analysis project Ga0210408, IMG submission 155471) | Forest soil microbial communities from Barre Woods Harvard Forest LTER site, Petersham, Massachusetts, United States - Inc-BW-H-4-M | ecosystem: Environmental > Terrestrial > Soil >...
GATCAAACCCGATAGGAGAAAACTAGAGCTCCACCGAGCGGTGGAAAGATGTCCCTCGCGGGACGATGGATGAGGTGAGTTCGTATGTCCGCTTGGACCTGCCGTCACACTGACGGCAAGGTCGTCCAAAAGATTGTTCCGCCTCGTCCTCGAACCCCATGATGGAAGGGCCCTGGTGCCGATTCCGAAGAGAAGCAAGAGCCCGCGGGCGACATCGACATTGCAGTGGTGGATAGTCTGAAAGTGCTTGACCCCAAATGGCCGATTAGAGAAGCGGACATCGCTCGATGCAGTTGGTATGTCGCAAATGTGCCAGAAGCGGAAGTCAATGGCGCTCAACCCCGACTGTCGATTGTCGTCCTAGCGTAATATCATTGAACTCAAACAGCGGAGGGTACGATGATAGATGTGGTCGTAACACAGCGGGTGAACGCCGGCATGGAGGAGGCGTTTGAGGCGATCGCGCGGCAAGTTACTTCGAACACGCTGTCCCAGGACGAAGGATGTTTGAGGTACGAATGGTACCGTGCCGAGGCACCGCAAACCTACATCCTCATTGAACGCTGGACGGATCAGGCAGCCGCCCAGGCTCACCTCAAGGCTGGTCATATGGCCGCGCTCATGCCGAGAATTATGGAATGCGTTCCAGAAAAGTTTTCGGTTATGAGACTTACGCGGATCGAATAGTTAGCAAGAACGCTGAAGAACACATTCGGCAATGTCTGCTTCGCCCTCAACATGAGACTTTCGTTTCTCGGTTCTGAAAACGATCAGATGAAAGACTAATGCGGCGTTGGGACAGTGTGGCTGTCGGATTACATCGCTTGCGCTAATTCAACTTTAAGCGTTGAATTTCTCGATGATACACCGCAGCCGCAAGTCCTATGACCTGGCGATGTAGTTTTTCGAGCAATCAATTCTGTTCTGATCGCGTGAAGCAAATCTTCACGAGTTTGCGCTTCAGAGCAGTGCTGATCGAGGTACCTAACGGATCGGAAGTGGCCAAAGCCGCGCAGCCTCATGCGCGCAACGACCAGCACTGGTCGATCACCAACCAAAAGGGAGGAGGACCATGAGCACCTGGCTGAGTGAGCGAGAACAGCGTCTTGTGGCGGGCGCGGAGGCGGCATCGGCGGCAACGCCGATTCCGACTCAGATTGTTTCCAACGGCGAGTATCTCCCGCCCCCGCAGAGCGCCATCCAGAAGAAGGTCGAAGCACGGATCAACGAGCTCGCCGACGTGAACGGCAAGCACCTCGGCTTGAGCCGCAGGCAGTTCCTGCACACGAGCTGCGGCATGGCGGCGGCGTTCCTCGCCATGAACGACATCTACGGCAACGTGTTCCAGGTCGCGCCCGCTGAGGCCCATGAACCCGAGCTGATGCTGGCGCGCGCGCAAAGCCTCGCCGGGCAGTTCATCTTCGACGTCCAGACCCATTTCGTGCGCGACGACTTCAACCACGCAGAGCTCTTGGACCTGGGCAAGTTCGCGAGCCAGCACTGGAACCCGAAGATGAAGGAGGAAGGCGTCTCCTCGCTCGCCCGCTACAAGTTCCAGAATTACGTGAAAGAGATCTACTACGACAGCGACACCAACCTGGCGCTGTTGAGCGGCGCGCCGTTCGACGACCCAAGCTGGTGGCTTCTGTCCAACGAGCAGATCGTCAAGGCGCGCGAGCTGATCAACGACTTCGCAGGCTCGCGCCGCCTGCTGGCGCACTCCGTCATCACCCCCAAGCAACCCGGCTGGATGGACGAGGTCGACAAGGCGATCGAGGTCTACAAGCCGGATTCCTGGAAGTCGTACACGATCGGTGACCCGCTGGCGCCCTCGAAGTTCCCGTGGCGGCTCGACGACGAGCAGGTGATGTATCCGTTCTACGAGAAAGCGGTGAAGGCCGGCATCAACACGCTGTGTATCCACAAGGGGTTGCTGCCGCCCGATTACGAGAAGTCGTTCGCCGGCGTGTGGGAATACGCAACGGCATGGGACATCGGAAAGGCCGCGAAGGATTGGCCGCAGATGGACTTCGTGATCTATCACTCAGCGCTACGGCCGTTCCTCGAGCTACCGGACAAGGCGTGGGCGGAGTTCGAGCAGACCGGCCGCATCCAGTGGGCCTCGGATCTCGCGGAAATCCCGCAGAAGTTCGGCGTCACCAATGTCTATGCCGAGCTCGGCACCTCCTTTGCCAACTCGGCGGTGGCGCATCCGAAGTTCTGCGCCGCGCTGGTCGGCACGCTGATCAAGGGCATGGGGGTTGACCACGTGATGTGGGGCACTGACTCGGTCTGGTACGGCTCACCGCAGTGGCAGATCGAGGCACTGCGTCGGCTCGAAATCCCGGAGGACATGCAGAAGAAGTACGGCTTTGCGCCGCTCGGCGACGCCAACAGCGCAACCAAGCAGCTGATCTTCGCGGGCAACGCAGCCAGGTTCTACAAGATCAAGCTGAAGGCGGCCGACAACACCAGGATGCCGGCCTTTTCCGAGGACCGCCTCGCGGCGCTCAAGAACGAGTACACACAAGCTGCGAAGGAACCTTCGAACCTGCGTTATGGCTACGTTCGCGCTGCCTAAGTGCCCCACGGCTGCGCCGGCGGAGCAGGTAGGCTTCGCGGGCGCAACCGACACGCGGCCGCCGGATAAGGATATATCGATCGACAAATCCAGCTTCCGCTTTGGGTCAATCGCGTCGTAGTGACCGCCAGCCAGCCACTTCCGGTTTACGCCGATCAACGGACATCATCAGACCGGCCCGGTTGGTCCGGTTCGTGCCAGATTCGGACATCCCAGCATAACGCGCATCTTGATCAATTCGAAAAGCCGCTGCAGCAGGTCGCGACGACCGCGATAGCAGTCGGGGCTTGCTCTGGCCGGCAACCCCGATCATGCGAATGGCTTAGGGACTGAGCGGCGTGAGGGCGTTGCGCAGCGGCGCGCTGGAAATTTGCATCAAACCCGCAAATGGCTGACCCAGCTCCAGGACTAGGTAGATCGCCCCGGCGGCCGACAGCGCAAAAACGAACAGCGAGCCGAAAACGGTTGCGCTGGGTTTGGCAAACAGGCCGAAGCTTCCAAAGATGATGGTGAGCCAGAAAATCAGCACCACCAGGAACGGCATAGGGATTGAGTTGTTCGTCTGTGCGAACAGCAGCAGGCGGGTTTGCGCAATGTCGGTGGCGATCTGTATGGCCCTGGCTTGCAGGGAGCGCTGGGAATCGTTCTGCGGCGAAAGCCGCTGAAGCTTCGCAAAGAATGCGTCGCTCTCGGCGCTCACCTCGAAGGGGCGCGCCTTGGCAACATCGGAACTGTTCTCGCGCCACATTCGATCGGCTAAAACGGCGATGCCGCGCCGTAACAGATTGCGTAGTTCGGTCGTCTCCGGTCCGTACTCCGCCAGCAGATTGTCAAGCAGGACAACATTGCTCGTCATCTGTGTGACTTGAGTGCTCTGCGTGTCGTAGGAGCCCTTCGCCGAGGCGATCAGCAGGCCGAGGACAAGCGCGGCTATCGTCCCGATGAGGCCCGTGCCCAGCCTGACCACATCCTTGTCATCGCTGCTCAGGTGATGCCCAGGAAGGAACATACCGAGCAGGGCGCCAACCGAGATGCACACGAACGTGATGCACGACAACGCGATTGCGCTCATGATTCACCATTGTCTCGAGGCAGCAGTTGTCGCTCTGTTGATCGTCCAGTTTAGCAACAGAGCGACGAGCTTGATAGGCCGTAGCTTCAACAGGAGGAAGACCGCAAGAGGCCAGCAGCTCGCGGCCTGTGTCAACGGCGAGATTTCGCCGCCTGCAGCGCTAAAGCGTGCGCAGGTTTCTGTGTTGTTGACATTCAGTAGCCTAACGCTGTCGCAGGCGCGCGACGCAATCGCGGCGCCGATCCTGCGGCTGTTAAGCAACGGCTGTTGCAACTGAGCATCGATCCGTCTGGTTTGTAATTCGACCCTGGCAGAACTGTGATGTTCCCCGTGGGAGGTTCGGCCGCCAACCGTGCTATTGTTCGCAGCTCGGGAAAGTGAAGCGAGCTGGCACCTCAAGGGAGACAGACATGAAACACATGTGCAGAATGGCGTTGGCGGCGGCTGGTGCATTCATCGGTGCATCGACATGTCAGGGGGACACATTGCCGACGCATCGCATCCCCGCCGCTCTCGCGGCCGAAGCTGCAAGCGAGACCGTCGCGGCTTGCGCCCGACAGGGTTACACCGAAACGGCGGTCGTGCTTGACGCCGACGGCGCCACTATTGCGGCGCTGCGCGGCGATGGTGCCGGCATTCACACGCTCGATAGCGCGCACGACAAGGCGTACACCAGCGTTTCGTTTAAGAATGACACCCTCGCGTTGGCTGAGCGCGCAAAAGGCGAGGATTCGATTGCGCCGCTCGCGAAGCTGCCGCATGTCATGTTCTTCGGCGGCGGCGTGGTGATCAAACTCGGCGATGAGGTCATCGGCTCCATCGGCGCCGCCGGAGCGCCAGGGGCGAAGCTCGACGACAACTGCGCACATGCGGGGCTAGACAAGATCCGTGATCGACTGAAATGACGCCCTGATCATCTAGCCGACGTCCGCTCCAACCCCGTGAACGGACATCATCGGCTTATGCGCCAAGGTCCGAAAACCTTCACAGAAACCGACATGTCACTCTCTTCGAGGAATGATACGCTCGCCAACAGCGCCCCCCCCCGTACTCGGAGCGACGTAATGATCGAGAAGATTGACACCGTCGTCGTGGGCGGCGGACAGGCCGGGCTGGCCATGAGCTATCATTTGAAGCAGTCGGGCCGTGAGCACGTCAGCCTTGAACGGGGTCGCGCGGCGCAAAGCTGGCGGAGCGAGCGCTGGGACTCGTTGATGTTCCAGTTTCCTAGTTCGTCTATCCAACTACCCGGGTTCTCGTTCGAGACCGACGACCCGGATGGCTACGTTCCGAAAGACGAGATCGTTCGTTTCATCGAGCGATACGCGGCGCTGATAGACGCCCCGTTGCGCTGCGATTGCCAGGTCGTGGCGCTGCGGCCGAGCGCAGCATCCGACCGCTTTCAACTCGACACAGAGCACGGAGTGATTGAAGCGAAGCACGTCGTCGTTGCGACCGGCCCGTTTCAAACGCCGCACATTCCGGCTTTTGGTGCCTCGCTGCCCGCCGACATATTTCAAGTTCACTCGCGTGACTATCGCAATCCACGGCAATTGCCATCGGGAGCGGTTCTGGTTGTGGGGAGCGGCGCATCCGGCTGCCAGATTGCCGAAGAGCTGCATCAGGCGGGACGAAAAGTTTTTCTTTCGGTGGGCCAATTTCATAAGACGCCGCGCCGGTATCGCGGCCGCGACATCTACTGGTGGTTCGCAGTGCTCGGAATTTGGCACCGGCCGCTGGAGCTTCAGCCCGAAGTGCGCAATCTCCGTTTCGTCGTGACCGGAACTGGGGGTGGCCACGACATCGACCTTAGGCGCTTTGCTGCCGACGGCATGACACTGCTTGGGAGGTTACGTGGTTTCGCGGACGAAAAGTTTTTCATTGCGCCTAATCTCGAAGAGAGCTTGGCGCAAGGCGACGCCTGGTTCGCCTCATTCAAGACTAGAATGGATGACTATGCGCAGAAGAACGGGATGCCGGCGTCCGAGGAAACCCAGTCGGAGAACCCCCCAACCGAATTGCCCCCATGGTCACGACCGAAGGGTGAATTGAATATGAGAGATGCCGACATCACCTCGGTTGTCTGGTCCAGTGGCTTCCGTCTCGACTTTGAGTGGATAAGGCTTCCCATTTTCAATGATGCCGGAGAGCCGCGCCATCGCCGAGGTGTGACTGAATGGCCGGGCCTCTATTTTCTCGGTCTGAGACGCACATACGCCGTGAGTTCGGCGCTCCTGGCGGGCGTCGGAAACGACGCAGCCTTCCTTGCCGATCACATCGCCGGAAGACAATAGCCGCGCGGTTTGCGGCAGGCGATCTTGTACAGTTGCTTAGTCCGAAGTGGGTCCAGGCTGTCACTTTGACTGTGTTACTGCTCATGGTCGGGCGATCTGCCGGTGCAGCAGCCGACCAAGTTCGAGCTGGTGATCAATCTCAGAACCGCAAAAGGCCTCGGACCTGACTCAGGGGATGGGAGGCAAGGTCCAGCTGCAGGCGATGGGGCAAATGGTGCGATTGATGCCTCCGGTCTATGTGAAGCCCCTACGTATAAGGCCCATCTCGGGATCACGCGGGAACTGCATTGCCGCCGCATCGATGCAGTGTCAGGGCTGCGCCGAACTGATCCAGATGTTGGTCTGCACCCGGAACTGAGACGGATCGTCGAGGCTATCAACTTTGACACGGAGGAATTCGGGGTGCGCACAATTCTAGATCAGCAGCGCCTCGTTCTGTGACCCATCTCATAGTCCGATCCGTGTCTGTAAGCGACTATCGATCTGACATGAACAGCCCGCCTCGAGCCAAATCGGGCGCCGGGCGGCATACTTCACGGAGACGGAACTATGATCCGGAAAAAGCCAGTCACCACCAGACTTCTGGGCTGGCGGCTTGCGTTGTCTATCGCGGTCGCGATGTCAATCACCCCAGCGGCAACGCCCGCGCAGGCAGACTTCATAAACTTCCTCAGTTACGTCAACAGTGGCTACGGGCTCTTCGACAAGTTCATCTTGAACCACGACCCTAGCGACCTTCAGCAGATGAAGGGCCTGATCAATCAGGCCAAGACGCAGATCCTCGCCGAGCTTGACGGCCTCGCCGCGGCATGGAACTCCTCCTGCGCGGCCAATGCCCTCGACACGTTCCAGAACATCGACCAGCTCACCCCGGACAATCTGCAGGCATTCGCCATTTCCAGCGACAAATGCGTCACCGACGCTCAAGCGCTGATCGGAGCCGCTAGCGACAAGGGTGCGATCGACAAGATCGGGTTCGCGTTGAATACGGTCGGTCCGATCGCACTGCTCGTCAATGCGCATGCGGGCTTCCCGACTGACGATTTGAAACTGCGCATCATGAGCGCCAACCAACAGCTCCGGCGGAGACTGACCCCGATATGCGACGTCTCAATCGACAACCCAGGCAGCCTTCCGAGATTCTCCGGGCCGATCACGGGGTACGGTGCGTGCTACAATTACACTGTTCCGACACCGCCGCGGCTCGCCGTCGGCGAGTACTTCGGCGGTGTCTTTTACCTTAGCGACGGGCCTGGCAGGGCTTTTCTTTCGTGGCCGCTGGTGGGGTACGCCCACCCCGATGACGTAATTGCTTGGTGGCGGGGGCACGGGGCTCGCTGGCCAGCGCCACAGGACTTTTCGATCGCCATCAGGCAGGTGATGCAGGGCACGAGTTGGCAAATTGCTGGTGCGGTGCTCGATCTAATGGAACCCGCCGCCTGGCCGTTCGGCTCTCCGGTGGCCCTGACCGTGAGCACCGACACGCAATATAGCCTAATGGGCGTCTTTAGGACCAATGGAGACGGCAGCATATTCCGTGGTGCGATGTTCCCATACCCCGACGGCTCAAACCTCTATTTCTCCGGCTGGGGCCAAATGGATGGCGCGTTGCGGTCCGTCGCCGCGGCCGCCAATGCCGACGGTCGCGTCGAAATGTTCGGGATCAGCAGGATCGGGGGCATCTTTCACCGCTGGCAGCAATTCCCCGGTGACGACAGCAGTTGGTCGCCGTGGGCGCAGATGGATGGTCAGCTCAACACCATCACGGCTGCCCGCAACCAGGATGGAACCCTGCAGGTCATCGGCACGAACCCAAAAGGAGACATCTTCACGCGCAGGCAGATCCTGGGAGGCGATCACCTCGTGGGAAAATGCTCAGTTCAGAGCCATTTTTGCGATGAGGTACTGCCTGACAATCCGGTGCCGGCAATCGACGCCTGGACGGATTGGACGCACATGGACGGCGTGTTGAGCCAAGTCGCTGCCGTAACCGACACAGATGGGCTGATCCATCTGTTCGGTATCGACCGGGCGGGGACGCTCTTCCACCGCCGTCAGGCAGCCCCAAATGCAAGCAATCCTTCCGTCAGCGTTGCCTGGACCGACTGGGACCAGGTCGACATTCCGGGGCCCTTAAGCTCGATCGCGGTGGCGATTGATCTTCGCGGGCAAGTGAACATCTTTGGGATTAGCAGCAGCTGCACCATATCCCTCGGGTCTGACGACCCTGCAAGGTGCTTTAGCCATGGGCATAGAAACGTCCAGCTCTTCCAGAGGGTGAAGCTGGGCGGCGAAAACAACTATTCGGCCTGGTCCCAGATTCCCGGCTCGATGTACAGCGTCACGGCGACGAAGGAAGGCGGCATCGAGGGTCGACTGGTGCTGATCGGCAGCAACGCTGATGGGAACGTCTACCGCAACCTCTCCGAGGGCCCCGTCGGACTTTCACCTGGGACCTGGAAGGGTTGGGAGCCGCTGACGGTCAACCTCCTAACCGTCCCCAACGTGATCGGCCGGAATGCCGCACAGGCGACCGACGTCCTGCGTTCCTCTGGCCTGGGCAACCCATCGAAACATCAAGCGATCGATCCTGACTGCAGCCATGCGGTCGGGACAGTGACCGAGGAGGATCCGCCCGCCGGAGCGCAGGTATCGCCCGGCTTCATCGTGCAGCTGGGAATCGTGCAGCAGGGAGTCTGCAATAACTGACCACGCTGGCTTCCTGAGGGCAGCCGCGCTAGTCGCGCGGCTGCCCGTTCCGCAGTTTCCAACTAAGATATCACGACAACGGACCATAGCCCGAATGCGCGCCCATCCTCAACGGCTCGACGGCCGTCATCCGGCGGACCTGCCGGTCGTCCAGTAGGCCTCCACTGATGCTGCCATGTCTCAAGAACGCTCGCCGATTCGATTCACGAAACGAGACACTGAGACAGCGAGGTAGTCGGACTCCATGACCCCTGGAAGCTAAGTAGCCCCCCAGTACCCGCCGAGTACCCCACTGCTACCCCACCGGTAGGCCACCAGTGAGACACCCACCTGTGGTGTGTCCTGCGTGCCCCAATGCATTTTCTCCCGGTGCACGCTGCATCAGCGCACGATAGCGCCATGAGCGGCTACGCACGGCTCACTATCGAGGACGAATCATGTTTGCTGGGTTGTCGCCCGGCCTCGATTGCGAAGGCCAACCAGGGAGCGGCTGGCGTAGACGGACAATCGATCGAAGACTTCGAGGCCAACCTGTCGGGCAACCTCTACAAGCTCTGGAATCGGATGTCCTCAGGGAGCTACTTCCCCCCGCCTGTGCGGCGCGTCGATATTCCGAAGGCAAGCGGTGGCATCAGGCCGTTGGGCATTCCAACGGTCGCCGACCGCATTGTTCAGGAAATCGCTCGCCGATATCTGGAGCCAATCTTGGAGCCGATGCTTCATCCGGACTCCTTTGGCTACCGGCCCGGCAAATCTGCGATTGATGCCGTGGCAAAAGCCCGCGAGCGCTGCTGGCGCTACGACTGGGTGCTTGATCTCGACATCAAGGGCTTCTTCGATAGCATCGACTGGGAGCTTCTGCTCAAGGCGGTCCGCCAACATACGGACTGTGCTTGGGTGCTGCTTTACATCGAGCGCTGGCTGAAGGCGTCCGTGCAGATGGAGGATGGCAGGGTCGTGCCGCGACAGGCGGGAACGCCACAGGGCGGGGTGATCTCGCCGCTGCTGGCGAACCTGTTCCTGCACTACGCGTTCGACAAATGGATGGCGCGGGAGTTCCCGCGCATCCCCTTCGAGCGCTATGCGGACGACGTGATCTGTCACTGCAGAACCAAGGAGGACGCACGGGCCCTCTGGCGTGCGATTGCCGACCGCTTTGCGGCCTGCAAGCTGGTTCTTCATCCCGAGAAGACGAGGATCGTCTACTGCAAGGATGTGAACCGGCGCGGCGACGACCCGGACATCCACTTCGATTTTCTGGGCTACCAGTTCCGAGCCCGAAAGACGATGTGGGTCAAGCCGGACAGGCGCATCTTCGCACACAGCTTCCAGCCTGCTGCCAGCCCAAAGGCATTGACGCGCATGCGACGAAATCGGCGTCGACGTCGCCGGACGGCCGGATGCCCATGTCGATCATCATTTTCGTCATCGCGGCGACGTTCTCGGCGAGATACGGCGCCTCTGCGGCGGGAGCGGAACGAAAGGGCGTCGAGCAGATCGCGGCCATATAGCTCGCGAGTGACCGCGGCTCCCCCGAGCAGGCGACCAGCGATCCGGCGGCAAGGAACGCGGCGAGCAACGCCGTTCGTGCGCCGATCAGCGAACGACGTGGCCTGGGCGAAGCGATGCCCCATGAGGGAACCATGACCCACCTATCGGTCAGGGCCTGTGCCGTTGCGAGCTATTTTCGCGAACGCGCGGAACAGGCCAAGGTTCCGCTCGGAAACCTCAAAATCACCGGGCGCCGGTAATCGCGGGACAACCAGATTTTCCGCTTTGCCGCTGACGAGCACGTCGCGATCGTGGAACGGATAGGTCAGCTCCGGCGATCCGTCATAACGGCGTGTTGAGGTGAGGTAGAGCTCGGCGGGATACTTCCTGCCGAGCGCCTGATGCGGCCGACGGACGACAGGAGCGCGCGGGCGATCAGACGATGATCGATCCGCAGCGCTCTACCGTTCGCGTCTCGAAGCCCGGGCTAGTTGGCGGCGGTCATGTCGTCCCGATCAGCCGCAGGCGTGATCTTGCCGAACAGGCCGTTGGTCTGATTGTTGGGGCCAGCGGTGAAATAGAGCGTGTCACCGTCGGAGTGCAGGAAAGTGCCGAACACTAGCGCCCACAGGCCGTCGATCGAGATCGGCCGGCCTTGCTGGTTGCGCAGTTCGCGCTCGAACCCGCCGCGGCTGTCGAACACGTTGATCCACCCGGCAAATTGGCCGGCATTGCCGAAATTGCCGATCAGGATGTCGCCGCTGGCCCGGCCGAAGCCGAGGGTCGCGCGGGTGACGCCCCAGGGCGCGTTGAGGACGCCGCGGGAAGCGAAGCGCCGCAGCATCTTGCCGTCGGTGCTGAATACGTCGACGAAGCCCTCGCCCGCGCCGGCGACGACGTCATCCTTGTTGGCATTCTGCCGTGCGTAGGTCACGAACAGGTCGCCATCGACATTGGCAATACCGAACGGCGCGAAGCCCGCAGGTATCTCTGGATCGGTAAAGGCGCCGTCGAGCGTCGTCAGCTTGAAATTGACGTCATAGGCTTCGACCCTGCCGGCACGGAAGTTGGTGGCAAACAGGAAGTTGCCGTGGACGTTGGTGCCGAATGCAAGCCCCTTATAGACCGCGCCGTTCTTGCCGCCATTGGAGTTGTCGACGATGATGACGGCATTGGTCGGGTTGACCGCCGGGTTCCATCCGGCAATGGTGCCGTTCTCGGTATCCCAGATGAAGATGGCTCCGGCTTTGGTGTTGGGGATCAGGAACTGGTTCCCCGAATTGGGATTCCACACCATGCCGGTGGGTGCCGCGGGCGGGGTCGTGGCGGGTGGCACGGGAATCTTCACCACCAGCGGTACGATGTTTCCATTGCCGTCGTAGAGCGTCGATAGGCCGGCGTTGTTGTCGGAAACCCAGAGCGGGCTGTTGGGCGCATTGGCGACGCCCCAAGCGTTCTGCAGATTGGGATCCGTCGTCCTGGCCTGGCCAACGACATTCGAGACCAGATTGGTTTGGACGTAAGTTCCTTCGTCCTCGGCGAGGACACCAGTCGTGCCGAGCAGCAGCAATCCGGCCGCGGCCCCCATGAGTCCCGAGCCCACCAGTCCGCCGCGCAACATCGAACGACGGCTTGTCAAATCTACGAATGGCTTCATCATGTTCATGACATTTCCCTGTCAGATGAGATTGGAAGTTGTGATATGCTTGGCGGGCGCGCAAACAGAGTCGTTCACGCGGTCCGCTCGGCTCGTGTGCTGTTTAGGTCGAGCTCCACGATCGATCGGGACCGTGAGCCAGTCTCATTTGAGGCGATCAAAAAACAGGCGATTGGGTAGTCGGCGATTGTGAGGGTGAGTCACGTTCGCCGTGAGAGAAAAACACCGCGAGTGGCGGTATATTTCATCACGGATTCGTTTTTTCGTTGTGTTGGGGCGATGACCGACCGGTGATCGCGCGCAACAAATGCATGACTTTGAGATAACGCGGAGTTGACGCATGGTGCTTCGATCCAAAAAAGGTGCGCCAGTGCCATTGTCTCCCTTGCGCTGGCGGCCGGAAGGGCGGCGTTAGTTCCTTAATCATCACCGGCTGGTAGATGTGCGACATTCTCATCACGTTTCTGGATGAAATCTCGGAGGCGCTCGAAGGATGCCACGTTCACCTTCCGGGGTTGAGAAACGGACGACCATGCGTCCATTCGCCTAGCTTGATCGCGGCTTCAAGTGCGTAAGCCGCCGCTCCATCCGGCAGCATAACGAATCGGTAGCAGAGGTTCTCATGGATGTATCGGCGCACGAACGCATCCATCTGGTGACGCCCCGATGCAATAGCAGTGGTGTCGTCTTGAGATAGGGTTGGCAGGACAAGCCGGTCGGCTACGTAAACGCAGAACTGGTCGCCGCTCCGGCGTCCGCTGGCATGGCTTTGCAAGCGTGTATAAATGCCTTGGGGCGTATTTCGACGGCTTGTCTCGGCAGTAATCCCTGGGCCAGACATGCCGACATAGATAAATCGGCCATCGTTATGCCAGATCGTGTAGACCCCCGGACTCCAATCGGGAATGGCTCGCCCCGGAGTGGAAATTCGCTCGTGAGAATGCGCCGCTCGAAGTGCTGATCCCGATGATGATCGCTCGCTATGCCGGCCTGCGCGGGCAGACGATCGTGAGCATCAACCGGAAACAGTTCGAGGACCATCCCGATGGACCGACGGGCAAAGCTGTTCGCTACACCCCGCGCAAGAACAGAAAAAAGGTCAAGTCCATCCTCCTGCCCGTAATGCCTGAGTTGCAGGCCTTCCTGGCCGATCTCAAGGTGCAGCGCGCCGACGGGCTGATTGCCGTCCGCGACAACGGCTCCGCTTGGCCCTCCGAGAAGGAGATGCAGACCCGCGTGAGCCATTGGCTGCGCGACCAAGAGCGCAAGGGCCTGATCGGCGCCGGCACCACCCTGCATGGTCTCCGCGTCTCCTACGCCGCTTGGTGGAAGCGCAACGGCGCCAGCGACGAGGAGGTCGCAAACCTGATCGGCGACAAGTCGGAAGCGATGGGCAAGCACTACACCCGCCACGTCGAGGCTGAGCAGAACATCATCCGCGCATTCAGCCGGATCAAGGACAAGCCGTGAACACGGATTTGCAAAACACGAGGGATTGCCTGCAAAACATTTGCGGGCGAAAGGCAAAAAAGCTATGGAAATCAAGAGGGCGGACGTGGCGGAACTGGTAGACGCAAGGGACTTAAAATCCCTCGATGGCAACGTCGTGTGGGTTCGAGTCCCACCGCCCGCACCACGGCTCGGCAACCTGACAAGGCTCACCCTGGCGGCTGGCCTATTTCCTTAGATTGACGGTGTAATCACTTACCAGGTCGGCGCCGACGGATAACGAAGTATACCGAGTTCCGGTCAGCGTACCGTCTCCCGTCGCGCCCTCGAACCGGCCTTTGCCGCCGACAACGGCGAGCTTACCAACGAAATGGGTTTTTGCGCCTTCGAAGGTCGCCATCCCACTCGACTTGAGCCAAAGAGCCGACCCGTCGTCGAAACTGAGAATGGGATACAGGGTAAAGGTGCCGGCTCCATTTGTATAATCAGCCAAACTGGCGAAGTAAGCCGTAGCAACTCCACCGTCCGGAAAAAACGCAAGTCCGGAGAAGCGCGCCAGCGACGCCGTATGACCATCTACGTCGCCGATATCCAGCGACTGCGCCGTCGTTACATGTGTGATCATGCGAAACTGGAGCACTTCAACGGCTCGCCCCTCGGCCACGATGTCATCCTTGATCATTGCTGGCTCCCCAGATTGAGCCCGCGAACCTAGGCAAAGTCAGATGCTAGATAAATTCACGAGTCCGTATACCTCCCATGAAGAATATTCTCGCACCACGGCTCGGCAACTTGACAAGATTCGCCTAGAGTTGCCTATGCCCTCGCTCGACAAAATCACCACCGCCCCTCACCTCATCTTCGATGCCCTGGTGGCGGGCGAGGTCGGCGCGCCGCTGGTGCTGTTGCTGCACGGCTTTGCCGAATCGATGCATTGCTGGCGCGCGCAGGTCGCAGCGCTTGGCGACGCGGGCTATCGCGCGATCGCCCCGAGCCAGCGCGGCTATTCGTCCACCGCGCGCCCCGATCCGCGCGATGCCTCGCACTACCACATCGACCGCTTGATGGATGACGCGATGGCGATCGTGGCCGCATCAGGTTATGGCGAGACGCGCTTTCACCTGGTCGGCCACGACTGGGGCGGCAGCATCGCCTGGGCGCTCGCCGATCGCACCCCGCAGCGGATCGCCTCGCTGACCGTGCTGTCGCGACCGCATCCGAACGCGTTCAATCGCGCGCTGCAAATGCCTGATGGCGATCAGGCGCGTCGCTCCCGCCACCACAAGGCGTTTCTCGAGCCCGATGCGGCCGATACCGTGCTGGCCGACGATTGCAAATGGCTGCGCGAGCGGCTCGCGGCCAACGGCATGCCGCAGGCGGCGATATCAAGGCATCTTGCCGTGCTCGGCAACAAGCAAGCGATGGAAGCAGCACTCGCCTGGTATCGCGCCCGCGGCGCCATCCGCGGGCCGCTCGGCCCGATCCGCGTGCCGACGCTTTATATCTGGGGCGACGCCGACGATACCGTGGGGCGGCCTGCCGCCGAAGGCACGGTCGATTTCATCGCCGCGCCCTACCGTTTCGAAATCCTTCCCGGCGTCGGGCATTTCGCGGCCGACCAGGTGCCCGATCGCGTCAGCGAATTATTGCTGGAGCATTTGCAGGCTCACCCGATCTGACGGCATTTCGTGCCGTTCGATCACGCCGCCTCGTCACGCCGCTTTGGCCAGCTCCGACACGCGCTCCCATGTCGTCGTTTTCATGCTGGGCCGTTCCTGCATCCGCTCGAGCCACGCCACCAGATTGGCGTGCGGCGCGCCGAGATCGGACCATTCGGGCGTGAGCGTAAAGAATTCGACCGCGGGCGCGACCATGAGGTCGGCGAGCGACACCGCGTCTCCGGCGAAATAGGGCTTTTCGCCGAGCAGATGCGCGAGTTCTTTGAATACGGTAAGCGCCTTCGGCATCGCGGCCGCGATCGCAGCTTCGTCCGGCGCACGCCCCATCACGCGCGGGCCGATCACGCGGTGAAAGATGATCACATTGCCGACATCATGAAACAGGTACCAGTCGTTGACGTTCATCACCTGGTCCATGCGCGCGGCGCGCTTTGGATCGGCCGGCGTGAGCGCGGGCTGCGGCAGCACGCGATCGATGTAGCGCAGGATGGCCTGGGTTTCGTAAAGCATGAATCCGTCGTGCTCCAGCACCGGCACCCGGCCAAAGGGATGACGGGCCAGATGTTCCGGCGCGCGCAGCGCGCCCAGCGTCATCATCGAAAACCGGTAAGGTACGCCCTTTTCATGCAGCGCTGCCAACACCGCGCGCCCAAACGGGCTGCCGGGAATGGAATGAACAGTGAATGCCGACATGACGATCTCTCCTGCGCTTGTTGATGTTCAACCTCAGCTCTTGCTCCGCTCGGCTTCCTGCACGAAGCGTTCGATCAGGCCCGGCCAGCCGCCGTCGACGTCCTTGCGCATCGAGCGGCCTGCCTCGTCACCCATGGTTTCGAATTTGTGATGCACGAGCTCGACATTGGTCGCGTCAGGCCCGTCCGCGGCAAAGCGCACATCGACCTCCGACTTCATGGCGACGTCCGGCTTCCACTGCGCATTGACCTGCCAGAGCAGCACCAGCCGATGCGGCGGCTCCCACACAATGATGGTGGCGACCGAGGTCTCGGTGCCGTCTTCGGCAATCTCGAGCCAGCGTCCGCCGAGCCGCGGCTCCATCCGCACTGTCTTGATCGGTTTCTTGCCGACACCATGGTCATGCGGCCACCAGCGCGTCAGGCCGCTGGTGAAGACTTCGAAGGCGTGATCGATCGGCGCCTTGACGTGAACGGTTTTGCGCACCGGCGCAATGACAACTCTCTCGTTCATGTGTTCCTCTTCCTGGTGGGATGGGATCTTTCGGCCTCCAGCCTGAATGCCTCGAGCGCATCGCCCCAGAAACTGTCGAGCCATGCGCGCAATTCCACCAGCCCTTCCCGGCGCAACGAATAGATGCGGCGCACGCCCTCGCTGCGCTCTTCAACCAGTCCAGCCTGTTTCAGGACCTTCAGATGTTGCGACACCGCCGGCCGCGAGACCGGCAGCCCGGCCGCAAGCACGTTGACCGGACGCGGGCCGCTGCGCAGCCGCTCGAATACCTTTCGCCGCGTCGGATCGGCCAGCACCGCTAATGCTTTTTCGTAAGCCATGGCTAACGGTAAGTCATTGCTTACCCCCCTGTCAAGCCACGCTAGCGCCGGTCGTTCGGCCGGCAAAGCGAGGCGGCGAAAGCCGTAGTTGGTATGAAAATCCCTCGGCTCGTAAGAGCTGTGCCGGTTCGAGTCCGGCCGCCCGCACCAGTTTTTCAAATTCAATTCTAGGCCTGGCTTCCAACTCAAATTTCAGCAGGTGAGTGCATTTCGTATACAATATAACCTGTGATAGAGTCAGCCAACCGGGGAAAATCGTGCAGGTCATACGATGTTGCTTCTGGACGCGTTCAGCCCGTCACCTATCCTGGAAGGCCACAAATTAAAGGCCAAGTGACGCGATCTTAGGGTAAAAGTCGATCATCCGTTCTGAATGAATCCCGGTCTTTGATTGAGGCAGGAAGGCCCGGGCCTCCGGCCTTTTCGCCGGCCTCCTCGGCGGCGGCCAGTTCCTGATTTAGATCAAACAGGACCTGTATCGGGTCAGCATCCTTTGCCATTCCATAGGCTGCCCGTACGGCGGCATCCAGCTTGCCGTGTGCATCCTTCAGGGAATGCGAACCCGGATTTTCCGAGCGATCGATACAGCTCGCGCAATGAAAGACTATGCTTCTTGACTAATTCATCGCGATGCTGCCGAAGCCCGACGGCGGCTTCTGCGACCGCCGCGATTTGGCCCGCCGCTGGCACATTTGCAGGCTCACCCGATCTGACGGATCGAACGGGATGCGCACCACGCGGTGAATGACGAAGTCCGCGCGGGCCGCGCCTGCCGACTGCTATAGCAGGATGAGATTAGGTTGGGCCGTGACGACGGACCATTTTTCTTCTCGTGCCCCGGACACAGCGCAGCACCAGTGCCGCGAGCCCGGGCCATTCTACTTTGCATGGGGTTGTTTTCGCGATTTTGTATTCAGGCCCCGCAGTACACCGCCGAAGAGGCGCGGCGCCACGTCGGGGACACGAGATCATCAGAGCGAGATGACTTTAGGTTAAATCGGCGCGGAGGTTTGGTTCACCTCGCCCCGCTTGCGGGGAGAGGTCGGATTGCGCAGCAATCGGGGTGAGGGGATTCTCCGCGAGTCTAAATGCGTGCAGAGTCCCCCTCACCCCGACCCTCTCCCCGCAAGCGGGGAGAGGGAGAAGTGCCCCACCCTAAACTCATCATGCTCAAACAAAAAGATGGAGCGGGATGACGATTCGAAGAAAAGTCATCACGCTCTAAGTGTGCGTCGGCCAGTGCCGCTCGCGGAACCAGGTGCGGTACTCCGACGACATCTTCGCGCGCTGCGCCTGTGGCGCATGCCGCTTGCAGGTCGATGCCTCCTCGCTGTTGTCAGGCGCGGCCCACCGCAGCTCGGCGCAATCGTTGGGGTTGTAGGCCATCTCGAAATCCGTCGCTCGATCGAGGACCTGTCTGAGGGACAGCGTCCACTGCGAGCCATCGCTGCGGGTATAGGATATTTTGCGCGAGGCGAGCTCGGCGGCGAGCACGCCCTGCAACTCGCTTTTCACGTCCTCGGCGCTCTTGCCGCTCGGGATCGCGTAGCGCGCCGCCCGCCGTTCGACGCGGTCGGGAAATCCCCGCACCACATCGATCGCGATCAGGAGACGGAAATCGCGCGCCGGCGTGGAGTAATCTTCCCAGGGGCCGCTGGTCTCGAAGATCGAGGGGCCGTTCGGCATCGCCACCTCGCCAGGCTGCTTCTCCTGATATTTTCGTCCGTTTTCGACCGAAGTGACGCGCGTCTTCACCTGCTCGTTGAGGCTCGCGATGGCATCCGTCATCGCTTTCACGGGATCGAGCGGCTCGGGCGACATCACGTCATCCATCCGATCGTAGAACTCCTCGGCGCTGATCTGCGACTGATCGAGCGAAAAATCGCCGTAACTTGGATTACTGGCGATTTCGGCGTTGGCCAGCCGCCGCAACGGCCCATTTTTGTCGCGCACGATCGGCCGGAAGTGCTTGAAGCCGGGGGTGCCCAGCGCGGGATCGTGCACAAACAGAAAATTGCCGCGCCAGAAGCGCTTGCGTGTGATCGATCCGTCGGGCTCGGCGTCGACGGCGAGGAAGACACCCGGGATGCCGTTCAACTCAGGCACGCGATGCACGAGCATCATCACGTGGCCGTAGGGGTCGGCATAGACCGTGCCCGGCCGCAGCGTCTGTTGGGTCAGCGGGATGGTGTAGAAATCGGTGCTGTCGTCGCTTCCCACCACGCGTACGGTGCCGCTATGCACGACATCGCCGACGTCCCGCAGATATTCGCCGAACGTCGTCGGGCGCTTCGGCTTCGGCGCCGGCAGAGCCGCAGGCGGCGGCGCCGGGATGTCGGCCGGTTGCGACCGAGAAAACAGCCCGAGAAGCTTCGGCGTCGGCGCCGGCGGCGTGGCGACGGCGGGGATCGCCGATGCAATTTCCTGTTCGGGGGGCGGCGGCGGACGCGTGAACTCGGGATGCTCCATGTCGAACCACTGGTAGCATTTGGGCGGCCTGCCGCCGGTGCCGCGCGAGCAATTCGAATAGCCGAACGGCAGCCCGATCTTGTAGGCGAAATAGGCGCGCAGGAAGTAGGCGAAATCGGCGCAGTCGGGGCGAAGGCCCGTCTTCGCGTCGTCTTCACCGCGCCCCAGATAGTTGAACAGGAAGTTGCGCGATCGGTCGCGCAGTACCTCATGCCACGCCTTCCAGGACAGATCCTGGTCGGGTGGTGCGTCGAACAGCTTCTCGATCCACGCCGAGAACAAGGATTCCGTCGTGTGGTTCCAGGTGCCCCGCACCTGCCAGAAAGCTCCCGACGGCGTGGGCACAGGATCCGGCTTGCGCCCGCTCACGTTGATGTCGCGTGTGATCGTGCTGCACTCTGACGTCGGATGGTCAAGCGCCAGCGTCGTGTGCCAGGTGCCCGCGGCCGGCTCGGCCACCTCGGCGAACCAGAAATAGGGCGGCCCGCCGTGCCGGTCCGGCGATTTGGCCGCGAGGTTTCCATCGGGCGCGATCAGCGACAGCACGCCCTCGAGCGGCTTTTCGGCGACGACCATGACGCGCAGCGGCGCGCCTTTCCACGGCGCGATCGGCGATGGCAGGACCGTGAGCTCAGCCGCGCAGTTGCCTGACGCCGCCTCGGCCGGTGAGTCCACTGTTGAGAAGAGGAACAAGGCCGTCGCAGCGGCAGCAAACCGGCGCGCGAGAAGCATTTTGACAACCTTCCTGGAGGGGCCCGGAACCGTGCTCGGCCCTGCCGACGGGACCGGATCAACAGGATGCGATCAGTCAGCAAATTTGACGGCGATTTTGTGACCCGCCGGTCGTTCGCCGCACACTGCCGTGCACAACAACCTTTCCCAGATTGCTTGTTCCCCTTCGTGGCCCTGTGGGAACGTTGCAGCGCAACCTTGCGCCGCCTGCCCTACTCCGACTTGTCGATATTCCAAAAGATCGGCGTCGCCGGACCGTCGAGCACCCCGGACAGCGATTTGCGCCAGGCACTCGGGATGAGGAATTGCCCGAGCGGAATGTAGATCACCTGGTCATAGGCTTCCTTCTGGATATCGGCGGCGATCCTCTTCTGGTCCTCCGGCGAGGAGGAACGCGCGAAGGCGTCCTTCAGCTGTTCGATCTTGGCGTCTTCCGCCCAGCCGAACCAGCCGCCGTTCTTGCCCCTGCCGCCGATCGAGAAGTTGGCAATCGGGTTCACCACGTCGGCGGCGACCCAGTTGGTGAAGAACATGTTCCAGCCGCCCTCCTTGGTCGGCTTTTGACTGGTGCGGCGGCCGACCACCGTCTGCCAGTCGGTCGCCTGCACATCGACCTTGAAGCCGGCATCGCGCAACTGCTGGGCGGCGACGATCGGCTGCGCCTTCAGGGTCACGACATCGCCGGGCGCCATGATCACGACGGGCGTGCCGTCGTAGCCGGATTCGGCGAGCGCCTTCTTCGCCTCCGCCATGCCGTTACCTTTCACCAGCGTCTCGGCGCCTTCCTCGGTCGCCAGCGGCGTGCCGCAGACGAAGAACGCGCCGCAGGTCTGATAATATTTGGGGTTGCCGACCAGCGCGTCGAGCACGTCCTTCTGGTTCATCGCAAGCAGAGCGGCGCGGCGAACCTTGACGTTATCGAACGGCGGCAGAAGGAAGTTCATGCGTCCGAGCGTCTGGAAGCCGAACTTGTTCAGAGTTTCGACCTTGATGTCGCTGTTTGCCTCCAGCACCGGCACCAAATCGAACGGCGGATTTTCCATGAAATCGATATCGCCGGATTGCAGCGCGTTCACCGCGGTCTGCGCGTCCGCCATCGTGATCCATTCGACGCGGTCGACCTTCACCACCTTGCCGCCGGAGGTCCAGCTCGGCGGCTCCTTGCGCGGCACGTAATCGGCGTTCTTCTCATAGACCGCCTTTACGCCGGGCTGAAATTCGGCCTTTACGAATTTGAACGGGCCGGACCCGATCTGCTCCGCAATCTGCTGGCCGGGCGGGGTTTCCGCGAGCCGCTTCGGCATCATGAACGGCACATAGGACGACGGTTTTCCGATCGATTCCAGCACCAGGCCGTAGGGTTCCTTCAGTTTCAGCGTGATGGTCTTGGCGTCGGCGGCATCCAAGCTCGCGGTAAAATCCATCAGCTTCTGGCCCATATTGTCGTTCTTGCCCCAGCGCTTGAGCGAGGCCACGCAATCTTCCGCCGTCACCGGCGTGCCGTCATGCCATTTGAGGCCGTCGCGCAAGGTGAAGGTGTAAGTGAGCTTGTCGTCGGAGACTTTCCAGTCCGCCATCTGCGGCTGGATCTTGAAGTTTGAATCGGTCGCCAGCAGCGTGTCATAGATCATGTAGCCGTGATCGCGCGTGATATAGGCCGTGGTGAAACCGGGATCGATGATGCGCAGGTCCGAATGCATGACCGCGGTGACGGTCTTGCCGGCCGCGAACGCCTGCGAGGCAGCCGCGGCTGAGAGCGCGAATGCTGACAGGGCTATCGCAAAATGCTTCCAGCGCGAGAAGTTGAGCATGCGGTCTCTCCTGAGGTGAAACTGGTCAAAACCCGCTTATTGATTATGCATGCAGTTCGTTATTTGGGCGAACTAACACCCTGTAAACCTTGGTTATTTGAGCCTTGCACCAAACGCCTTGCGCGTCAATCGCGATAGGACGCATGCAAGTTTCGCGCAAATCTTTCCCTTTACAAATTCCTCGCCGATCCCTCTCGTACGGCCTGCGCAAAACGCAAAATGGCGTTTGTCAGCAAGTCGAAAGAGCCTTCGATGAATCCTGCCAACCTTCTCTTTGATTCTGATGCGATGTTGCAGGGCCTGCGCGGCTGGGTGGAGTGCGAAAGCCCGACCTGGGATGCAGCCGCGGTCGACCGCATGCTGGATATCGCCGCGCGCGACATGGCGATCATGGGTGCGACCATCGAACGCATCGCCGGACGGCAAGGCTTTGCCGGCTGCGTCCGCGCGCGCTTCCCGCATCCAGAGCAAGGCGAGCCGGGAATCCTGATCGCCGGGCATTTCGACACCGTTCATCCAATCGGCACGCTGGAAAAATTGCGGTTCCGCCGCGAGGGCGACAAATGCTTCGGCCCCGGCATCTATGACATGAAGGGCGGCAGCTATTTGTCGCTCGAAGCGATCCGGCAGCTGGCGCGCGCGTCCTTCGCGACGCCATTGCCGATCACGGTGCTGTTCACGCCCGACGAGGAAGTCGGTACGCCCTCGACGCGCGATATCATCGAGGCGGAGGCGGCGCGCAACAAATACGTGCTGGTGCCGGAGCCGGGCCGCGCCAATAACGGTGTCGTCACCGGCCGTTATGCGATCGCGCGCTTCAATCTGGAAGCGACCGGCAAGCCAAGCCACGCCGGCGCAGCACTCTCCTCCGGGCGCTCGGCGATCCGGGAGATGGCGCGGCAGATCATCGCCATCGACGCGATGACGACAGAGGATTGCACATTTTCCGTCGGTATCGTGCATGGCGGGCAATGGGTCAATTGCGTCGCCACCACCTGCACCGGCGAGGCGCTGAGCATGGCCAAGCGTCAGGCCGATCTCGACCGCGGCGTCGAGCGGATGCTGGCTTTATCCGGCACCGCCAACGACGTGACGTTCGAGGTGAGCCGCGGCGTCACCCGGCCGGTGTGGGAGCCGAACGCCGGCACCATGGCGCTCTACGAAAGAGCGCGCGAGCTTGCAAAAGAGATCGGCATGGAGCTGCCCCATGGCAGCGCGGGCGGCGGCTCGGACGCCAACTTCACCGGCGCGATGGGAATTCCGACGCTTGACGGCCTCGGACCACGCGGCGCCGATCCGCACACGCTCAACGAACACATTATCGTCGAAAGCCTTGCCGAACGCGGCCGGTTGATGGCGGGACTATTGGCAACGCTGGAGTGAGAGTGCGGACCATGCCGAAAGCGCAAACCATTTCCCGCACCATCCCGTTCAAGGCCATTCGCGCGCGGGCCGAGAAACACAAGGGCGGCCCTAAGGCACTGGAAAAGCTGCTGCCGGACAAACCGGACGTGAAAGCGTTGGCAAAGCTTTCGGATGACTTCATCTTGGCGGAGATGACCAAGCGGGTGTTTTCCGCAGGTTTTGCCTGGAGCGTGATCGAAGCGAAGTGGCCGGGTTTCGAGAAAGCATTCTTCGGCTTTAAACCGGCCAAGCTGACATTTCAGGGCGATGATTACTGGGACGGCCTGTTGAAGGACACGCGCATCGTTCGCAATGGCGCAAAGATTTCCTCGGTGCGCGAGAATGCCGCCTTCGTGCTGGAAATCGCGAAAGAACACGGCAGTTTTGGCAAGTTCCTGGCGAAGTGGCCTTCTTCGGACGAGGTGGGGCTGCTCGATCTGCTCTTGAAGCGCGGCAGCCGGCTCGGCGGCAACACCGGACAGATGTTTCTGCGCTTCGTCGGCTGGGACGGATTTGTGACGTCGCAGGACGTGGTGGCGTGCTTGCGCGATGCGGGGTTGGATATCGCGGCGGAAGTGAAATCGAAGGGCGACCTCGCCAAGGTGCAGGCGCAGTTCAATGCCTGGGCGACCGAGACCGGCTTGCCGTATGTGCACCTGTCGCGCATCTGCGCAATGTCGGTCGGCGAGAATCACACGGCGTGACCTCCCGCGCCATCGCATCACGTTGAGGCGATGGCACAGGGTTTGCAGCGCGTGGTCGGGCAAAAATATGCAGAAATCCGCAAAACGCTGGACTTGTGGGCAAATGCATTCACAGTTGCATGTCGAAGGCATCGGCCTTCGTTAGAACACGGACGCAGCCATGCTCGGATATCTGCTTCGTCGCGTGCTTGCCGCCATTCCCGTGATGGGCGTGGTGGCGCTGTTCGTGTTTCTGCTGCTGCGGCTCACCCCCGGCGATCCCGCCGCAATTCTCGCCGGCGACAACGCGACCCCCGAGCAGCTTGACCGCATCCGCACTTCGTTAGGGCTCAATGAGGCGCTCTACACCCAATTCTTCACCTGGGTCGGAAAACTCCTGCATGGCGATCTCGGCGTGTCGCTGATCTCGAACGTGCCGGTGCTGCAGATGATCGGCCAGCGCGTCGAGCCTTCGATCTCAATCGCGCTGTCGACCATCATCCTCTCGATCCTGATTGCCGTGCCGCTCGGCGTCGTTGCGGCATGGAAGCATGGCAGCTGGATCGACCGCTTCGTGATGGGCTTGTCGGTGCTCGGCTTCTCGGTGCCGGTATTCGTGATCGGCTATGTGTTGATCCAGATTTTTGCCATCGACCTGCGCTGGCTGCCGGTGCAGGGATTTCGCAGCATTTCGTCCGGCCTCTCGCCGTTCCTCGAACGCATCATTCTGCCGACTTTCACGCTGTCCTTTATCTATGTCGCCTTGATCGCGCGCATGACGCGCGCATCGATGCTCGACGTGCTCGGCGAGGATTACGTCCGCACCGCGCGCGCCAAGGGCATCGGCGAGACAGCCGTGATGCTGCGCCATGCCTTGCGCAATGCCGCCGTGCCCGTGATCACCGTGATCGGCAACGGCTTTGCGCTTCTGATCTCCGGCGTCGTCGTCACCGAAAGCGTGTTCAACCTGCCGGGCGTCGGACGCCTCACCGTCGATGCCGTGCTGGCGCGCGACTATCCCATCATTCAGGCGATGATCCTTTTGACCTCGTTGGTCTATGTGACCGTCAATCTCCTGATCGACGTCGCCTACACCATGCTCGATCCAAGAATCCGCTATTGAGGTGCGCTTAAGGATGGCGATCGAAACCCTTCCCGAGCCGTCGATTCCGATCACTACGCCGCTCCGGCCGCGGCTCGGATTCCTCACGGCAACACCGATCATCGCGGTCGCCACGATCTGCCTGTTGCTGATCATCGCGATGGCCATTCTTGCGCCGTGGCTGGCGCCGCACGATCCGCTGCTGCTCGCGCCTGCCCTGCGCCTCAAACCATCCAGTGCGCAATTCCTGCTCGGCACTGACGGCTACGGCCGCGACCTCTTGTCACGCATCGTCTATGGCGGACGCATCTCGCTGCTGATCGGCCTGGGAGCTGCGATCTTCTCGATCGGTATCGGGCTCGTGCTCGGCCTGGTGTCCGGCTTCTTCAGATGGGTCGACGCCGTGATGATGCGGGTGATGGACGGGCTGATGGCGATCCCCAGCATCCTGCTCGCGATTGCCGTGGTGTCGCTGTCGGGCGCGAGCGTGATGACAGTGCTGGTCGCCATCACCATCCCCGAAATTCCCCGCGTGGCGCGGCTGGTGCGCGCGGTCGTGCTCTCGGCACGGGAAGAACCCTATGTGGAAGCCGCGATCTCGGTCGGCTCCAGCCTGCCGAAAATCATGTGGCGACATCTGATGCCGAACACGATTGCGCCCTTGATCGTGCAAGGCACTTATGTCTGCGCCTCGGCCATCCTCACCGAAGCGATCCTGTCGTTTCTCGGCGCCGGCATCAGTACGGAAACGCCGACCTGGGGCAACATCATGGCCGAGGGCCGCGCCTATTTTCAGATCAAGCCCACGCTGATCTTCTGGCCGGGACTATTGCTGTCGATTGCCATCCTGAGCGTCAACCTGATCGGCGATGCCGCCCGCGACGCGCTCGATCCGCGCATGAAGCAGCGGAAGGGAGGGAAGTGACGATGTTGCGAGGAGCGGCGCCACGAAGCGACATCGTCATTCCGGGGCGATGCGAAGCATCGAACTACGATGCGCAATTGCGCATCGGAGAATCTCGAGATTCCGGGTCTAGTGCTAACGCACCATCCCGGAATGACGGTGGAGAGCGATGAGCATGACCAACGCCGTTCTCGACATCGACCATCTCGTCGTCAGCCTCGGCCAGAACGCGCAGGCGCCGCGCATCATCGAGGGCGTCTCCTTGCAGGTCGCCCAGGGCGAGACGCTGTGCCTGGTCGGCGAAAGCGGCTCCGGCAAATCGGTGACGTCGCTCACCGTGATGGGCCTGTTGCAGAAGGGTGCGCTGGTGCCCTCCGGCGGCAGCATCACACTGGTCGGCGAACAACTTCTGACGGCGAGCGATCGCCGCTTGCGGCAATTGCGCGCCACCACGATGGCGATGATTTTTCAGGAACCGATGACGGCGCTCAATCCGGTGGTCCCGGTCGGCCGCCAGATCGACGAAGTGCTGCGCGCCCACACCGGTCTCGACGCGCGTGCGCGGAAGAAGCGCATCCTCGAGATGATGGAACAGGTGCGGCTTCCTGAAGTGGAGCGCATCTTCGCCTCCTACCCGCACCGGCTGTCCGGCGGCCAGCGCCAGCGCATCATGATCGCGATGGCGCTGGTGCTCGAACCGAAACTTCTGATCGCCGATGAGCCGACCACCGCGCTCGACGTCACCACGCAAAAGCAGATTCTCACCCTGATCCGCGACCTGCAGCGCGATCACGGCACCGCCGTGCTGTTCATCACCCACGACATGGGCGTGGTCGCCGAGATCGCCGATCGGGTCGCGGTCATGCGTCACGGCCGATTGGTCGAAACCGGTGCGCTCGATGCGATCCTGCGCCGGCCCGTCATGGAATATACCCGCAACCTGCTCTCTTCCGTGCCGAGCCTGGTGCCCCGCGCGCCGCGCGCTGATTCGAAAGAGCCGGTGGTGCTGGAAGCCAACGAGCTCGGCAAGGTCTATCGCGAGCGTTCATTGTTCGGCAAAACCCGCGAGGTCGCGGCCGCCAAGGACGTGACGCTCACCTTGCGCAAGGGTCGCACGCTCGGCATCGTCGGCGAGAGCGGATCCGGCAAATCGACGGTGGCGCGCTGCATCGTCCGTCTGATCGATCCGACCTCCGGCGGCATTCGCCTCGCAGGTCGTGAAATCTCCGAGCTGTCGCGAAAACTTCTGCAACCGCACCGGAAACGTATCCAGATCATTTTCCAGGACCCTTATCGCTCGCTCAATCCGCGCATCACCATCGGCGAAACCATCGCAGAGGGCCCGATCAACTACGGCATGCCGCGCGCGCAGGCCTTGGAGAAAGCGCGTGAACTGCTGGAGCTGGTCGACCTGCCGCCGGATGCGATTGCGCGCTATCCGCACCAATTCTCCGGCGGCCAGCGCCAGCGTATCGCGATCGCCCGCGCGCTCGCGCTCGATCCCGACGTGCTGGTGGCGGACGAAGCGGTTTCGGCGCTCGACGTGTCGGTGCAGGCGCAGGTGCTGGAGCTGCTCGACGAAATCCAAACCCGGCTCGGCATCGCGCTGTTGTTCATCACCCATGATCTGCGTGTCGCGGCGCAGATTTGCGACGACGTCGCCGTCATGCAGCACGGCCGGATCGTGGAACAGGGTCCGGCCGCGCAAGTCCTCGCCCATCCGCAAGCGGCCTATACCCGCGCGCTGCTTGATGCCGCGCCCGGGCGCGGCTGGGATTTTGCCAATTTTCGGCCGGTTTCCTCTAGCGTGGCGGCAAACTGAAGCAGCCTTGCTGACATTGCGGCGCGACGTCATGCACAAGCCCACGCGGCATGCAAAACGGAATTGCTTCACTGCTTGCGCTTCCGATCGCGCCTATTCTAACGTCGCGCGCACCAAGCATTGGTCGAGACCTTAATCGATGACCCGCATCGCCGTTGGCGGCTTCCTGCACGAAACCAACACCTTTGCGCCAACCAAGGCGACCTATGGCGACTTCGTGCATGGCGGCGGCTGGCCCTCGATGGCGCTGGGCGCCGGCGTTCTCAAGACCATGCGCAGCATCAATGTCGGGCTGGCGGGCTTTGTCGCGCAAGCCGAGAACAACGGCTGGGAGTTGGTGCCCACCATCTCCTGCGCCGCCAGCCCTTCGGCCCATGTCACCGAAGACGCCTATGAGCGCATCGCGAAGGTGATGATCGACGGCGTCGCCGCCGCAGGCCGGATCGATGCGGTCTATCTCGACCTGCACGGCGCCATGGTGACCGAACATCTCGACGACGGCGAAGGCGAAATCTTGGCGCGCGTGCGCAACGTGATCGGCAAGGACCTGCCGCTGGTCGCGAGCCTCGACCTGCACGCCAATGTGACGCCCGAGATGTTGGAGCAAGCGGATGCGCTCATCGCCTACCGCACCTATCCGCATGTCGACATGGCCGATACCGGCCGCGCCACCGCCGATCATCTGGCGCTGCTGTTGAAAACGAAACAGCGCTTTGCAAAGGCCTTCCGCCCATTGCCCTTCCTGATTCCGGTCAGTTGGCAGTGCACCAACGACCAGCCCGCCAAAGCCATCTATGAAAAGCTCGCCGCGCTTCAGAGCGAGGCGGTGCCGACGCTGTCCTTTGCGCCGGGCTTTCCGGCGGCCGACTTTGTCCATTGCGGACCGAGCGTGTTCGCCTACGGCCGCACCCAAGCCGATGCGGATGCGGCGGCCGATGAGATCGCCGCCCTGATCGAAAGCCACGAAGACGATTTCGACGGCCGCATCTATTCCCCCGATGAAGGCGTGCGCCATGCGATGGAGCTGGCGAAGACTGCGAAGAAGCCGGTCGTCATCGCCGACACCCAGGACAATCCCGGCGGCGGCGGCGATTCCGATACCACCGGGATGTTGCGCGCGCTGGTGCGCAATAACGCAAAGCGCGCCGCGCTGGGTGTGATCTACGATCCGCAGTCGGCCAAGACCGCGCATGCCGCCGGCGTTGGCGCGACCGTCACGCTCGCGCTCGGCGGCAAGTCGGGGATTCCGGGTGATGCGCCGTATCACGAGACCTTTGTCGTCGAGAAACTGTCCGACGGAAAATTCGTCGCGCCCGGTCCCTATTACGGCGGCCGCGACATGGACATGGGCCCGTCGGCGGCTTTACGGATCGGCGACGTGCGCGTGGTGGTGTCTTCGCACAAGGCGCAGCTCGCCGATCAATCGATGTACCGCTATGTCGGCATCGAGCCAACCGAGCAGTCAATTCTTGTCAACAAGAGCTCGGTGCATTTCCGTGCCGATTTCGAGCCGATCGCAGATCAGCTGTTGATCTGCGCCGCGCCCGGCGCGATGGCGGCCGATACCGCCAGCCTGCCATGGACGCGGCTGCGTCCCGGCATCCGCATCAAGCCGAACGGCCCGGCCTTCGTTCCCGCCATCAAATCACGGATAACCGGATAACAGACATGCCCACCATCGACCGCATCGAAAACTTTGCCGACGAACTCACGGCGATCCGCCGGGATTTGCACGCCCATCCCGAGATCGGTTTTGAGGAGGTGCGCACCTCCGGCATCGTCGCCGACAAATTGACACAGTGGGGCATCGAGGTGCATCGCGGCCTAGGCGGCACCGGCGTGGTCGGCGTGCTCAAGGGCAAGGGCAATGGCGGAAAACGCATTGGGCTGCGCGCCGACATGGATGCGCTGCCGATGGAAGAGAATACCAATCTGAAATGGCGCTCGACCATTCCCGGCCGTTTCCATGGCTGCGGCCATGACGGCCATACCACCATGCTGCTCGGCAGTGCACGCTATCTCGCCGAGACCAGGAATTTCGACGGCACCGTGCACTTCATCTTCCAGCCCGCCGAAGAAGGGCTCGGCGGCGCGCGCGCCATGATCAAGGACGGGTTGTTCGAGAAATTCCCCTGCGACGAAATCTACGGCCTGCACAACGCGCCCGACCTGAACCATGGCGAGATCGCGATCCTGCCGGGACCGGCGATGGCCGGCGCCGATTTCTTTGACATCACCATTCACGGCTACGGAGCGCACGGCGCGGCGCCCGCGCGCTCCAAGGATCCGATCGTGATCGCAATGACGCTCGGGCAGGCGCTGCAAACCATCGTCAGCCGCAACGTCGATCCCCTGAATGCAGCCGTGCTGTCGATCACCCAGATTCACGCCGGCTCCGCCTACAACGTCATTCCCGGCGAAGCCAAACTCTGCGGCACCGTGCGCGCCTTTTCCGATGAAGTGCGCGCGCTGATCCGCGAACGCATGCGCGCGATCTGCGCCGGCATTGCGAGCGCTTTTAACGTCGACATCACGGCCGACATCCGCGACACCTTCAGCGTGCTGGTGAATGAGGAAGAGCAGTCGAGAGTGGTCGAGCAAGCCGCCCGTACCGTCGTCGATCCCTCGAAGGTGCTGACGAGATCGCAGCCCAAGATGGCCAGCGAGGATTTCGCCGACATGATGCGATCCGTGCCCGGCGCCTATTTCTGGGTCGGCCATGACGGCTCGGTCCCGGTGCATAATCCCGGCTATGTGCTGGACGACAAGATCTTAGCCGTCGGCGCCAGCATGTTCGCACGCATCATCGAAACCCGGCTCGCGGGGGGCTCCCATGCATAAAGTGGCGCAGGAAGCGATCACCTCGCTGCACGATCTTTCCGCCGTCGACCTGATCGCCGGCTATCGCGCCAAGCAGTTCTCGCCATCGGAAGTGCTGGAGGACGTGCTGGCGCATGTCGCGGTGTGGGAGCCGCACATCAAGGCGCTCTATCTGTTCGATCCCGACGGTGCGCGCGCCAGCGCCAAAACCTCGACCGAACGCTGGCAGAAGGGCGAGCCGACAAACCCGCTCGACGGCGTCCCCGTCACGATCAAGGACAATATCGCTACCAAGGGCCAGCCGGTGCCGCTGGGAGCGGCCAGCGTCAAGCTGGTGCCCGCAGCCGTCGACGCGCCACCGGTGGCACGCTTGCGTGAAGCAGGCGGCGTGATCTTCTCCAAGACCACCATGCCGGATTACGGCATGCTGTCGTCAGGCCTCTCGAGCTTCCACCCCCTCACTCGCAATCCCTGGGACCTCACCAAGAATCCGGGCGGCTCGAGCGCGGGCGCAGGCGCGGCCGGTGCGGCCGGTTACGGCCCGCTGCATCTCGGCACCGACATCGGCGGCTCGGTGCGGCTGCCGGCCGGCTGGTGCGGCCTGGTCGGACTGAAGCCGAGCCTCGGGCGTATCCCGATCGATCCGCCTTACGTCGGCCGCGTCGCCGGGCCGTTGACGCGGACCGTCGATGATGCCGCGCTGATGATGAGCGTGCTGTCAAAACCCGACCGCCGCGACGGCATGAGCCTGCCGCCCGACACCATCAACTGGAAGGCGCACGACAAGTCGCCGCGCAAATTGCGCCTTGGGCTGATGCTCGATCCCGGCGTCGGCCAGGTGCTGGAGAAGACGGTCCGCGAGGTCGTGGTGAAGGCCGCGAAGGCCTTCGAATCCGCCGGCGCCGTGGTCACCGAAGTGGACGGCATCTTGACCCGCGACATGCTCGACGGGCTCGACAATTTCTGGCGCGCACGACTGTGGGACGATCTCGTCAAGCTGACGCCAGCCGAGCGCGGCAAGGCGCTGCCCTATATCCACAAATGGGCGGAGCGGGCTGAGAAGCTGTCGGGTGTCGAGGTGATCAGGGGCTTTAACGCCACCATGGCGATCCGCGCCTCCGCCGCAAGACTGTTCTGCGACCTCGATTACGTGATTTCGCCGGTGTCGCCGGTGGTGAATTTTCCGGCCGAATTCGCCTCCCCGATCAACGATCCGGAAAAACCGTTCGAGCACATCTGCTACACCCTGCCATGGAACATGGCAGAAAATCCGGCCATCGCCATCAATGGCGGCTACGACAGCAAGGGTTTCCCGATCAGCCTGCAGATCGTCGGCCGCCGCTTCGACGATCTCGGCGTGCTCGGCATGGCGAAAGCGTTTGAGGGCTTGCGCGGTGCGCAAAGGCCGTGGCCGAGCCCGCCGAAGAAGTGAGTTCTTTCGTCATTCCGGGATGCTCCGAAGGAGCAGGCCCGGAATCCATACTCCCGATCGTGGTTATGGATTCCGGGCTCGTCGCTTCGCTCCGCCCCGGAATGACGGCTAAAAATAGTACAGGAAGGAATCCCCCCATGGCGTATGAGACGATCAAATACGAGGTCGCCGAGCAGATCCTCACGATCACGCTTAATCAGCCGGACAAGCTCAACGCCTTCAACGGCACCATGCAGCGGGAAATGATCGAGGCGTTCGACGCCGCCGACAAGGACGACAATGTCAGGGCCATCATCGTCACCGGCGCCGGCCGCGGTTTTTGTGCCGGCGCCGATCTTTCGTCGGGCGCCGACACGTTCGACCGGGACGCGCGGCGCGGGCCGGCCAAGCGCTTGGCCTCCGGCAAGGTCGACTACAGCGATCCAAATGTGCGCGACGGCGGCGGCCAGCTCACGCTGCGCATCTTCAAATGCTTAAAGCCTGTGATCGCCGCCGTTAACGGACCCGCCGTCGGGATCGGTGTCACCATGCAGCTTGCGATGGATATCCGCATTGCGTCTGAGGCCGCGCGATTCGGCTTCGTGTTCTCCCAGCGCGGCATCGTGCCGGAAGCTGCGTCGAGCTGGTTCCTGCCGCGCATCGTCGGCATCTCGCAGGCGCTGGAGTGGTGCTACACCGGCCGCGTGTTTGCGGCGCAGGAAGCGCTGGCGGGGCGTCTCGTCAGCAAGGTGGTGCCGGCGGATGAGCTGCTGCCGACCGCACGCGCGCTCGCCCGCGAGATCGCGGCCAAGACCGCGCCGGTCTCGGTGGCGCTGATCCGGCAGATGATGTGGCGCATGCTGGGCGCCGACGATCCGATGGAAGCGCACAAGGTCGACAGCCGCGGCATCTACACGCGAGGTCGTTCGGAAGACGTGAAAGAGGGCGTGATGGCGTTCCTGGAGAAGCGCCCGGCAGTGTTCAAGGACAAGATTTCGGCCGACATGCCCGACTATTTCCCGTGGTGGGAAGAGCGGGAGTATGAGTGACTGCGAAGCAGTCATTCCGAGGCAATGCGAAGCGTCGAACCCGGAATGACAGCACATCACCCCATCATCAGCGCCACGCGTCCGATCGCCTTGCGCTCGATCAATAGCCGCATCGCGCGGGCGTAATCTTCGAGCGGCAGCTGGTGCGAAATGTTCGGGCGGATTTTTCTTTGCTCCGCCCATTCCAGCAATTTCTTCTGCCTGACCTCGCCGAGCGCGGGGTTTTTCCGCACCGCTTCGCCGGCGCGGACGCCGAGCACGCTGGCGCCCTTGATCAGCAACAAATTGGTACGGGCAAGACCGATGCCCCCGGTAAAGCCGATGACCAGGATGCGCGCACCCCAGGCAATGCAACGCAGGCTGGCCTCGAAAATCTCGCCGCCGACAGGATCGTACACGATGTCGACGCCGCGGCCGTCGGTGATGCGCTTGACGGCGTCGCGAAATGGCTCGCGTTGATAGAGCACCAAATGATCGGCGCCCTTCGCCTTAGCGACTGCGAGCTTTTCGTCCGACGACGCCGCCGCGATCACGGTGGCGCCGAGCAGCTTGCCGATTTCGACCGCGGCAAGGCCCACGCCGCCGCCGGCTCCATGCACCAGAAGCACTTCGCCCGGTTGAAGCTGCCCGCGGTCGATCAGCCCGTGATAGGCGGTGCCGTGAGCGGCGAAGAAGGTCGCACCTTCCGCATAGTCGAACGCCTTCGGCAGTGGCGCAAGCTGCGCCGGCGTGACCACGACTTCGTCGGCGTACCCGCCGTGCCGCATCTTGACGATGACCCTGTCGCCGGCCGCGACGCTTTTCACCGCGCCATCGATCTCGACCACATCACCGGCCGCTTCCATGCCCGGCGTGAACGGCAGCTCCGGCTTGAGCTGATACTCGCCGGCCGCCATCAGGATATCTGGGAAATTGATCCCCGCCGCGCGGATGGCGACGCGCACCTCGCCCGGCTTCAGCGGCGCGGATGCAAAATTCTCCAGCCGCAAGCTTTCCGGCGGGCCAAGCTCGCGGCAGACCACCGCCTTCGGCATCAGGCGGCACGCTCCTTGGCACGCGACAGCGCCTCGCGGATCAGCGGCAGGCGGTCATTGCCGAAATACATGTCGGTTTTGTCGAGAAAAATCGTCGGCGAACCGAAGCCGCCACGCGCCATCACTTCATCGGTGTTGGCCTTGAGCTGATCCTTGATCGCCTGCTCGGAAATCCCTGCGAAGAATTTTTGCGGATCGACCCCGACGTGCCTGCAGACTTGCGTCAGCACTTCGTCCGTCGAGATGTCCTTGTCGTGGCCCCAATAGGCCTCGAACACCGCGCGCGCAAACGGCACCATGTCCCTGCCGAGCCAAATGCAGCCGCGCATCGCCTTGACGCTGTTCACTGGAAACACCGTCGGCCGCGCATTGATGACGAGCCCGGCGGAACGCGCCCAATCCGCCAGATCCTTCTTCTGGTAGGCGACTTTGGCCGTTACCGGATGTTCGCGCGAGGCATAGACGCTTGGGTTGATGGTGTTGAAAATGCCGCCGACCAGGATCGGGCGCCACGAAATCTCTTCGCCGAATTCCTTCGCGAGTGGCTGGATGTTGTGGAAGGCGAGATAGGTCCAGGGACTGGAGCAGTCCAAGAAGAATTCGATCATGGCGTTTTCCTTTGGTGTTCAACACTTTTCGTCCTTGTCATTCCGCGATGCGCCGCAAGGCGCAGGCCGGAATCCATCCTCACGATCGCGGTTATGGATTCCGGGCTCGCCGCGGAGCCTGTCATCGGGCCGGCCATAGGCCGGACCCGTTGGCGACGCCCCGGAATGACAGGTAATTATTTCCTTCCCGCCAGTTCCTTCGCTTTCTGGCCGAACATGTTCTTGCGCGCCTCCTCGTCGAACGGCTCCTTCACGAATTTGCCGATCGCGAGCCCCGCCTGCACCTGCGGCCGGGCGCGGACTTCGGCGTACCAGCGCTTGATGTTAGGATAATCGTCGAGCGTGAAACCTTGCGCCTTGTGTGTCATGGTCCAGGGAAAGCAGGCGATGTCGGCGATCGAGTAATCGCCGGCCACGAAGCTGCCGGTCTTGCCCAATTGCACATCAAGCACGCGGTAAAGCCGCGCCGCCTCGTCGCGGTAGCGCTCGATCGCATACGGGATCTTCTCCGGCGCGTAGAGCGCAAAGTGGCCGTGCTGGCCGAGCATCGGACCTAAGCCCCCCATCTGCCACATCACCCATTGAATGACTTTTGAGCGGCCGCGCATATCCTTAGGCAAAAAGCGGCCGGTCTTTTCGGCGAGATAAATCAGGATCGCGCCGGTCTCGAACACCGAAAACGGCCCGCCGCCATCTGACGGCGCATGGTCGACAATCGCCGGGATCCTGTTGTTCGGGCTGATCGCGAGAAATTCCGGCTTGAATTGGTCGCCGGCGCGGATGTTGACGGGAATGACCTTATACGGGAGCGCGAGTTCCTCCAGCATGATCGAGATTTTCCAGCCGTTCGGCGTCGGCGCGTGGTGCAGGTCGATCATGGCATTCCCTGATGATAATGGCGGGCCGGATCAGCATGATCCGGGCGACGTTCGTTGTTCTGTACCTCGACCATAAGACATGGCAGACAGGCGCTCAATCAGAACCGAGCGGGAGGCTCCCATGCTGTTTCCGACCACCATCGCAGGCTCATTGCCGAAGCCGGAATGGCTGGCCGAGCCCGACACGCTGTGGGCACCCTGGAAATCCACAGGCTCCGAGCTAGCCCGCGCCAAGCGCGACGCCACCATACTGGCGGTGAAGCTCCAGGAGGATGCCGGCGTCGACATCGTCACCGAGGGCGAGCAGGCGCGGCAGCATTTCGTCCATGGTTTCCTGGAAAAGATCGAGGGCATCGACTTCGCCCACAAGGTCGAGATGGGAATCCGAAAGGATCGCTACAAGGCGATGGTGCCGCAGGTGGTGGCGCCGCTCAGGCTCACGGGCCGCGTCCATGCCGTCGAAGCCCGAATTGCCCGCACCCACACCGCGCGCAAGCTGAAATTCACCCTACCCGGCCCAATGACCATCATCGATACCATCGCTGACAAATACTACGGCGACCGGGTCAAGATGGCGTTCGCCTTTGCCGAGCTGCTCAACCAGGAAGCCAAGGCGCTACAGGCCGATGGTATCGACGTCATCCAGTTCGACGAGCCTGCGTTCAATGTCTACATGGACGAAGTCAAGGACTGGGGCATCAAGGCACTGGAGCGCGCCGCCGAAGGCCTGACCTGCGCCACGGCCGTGCACATCTGCTACGGCTACGGCATCAAGGCCAACACCGACTGGAAAGAGACCTTGGGCAACGAGTGGCGGCAATATGAAGAAACCTTCCCGGCGATCGACAAGAGTTCGATCCAGCAGGTTGCGATCGAATGCCGCAATTCAAAAGTACCGCTGGAACTGCTCGCCCTGCTCAAGGGCAAGGTGGTGCAGGCCGGCGTGATCGACGTCGCCAGCGATACTGTCGAGACCGCGGAGGACGTCGTGAACGTGATCGACGCGGTGTCGAAATTCGTGCCGAGGAGCAACATCGTCGCGACCACCAATTGCGGCATGGCGCCGATGCGCCGGGAGATCGCGGAGGCCAAACTGATGGCGCTTGGCGCCGGCGCGAAGCTCGCAAGGCAGAAGCTCGGGTGAGTTCAACTTGTCATTCCTGGGCGCTCGCAAGAGCGAACCACGATGCGCAATTGCGCATCGGAGAATCTCGAGATTCCCGATGTGCAATTGCACATCTGAGGTCCGCGCTTCGCGCATCCCGGAATGACTACTTCACCAAGTCCCGCGCGCTCGGATGCAGCACCGGGTGGTAACCCGCGCCAAATGCCCGCAACGTTGATGGCGGCGTCAGCAACATCGCGTCTTCGAGCGCGGTGTTGGTTTGCTGATAACCCGCCGGCGACCAGAGCAGCGCCCGGCCCCGCGCGATCAGAAAGCTCTGCTCTCCCTGCTGCACCATCGCGCCATCAGGCAATTGCGCCGGCGGCATCGGCAACGGATGCAGGCGCTTCTTGCCCTGGTCCAGCCGTTCCCGGTGCAACACGGCATCGATGCCGGGCGCCGGAACGTTGGCGATGCGATTGCTCTCTTCCCATGCGACACGAAAGCGGTTGGCATCGTCGCGGCGGCAATAGAAACAGGGGCGATGCCCTGCTGCGAATGCGGTGGCTTCATCCAGGAAGAACAGCTCGGTCCAGCTTCGGCCGCCCATCACCTTGCGCCGCCGTCCCCTGAATTCGCAGACACAGGTCAGCCACGCCGGGCTCGCCCAGCGTTTTCGGAGCAGGGTTTTGGTGACGGGATCGTGGATGATGCCGCGGTTGCCGGTGAATAGGCCGCGATGCACTGTGGCGATGATGTCGCCGGTGGGAGTGACGCGATTTTGCAGGGGCATTCGTTGCGCCGATCTTTCAACGCCGTCATTCCGGGATGGTGCGTTAGCACCAGACCCGGAATCTCGAGATTCTCCGATGCGCAATTGCGCATCGTAGTTCGATGCTTCGCATCGCCCCGGAATGACGGCACGTCACGCCCCGTCGCGGATCGGTGGCTGGAACGACAGCGCGGTGTCCCACGGAAAGTGAATCCAGGTGTCCTGCGACACTTCGGTGATGTAAGTGTCGACCAGCGGCCGGCCCTGCGGCTTGGCGTAGACGGTCGCGAAATGCGCATCCGGCATCATGTCGCGGACGAGCCGTCCGGTCTTGCCGGTGTCGACGAGGTCGTCAACGATCAACAGCCCCTTGCCGGTGCCGCCGCCGAGTTTGGCGGTATCGGCGGAAATGCTCTTCAGTACTTTCAGGTCGCCCTGCTGGGTGTGATCGTAGCTCGCAACGCAGACGGTATCGATGATGCGAAGGCCGAGCTCGCGCGCCACGATCGCCGCCGGCACCAGGCCGCCGCGGGTGATCGCGACCACGGCGTGAAACGGCCCGACTTCGTTGAGTCGCCAGGTCAGCGCCCGGCAATCCCGGTGAAACTGGTCCCACGAGACCGGAAAGGCCTTGCCCGCCCGCTCCTGCTCGCTTAGTTCCCGAGCTTCCGCCGCCATTGTCTTCTCCTGCATCCATGGAATCATCCGTTCGCTAACGGATCACGTTCAATCCTGCCAGCATTTCCTTCACCGCGGCCATCGCGGCATCGAGTTTTTCGGGATCGCGCGAGCGGACGACCAGATTGGTGTTCGGCTTCTTGTCCTCGTCCTGAAACGGATAACTGCCGATAATGGTGTCGGGATGCGCATTGGCGATCGCCCGCAACGGCCCGCCGATGTCGCCTTCCCTGGCGTTGGCGCGAACCGATTGCGACAGCATCCGCACGCCTGATTTGAGTTTGGGCGCGACGATGTCCATCATCGCCTGCATGATCGATGGCACGCCGGCCATGACGATGACGTTGCCGATCTTGAAGCCGGGCGCAAGGATGGTCGCGCTCTGGATCAGTTCGGCGCCGTCGGGAATCCGCGCCATGCGCAAGCGTGCCTCGTTCAGGTCCTGTGCGCCCCAGCGCTCTTTAAAGCGCGCCACCACTTCGGGGTGATGGTCGATGCCGACGCCGAACGCTTTGGCGACGCTGTCGGCGGTGATGTCGTCATGGGTCGGCCCGATACCGCCGGTGGTGAAGACATAGTCGTAGCGATGGCGCAGCGCATCAAGTGCTGCGACGATATCGGCCTCGTCGTCCGCAACGACACGGACCTCCTTCAGGTCGATCCCGATATTGGTCAGGTATTCCGCGATAAAGCCGATGTTCTTGTCCTTGGTCCGGCCGGACAGGATCTCGTCGCCGATCACCAGAATGCCCGCCGTGACGATCTCGCTCATTGCCTCTCCTCGCCACCGTGCTTCACCGGTACCCTGACCTTGCTCACGCAAGGCCTTGAAGTCACGGGGTTTTGCTGACGAAATAGCCACCCCGCAGCCACTTTTTCGGGCAGCCTCTATGACCACCGTGGCAAATGCCTTGGGGTAATGCATATCGCGCTGGCCCGGGCCTTGCTACCATCCCCTTTTGAGTCTTGCACTGTGCGTGCACGACGTTCGAAAATAGTCGGGCCCCATGGCAGTCGCGTTCGATGAAATGAACGGCCCCGGCGGCGACCTCCGCCCGGCCTACCGCGAACTCTCCAGCTGGCTGAAGGAGACGCCGCCGGACGCTCTCGAATATCGCCGCCAGGAGGCCGAACTGCTGTTCCGCCGGATCGGCATCACCTTCGCGGTTTATGGCGACGCCGAAGCCCAGGAACGGCTGATTCCCTTTGACGTGATCCCGCGCATCATGTCGTCGAAGGAGTGGAGCCTTCTGGAGAGGGGCCTTAAGCAGCGGGTGCGCGCGCTCAACCTGTTCCTGCGCGACATCTATCACGGCCGCGATATCCTGCGCGCCAATATCATCCCCGACGATCTGATCTTCCAGAATCCGGTATTCCGCCCCGAGATGAACGGCCAGGACGTGCCGCACGACGTCTATGTCCACATCGCCGGCATCGACATCATCCGCGTCGATGCGCAAGACTTTTACGTGTTGGAAGACAATGCCCGCACGCCATCCGGCGTCTCCTACATGCTGGAAAACCGCGAAATCATGATGCGGCTGTTTCCGGATTTGCTCGCGCGTCACCGCGTAGCACCCGTCGAGCGCTATCCGGACGAGCTTTTGTCGGCGTTGCGGTCGGTGGCGCCGTTGAGCGCCTCGGCCGAGCCGACGGTCGCGCTGATGACGCCCGGCGTCTACAACTCCGCCTATTACGAGCATTCGTTCCTTGCCGACAAGCTCGGCATCGAGCTGGTCGAAGGAAGAGACCTCATCGTCAAGAGCGACGAAGTGTTCATGCGCACGACCGAAGGGCTGAAGCGTGTCGACGTGATCTACCGCCGCGTCGACGACGACTTCCTCGATCCCTTGACCTTCCGCCCGGATTCGACGCTCGGCGTGCCCGGACTGATGTCCGCCTACGCGGCCGGCAACATCACGCTGGCCAACGCGGTTGGAACCGGCATCGCCGACGACAAGGCGATCTACTCCTACATGCCCGAGATCGTGAAATTCTATCTCGGCGAAGAACCGATCCTGAAGAACGTGCCGACCTGGCGCTGCCGCGAGCCCAAGGATTTATCCTACGTGCTCGATAATCTCGCCGAACTCGTCGTGAAGGAAGTGCACGGTTCCGGTGGCTACGGCATGCTGATCGGCCCTGCCGCGACCAAAGCGACCATCGAAGCCTTCCGCGACAAGCTAAAGCGCGAGCCGGAAGGTTTTATCGCGCAACCGACGCTGGCGCTGTCGACCTGCCCGACCTGCACTGCAACCGGCCTCGCGCCGCGCCACGTCGACTTGCGGCCATTTGTGCTGACCGGTCGCGACCGCACCACGATCGTGCCGGGCGGGCTGACCCGGGTGGCGCTGAAGGACGGCTCGCTGGTGGTGAATTCGAGCCAGGGCGGCGGCACCAAGGACACCTGGATACTGGACGAGTAGAGAGCAAGATCGCCGCATGCTGTCGCGCACCGCCGAAAACCTCTACTGGCTTGCCCGCTACGTCGAACGCGCGGAATATCT
>Ga0210408_10000675_pt1 | contig 40238 bp, 35 predicted proteins | sample IncBWH4MmetaG_FD_155471 | JGI IMG/M metagenome (GOLD analysis project Ga0210408, IMG submission 155471) | Forest soil microbial communities from Barre Woods Harvard Forest LTER site, Petersham, Massachusetts, United States - Inc-BW-H-4-M | ecosystem: Environmental > Terrestrial > Soil >...
TGCCGCCGGGCCTGTGCTTGCTATGGCCTTGCAGTCCGATGGCAAGGTTTTGGTCGGTGGAGGTTTCACGAGTGTGGGCGGTCTCAGCTACAATGGCGTCGCTCGGCTGAATACTAACGGCACCATTGACGTTACCTTTAACCCCGGCACGGGCGTATCCAACAGCGTATTTCCCTATGTACTTGCGCTCGGACTGCAGTCTGATGGAAAAGTCATCATCGGCGGGACATTCGCCGCGGTCAACGGTGTGCCCCGCAACTTCCTCGCCCGCTTGAATACTGATGGCAGTCTTGACGCTAGCTTTAATTCGGGGCTCCAGGGGCCTGCTGGTTTTACGGGGGTGTTCAGCTTGGCTGTTCTTCCACAAGACAAAATTGTCATCGGCGGCAATTTCAGTAGCATCAATGGGTACTCTCGCAATGGTATCGCTCGCCTCACTGCGAACGGGGGCGTGGACACGGCATTTAATACAGGTTTTGGAGTAAGCGCCGTTCAAAGTTTGGCTGTGCAAGTGGATGGTAAAGTGATTATAGGCGGGGGTTTCAGCTATGTTGACAATACAAACCGCACGGATGTTGCGCGGCTCAATTCCGATGGCACCTTGGACCTCACGTTCAGTCCCGGCACTGGCGCTGACTTCACGGTGTATTGCGTGGCAAGCCAGCCAGACGGCAAGGCGCTGATAGGCGGGAATTTCTACCACTTCAACGGCACCAACATTCATGGAGTCGCACGCTTGAACGGGGACACTTCTCCAACAACAAATTTGCAGTTCATGGCCGCGAGCTTGTATTTCGGGACATACCTTTCAGGCACGGTGAGCAACATCTACCGGGTTGAGTGGACTTCAAATTTCAACACACCCTCGCTCTGGACACCGCTTTTCAACGTCACGCTGCAAACAAACCCTCAGTTCATCCTCGACCCCAGCCCCGCCGATGGTCAACGGTTATACCGGGCAGTGCAGGTATCACCCTAAAGAGCATCGACCGCTCGACGCCTCCGAGCACGTCTCGTTTGCCAACGACAAGGTCGCCACCAGTTTCATCGAAGAAATCGATTTCGACTACTGTGCTGTGGACGCCACCGCCGTCCCCGCCGCCCCTGGCAATCCGTCATCTCACCCGCACTAATAACAACTTACTTGCTTCTCATCAGCCTCTTGTGAGAAAATTCTCTTATGCCCGAACTAACTCAGGAAGAGCAGAGGCTTCTAGAGAGAGCCACCACGATCGCCAAAGCAAACCTCGATGATCTCCTCCATCCCAAAGCCTCAGGCTCCTTCCACTTCGAATCGCAAAAGCAACTCTTCCAAACCATCCGCCAGTTCTACGCCGACATCGCCTCTACACGACTGGACCTCGTCCCCACCAATATAATACGGCAAGCAGCCGACAACGCTGAGTCCACTATCCGCTCGATAAGCCAAATCCAGATGTTTGACGCGAAATCGGGAGACCCAAACCAGAAGTCCACCGCCTACATCGAAAACCTGCGCTCGACGTATGACACCGCATACACCCACTTCGCTCCGCACCTCGCACTTGCTCGCGTCTCTTCCAGCGCCATCGGGCAGGAGTTCGAATCACTGAAAGCTCTCACCACCATACTCAGCAACGAGCGCAAAAGGGCAGCAGAGGATTACGAGGCCAAGACAAAAGCAGCCGACGCCCAATTAAAAGCACGTATCGCCGAGTTTGAGAAAGTAATGACCGCTGCCCGCGAGGCATCCAAGATGGAAGCAGTTTCCGCCCAGGCCAGCGAGTTCGATACGGAAGCCACCAGCGCTCGAACGGCATCGACGTGGTGGCTCACTGCAACTATTATCACTGTTGCCGTGAGCCTCTTTCTGGTTTGGCTCCTTTTTCTGGACGGCCTAAACCCCTCAGCCATCAGTGCACCGCAACTATCTCCAGCCCAACCCAGCGCGAGCCAGCCGTCAGGGGCACAAGCAAAACCCACCCACGTGCCACCCGAGTCGCCCGTCGAAACCAAGGTCATCACGGCTGCTCTCGTCCAGCAGACCGTAGCTCGGATACTGATAGTCACGCTTCTGTACACCGCAGTAGTCTGGTGCGCACGGAACTTTTTTGCCTGCCAGCACAACTACACCGTGAATCGCCATCGGCGGAACGCGATGATGACCTTCAGAGCGTTCGTGGAAGGTACAAAGGACCCCCCAACGCAGGATTTCATCCTCAGGCAGGCTGCCGCGTGCGCATTTGCACCCCAGCAAAGCGGCTACCTCAAGGACGAGTCCCTGCCCACACCGGCACCTGCGTCCCAGATCATCGACATCATAAAGCCAGACGCAAAGTAATGGCTTGGCGAGCTCCTTTACCGTCGTCGCTGGCGGTCGGTCACAGTAGCCATCTGTACGTTCCTGCCTTCCCTGGCACGCCAAGAGCGCGCTTAGTTCCTTTCTCTAGCAGCTTGAGTAAGCCGTATATCTCCAACTGCCGCATAATGCGCTGGGCCTGGATCGGGAAAACCCCCAGCCGGGCGCCAAGGTGCTCGAACGATAGAAAGAACGTAAGCGGTTCGCGCTGTGGCTCCGGCAGCTGGGCCAAGTCGCGGCAAATGCGAAACGCTGCTTGCTCCTGCTCGTTCAACGCTTCGTAAACCTGCCGCTCCGAGTCAATCAGGGAATCAGTGTAGGATTTGGTGACAGATGCCAGCATGGCCTGAGCCTCTTTCATGTGTTGTTCACGGGAATCGTTGAAGGTTGCGCGGTTGCAATCGTAAAAGCAACCCACCAGCAGCGGCACAAACGGCGCCGCCACCGCGCGGTAAAGGAACGGCACCGCTTGTGTGATAAAATCGTTCCTGGCGTGCGGCAGGGCCTGAAATCGGGGCTCCACAAGCTCGGTGTAGAGCCTAGCGAGCGCAGGATGGTCGGCGGCGAGCGCTTTTAGCGCCTGCTTCCTGGCCGCAATGTTGCCGAGCACCACCATTGTCCTGTTATGCAGAGATGCAGGGATGCAGTCATGCAGAGATGCAGAGACGCAGAGATGCAGGGATACAGAATTCGTCTGAATGTCTGCATGCCTGCATAACACTCCGGGAGGGTTGGAAATATCCGCCGGCCAGCGGATTGAACCGAATTCGATTCTCAGCGCTGGCTTCTTGACCACGAATTCATAGGGCTTTTGTGTATCGGGGTGAATACCCCAAACGATGCTCTGCGCCCCGTTTGAGCGAAATTCGCCGATAGCCTCGCCCGAGTCGTTTTTGAACTTTATGGTCTGCTTTGGGTAAACACCATGGAACCGCACCCAGAAGACCCGGCCACGGGCGCCATGGGTCTGGAGCGTGCCGGCCAGAGCCGGATTTACTGCCAAAAAGGCTTCGGCGAAGTCATCCCTGTCACAGTCAATGGCGCACAGCCCGCCGGACACTTCCCCCAGGGCGACGCCGATATTGCCATCCTTCAGTTTGCCCAGGTGTTGTGGCGTCATATCCTCAAGGGTCAAGTGTCCCCACTTCTGATCTGTTCCCTTGGAACCCTTCGGCCAGCCAATCAGGACCACCGGGCCGAGCAGCTCCAACAGCTCCGGCACCGGGTCGCTCATTCCGTGCCCCCGAGGGCGGTTTGCCAATTGGCAATAGATTCCCGTTCGAGCGCCTCGGTTTGTTTCAGGCGGGCGATAGCCCCGGCGTCGGCATGGCGCGCAATAGCATCGCCCACAATCTTCCGCAGGGTGTTCGGCGAAATAGCATCAAGCTCCACACTTTCGTTGCCAAATTGCGCAACGAATTTTGCCGCACGGGTATCAGTGTGTTTTGTGAGTCGGGTTGGCAGGCTCCAAGCCTGCACTTGCCACGGTTCAACGGCCAACCGTTCCACGTGAAGGTCAACCCGGTTTCCCACCATGCGTCTGAGCTTGGCTTCAATATCGCGGGCGATGCCAATGCCAGAAGGGTCCAGGTCGGTCAGGGTGTAAATGAATGCGGGCCTACCATCGTCGGCTAGGTCCTCGGCGGCCTGATGCAAGTAACTGAGCGAGGAAAAGCCGCGTGCCACGTGCAGGCTCAAGCCCCATTTGCCAATAACGGTCGGGCTGATGACACCCGCGAGCGCATCTTTTTCGATCCAAATCTCAACGCGAACCTCGGCTTCGCGCCAGTAATCCCGTCGATATAATCCAGAAACTTCCTGGGCAAACTCCTTAATACCCCCGTATCGAGTGTGGCCATGGACCCACCTGATATTGTCGGTGATCCACCCATAAGACATTCCGCCCGACTCGCGCAGTGCCACCAGCCGACGCTGGATCACCCTGTAACCTTTGGCCTCGTCCTTGGGCACAAGCTGGTGGACTGTGGCCTGGTAAAACACCTGCCGGACGGTGGCTGGATTTTGGTCCTTAACGATGGCAAAAATGTTGTCATCCAACACATCCAGTTCCTTTTGGCTACGTCGCGCGCGCCTTATGGTACTAGAACCGTAAGCCGAGGTTGACTGTGCGCCAGGCGAGCGGGATGATGTTTTCGGAAGCTTGTCGCTCGGCGCGCTCTGCTTGGCGGTGGGGCGCGCCGGGTCGTTTCGGGGGTTCAAGCGGCCTTGCCCTCCTTTTTCGCCCGCTCTTCGGCGGATTTTCGCGCCGCTCCTGCTGGTGGCTTGGCAAACTCACCGGCTGTTACTCGCTGATCGAATCTCGCCAACGATGCTAAATCAACGTAGGGGCGCCCGCTGATATTGGCCGTTTTGATCCAACCCAATCGAGCCCACCGCCAGACGGTAACGTCGCTGACGCCCCTGTCCCGAGCTACGGCCTTGGCGGCACGAAATCCGCCGGTCTGATTCGGCTGTCCTTCTTTGCTTGAAACGACATGTGGTTCAATGTTCATGCCCCCAGTCTCGCGCGAGGCAGGGGAGCCGAAAATGACCGCAAGAAGTAAATTTCTTACGGTCTATTGGGGGGGCCGGAAAAGAGCTGTTCCAGAACCCTCGGGACGATTTGCGTCTTGGCAACAGACCAGGAACGGGGGGCGTCATAAAGCGGGGTTGGATTGCCGTTTTGGTCTTTCAAGAATCGTTCGGTGTAGTCCATTGCCTTCCCCGCCGTGAAGCCTATATCCAACAATCTCTTGGCGCCGAGGGCTCTCAAGTGTTGCCGCTGTTTGTTTTGACCGCGCTGACTCCCACCGGCCGGCTGCTTTCCCCGCTTTTGCTTAAGCCATTTTGTGAACTCTGCGATGAGGTGGCCATCCGGATAATCCCAATTGATCGCGAAAAATCCGTACTCACGCTGTTGGCCTTGACCATGAAGCAAAGAGTCAAGCCGTGCCCAATCCTCAAAATTCCGCACTCCACTTTTTGCCCACTGCGCCAAATCCCGCTGCAACGTGATCGTCAGGGAAAGGAGTTTGTTGAGACTAGCCGCTTGCCTGAGTTCGGCTTCCCATTCGCCAGCAATTGTCTTTCGCTCCGATGAAGGGAGCTTGATCCACGGCGTTACTGTAAAATGCGGTGAGCAAAACAGATAGTTACCGGGGCGGCAGGGAAACAATGCTAAGATCTCCCGGATTACCTTGATCTGGCCCCGCTTGCGGCGATCATTCTTCGGGAGTTGCCTCAGATTGTGCAACTGGGTAGTTAGGTCGTTCCAACGCCGGCTGTGCGTAGCAAATTCACGTGCGTATTCGTAAAAAGAGCAAGGAGCCACCTCGCAGCCGGGGAGCTTTTCGAAATTCCATTCCGCTTCATCCAATTGGCCGGAAAAGTGACCCATAAATGCAAGGCCCACATTCTTCAGGCGCCTGCAACTTGCGAGAGGATAACAGGGCCAAAGCTCAGCTTCTCAGCCATTGCCTTGCGGTGTTCATTGGCCAAATGTCCATAAACTTTGCCGATCAAGACCCCGCCGTCCTTGTGGCCAACCCAAGCCGCAATCGTCATGAAGTCCACCCCAGACATAACAGCCATGGAAATAAAATGGTGTCTCAAATCATGAAGGCGAAAGCCGGGTAGGTTGGCCTGCGTGCGAACCATGTCGAGCGACTCACGGAAGGTTTTGGCAGGAATATCTTTGTCGCCTCGTTGCGGTGATGGGAAAAGCCATTTTGAATCCGGCGCCTTTCGTGTATCCATAGCCTCAAGGTGTGCCCGCAATTTCGGGTTGAAATCCACAGTGCGGGTTTCCCGGTTTTTCAGATCCTCAATGCCCCGGCTCGTCACTTGGCGAAGGACGTGCAACTGTCCGTTGTCGAAATCCACGTCATCCCATTTCAACCCAAGGGCCTCATTGCGTCGGCAACCGCTGTAGGCCATCAGCTTGACGTAATCGGTAAACTCTTGCGCGTTTTCCGTCACCGGCACTTGCACTTGTTTGCCGGCCTCATCGGCCTTGGTCTTTGTCTGGAAGGCTGCGGCGCACAGCTTGTCCAGGTCCGCACTGGTGAAGAGTGACCGCTTAGGAGTACTGGTCTTGAGCGGGCGCAAGCCCTCAGTCGGCAACCGCTGAATTAAGCCGTCCGATAGCGCCCGCTTCAAAACAACGCGCAACCCGATCACGTCCAAGTTAATGGTGCGAGCGCACACCTTGGGGTTGCCTGCCCTGTCCAGTTCCTTCAACCGGGACTCAATAAAGCGGTTGACGTGGACTCGCTTAATCTGGTCAAGGCGCAACTGGCCGATTGAATCAGTCCAACGGCCCAGGATCGTTTTCTGCTTTTCGCGTGTGCTGGCCTTGGTTGGCCCCTCCCCCGGTTTGCCGAGCGCAGCAACCTCTAGGTAGTGCTTAGCGTAATCGGCAAACCTGTCTGTGCGCTCCACAGTGCGCAGGGTGTTGTCTGCCCGGTGAGTCTGTAATCGTTTCAACTCGGCCACAGCCTGAGGCACGGTTTGAACTGGGTTGTTGTCCTTGTCCACCAACGGAACGCGGCGAGTTTTCTTGATCCCGGTGACGGGGTTCTCGACGTTCAGCCGCGCATAGTAGCGCCCGTTGCGGACCCACAGCCCGCGAATTGGTTGCTTGCGCCCGTCTATGACCTTTGCGAACGTAGGGCCATGAGACTGACGCCGTTGACCACCTGTTTGATTGCTTTCGGTTGTCTCGCGTTTCATAAGGTAACAGTGGCACAAATAGTGGCACATTGTCAATGGGCTCTTTGGAATTGCTTCGATTTGGCTGGTTATTAAGGTTGCCGGTGTGGCGAAATGGCAGACGCACAGGACTTAAAATCCTGGGGCCGTAAAAAGCCGTGTGGGTTCGAGTCCCACCACCGGCACCACTTGTAAGTTGTTGGATTCCAGCTTATTGGAAAGACGCAATCTGCAAGTGCCAGTGAAAGTGCCAGTGAAATTGATACTCGTGTAGTACTCAATTAGTACTCCGCAAGAACCTGGCAACAACTGGAAAGAATGGGATTGGCCGCCCGTTTGGTGTAGGTGATACATCTAAAGCCGCGTGCAGGCTCATAGCCTCGGACAAAAAAAGTCTGAGCTATGAAACAGCGTTTCATCCTTTACCGCCGCAAGCTTGGCGGCATGTTCTACATCGAAGACACTGAAAGCCGGAAACAGGAGAGTCTGGGCACCAAGGACCGAACCGAAGCCGTCTCAATCCTCAACGCCCGCAACGAAGCCGTTCGCCAGCCGCACCTCAACCTGCAAATCGCCAAAGCCTATCTCGCTGGCACCGATTCGGGCGTGACCAATCGCACCTGGCAGAACGCTCTGGATGCTCTGATTGAGCTCAGGAGCGGGCCGACCAAGGAGCGCTGGCAGCGCGCCGCCAAGGAGAAAGCATTCGACCTGATTCGTGACCGGGTGATCATCGAAACGACGGCCGAGCACCTCTTTGCCTGCCTCAAGGCTGGTACCGTTAGCACGAATGTCCATCTGCGCGAGTTGCACAATTATTGCATTTCGATGAATTGGTTGCCCTGGCCGGTCATTCCGCGGAGGCTATGGCCCAAGATTGAATACAAGCCCAAGCGGTCGATTACGCCGGAGGAGCACCGCAGAATTATCGAACGGGAGAGGAATCCAGAATTGCGGGATTTCTACGATCTCTGTTGGCATTTGGGCGGTTCACAAACCGACGTTGCCAACCTGCGGGCAGAAGATATTGATTGGGATCAACGCGTCGTCGCTTACGAGCGCAGAAAAACAGGAAGTTTGGCGATGATCCATTTTGGCCCAGTGATTGAAGGAATTCTGCGATCCCGACCCGCTGCGGGACCGCTGTTTCCGAAACTTGCGCTCATGAAAGAAAAGCACCGGGCTAAGGAATTCAAACGCCGGTGCGTAGGTCTGGGGATCACGGGTGTGTCACTGCATTCCTACCGATACGCCTGGGCGGAGCGTGCAAAGCAATGCGGCTACCCGGAGCGGTTTGCGCAAGAGGCACTCGGACACAATAGCAAAGCGGTGCACCGTGCGTATGCGCGGAAGGCCAAGGTCAGATTGCCATCATTGGAAAGTTACGAGCAGCAAGCGGCGGACAACCGCATCATCGAATTGCCATCGCCTCAGTCTGAGAGGCACTCGCAGAGCCGCGGCCAGACGGTTGGTTGAGCCGCGTTTTTCCTTTTGTTCCGCGCCCGCAAGCTCCTTTGCGGGCGTTTCGTTCTCGCCAATAGTTGCAAATCGCGTCGCTGGCTCGGGCAAGCCATTTCTCATCATGGCGAAGCGCATCCAAAGTTTCGGTCGCATAATGTTTGATGCAGTTGCGGGCCGGATGACCAAGCGGCTTTAGCAGTCCGGCGGCCGTCAAAACCGGGATGTCGTGGGGCTTAAATCCGAGAAACCAAGCCGTCTGGAACATGTCCAACCGTGCGGGGAGCACCTTCCAACTCCGAAATTCGTTTTCTCGTTCGAGGGCATTCATAACAAATGGGAATTCATACTGTGATGGCGGTTCGGCGCTTTGGTCGAATGTCCTGAGCTACCTCCTGAGTCTGGGAATTCTTCGGTTCGTTGTCGTCCCCAGAAACGGCGTCAACCTGGCTGGGAGCCTGGTTCTTGGTCAGGTCCAGCTTATCCTCGATTTCGCTCTGGCGGCGACAGAGCTCTTGGTATCGCTCCTCATGCTCGAAGCGAGCGCCGACTTTGATTTCGAGTTCCTTGCCACGCTTGTGCGCATCGGTGATATCGGTTTCCAGCCTGACGACGCGCTCCTCGAAGCCCTGAGCCGTCGCTTCCAATGAACGGATGGTGCCCAACGCGGTGTCCGTTACCCGAGCGCCGTAAGTGTTCTTGCCGCTGAGGACTACTTCGACCGCCTTATTGAAACCAGGGCGCAAAAACAGACTGAATCCGGCGAAGCGTCCGATACGAACATCCTCACCGAAGCGGCTTTTAATCTTTTCCGCTTGGCGGACAATCAACTCGCCGGCGATGCCCCGGTTGTCGATGGTCTGGCCGTCGAGTTCGATTGTGAATTTGTCGCCGGAAGTGTCCTGGCGCACGGAGATGTCCTGGCGCATATTGTCCAGCCGAGCGGTGAAGGTTTCGGCATCCTCATGCGAGCGGCGAAGGTTTGTGCGAATGCGATACTGCTCCTCGGCGTGGGCGGAACGAAGCCGGGTCAGCCGGATTAACTCGGCGTCCACCTGGGCTTTTTCGATGACGAGCGGGTTGCCGGAGGCGATGGCCTTCACTTCCGCATAGGTCAGCGCGGCCGAATCCAAGTCTTCCAAACGTCGAACCGTCATGTCGCCGCTCATGACCTGGGCAATGAACTTTGCCTTCGTCTCCAGGGTCTGCCACATGTAGGCGTCGAACGAGCCTTCGGTGACGTAGCGGTAAACCTGCACGACTGCGTTTTTGTTGCCCTGCCGCAGAATCCTTCCTTCGCGCTGCTCCACATCGGCGGGCCGCCACGGCGCGTCGAGGTGGTGGAGTGCAATCAGTCTCTCCTGCACATTCGTACCCGACCCCATCTTTTGGGTGCTTCCGAAGAGGACACGGACCTTGCCTGCACGCACATCCCGAAACAGCGCCAGCTTTGAAGCGTCGGAATCGAAGTCCTGAATAAATGCAATCTCCCGTGTCGGCACACCAAGTCGCTCCAATTTGTCCGACATATCGCGGTAAACCGAGAAGCCTTTGTCCTTTGGCGTCGAGAGGTCGCAGAACACAAGTTGCGCGCAACGTTGCGCCGCAGTCGCCAGCCAGATGCGGTGGATGTTTTCGACAGCCAGATTGACTTTGCCTTGCGGCTCATCCTGCGTCACAGGTTTCATCAGGCGGAGATCCAGTGCTGCCTTTCGCCCCTCGGAGGTGATTTTCAGCATGTTGTCTTCACTTGGGTCAACCCGCCCTCGTTTCAACCTGTCAGCCCGCGCGGCGAGTTCCTGAACAAAAGCTTTCAGCTCTACGGTGGCGGGCGCGTTGCGAATTGCAGGCTTTTCGTCCTCAAGCTTTGGGCATGGCAAATTGAGCATCGCGGCGGTCTGAACGTCGGCGCTTTGGCGAAACATCTGCATCAACTCCGGCACATTTATGAACCTCGCGAAGCGGGTATTGAGCCGGTAGCCAGCGCCGTCGGGCGAAAGCTCCATGGCTGTCACCGGCTCACCGAACGTCGCCGCCCACGAGTCGAAATGATGCAAGTTGTGCTTCCTGAGTTGGTCGGCTTGGATATAGCGTTGCATGGTGAACATCTCCGCCATGCTGTTGGCGATGGGCGTGCCGGTGGCAAACACCACGCCTCCTCCGCCATTGAGCGATTGGATATGGCGAACTTTCAAATACATATCGAATGCGCGTTCGCTGGCGGTTTGCGGCAACCCGGCAATGCGCGTCATTTTGGTGACGTAGAATAGGTTCTTGAAGTAGTGTGCCTCGTCCACGAACAGGCGGTCCACACCAAGTTCCTCGAAGGTCAGCGTGTTGTCCTTTTTGTGTTCGGCGGCGAGCGCCTGTAACCGGGCCTCCAGCCGTTTCTTTGCCCGTTCAATCTCCTTTACGAGACGGCGATTGGATGAGTCAGCTAGCTGACGCTTGATCATTTCCAGCTCGTGAAGCTGTTCCTCGAAGAAGCGTTCCTGCGTTTCACGCGCCAACGGGATGCGCTCGAAACCAGAGTGGGTGACGATGACTGCATCCCAATTGCCCGTGGCAATCCTGCTGAACAGCTTCTTTCGGTTCTGCGACTCGAAATCCAGTTTGCCGGCGACCAGGATGTTCGCACCTGGATACAGCGTGAGCAGTTCGGTGGAGAACTGGCCGAGCATGTGGTTGGGGACTGCAAACACCGGCTTGCGGGCGAAGCCGAGCCGTTTGAGCTCCATCGCAGCGGCGACCATGGTGTAGGTCTTGCCGGCGCCGACGACGTGAGCGAGCAGCGTGTTTGGCGTTTGGAGAATGCGCCAGACGCCTGCTTTCTGGTGCCCGTGGAGCTTAATTGCCTCACTCGCACCGGGCAGTGTCAGGTGGTCGCCGTTGAAGGTGCGGAGCCGTGTGTGGTTGAATGTATCATTGTAAAGACGGCACAGCCGCTCACGTCTTGAGTCATCCGACCAAATCCATTCCTTGAACCGTTCCTTGATGCGCTCCTGTTTTTCGCGTGCAGCCTCGGTGGCCTGCGCATTGACGACGGGCTTTTTCTCCTCATTCATGTCATAGACCGTGGGCGTCTTAAGATTGAGCGCGTCCTCGATGAGTTCGAGAGCCGTGTAACGATCAGTGCCCCAATCTGTCGTGTTGGCAGTGGCTCCCCTGGCTTCCCAGTTGCCGTTGATGTGCCACGTGCCGAGCGCATGAACGTGGCCGATTTCCACACCGGAAGGGATATTCAGCAACTCGTGTGTGAACTGTTTCACATCCTCGGGCGGTAGCCAGCAAGCGCCAAGCCGGACATCGATTTCGGTCGCTGAAAGGTCCGCCGGTTGTACCGACTTCAACGCCTCGACGTTCTCGGCGAATCGCGGGTCGGTAACGGCAGCGGCCTCGGCCACGGTGAGTTTCTCGCGGACATTGCCCGAGAGGTAATGGTCGTCGGTTTCCCACTCGTTGGTTTGCGGGCTTAGGAAAATGATGCCTTTTAAGTCGGGCATGAATTCCTCGGTGGGCTTGTTAAGCAACCCGGCCATGTGGTGTAAGTCCACCCGGCCGCGTTCGTTCAAAGAAACCAGCAACGCTTCCTTTGGGGAACTGACGGATTGAATCGGCTGCCGATGGTGAATTGTGCGTTCGTGAAAAATGGTGGCTTTGGTCGCCCGCTTGGTTTCGTCGTTGTAGTGCTCCAGGGAGAGCAGCAACGGAAGATCCGGGTCGCCATCGAAAGCACGCTGATTGGCGCGGAGATTGACCGGGCCAAAACGGGAAGCGAACCGGTCGTAGGTGTAGTTCAGTTGCTTTCTGGCCTCCACAACTTGGTCCTCGCTACTGGCGTCCATTTGCGAACGGAGACACAGACGAACCGCGTCGCGCACCTGGATCAAACCCCGAATCCGCGACCGGGTGTCGCTGGGCAAATCGTTGAGCCGTCGCAGGACGTTTTCTTCGCGGATGCAGACGATGCCGTCGTGGACGCAATAGGCATTGGGTTTAACGAAATCAGGAGCGGGAATTGTTTGCTCCGTCGCTGGTTCCGCCAACTCGACCCGCTGCGCGCGATAGATGCCCGCAGGAAGCGCCGGAATTGCCCCGGCGAGTGCTTCGCCCAGAACGCGTCCATCCCCTTCTAAAGTAGGCTCGTTATCCCGGTACATTCGTCCGGTCAACTGAAGATGCCCGAGCATCAGGTGGGGACGCTCCACGAAATACTCATTGATCGGGATTTTGATAAAATCGTGATTTGTGAAGTCCCGCAACTCGCGCCATACCGCTCCTCGTGGGGTTTCTCCCGGATGCAGTTTCCGTAACATGACGATGTCCGTCGTCACCTCGGTGCCCGCGTTCTGTTTGAACGCGGTGTTTGGCAAACGGATGGCCCCAAGGAACTCTGTGTTCGGGGCCAGATACTCGCGGAGCGTGGAGTTGACCTTGTCCATCGTTCCCCGTGAAGTGATGAACATGACCAGGCCACCGGCTCGGACCTTGTCCAGGGCCTTGGCGAAGAAGTAGTCGTGGATGGGGAACCGGTAGGCATTCAGGCGCGGGTCGTGTACGGGATAATCCCCGAAGGGCACATTGGAAATCGCGACGTCATAGAACCCATCAGCGAGTTGGGCGTTCTCGAACCCTTGCGCGCGAATGTCGGCGTCCGGGTAGAGTGCTTTGGCGATGCGGGCGGTGAGGGGGTCGATTTCGATGCCGGTGATGGTTGAGTGGCAGTGCATTGCCTCCGGCATCAGGCCAATGAAATGACCGATACCGCACGCCGGTTCCAGAATTCGTCCATGGTCGAATCCGAACCGCTCAAGGGCGGCATACATCGCTCGCACCACAGATGGTGAGGTGAAGTGGGCGTTTAGTGTGCTTGCGCGGGCGGACTCCAACTCCTCAGGCGTCAGCATTTGTTCCACCTCGGCCCGCGCCTCTCGCCATTCGTAGTTGCGCGGGTCAAAGACCTGCGGCATGGCGCCCCAACCCACATAACGCACGAGGATGGGCTTTTCGTCGGGGGTAGCTGGGCGGCTTTCGGCTTCCAAAGTTCGAAGGGTCCGAATAGCGGCGATGTTCTGCCGGTATTTTTGGCGGGGCGGGCCTTCTCCAATGCTGTCTGTTTCTGAAATCCGGTAGTTTCTCTCATTGCGAAGTGCCGGCACCAGCCGACGTGCTACCCTTTTCGGTCGGTTCAGCTCTCCGGCGGGAGCAGGATATATTTCTCCCGCACCATCTCCCAAGCCTGGTCGTTGGCCTGTTGAGCCGTTGATCCCTGCTTCATCAGTTCGATGCGGAGCGTCGCCATTTCGTCCTTGGTCCTCTCCTCCGCTTCCAGAAGCATTTGGTGCAGAATCCCTTTGCGTTCCAGTTCGCCCACCATTTTCGGGAGGTGTTCGCGCCAGTGTTTCTCGGCCATCCGTCCGTATTGCGTCAGGGGCGTCATGTGTCAGCGTTCGTGATGCGAAAAGGTCAAGCTGCTCGTCCGAATCCATATTGCTTCGTCGGGCTGCCATGAGACTTTTCTATTTTCTAGCGAATTCAGCAAGCGCCGGTCGTGATCGAGGACGGCGATTCGGACACGGTCGTCGCGTCACTATCTCTATCTCCAAGCCTACCGGGCTACCTCTCAATTGCCGTCTGCCTGGGAACAGGTCTCCTTCTTTCACCCCAAAGATTTCTGCGAAGTACACGATCTGCCGATCGGTTGCAGGGCTGCGGCGAGTTTCGATGTTCGCCAGGATGTTGACGGTCATGTAGCAGCCAAGCACCTGTAGCTTCGCCACGAGCTCATCTTGAGTCCAACCTCGTTGATAGCGAAACTTTGCGACATTACTGCCAACAACATTTTCGTCGCGGTGCATCCGCACCTCCAAACAACATGGGTGGGGATTTCATAGAAGCCAACAGCAGGCAAGCTCAGCGATTTGAACCCGACCTCTGTTGTGTTCTAGTTGGAGTTTACCGGTCGGGGTGCTCCTCAAAAGCCGGCGGCTCCAGATCGGGCTCGCGCTTCGGCGCTTGGCCCAATGGCAGAATTACAACCGAGACTTCATGCACGGGCCGCCTGCGCCGGTGCACGAAAATCCAAACGATCACAAGGACACAAAGATAAAAGAATCCGAGAAAGAGATAATCGCCATAATCTCGGATCAATCCATCCAGAAATCTGGTAAAACGTGCGACGTAGAAAACCGGGTGTTCCATGTTGGTCTCAGGGCAAACTTGGTTTCAGTTTCACGACCGCCAACTTTTCGCAGCAAGCACTCATGCTAATGCACGACTTGACCTTAACTTGTAGCGCAAATCGTGCCCGCGCAAGCATTAGTCGCCTACAAAAGCGAAAGGGGATTGTAAGCCTGCCGCGGACCCCGGCTCGGACTCCAACCTGCGAAAACCAAGCCGGGGAATTGCTCTTGGACTAGGCGGCAACAGATTCTCCTTGCCTTTGGCCTTGGGACCTGGCCACCACGCGTCTCGCCTGGCGGGCGATTTGGGCGATCACCCCTTCCTTCTGGTCTTCGGGCAGGTCCTTCACCAGAAGATCATAAGCCCGCTTCAATTCTGGATTGCGATTGACCTGTTTCAGGACACCTTCCCGGATGCGCTGCTGACGATCAATCTCGCGCACCTCGTTAAGCACGACCGTGCGTTCGAGTCGGTCGCGGGGCATGGCTTGAACGTAGGCCCAATACTTGGGGTTTTCTTTGATGTAGGCGTCGATCTTCGCATCCACCTCTGGGTTGTTTCGAAAGGTCGGCGTGTCTGCTGGGGCGGCGTTGCCGCCGGCGCTTGTTGGCGCTGATGTTCTTGGTTTATTCATAACGATTTACTTTTGGTGTTTCTCTGGCGCGGCATTTGCCGCGTTCGTCGGAGCAAGGCGGTTAAACACTGTCTTACTTCGGCAAAGTGTCTTGTTTTTCTGCATTAGGTGATTCGGGCGCAAACCCTGAAAGCTCATTCGTCATTGGTGGTGGGGGAGCTAAAAGCTTGTGAAGGTCCTTTTCAAAAGCTGCAATACGTTCCTCCGTGCTGGCAACGCGCGCGCTCATGAGCGCGTTATTGCGGGCGGCATTCTTCATATCGGCTAGAACCTGGCGCAACTCGCTGTAGGTCTGCGCGAGGCGCGCCGCCTCCTGGACCACCCTGTCGGTGGTTTCGCGCTGCCGATTCAGCTCGGCGAGCACGACATCATTCGTTGATGGAGGGGCGTACGCGGCATCCCGCGGCGGGTTCAAGAGATTGGCGGTGTTCAGTGGACCGGGGTGAAGGTTCCATCGCCCATATGATTCAACACGGTAAACCGGGTGCTGCTCCTGCATTGTTTCGGGATGGTTCGGGTCAACAAGCCGCCCGACGTGGTAAGCGCGAACAACTTCTGAATATCGAACTGTCTCAATTGGCTCGAAGGTGGCTGGCGGCGAGGGTCGGACAACGAGCTGGGGACGCGAGACGCAGGAGGTGCCCAACACCAGAGGAATGAGTATGAGATATTTCATGGCTGGAACGGCGTTAATGGCGATTTGACTAAGGCTGAGGCTGGCGGCGGCGATGCAGAGGTTACGGAAACTCCTTGCGGGGCAGCCAGGGCGGCAGTGTCTTCACCTGAGATGGGCTTTGGTGACCCGCCAACTACGGCCTCGCCACGGTCGATCGTTTGCAGAACGTAAAGGTAGAATTGCTTGCCACTGGGCACGCGGACATAAAAGCCGTCCTTCTGGATCGCTTCGTAGATCCGTTGCGCATATACTGAGAGAACCTTCTGTGCGCCCTCAAACGGAGCGTTGTTCAGCGTTGGACTTGTGATTGGACCAAATACCGTTTGTTGCTTTTCAGTTAGCGCACCCGCCGCTCCAGAAAGGAACGAGGCGGCGAAAAGCTTGATCTCTGCCATATCGTCAGACTTGATGATGTGCCCGCGCAATCCGGCGCTTCCATCCGTGATGCCCCACCCTTCCTGGTCACCGGAGAACTCGCGGTCGAGCGCGAGAGCTTTGAGTTGAAGCTCCTCGCCCGTCTGCCACACGAGCGTCCAACTGCTGCCGCTGGAGATTCTTTCACGGTGATGGTCAGTCTGAGCAGTGCCGTGAACTTCCGTACCCGCAGGGATCACCAATCTTCCTGAGTGGTACACATTCTCAGTTACGAGTCCGATGATGGGCGTCTGAATCGAAGCCGAATCAACGGTGATAACAGTCTCGCAAGGAATGAGCCGGCCGAAAGGTGCATAGGTGGAACTCAGGGACTGCGGTTCGGCGACCCCGGCTGCGGAGTCCGCGAAAAGACTGATTGGTGAGAGTAGCGGTGGGGCCGCTGCTTGCTTCGGTTTCTCGACAATTACCTTTGGCGGTTCGTTAGTCACCCTCACTGGTGGCGGGAGTACAAGGTCTGGCTTTGGCGGTGGTGGATGGAATGGCTGCATCGGTCGCTCGACAGTTTGCACTACCTGCGGTTTGTCCATGCGATCGGTTCGTGCATCCGTGGGCAGAGCCAGTTCCGCCTGTGTGCGAGATCCATTGCGAAGTGCGCTGAAGATCAACAAACCGCCTCCAAAGACCGCCGCAAACAGCAACAATTTCCCGCTTTTCGTTTTGAAGAAATTCAAAAAGTCGCGAGGTTTCATGGTTTCTCCTTCTCAGTGGGATGCAAATTGGTGCTGAGCGTGTGGAACGCCGGTTCGGGAGTCAGGCGAGTAACCAGCACCATGAATTCGTTCTTGAGCGAGAGTTCATTGCGTCCGCCGTCCGGAGTGCCTGTGACAGCGAAATAGACAGTGCTGAAGGCTTTAGGTGGAAGTACGCCGGGGGCATCGCTAATTGATTGGTAGTAAAGTCGATTGCCGACTCGGACAGCAAAAGTCTCCGGCTGATACCGGATTTCCTTGTCCGATTTATTCCGCAGCGTGACGTGAAAGACAAGAGTGTCTTCGGAATTGAAACGAAACACTTCCTCGATTCGAATTTCATAATCGTTGAAATCCGTGACTTGCGGTTTGCCCCCGAGCGTCCGGGCTTGAGCATTAGCCACGGCCTCCGGCTGTTGTTTCTTCAAGAGCGGGAACACTTTAGCCTTGTCAAGCAACGCGAGTAATTGCGTCGGTGTGACAACCGGTGCCGGTTGCGGCGTCTCCACCGTCAGTCGATCTTCAAAATTGAGCGCGAGCACCGGCGTGTCGCTTTCGACCAGCTCAACAACGTATGTGTGCTTGTTCCAGCGAATGTTGAGGTTTGACGCAGCTTTGGACACCAGGGCGCGGACAGAGAGGAAGGAGGAGCCTTTCGTGTGGGCGAGTTGGAACTGTCCCGGGGTCTTTCCGTCAGCGGTAACGCCAACAGCATCAATTGCCGCGATTGGACCGGGAAAGCTGATAGTCGTGACACGGTTCGTTGCCACGGGTACAGTCACGACAGCCCGATCATCGAGTGTGACGCGTTGAATGGCCTCTGGAGGCTCAGCCAGCGCGACTATGGCAAGGGACAGGAGAAAACTAATTTGTGATTTCATATTTGAAATCCCCGACAGCGGTGGGGAAACGACCGTTGGCAGCCATGTTTGGGTTGCGAATTAGACGGAAACTCAGCTTGAAGTTAAAAGCTTCGTTGAACGCCTTTTCCTGAAAGATACCGGTGCGGATAACCTGGCCGGAGACCGTCGCCAACACTTCGTTCTCGCGCGTGGCAAGAATGTCGATTCTCGCAATCTCCGGCTTCTGGTGAAGTTGCTTGGCCCGAAACTCGACTGCCTCGCGCGTGTGGTAGTCCTGAGCCTTTTGCAGGGCAGGCTTGAGAAACATTTGTCGCAGCAAATCAGGGTGATCAAAGTCCTTGGGATTGCGTTCCAGAAACGTGACTGCCGCCAGTTCAGCCTGTTGAACGTGCAAGTCCTTCGCCTCCTGGAATTGAAGCAAGGGACTAATGTAGTACGTCTGCGATGGGTCAATAATAACGACCCGCTCGCGCTGTTTGAAATGTTCGATCAAACGGTAACGGTCAAGGGCGGCGATGACGGTCACGGCGAAGGCCACGAAAAACCAAAACCACGGCAGACGGTCACGCTGTGCGAAAAGTTGTGTTGGGTCAAAGCGTTTACGCGGGACCCGCGCGGTCAATGAGCCGTTGCTTGTCGTAGTTTGACGAGGTTGGAGCTCGATGGATTCCATGACGTTCAGTAGTAGTTGTTTTTGCTTTTGGAGATGAGTTCGCGGACAGTTTTATCGCCGGTGATGTCGTCGCCCGGACGCCCGCGTGCACTGCGGGGCGGCAGACCGCTTCCGGCGATGATGATTGCTCCGGCACTAACGTGTCCGGCTGCGGTTGAGAGAGTGCTGAGAACGGCCGCCATGCCGGCGGCACCGAGCGTGGCCAATGGAGCACCCGTGCTGGAGGCGACGGCAGCTGCGCCCGCAGTCGTACCGGCGGTCTGGAAAAAGCTGCTGAACGCGCCAGATAGAAGATGGCCAGCCGCAAGCTCGCCGTGGGCGATCACCTTCTGAATAACCACTGGAGATGCAATGGTGCTGAAGGCAATCCAGAAAGCGAGCACGGCGACCCCAAGCGATTCCTGCAAAGAATAGAAACTCGCCGTCGGATCAAGAAACTTGAGTGAGGGATCGGTCATGAAATCGAGAATCCCTTGGGTGATGAGCGCAGCCACGGCCCAGCCAAGCGGCCAGAGAAGAACACCAACCAGGTGCAAAAGATAGCGACTACCTATGGACCGGAGCGGACGAATCGCCATAAATCCAATCAGCAGCGGCGACAGGGCGTAACCTGAAAACAGAATAAATTTCTGGATGATGTACGCCCAAAACAGGAGCAACGAAGCGAAGTGTCCAATTAGCCAAAGAAGCCCGGTGATTAGAATCTCGACAGTGAAGCCACTCAGGTTTCCGAGAATGTCCCACCATGAATGGTCGGTGCCCGCGTCGCGTTTGACGACGAGGAGTTGGTTGTATTGGTCTTGCACATTGGTGGGGTCAACGCCCAGGCCACTGAGAATGGAAGTCTGCATGAGGGATTGAACTTCATTGCCCCACTGCGGCAGCATCACAAGCAGGGCTGTAAGCAAAAACAAGCGCACCAGGTGTAACAGCAGAGTTTTCCCCGTAAACCCATGCACGACTAGCAATATCGTTCCGACGATGAACAACATGAACGCGACGATGCGCAGCAATTCGTGCAGTTCGGCGCACTTTTGCAGGAAAGTCGGAAAGACGCTCTCGAACGAAGCCATAGGTCGGAAGGAATAAGGTTGGAAGTTACGGCGTCGGGAATTGCGTCGGCGCATTCATTAGGCGGAACGTCTGCCCGTATTTCTGCACGGCCTCGGCGAACTCGACGTGCTGCTGCTGTTTATCGGCTTCGACCTGTCTCTGCGTGTCGTTGCGATTGGCTATGTCCTGCACGACAGCCGAAGCGGTGGCTTGATTGATTTCGTAGTCCGTGTTGTTGAGCGCGGAAGAAAGGCCGACGAGAACACCCGTTAGTTTTTGAACCTCCGCGTCGGTGGTCGCCGCCTTCAGCTGATCGGTTGTAGCCGCAATTTCTTGTTTCAAGGCCACGCGGCGTGACGCAGCGTCCGTCGAGACAGATAAGTAATTGTCAGTTGTTTTTTGGACGGCTGCGACCGGCAAATACGGGGCCTGTTGTCGCGTCACTCTTTGGCCGTCGGGTGTGGTGAACGTCGTCCCGATGCTATTAAACAATCCGTCTCCATTGTAAGCCATCGCCTGGCCCGCATTGACGGCGCCTTCCAAGGTTGTGAGCGTCTGTCCAAGTTCGGTCTTGGTCAGGTCGTTCACCAACGGTTGGACGGTGGGCAGCAGCACCTTGGAGGGATTGCCGAAGAGATTTTCGTAATTCTTGAACTCGTTGAGTTGGTCGGTGAGCGTTTGGATTTGCTGCACCTGGTTTTCGATCATCGTCACGTATTTGGCAATTTCCTGCGCAGTATCAATGATCTGTTGAATGTTGCTGGTTGGATCAAAGACGATCCACTGCGCGCGTGCGGACGCCGCTACGCCGAGTGTGACCAACGTGAGTGCTATGACTTTCTTCATGATGTTTCCTTTCGTTACTCCTCGATGCGGAGGTATTTTGTTGATGGTTGGAACGTTACCCCGTCAATGCGCTGTTCAGGCAATCGAACGGGATAAAGACGGACACTGCCGACCTGGTTGCGCTGCCGCTGCATCGACACGTAAAGCCAGTACTGTTGCTTCACGGCGTCGCTCTTGCCCTTGTCGTAGCCAGCCGCATAAGCCTTGTTGGATTGCTTCTTGGCAGCGTAATGAAGCCCCTCGTTTAAGATGACTCCACCCGCCGCGCCAGCGGCGGTGGCAATGGGATCGCCATTGGAAAGTTCGTGACCGAGGTACGCGCCGCCGGCGCCAAGCGCGACATCGCCGATAGGACGAGTCGCGGCGCAGCCGGCGAACAACCCGACAACGAGAGCGGCAAGGAGTGTTCTGAACGTAATGAGCGTGAGTCTGTTTTTCATAAATGTGAGTTGCTGACTGTTTCGTGTTTGTTTTCAGGACGGCGATTCGAGTGAAGAATGATGCCTTCGACGACACTCGGACTTTGGCGAAGCTCCCGGGCGCGACGATCAAAGTGCTCCCCGCTCGAACTGGAGCAATAGAGCATTTCCGGCGAGGCAACGTTGTGGGCTGTGCCACAGAGATTTCGTGCGGAGTCGGTGTGCAGATAGGTGAACGGCGAGTACTTCTGCCCGGTTTGATGATCGGGCAATGGATAGTTCATTATGGCATGCTGCGTGACTTCGGGTAGCGCAATGTCTTTCCCCATGTCCTCCAGGTCCGCGCGGTCGTTTTGGCGCATAATAAAGAATTGACGAGAATTTCCGAAAACGGCCGAACGGATGCGCGACTGTTTGAAGCGCGCGTACTGCTGCACGATGGAAATATTCCAGCAATTGAATTTGCGGAGCTGGGCGTAAGATTCTTGGACGATTTCCTGCCCACCCGGAATATCGAGAAAACGGGCGACTTCCTCATAAACGTTCCGCTTACGAATAGCGCGCGGCAGCGTCATGATGTGCTTGCGGGCGTGGTTCGTGATAAGGAAACCGGCAGCCGATTTGAGTTCCTTCGCTGACTCAGGGATGTACCCGAGTTCAAAATGAGCAATTTTGCCGGTGAGTGACAGGTTGCTCGTGCCGTCGAACAGGCACCCGTAATTGCCGTCGTGACACCACGGCAGGATCAGTGTTGCAATCTCCATGATTTGGTCGCGCTCAGCGCCCATCGGGTCGAGCATCATCAGTTCTTGCAGCATCCGGTGGGTCGGGAATTCGTCGGGCATGAAATATGCAAAAGCGAGATTGCGGACTTCCTTGCTGGTTTTGGGCTCTTTGAGGAACTTCAGGGCTGCAGCTTCGTCGAAGTGACGCTGGTAGTTCTCGGCCTCGTCGGGATGGCTTACCTTCCAGTCACGGAAATCCGCAAAGGTTTCAAGGCTTGTTGCACCTGGGGGCATCCGTTCCGAGCGGAATTGTTGAAGGGCCAGCGCGTGCCGCGCGATATCGAGAAGCTGGTCGGGGCGTTTCTTCTGCCAGTCTTGAAAGGCATCCTCATAGATCAGGTTGATGTACTTGGCGATTTGTGCCTGCCGGAGCATCTGTTTGTCCTCCTGCGCCGACGTTCCAATCATACGCGCAACGAGAGCGGTTGCGGCAGAGAGATGATCCGGCGTGAGCGGGAGGCCCTTCGTGTCGAGGTAATTGATGGTGAGGTCGCCGTCTGGATGAATGATAATAGGCCGGGCGCCTTCCTCGACCGTCGCAGTGTAAATTCCGTAACTGAGTCCTTCCTCAATGATCACGGTATAACCAAAATAGCCCTCGGTCTGTGTCAACAGGTCGCAAACGGTCACGGACTTCCCTGCACCGGACATGCCGAGCAATACCGCGTGCTGTGGCGTCTTGTTGTCGTCAGAGCCGGAGAATGTCTCAATCCCGACAAGATTATCCTGCGGCCCATCGTAGATTGCCTCAGCAGTGCGCAGGTGGCCGGTGAACGTACTTGTCACCGGCAGCATATCGGCAAGGAAGCGGTGCTCGGCATAAAGTTTGCGATGGTCGTATTGTCCCCAGGTCCAACCCGGCCAAGTCTGGAAGAACAAATTCTTCGACGTGCTGGGGAGATTGCTCTCAAAGTACTGGGCCGCGTTCATCGAATTGATGGCGTTCTTAATTGCCCCGGCCTTAGCGTTGAGACCGTCCCGGCTTTTATCCCATACACGAATTGCCAACATCGCGTGGAATGGAATCGTCTGGCCCTGCATCAATGCGTGAATTTTCTTCTGCTTTTTCTCCATTACCGTGAGCAGAGATATTCTCTTCTCACTCGCGTAGTCGCCGGCGATGCGGTCGTGTTCCTTTTCCTCTTTGTTGATTTCTTGGGAAATGGGAAGCGGGTCAACATTGACCGTAATCGTGTAATCCAACAGCCGAAGGTTGGTGAGGCGCTGAATAAGCCCAGGATATGTGGTGCGCGGCCAGCGCGTCAGCACGATTAGCGAGTGATAGTGGCCATCCAGGAAAAAACCGAAATCGCTCTGCCCGTTACCCTCGCTGTGCCAGCAGTTTTCTTGGATGGACAGGTTCGTTGCAAACTCGTCTGCCGGGTCGTAATCGAACCGGTCGTTTAGGGAAGGATTGAGAAACCGCTTGTAATGTCGAAAGTGGTCGAGATCGGACATGGGCAACACCCTTGCGCCGGCTGAGCCAAAAATCTCTAAAAGCAGCCGGTGAATGTGCTCGAATTCGATCTCAAGTTGATCAAGCAGCGTAGCGTAATAGTCCCGCCTTGCGGCCGCGGTTTGGAAGGACTTCGGGGTATTATCCAATGAGCGAGAAATGTAAAGTATTACGCGTTGGCGCCGGAGCTTGCGCTCCGACATTGCCTGCCAGTAACGCGAGAAGCGCTCGTTACGTGCTCGTTTTGTCCAAACATTGGAAAAGCGCTCGGTCTCCTGCTGATAACGTAACAATTCCCCCTTGTAATCGGAGTCGGCGAAGTATTGCACCTGGAGGCGTTGGTGTTCGTGAAGGGAGGCCAGCAGGAGACAGAGTTGATCTTGAAATTCGTTCAAGTCGGCAACGGGGCTGTTGGTCAGATCCGGAGCTTCAAAAACGAATCCCTTCGACACATAGCCCCCACGCCGAAGGTGGTTGAACACAATCAGGTCACGGACGAAAAAACCATTGGGGGCTTGCTCGAACATAAATCAGACGCGTTGACCTTTGAATTGGCGCCGATTGAATTCGTCCTGCACCCGCTCGATGCGATTAAGGTCGTCCACTAACTGGGGAACGGTCCGCAGGCTTTTGGTTTCGTTGATGATGACCTGAGCCTCATGGACATGAGCGAGAGCGCGTTCCAGGTGTGCTCGGGGAGTTTCACCAAATCCACGCGCATGCAAACTGCCGTGTAACGCGGATTCGGCGGTCGCGAGTTTATCGAGCAGCGCCTGCCGTTCGGCTTCAATGGATTTGAGGGTTGGAGTATTCATGGTTATTCCCCCGAAAGCGGATGGCGAGTGATACGCATGCTTTGTGTTTCCGGACCGAATCCACCACTGGAAAACCAGTGCTCGAAGCAGTCGCGGTCGTAACCGGGCGGCTTCCCTTGTCGTAGCCCAAAGATGTAAGCCAGGCAGACTCCAACTGGCACCACCGCGACGCCAAGGGAAGTCATCAGCGATGATTTGAGGATCACGAGCAGAACGAAGAAGACCATAATTCCCGCGACGATGCCGCCCACGAGCCACCAGAACAGACCCCCTTCCAAGCCCCATGTGCGGCCTTTTGAGTCGGATGCGGCGTCGGTATCGGTGAGACGAAGGTCTGTTTTCATGGCGGCTCGGGGCAGCAGGTGGCGGGGCGTTTGGCGGGATCAGAAATTACCGACACCGACAGAACTATTCGCGTCGAGTCCGAAGATTTTGTAGAACGCGAACACCACCGCCGGCGCAGCCGCGATAATCGCGCCGCCGATAATGGACATTTTGCCCTGATCCACATCGCCGCGCCGAATCGCGAATCCGCCATAGATGACCGCGGAAATCCCAAGGACAAAGCCGAACATCATGATTACCGCCAGGCTGTTGCTGATGCCGGTCTTGAGATCGGTGGAACTGAAGCCCGTGCCGCCGGTGGTCTGCGCAAAGGCAGAGAGGGCGTTGAGCGTGAGGATTGTCGCGACGGTAAAGACTGAACGAAGCCGCGAGCGGACGTTTGGAGTGAGTTTCTTTCTTAGCTTCATAGCGTTGATAATTTTGTTGTTCATTCGGTGTCCAGCGGCTTTTCCGCTGTATCACGCGAACACAATTACCACCAAGGCGTGGGGCGAAGATGTATGTGATACATAAAATGCAATTAAGTCCGTGGTAATGGAAAAGGCATGAACATGCCCACGGACGCGACGAAGTTCACCAAGCTCCACGAATTGGACTCACTGCTGCCACGTGAGATCCGCGGCCAATCCCACGTGTTGCCTAGAATTACGTCTGCCGTACGACGCGGCGAACTCGGCTTGACGAAGCCGGCGCGACCGCGAGGTAGTTTTTTGATGCTCGGGCCAACGGGCGTTGGGAAAACTGAAACCGTTGTGGTCTTGACAAATCGGGTGTTTGGTTCCGACCGCTTGTTCCGTTTCGATATGTCCGAGTTCCAAACACAGGAAGCACTCGGTCTTCTTCTTGGCGCCCGACTCGGAGAAGTTGGTTATTTGGGCGCGGTGCGCGAGCGCGCTGCAGAAGGCTCACTGCTGTTCGACGAAGCCGAGAAGGCGCATCCGCGGGTGCTCGATATACTGCTCCAGTTGCTCGACGCCGCACGCCTTACAGTGGCGACCGGTCAGACACTCGACTTCAGCGGCTTCTACGTCTGGCTTACGTCCAACATCGGCTCTGCCGAACTGATGAGCCTTCAACATTCCAACGATGCGACTTTGGAACGTCACGTCCTGACGCGAGCGCAACAAGCTTTACGCCCGGAGATTTTCGCGCGCATCAACGAGAAGCTCGTGTTCCACCGTTTGAGCTACGAGCACCAATTGGAGATCGCCGAAAAGTTTCTGTCGCGAGAGATCGAATTCCTCGCCGCGCGCGGCCATAACTTGGAACTAGATAAAACCGTGCTGCCCTTCCTCGTACGAAAAGGATTTCATCCAAAGCTCGGCGCTCGGCCGATGCGTGATGCTGTCGAAAAGTTGGTCGGTGATGCCGTTGCCGACTCTTTGCTGAACGAACGAGATGCTTGTGGATTGCTCGCCGTGGATGAAACCGGCGACTGCCTCGCCGTTCGTTGATCAGGCCAGGGAGAGATACAAATGACTCTCGCCGATCTCTTTGGTTGGTTCGACCGCCCCGAGCCCGCGCTTTCTCAATTGCGAGCAGACTTTGCGAATTGCTCTTCGTTTTGCCGGGTTCTGGGGAAGGTGCACAACCAAGCAGTCCGAAAACTGCGTGCCGGCCTTGTTGTGGTATATGTCAGACACAATCACGTCGAGCGCTCCTGCGCGATAAAGCTGATTGACGAACTTTCCAATTTCGGAATTGCCAACATCCCGCGCGGGTTTGAATCGGCCCAACGAACGGACGGTCCTGCCGCCGTTTTGTTGCTGCAACCATCTCCTCCCTTCGCTCCGATTGTGCTTCTCCAACAGAGAGGCGACGAAGACGCGATGAATGTGCTTCTGCATTGGTTGGTCCTTCGGTGGAAGCTTGGCCGGCTGACCTCGGAATTTCGGCAGCGTTTTGTCCCTTGCCGATGCTTCACGATATTTATCCGCGCTGACGACTCGGCCGTACAAATAGAATCTTTCGGACAGCAGCGTGCCGTCTCGGAGCCAGATGCGATTTCGTCCGCAGAACTCGCCGCGCACAGTGGAGACTTCCAATTGAAGTTGCCCGTTGTCATGCCAAGCCCGTTGGATGCCGGTCCCATTAGCCATCTTGTATTTGCCGAGCAGTCGCCCTGCTTCATCAAAGTGCCGACAGATACCATGAAGGAGGCCGTTTTTGTACGGCTCTTCCGATGCGAGCATTCCGTTCTTGTGCCAAGTACAAACTACCCCATGCCTGTAGCCGTTCCGCACAGGTACCCGTTCACGAAGTTGACCGCTTCGATAATAGTCCTGTTGGGTGGTGGTGTTCACAAAACGCGCATCAGTCATCACCGTCGCCCCCACCTGCCAACAACATCCAATATCGTGTCCCTTGGAAAACTGCACAAGAATTTTTCACAGGAGGTGGAAAAAAGCAGGGGCGCGAACTCAACGCGTCCCCACGAGAGGCACCGCGAAGCGCCTTTGAGAGAAGCACGCCAAGCCGCGCCCGATTGGGCGCGTGCTTCGGCGGCTCTCTCGTCCATTGAAAATTCGCGGTTTTCTCGTGGGACCGAGCCGTTGCGACGCGAAAGTTATTCTGTATTCGTCACGTCATTTCAGCCTGCAAGTTCAATTGCAGTAATTACTATAGCCGAAATCCGCGGACGACTGCAACCCCGCGGCGAAAATCATCCAAAATCGTCTGATCATGCCCTGCGCCTCGCAAGCCTTGCTCTCGAAAAGATTGCCGCTGCGAACTCTCCCGCATTGGCAGTGGCTCCTCCGCCGCAACATTCCCAAAGGAGTGCAGCGACAGATTCCCGCGATGAAAACCTAAAGGCAAAAGCTCCCGGCGGTGGCGGGCTCGTCAAGGAGGAACGGAAGCCACTGAACCGTAGTATCCTTGACGCGCCCGCCGACGCCACACAATCGAACCTGGTTTCATCGCGCTGTCACGGAGGCAGGTCCAATGATTCGCCAAGGAGTGTGTTATGAGCGCAGCGCGTAACACACCTTCTCGCGAAGCGGTTCAACACACGTCTAGCGGATACAAGGGCGTTCTGTCAGGTGTGGTCGAATTACTCAATGCGGCACGACGAGCTTCCGCGCGCGTCGTGAATTCGTTGATGACGGCGACGTATTGGGAAATCGGGCGGCGGATTGTCGAGCACGAGCAGGCAGGGCAGAAACGAGCAGGCTACGGAGAGGAAGTCGTCAGGAATCTATCGGCTGATTTGACTCGCCGTTTTGGGCGCGGTTTCGGAGCAGCCCAAGTTGCGGCCATGCGGCAGTTCCACGTGACCTTCCCGCTGCCGCACAATTTCCAATCACTGATTGGAAAATCTGCAATTGTCCAATCTGCGATTGAAGATTCGCCTGCGGGGGCAGTTGAACGCCTCACGCCGGTTGCTCGCGCCCTCCCGCTGCCATGGACGCACTACGTTCGGTTGCTGCGCGTACGGAATTCGCTGGCGCGCGAGTTCTACGCGCGCGAGGCGCTGGCGGGCGGTTGGTCCGTTCGGCAGCTTGACCGGCAAATCAACTCGCAGTTTTACGAGCGCATGGCGTTATCGAAAAACAAAACGGCGATGCTATTGAAGGGCGAGAAGCCGAAACCGGAAGATGCCGTCTCCGCCGATGAGGAAATCCGCAATCCAGTGGTGCTCGAATTTCTTGGCCTTAAAGACGAATACTCCGAAAGCGATTTGGAAGAGGCGTTGATTCGACATCTCGAAGGGTTCTTGCTCGAACTCGGCAACGAGTTTGCCTTTACTGGGCGGCAGAAGCGGCTGCGGATCGGCCACGAATGGTTTAGGGTGGACTTGGTATTTTTCCATCGCCGACTGCGTTGCCTCGTCATCATTGATCTCAAGATTGGTGGACTCGTCCATGCAGACATTGGGCAGATGAACCTGTACTGCACGTTTGCTCGCGAGCATTGGACGCAGCAAGGCGAAAATCCGCCCGTGGGTTTGATTCTTTGTACGGACAAGGATGATGCGCTCGCACATTACGCGCTGGAAGGCTTGCACAACAAAATGCTGGTCCGAGAATACCTTACTGCTTTGCCCAAAGAATCTGCTCTGGCGGCGGAGGTCGCCCGCACAAGGGAATTATTGGAACATCAAGCGAAGTCGCGTCGGCTCTCACGCCCCCCTCGGCAATGACAACTGGCTTCGGTCTGCGGTCGGAGAGCGGGGAAAGTGGAGCTGAGGGCGGAGAGGAGCGCCTAGCGAATCGCAGCGGGAGCGCATCGCCCTTCGCCGAGCCACAAACGGAAGCTCATCCTCTGCACGGTGATTGAGAGCCATCGTTCGCGCTCATCATTTATCTCTATGTGTAGCTGGCACGGGCGAAGTGATGAGCCTGATTAGCATTATGGATGCGCCAGCCGGAAGAACAAACTGCCGACGACGGGTGGGCTATTGGTGATGCTTCTCGTAAAGCCGTTGTCGTTTACGGTGCCGCCGAAATTTGACCAGCCCGTCGCATCGGCCAAGTTGTTGTTCTGCTGGAGAATAAAGCCTGTCGAAGGCGTTGGCCAAGAGATAACGACGCCGTTGCCCGAATGCGTGATGGTCAAAAGCGGTGCGCGGGGAACTTGCACGGCCGTCACAAGGCCCCAAAATCCGCCAGTGAGCGAATAATTTCCGCCAGTGATCGCCGTGCCTGCGTCATGCTGGCCAATCGTGCCGCTTACTGAATACTGACCGTTGGCGCTCGTGCCAGCACCACCGGCGATTTTATACCAATTGATGGTATAACTTTCAGCCGCGCGAGGAGCCACAGTTACAGCCAGCAGCGCAAGCAGCCCAATAAAAAAGGCTTTAATTTTCATTTCTGTTCCGATGCTTTGTGGCTCGTCGCCAGTTTCGTCACCACTTGTTCTAAATGTGCGACGGTTTGTTTCAGCCGCTGGATTTCGACATCCCTCGCCCCTATTTGCTCGTCCAACTTCTGGTTCAGCCCCTTGATAGCGGCCAGTGCCACACCTTCCGAGTCAATCGTTGTGATATGCTTGTTATCTTCGCCCACGCCGAACGCCGCGTAAAAATCCTGCGCCATCGGCCCCAGGTGCCGGATGTTTTGATTCTCAGTTTTGTAACTCCAAGTGCTGATTGACATTGCACCCACCTTTTCCAACACTGCCTCAGCATTGACCGGATCAAAGTTGTCTTTTGCATTGCGGTCGCTCAGAGATGACCATGAGCCGCCGCCGGCGGCAAGTTGCACGCCAGTACCAGTGCCATTCGCCGTGAAAAAGCTCGCTCCTCCAGTGCAGCGTACAACGAACTGATGATCACCCGTGGATGCGGTTGGTGCATTTCCGTCACCCCACACGAAGCTGCCGAAACCCGAAGCGGTTGCGTTCTTACCAGCAGCAAAGCTGTACGGTCCTGTGACAGCGTTTCCATAACCTCCCGGAATTGTCCCGTAGGTATTCTGGATAAGGTTGGCTTCCCCGCCCCCGATGCTTGAGCCGCTGCTGGTGCCCTGAATCGTGTTGTTATAACCGCCCGCAATTGTCGAGGAGGTAGCTTGAACCGTGTTCAAAAAGCCTCCACCAATGGTCGACACGTTGGCTGAGACTTGGTTGACGGAACCAGCTACGCCTCCTCCGGCAATCGTCGCGCCATAAGCTCCTCCACCGATGCTGTTGCCACTGAAGCCGCCAATAACATTGGGACCGTTTGCATTGGGTTCCAATCTTAGTGCCCTGCTCCCTCCGACCCAAAGCTCCAACGGCTGATTGTCGGTTGTGCCGAGGAAATCCGTGCCTGGTGTTGTTCCAGCGTTTCCCGTCAGCGCCCAGTTTGCTCCGCTACTTGTTGCCGCGATCGTCAGCGTGTTGCCGCTGGGCGTAATGGTAACGTTGTTACCCTGGGCCAAGGTCACGGCATCTTGAAGCCCGTTTAGCGTTTTGACTACTTGCCCGCTGCCGATATTCGCCGACGTGATGGCGCCATTCGCAATTGCTGCACTGGTTATGCTGCCGTTTACAACGGTTGCGGCATTTGCCGCGCCGATTGCAAAAAGTGCGTTCGGTGTCGGCGTTAACGCCTGGCGAGGCGAAAGCACAAGGTAGTTTCCTGTGTTATTCGTTCGAACCGATATCGCTAGCCAGGAGGCCGTTCCGTTGAATTGACTGCCAAAGTCAAGGAGCGTGTTAAACAGGCCATTTGCAACAGGCAGTCCATTCGTGACAACGGGATTCCCGATTTGGTTGCCAGACGAGCTGCTATTGTAAAGGGTAAAGATAAAATCGTAATTGCCGTTTGCCGGAACGCCGTTCACCGCTAACTGACCTTGATAAGTAAATGCCGTGCCGACCGGGTCAGCATGACTTATCTCCGACACAAAACATACAACACAAGCGAGTAGTATTTTGAATTTCATAATTATTGCAGGTTGGTTAATTAACGATCATTGGTGGAGTCTGAAAAACATGCCCTGACCCGTGGCAGGATTTGTAAGAACGTTTTGGCCGTTGACAACCGTGGCGGCCGTCCCAACAGGGGTCCAAATTGCCGACGGTCCAAGATTGGTCGTGAATTCTAGTTGAAAACCAACAGCATTAGTTGGCCAGGTAAGTACCAGTACGTCTCCCGGCTGAGTTTTTGCTCCAACGGCAATGGGGGGGTTATGAATCTGGTCTGTGGAAGTGCCGATTCCTGAGACGGCCATAACATTTGCGCCGCTGCCCGCGTCCGATGTAACGACTATCGCCCCGCCATAGCTGGCGGGTAGAGTCGGCTGGAACGTTATCAACACGTAGCTGAAACTCCCGGGCGCAATCGTACCAGAAAATGAACCGCTGAATCCACTCGGACAATTCAAATTGCTGACATTTAGACTGATTGTGCCCGAATTGCGAATTGTGAGCAGATTCTCAACGGCGGAGCCAATAGGTACGGCTCCGAAAGCCAAGTCGCCGCTTAGCGAAATAATCCCCGTCGGTGTCACCGTGCCCATGCCGGAAGCGGCGATGCTGTTGACACCACTGGTCGCATCCGAATTGACCGTCACCGTGCCGCCATAGCTGGTCGCGGAAGTTGGGGAGAACGTCACGGCCACAGGCTGCGAACCGCCCGCCACAATCGTGCCCGACCAGTTGCCGCTAAACCCGCTTGGGTAGCTGATGCTGCTCACCGTCATTGTCGAGTTGCCAGTGTTGTTAATTGTCAAAGTACTCTGTGGCGATGAACCTACTGTCACGCTGCCAAAGGCGAGATTGCCACTGAGCGAAATAGTCTTCGTCGGTGTCACCGTGCCCGCGCCGGATGCGGCGATGCTGTTGACACCACTGGTTGCATCCGAATTGACCGTCACCGTGCCGCCATAGCTGGTCGCGGAAGTTGGGGAGAACGTCACCGTCACCGGCTGTGAACCACCTGCCGCAATCGTGCCTGACCAGTTGCCGCTAAACCCGCTTGGGTAGCTGATGCTGCTCACCGTCATTGTCGAGTTGCCAGTGTTGTTAATTGTCAAAGTACTCTGCGGCGATGAACCTACTGTCACGCTGCCAAAGGCAAGGCTGCCGCCCAGGGAAATGATGCGCGTCGGTGTCACCGTGCCCGTGCCGGATGCGGCGATGCTGTTGACACCACTGGTTGCATCCGAATTGACCGTCACCGTGCCGCCATAGCTGATCGCGGAAGTTGGGGAGAACGTCACCGTCACCGGCTGTGAACCACCTGCCGCAATCGTGCCCGACCAGTTGCCGCTAAACCCGCTTGGGTAGCTGATGCTGCTCACCGTCATTGTCGAGTTGCCAGTGTTGTTAATCGTCAAAGTACTCTGCGGCGATGAACCTACTGTCACGCTGCCAAAGGCAAGGCTACCGCCCAGGGAAATGATGCGCGTGGGCACAACCACTGCATACTCTGTTACTTGTAGCCCCGTAGTCTTGTCGTAATAAGTGAGCGAATATGGCGTTTGTCCGCCAACCGTCGTCGTGAGCACGCCTTCATAACCACCGACGAGGGGATCAATCCCAAAAGCGACTGAGTAACGGTCGGGATCCCATGGTCCCAGAGTTCTGGAACCGGTGCTTTGGTCAAGCAGACGCGCCAGTGTAAATCTCTGACTAACCTGATTCGCATTCTTCACCATATCGATGAATACATCGTGAGCCCAGTCATGTGCATCGATGGGACCTCCACCCGTGTTCACGCCGAACGCTTCGTGAGCAGTGGGTGGTGTAACACCCGATCCCAACTCGGAACTGTGAAAGGCCCACGAAAAGCGGGAGTTTCTTGCGAAGTCAATTTCGGGGGTACCGTTATCTGCGGTAGGATCATCAGGGTTGAAAGAGCCAGTACCATCCCTTGCGGGGTCAAGAGCAACGATTGAATTCACAAAATTGACCGTGTGGCCTCGGATATATGGAATGAGCTCGGCGATTTCCGCCGTCATGCTGCCTCCCCAACTATGCCCGATCAGGTTCAAATCTGAACCAGCAAACCCATACTCGACCAGTCTTCCGGCGGCCCATGCAGCCACTGGTTTAATCCAATCTTCAGCGCTAAAGGAAGGGAAGTCTGTGTCGGCTGCGGCGTCAGTCCAATCAAGTAAAAGTATCTGATCATTAGGATAAATGCCCGCAATTGCTGCCGCGAGTCCCGTCGTGCCAGACACCCATGGCGCTGTCGACGAATCTGTCCTCCCGTGAATGAGAATCCATGTGCGCAAGTTCGGGTCAATGAGAGCGGTAGTGCCTGCTGGATACCTCTGGATGAAGACCGGCGTGGGCGTATAGCCAGACCGTGGGGCAGTGCCAGAAATTCTCGAAACTCTAGGAACCTGATTTGCGAGGGCCTGCAAAGCACTTAAGTCTCCGTTGAAAGAGTCTAGATCTACGTAGCCACTGATGCCCGGGCACGTTCCACCAGGCCCACCGCCTTGGGTAGTTGGATCTGTTTGATATTGTTGAAATGTCCAAGTTGACCAAGGAGCTATATTTCCCGGGTCAGAGTTCGGGAGGGTAGGAGCGGAAGAATATGTCGGCACCCAAAATGGATACTGGTTTAGATTAGCATCGAAATAGTTATTGGCATACCATCTAGTCGCGTAAATCATGGGTGTCACACCAGTAGCTTGCTGAACCTCGGCACACCAATCCCGAATCCATTGAGAAAGTACCGTCTTCCCCAAAAGGTAAGGATACGAATTGTCTGCTCCACCCGAGTCTTCAATATCAAGAGTAGGAGGCAAGTACCCTGTGCCAACGTAGGCTCCCGCTACGGCCAGGAATGCTTGCGCTTCTTGGTGAGCGGTATAATATTGGGGGTAAGCAAAATGGTATGCGCCGACGAGCAATCCTGCGGCCTTAGCATTGGCACCATTCACGGGAAATTGAGTGTCTGGCACGTTGTTTATCCCTGATGTTGCGTGAATAAGAGCAAATGTCTTTCCACCGGAATTTCTAACCTGGCTCCAATCAACACTCCCGTTATGATGAGAAACATCAACGCCAAGAGGCTGCGTTCCACTACCGGTACCCGTGCCAGAAGCGGTGATGGTATTGACACCGCTGGTCGCATCCGAATTGACCGTCAAGGTGCCGCCATAGCTGGTGGCGGAAGTTGGGGAGAACGTCACGGTCACGGGCTGGGAACTGCCCGCCGTAATCGTGCCCGACCAGTTGCCGCTAAACCCGCTTGGGTAGCTAATGCTACTGACTGTCAGCGTGGAATTCCCGGTGTTGGCAATCGTCAGCGTGCTCTGCGCCGATGAATTCACTACCACGCCGCCGAACGTCAGATTGCCGCTCAGAGAAATGGTGCGTGTTGGTGTCACCGCGCCCGTGCCGGAAGCGGCGATGGTGTTGACACCACTGGTCGCATCCGAATTGACCGTCACAGTGCCGCCATAGCTGGTGGCGGAAGTTGGGGAGAACGTCACCGTTACGGGCTGCGAACCGCCTGCCACAATGGTGCCCGACCAGTTGCCGCTGAACCCGCTTGGGTAGCCGATACTGCTCACCGTCATTGTCGAGTTGCCACTGTTGTTAATGGTCAAAGTACTCTGCGGCGAGGAACCTACTGTCACGCTGCCAAAGGCAAGATTTCCACTGAGCGCGATGATTTTGGTCAGGCTTGTCGTGACTTGCACGCTCACGTCATCCACGCGAAAATTAGTAGTTTGGGTACCCGACAGATGACAACTGCTGGAAAAATAAACACGGATTGTGCTGCCTCTATAAGGCAGTAGATCAAACGTTTGTTGGTAATAGTAGGGATTGCCGTGGGAAGTTCCGTTTAAGTTTGACCAATTACCCACCGTAGCCAGGAAATTGCCGCTTGCGTCAAGAATGCTGGCACTGAACGTATCATAGGCGCCATACGACGACGGTTCGCTTGAGTTTATGTTATAATAAAACGTAAGATTCGCTGCTGTCGAGGTGCTTGGAATCGTGACCGTTTGGTATGCCCAGTCGATGCCCGTGTCATCTCCCAGCCAGAGATAGTATGACCCCAAATGAGCGTCATTGTACAAATTCCAGATTAGGTTACCCGAAAGCACCCAAGGAGTGGTCCCTAATTCAAAGCCGCCGTTCTGGATTAGTTGCGTTTGTGCGTTTGCCGAGATAATTGAAAATGCGGCAATCGCCGCGGTTGCGAAGACCGAATAGTTTTTCGATTTCATTTTAAGGTCCTTTTAAATGACGAGTCTTGGTTGGAATCCTTGGCTTCATCCACTCCAAAGCTGCCAGTGGCATAGCCTTCGCGACAGCGTGTTCCCGGCAGTTCACATGCAGTTTCCTGTAGATATGAGCGCAATGGGTGCGGACAGTTTCCTCCGAAATGATTAACTGATTGGCAATTTCCTTTTTGACACAGCCTCGGATCAACAAATCCAAGACGTCCTGTTCGCGCGTAGAAAGCTTTTCCCATTCGTGATCGGCTGGGGCCAGAGACTTGAAGAATTCTCGTACCAACCGCGCAATATCAGGAGACATTGGAGATCCGCCATCGGCTGCCTCGCGGAGGGACTGCGGCAACCGCTCCGGAGGTTGGCTTTTATGCAGGTATCCCACTGCGCCGTGGGCGAGGCATCGGGTGACCGTGGTCGCATCCTGACTGTCCGTGAGCATGATGATCTTCGCCGCTGGCAAAGATTTGGCCAGGCGCTCGATGCAATCCACGCCGTTCAGTTCCCCTGCTAGTTCAATGTCCAGCAACACAAACTGTGGATTTGCGGCTGGAAACTGCTCCAAGGCTTCCTCGGCGCTCGCCACGGCGGCGACGCAGGTCATGTCCTCTGTCGCGTTGATTAGAAAAACCAACGACTCACGGGTATCGCGCATATCTTCAACGACTCCGACGCGGAGTTTCTCGACGTTTGATGCAAAAGGCATGATGGAATCCTACTAATTCGGCAGACGCGTGTATATCCCCCGTAGCGGGTGATATTCCCGTCATCACGCCTCTATTCGTTGATTGCTGGGGGCAACGGAATTTCGATAAAGATTCGGGTTCCCTCTCCCGGCTTAGCGTAAACGACAAGTGAACCGCCCAGTTTTTCAGCGCGTCGGCGCAAGTTCGCCAATCCGTGGCCTGATGTGCCACTGCTATCTGTCTGAAAACCCCGGCCATTATCGGCAATTTCAAATCGCAATTGGCTGTCTTGAACCAAGAGCCGACAGCGGACCTCCGATGCGCTCGCGTGTTTGATGACATTTCGCAAGGATTCGGAAGCAATGCGCAGAAGATGGGCATTGAACTCGGCGGAAACGGTTTGCACTGGAGGATTAATCGGAAAGTCCAATACGCAATGCAGATCGGGATTGAAATCCCGAAAGCGTCCGACTTTCTGGCGCAGACGCGCCACCAAATTCTCAAGGCTCTCGTTTTCGGGGTTGGAGGCCCAAATGATGTCTTCAAGGCTGTTGATCGCCTCGACGACGGCCGAGGAAACGTTGGCTGCGGTTTCCCGAATCTCCGCTGCCTGATTCTTCGCCATGACTCTGAGTTTTCCCGCCAGGAGATTTACTTGGTTTAGGCTATTCACGCTATCGTGGAAATCGCGACTCATTCGTTCATGCTCCTGGCGGCGCGCCGCCTCCGCCGCCTCTGCTATGGACGATGCTGCCCGGCGACAATCGCGCAAGAGCCAGAGAATGGCGGCAATGGCTGTAACAACACAGGCCCAAAACCAAGGCCAGCCGCTGCGTCGAAAGTGCCATACCGACAGATGTTCTGGCGCGACCACATAAAAGGAAAATTCCCCAGATCTGAATCCCCCCGGATTAATCACCTCAACGGTCCAACGGTGTTCTGATTTGGTGAAATTGGGAGTGACGACGATTTGACTCAGGTGCCGAACAGCGATTTTGAAATGGTTGAAATCTTCTTTGGTCGTCTTATCGTGAATTACTACTTCGCAGCCGTTGTAGAATTGTTTCCCGTTGATCACCAATACTTGCGGCCCATCCAGCGCTGGCACTGGATTGGGCATCACATCATCAATTGTTGGATAGATCCGGTTCGGTGCGTTTGCGACATCGTTGGAAGTCGAGATATCTGCTGCATTAGTGGAGGTGGAGGCTCGCGGAGTCGATTGGGCTCGACCGCCGCCAGGTGAAAGGAGTAAAAATGCGAAGATATAAAGCAGTAAATTGCGTTGGCGATCAGTCCAGATTGAAAAAAACAACGGGCATCTATCGAAACAACCCTTTGATAGGTTCGCTCGTTCGATGATCTCACCACTCGAAAGCCCCGCGTTCATTTTGCCAAGAGGAACAAAGATCGGCGTTTATGAGGAGGACATCTTAACGCTTTGTCAACAGCGAGTTCGAGGAGATTCTGCAAACGTAAACACCGCCATCCGAAAGTTTGTTGAACGTGCGGTTGGTCCCGGTCGATGGGGGTTCCGAGTAGTTGGCATTCCATTGCCTGCGCGTAAGCCGCACGAGCGTTGCGCCACCGGCTTGCTGCCCAAAACGTCGTCGGCTTGAATTGGTGTCCTGGATTCGGTCGGCGGTCGGGGAAAGTGGAGCGGAGGCAGTGAAGAGGGTCTAGCGAATCGCAACCGGAGCGCAACGCCCGCCGCCGAGCCACAGACGGAAGCCCGTCGAACATGCGGCACTGCGCGGATGCTCGCTCGTGACGAGCGCGCGGTTTGCGAAGCGGAACGGGCGTGGTCGATAGGGGAAAGGGGCGACCGGCAGCCAGTGAAGCGCAGCAATCCGGGAGCTGGTCACGGCAGAATTGGGAGGACTCGTCTTTGATTCCTGGCTGGGATAATCTCATCCGCCAATGCCCTTCGACCGTGAGCGGATGAAAGTAAAAGCGGCGGAACTTGCCGCCAAGGGCGTGTTCATTGGCACGTCGTCTTGGAAATACGACGGCTGGTTCGATCAGCTCTACACGCCTGCCCTCTATGAGTATCGCGGCAAGGTTGCAAAGACGCGCTTCGAGCGCGAGTGCCTTACCGAATATGCCGAAGTCTTTAAGACGGTTTGTGTCGATGCAGCCTATTATTCCTTTCCACGTCGCGAGTACCTTCAGGGCCTCGCTGATCAGGTGCCGTCCGATTTCAGGTTCGGCTTCAAAGTCACCGACGAAATCACGACGAGAAGGTTTCCGCGCCTGGACCGCTTCGGATTGCGTGCGGGCAAGCCAAACGAGAATTTTTTGAACACAGATTTGTTCGCGACCGGGTTCCTCAAGCCGTGTGAAGACATCCGTGACAAGGTGGGCGTACTGATGTTCGAGTTCTCTCATTTCTATCCGACTGATTACGAGCACGGCCGGGACTTCGTTGCCGACCTCGATTCGTTCCTTGGCAAATTGCCGAAAACCTGGCCTTACGCAATTGAGATGCGGAACAAATATTGGCTGCGCGGGGAGTATTTCGGCTGCCTCGCCCGGCACGGCGTGACACACGTCTTCAATTCTTGGGAAGCCATGCCGCCGGTGACCGAGCAGATGGCTCTCCCTGGCAGTCGAACGAATCCGGAATTGATTGCGGCCCGGTTCCTCCTGAAGCCTGGCAGGAAGTACGAAGACGCTGTGAAGGCATTCCAACCCTACGATAGGACGCAGGAAGTGAACGAAGAAGCACGCAAGGCGGGCGCCGGGATGATTATGGAAGGAGAACGATACGAGCCGCGACGGAAGACGTACATTTATGTGAACAATCGGTTGGAGGGAAACGCGCTTGAGACGATCAGCGCGATGCTGGAACAATCATGGGAAGTATGAAACTGGCTAAGCCGCAAGAAACCAAGTCAACGATTCGCTTCAGTGCCAGGTTGCTTCGGCTTAAGGCAAACGAAAAGATTGGATCGTGGACCCTAACTCTGCCCAAGAACGCGAGTGCGAAGCTTCCATCACGAGGTATGACGATGGTTGAGAGAGTTATCAATAGCCTCCCTTTTCGAGCCGCTCTCGAACCAAACGGCAAAGGAAGTCACTGGCTCAGGGTTAACAAAGCCATGCACGATGCCGCAGGCGCAGACGCTGGAGACACGGTTACGGTGGAGATCACGCGGGCCGGAGAAGAACCGGAGACCAGGGTGCCAAAGGATCTACGCAAAGCCCTGGCAACTGCCCCGCCGGCGGAGGCATCGTGGGCGGATATTACACCGATAGCGCGGCGGGACTGGATTTTCTCGATAAGCACAGCCAAGCAACCGGAAACGCGCAGGCGCCGAATTGAGAAAGCCTGCGACATGCTTGCGTCGGGAAAGCGACGATTATGTTGTTTTTCCGGTATAAAGTGGCTTATGAAAGAAAACGCAAAATCATGCGGAATGTGGCTTTCCGTTGCCGAACTCAAAAAATCTCATTTCGCCGGGATCGACAAAATAGAAGCTGACAGTTGACAACCGAACCCGGACATACTAGCCATTTGGCTAGATGGATGAATTGACTGATGTTCAGCGCCGGGTATTTGATTTCGTCCGCGATAAACTGGTCGCGGGCCACCCCGCACCAACGGCGCGGGAAGTGGCTGCCAGGTTTGGCTGGAGCAGCAAACGCGCGGCTGAATGCCACTTTGAGACGCTTATCCGCAAGGGCTGGCTAACTTCCGAGCCTGGCAAAGCCCGTTCACTCCGCTTGAAGGACACAGCCCAAGCGGTACGCCGAGCCGTGGTTGAAATTCCTCTGTTTGGTTCGATCCCGGCCGGGTTCGGCGCCGACCGCGAACAGGAGGCTGACGAGTGCATCCCTGTATCGATTGATTCCATCGGATTCAAACCGACGCGAAACACATTCGCTTTGCGCGTGAGCGGCGATTCGATGATCGGCAGACACGTTTGCGATGGGGACATCGTGGTACTTGAACACGGTCCGGACCCGCGTCCCGGCCAAATTGTGGCGGCCCTCATTGATCGCAAGAGCACTCTGAAAACGTTCGTCCTTAAGAACGGCAAGCCCTTTCTCAAGGCGGAGAACCCGAAGTATCCCGACCTGATCCCGTCCGAGGAATTGATGATTCAGGGCGTATTCCGTGCGCTCATCCGCAAAGCCAAAGATTGAGAGGATGGACAGCGATTGACCAACTCATGATCCGATACTCACCCGCGCAGCAATTCAATGTCACGAGTCATAGTCCATCTGGATGCGGACGCCTTCTTCGCTGCCGTCGAGCAAGCAGGCGACCCGAAGCTGCGCGGGAAAGCCATTGCCGTTGGCGGTGAGCGGCGCGGCATCATCGCGTCGGCTTCGTATGAGGCCCGCAAATTTGGCGTTTATACGCCGATGCCTACTGCGCGGGCGCGCAAGCTCTGCCCAAAGTTGATCGTTTTGCCCGGCGACTTCGAGCGTTACGAGCAGTTCTCGAATTGGATGTTTGGCTACTGCTACGATTTCACGCCGGATGTGGAACAGACCTCGATTGACGAGGGTTACTTCGATCTCACAGCGAATCACAGAA
>Ga0210408_10000676_pt1 | contig 40167 bp, 39 predicted proteins | sample IncBWH4MmetaG_FD_155471 | JGI IMG/M metagenome (GOLD analysis project Ga0210408, IMG submission 155471) | Forest soil microbial communities from Barre Woods Harvard Forest LTER site, Petersham, Massachusetts, United States - Inc-BW-H-4-M | ecosystem: Environmental > Terrestrial > Soil >...
CATCCCCGCTAGGAACCGTCCACGAGATCACTCTATAAAATCGGAGATTTGTCTCAATGGAGGGGTTCAACCAAAACAACGGCAAGTGTGCCAATCGCAGATTGTCTCAACCGAGGGGTTCACCCCATCCGTGCGGGCCTAGTTTGTGGCAAGTCATTGAAGTCAGATGACTTGAATCGAACTCCAGGTCCGAAGCCGACTAAGCGGCCGTCAGTCGTTCGCGTGTTGGCCTATCGCTGAACTTGCCGGCACTCTCAACAACTTACCAGGGTTATCGTTTTCCAGTGCGACGCAGAGTGTGCCGAGACTTCATCCCGCTAACACCGTGGGTTCGTTACTGTCAGGTGGTGCACCGTAATCGAGCGCCGCACCTACGATCTCCAATTCCGGATGCTGGTAGTGCATCGCTGTCCTCACATCTCGGTGGCCCATCGTGCGCATGACAGCTGCGAGATTCCCTGTGCGCATCAGAACACGCGTGCCATAGTCATGGCGCGCACACTACACCTGTCATCGCGGGAACAATGGTAGGCGAATATATAGCGAAGGTCAGGGTCCTTTGCTACACTGAGGTTCCATGTGCGGGCGTTACCGGCTATCGGCGAAGGAGCGGTAAGTCCGCGACTATTTCGGCCTCGAGGAAGATCCGCACTGGATGCCACGTTGGAACATCACTCCTACACAACCGGTGGCCGCTATCCGCCAGCATGCGAAAGGACCGAAGCGCACCTTTGGCCTGCTCCGGTAACGGCGACGGGTTTGAGGTGGTCACCACAACCAATGCCTCTGTCCTCACCATGTTGCAGGCAGCGCTACCAGTTTGATGTGCTGTGCGACCTGCACACGACGAACGCCAGTTTAAGGTCACAGCAAGGTCACAGCGAGGTTGAAATGGGCAGAATGGGACGCCGCGAGGGGTTGTCTTGTAGAGCCTTCGCCATCATCATGTCGCTTGTCCTGTCTTTGGGCTGGCCAAGCGAAGCCGCGGCCTATGCCGTCCTAGCGCATGAAGCGATCATTGACAGCGTATGGGACACCGACATACGCCCCTTACTGTTGAAACGTTTTCCTGGTGCGACGGCAGAAGAACTCAAAGAAGCGCACGGCTATGCATATGGCGGGGCCATTATCCAGGACATGGGTTATTACCCGCACGGAAGTTTTTTCTTCAGCGACCTGGCACACTATGTGCGGAGCGGAGATTTTATCCTGGCTCTTCTCCGCGACTCCAGGGACCTTGACGGCTACGCGTTTGCGCTTGGGGCGCTCGCTCATTACGCCGCGGACAATAACGGTCACCCGGCCGGTACGAATCGCTCGGTGCCACTCCTTTATCCCAAGTTGAAGCAGAAATACGGCGACTCGGTTACGTATGAAGAAGACAAGCTAGCGCATGTAAAAACGGAATTTGGATTCGACGTTCTGGAAGTTGCGCATGGACGTTATGCTCCGGATAGTTACCACGACTTCATCGGCTTTGGAGTTTCGGTTCCTCTACTGGAACAAGCCTTTCAGGAAACCTACGGTTTAGATCTGAAAACCGTTCTTACTGACGAAGACGAGGTGCTCGGTTCCTATCGTCACGCTGTCAGCCAGCTTCTTCCCAAAGCCACGCGCATTGCCTGGAGTCTGAAGAAAGACGATATCCTCAAGGATCAGCCCAGCATGACGAGAAAGAAGTTTCTCTACAATCTTTCCCGCGCGAGTTACCAAAAGAACTGGGGAAAGCGCTATAAGCCGCCCACCTTCGGGGAGAGATTTCTGGCCTTCCTAGCTCGGATTCTTCCAAAGATCGGCCCCCTAAAAGTGCTAGAACTGAAAACACCTACGCCTGAGGCGGAACGACTATTCCAAGCGAGCTTCAACCTGACTCTGGATCGCTACCGACAGCTGCTAACCCAGGCCGGCACTGGCCCACCGGACTTGCCCAACGAGAACTTCGACACCGGTGCAGTAACGGGGCCGGGAATCTATCGGCTCAACGATGAGACGCATGCAAAGTTGCTCGAGGCGCTGGCGAAGCAGGATTTCATTGGTGCTTCGCTGGGGGTTCGGGCCGAGCTTCTGGAATTCTATGGACATCCGGATGCTCCTTATGCGACTAAGCGAAAGCCAAAGGACTGGGCAAAAGTTCAGGCCCAACTTGAACAATTGAAGAAGGCAGGTCCGCCAGTGGTTCCGCCGGCCGCGGATGGTCCAGTCCAATGAAGGCTCTCGTCCGAGTAAGCGTCTTCTGTAGTTTTGCAGCGGGTGGAGCTTGAGGCTGTATGTGGGAGATGCCGATCTTTCAGCTGCATACCTGTCAGGGGAAGCTGCGAGGGCTTTGCAACTCTTGTCTTCATCGCGCCCCGGGCGGCTCCCGTGTGGTGGGAATTCCGACTAGGTAGCGATAGAACGCAACCGCCCGGTTGACCGAGGAAGACTCATTTCCCGCGATCAGCCCGTTGGCCTTTCTTCCTGTGCGCACGATGCTGTAGTAGCGCCAGACATTATCCGATTCGCGATCCAGAAAGTAAATCGACTGCAACTCACCCGGGTGAAGGATAGGCATGAAGTAATAGCGCATCGTGCTTACGTTTTCGACATCCAGGACGATGCGGCTCGCCGAAGCCTCGACAACGTGCATTCGGTAGATGGCTTTGCCCGAAAGGTTATCGACCTGTTCGAAGTAGAGGTCCTTGCCTTCCTTCATCTCATCGGACTTGAAGTCTTCGCGGCGTCGACCCGACTGCGAGTCGGTCAGAGCATGGGCGTCCACAATCAATGTTTGCCACTGCTTGTGCGTGGTCGACCAGTAGCGCATACCCGCGAGTTCTGAAATTGCTCCGATGTGGCGAAGCAAGCCCCCAGCTTCGGAGGTGTGGGGAAATCGCGCGGCTATGGTAACCAACGTCGTAAAGCCCACTTCACCCCAACCGGTGCACGCGGGCGGCTTCCAGTTGCGGCCGAAATCGGACTTGCTCCATGATTTCACGATGGCCAAGTCATCCAGATCCGGATAGGGCGGAATGGGTTGCTTTCCGCATGGCGGCTGCGGTCCTATCCGCGGCTCAACATCAATCAGCCCCGCCTGCAGTGCAGGGGAAGAAAGCTGTAGCCGATCTGCTTTTTGGGCTGGGTATAGCGCGGGCAATATCAAGAGGAGCGCCGAACAAGTCAGCGTATCCCGGAACCGGAGCAGTTTATTCTTGGTTAGCATGATGATCATTGCCAACTGGATTCCGAGCCTGGTGGTCAAAAATTGCTGTAAATCGTCGAAGCCTCGCAGACCCACGTCATTGTCCAGAGGCTAACACGACGCACAATTTGAGACGAGCAAGCAAGAAGTGCCGTTCGCCAGAACCATCTGTATGGCGGAGAGCTTTGTAGCTCGGGGACTCACCATGCCGTCATCCACCACTAGCAAGAAGCGTACCGTGATACGCGGCCTTGGCGAGAAACAATCTGAATGTCATGCAGAAGTTCTATGCGGAAGTCATCGGTTTGCCTCTGATGAAGCGATTTCAAAACGCCGCGTTTTTCAAGATTGCGGACGGCCCCGGTGGTCACACTCAAGTGCTCGCCTTATTCGACCGCTCCGACCGCCCCGGTCATCGCGCGACGGACGCAGCGACCCACCATTGACCACATTGCGTTCGAAATAGCTCTAGCTCACGTCGCAGACGAACGCAAGAGACTTGAAGCGTTGGGGCTTCAAGCCGAAACCGCCAAACAGGCATGGCTGCATTGGCGTTCGCTTTATGTGACCGATCCCGAGGGCAATCAGATAGAACTGGTCTGCTTCGATGCCAGCGTGTGAGGCGCCAGCGCAATCTGTGCTTTGAGAAACTCACCATACTGACCTGCTGCCATGACCAACGCTTGTCTGTCGGCCTTTGTGAGGGAACGGAACAGGTTGAGTGTGATCACCACCGATCCCTTTTCCAACCTGCGTTTCCACGTCCCCACGACTTGTCCATCGATAACGATGATAGGGTTGAAAATGCCATTCCCAGAGCTCGCTCGTTTTGCATGCAATGGGTCGAGGACGGCACTGCGGTCCTTATAGGCAACCGTGTATTCGTCATACGCCGGCAAGACGTAAGCAGTGGGCTGCCTATCCTTCGCTGGGTGCACAGACGAGGACAGCCAGTAGGTGCGCCCGGCAACCACCTCTTGCAGCAGATGCGATTTGGCCATTTCAAGAGCATCGATGGCATCGGCCATCGTAAGCCCCGACCACCACGCGAAATCCTGCAACGTTGCTGGCCCGTGGCTCGTAAAATAGCGACTTGCGAGTTCCGCCAACGCTGCATCCCGTTCCTTTGCTTTGGCGGCGGGTGCCCATTCATCGAGCAAAACGAAGGTTGGCTGCTTCGCTTGGCGTGCGCCAAAACAGATAAACCCCTCTTGCGCCAGCTGCCATAGGATATGCAGACCGCGCCCGGCGGCGGTCGCAACACCTGCTGCCTCGAGTGCCTCGTACATTGCATTTCGCGATAGGTGCCTGCCGCCGCGCAACACGCTCACGAAGGTCTTCCGGCTGCGCGCAAATACACTCGCGTCGAGCTCAAGTTGCTTGAGACGCCACCGACTATTTGCGACCACGCGGGAGGTCAAAAGGGCGAGCATCCACCGGATATCGGTCGCCGCCACAAAATGCAACGTGCCCCGCATCGGCCAGGTACGGATGATCGTTCTGTCAGCAATGGCTTGCTCAACAGCTTGCTCGGTTGCGTTGGGCATGCGGAGCCCGATTGCCCAAAGCGAGCCGAGATAATCTTGAGCCTGGACCGCACCGAGCCATCTCACTACCTCGCTTGGTTTCCCGAGACCAGAGCCTGCAACATGCTGGCTCCAGAGTCGGTGTCGTGCGATATTCAGGGGCGTCTTCAATGAGCGGTGAACAGCGGTCACGAGGTCGAATCGAAGCTGGCGGTGACGGTCGTTGGCCCGCCCCTTTTGGACTGGGCCAGAACTCGCCCAATGCAATCAGACCGTTCCATTGCTACGTCTCCCTGCAGTGCCTCGACAGTTGGTTGCGATTCGCAAACCTCAAAGACGGTCTCCAGTTTCGTGACTCTCAACACCTCCAGAACCTGCCTGGTGGGATTCACGAGCTTGAGATAAATACCAGCGGCTTGCAGAGAAACCAATACGCCTATTCCCGCGGCGTCGATCGCATCGACTCCCGCGAGGTCGAGAGCGAGGTTCGGTGCATGCTGCTGAACCGCTGCGCACAATAGGGCGGTCTCTTGACCGCGCACAATTCTGCCTACACAGCGCAGGGTCACCGCGTCACCCATAGGCTCAACAGTTACCGTCAGCATGAATCAATCTCCTGAGCCCGCCGCACCCGCGAGATGGCGTCTATAATAGCGAACAAAAGGCGAATAAACAAGGGCGAAAAGAAGCTCCAAAATGTCCGTCGGGGGGACTCCTTCTCACGCTTTCGGCCCTGCGGCGGCTGGTCCGAAAGAACCGCAGCGACCGCGCATGCCTTGACGAAACTTCTCCCGTTCCTCGGGGGTCATCTGTTCCCATCGCTGCATCATGCGGCGCCGCCAGTACATGTGCGGGCCCGGGCGGCCGCGGAATCCGCCGAAGAGGATCTTGCTAAGGACCAGAATGCCGACGGCCTGCCAGAAATTGATCAAATGCCAGCCAAACAGCGCCGGCGTCAGCCAATTCCACAGGCGCATGACCACAAAGCCAAACACAGCGACGAATAGCACCGCAAAGAGCCCAAACTTCAGTCCTCGCATAATTCGATTTCTTGTCATCTCTTCTTGTCCTCATGTTTCCTTGAATTCGTCGTAGATGGACTGGAGCCGTTGGCGGAGATGCAGAACTGCATAGTGCTTGCGCGAAAGCAGCGTGTTCACACTCACACCGGTTTGTGCAGCCAGTTCTTTGAAGCTGTAGCCCGCGAGCTCATGGCCGATGAAGACCTCCCGCTGCTCTTCGGGTAGCTCGTCGAGAGCCGCGTCCAGCGCCTCCAGCAGCACAGTTCTTGTGTACGCCGACTCCGGTCCAGCATCCGGCGAGGGCAGCAGGTCTTCCCACTGAAATTCCTGGCCATCCTCGGTCCCGACCGCCGGTTCCCTTCCTGGTACCTCCCGTTTCTTTCTTCGGAACAGGTCCGTGATGCGATTGCGAGCTACCTTGTACAACCAGGCCGTAGCCTGCTCTATCGGCTTCATTAATCGATATGCTTCAACGAGTTCGTAGAAGACATCCTGCAGGACGTCCTCGGCGTCACCCCGGTCGGCCACGCGCTTCCGAATGAAGTTGCGCAGCCGAGATTGCTCCCGCTCGATTGCCTCGGAGATCCGCTGATCTTGCTCCGGCATCGTCCACTGTTTTCTCAGCGCCTCGTCCATCTATTCCTGTAGACGGATGAGCGAGACCAATATTTTAGAGGGGATGTGGAAATCTGTTTTCCTGAAGCCTAGATTGATACTGAGGACCCTTCACTCCTGTCCAGGCGCTTCAACCTGAACGGTTTACCCCCTCAGCTTAGTACATCCGGACGTTGGGTTTCATGGTAGCCTGACCGCTAGCCCGTATTGCGGGTTCGTACCGCCAGGTGCATTTTCCTGTCGCGGAGTGGCCATGGAGCGAGTTGATCGGTTGCGTCGTGAACTTCCTCCGGCGCGCATTCGTCGTCTCAGTCCGCAACTCGGTTCTATCCTGCTCATTCTCGCTCTGCTGATTCTGCTCGTCGTTGTGCTCTTGTCCCAGCATCACGATCTGGAAGTCTTTTCAGTCCTGCTCGGAATCGTGCTTGCAGCCCTCGGTGTTGTGGTGTTTCTGCTTACCAGATCATTGGCAGTCGCGAGCGAGGAGCAACGGCAGACAGCGAGTGCACTTGTTAGCACCGAGCGTGAATTTCAATCTGTTTTCGAGAACGCCCTTGACGCCATTCTGATCCTTGACGACGAGGGCATCTGCCGGGAAGCCAATCCGAGTGCAGCGCGACTGTTTGGCGGGCGCCGCGAGGAACTGCTCGGTCATGCCATCGAGCGCTTTTACAAGAAGCCAGGCGACTTCAGAGGTTCGTGGGCAGATTTGCTCACGCGGAAGAGTCAACAAGGCGAGGCGGAATTGCTGCGCGAGCAGCAGTCCACAAGGTTTGTCGAGTTCACCGCCAAAGCCGATTATCTGCCAGGCCGACACGTGATGATCCTTCGCGACATCACGCAACGCAGGATCGCGGAGCTGGGGCTTCTCGAAAGCGAAGCCCTGGCTCAGTCCGCTTGGGCCGAAGCCGAGGCATTACGTAAGGCGACTCTGGCGCTGACACAGGACCTGCGCATGGACTACGTCATGGACGCGCTTCTCCGATCTCTGGCAGAGCTGATTCCGTACACCTGTGCCCGGGTTCTGATTCCCGAAGGCGGTCCTCACGTCCTTGCATTGGGTGAAAAACTCTGCCCCGAGGCTACAAAAAAGCTCCCCGGTTTCCCACTGACTCTCAATGCCGACAAGTCTCCCATTCTGCAGCGGATCTTGGCGGACCAGAACAGCGTGCTGATCCTGGATACGAGGCAGGAGAAAGAATGGCAGACCTTCAAAGGCCACGCGCAGTTGCGTTCCTGGCTTTCAGTTCCCCTAGTTGCGTCCAACCAGTACCTGGGATTTCTTTCTATCGGCCATAATGATCCAAACCGGTTCACACAGGAACATCTAAGGCGTGCCCAGTTGCTGGCGATTCCTGCTGCTGCGGCAATCCAAAATGCTCGTCTTTACGAACGAGCTGAGATTTATGGATCGGAACTCGAAAGACGACTAATCGACCTGGACGCCACACAGAAGGCTTTGGCGCTGTCTGAGGGAGATCGGAGGATCTCCGAGGAGAAGTTCCAGAAGGTCTTTCGTTCCAGCCCGGTCGCATTCTCCATCACAACCGTGGACGAAGGCCGTTTCCTGGACGTGAATACCGCTTTCGAGAATCGATATGGCTATTCGCATACTGACTTGATTGGCCACACCGTCCACGAACTGGGGATATGGGAGGATCCAGCGGACCGAACCTTCCTGATCGCGCAGCTCCGGCGCGGCGGGCCCGTTCGGAACGTGATCACGCGCCTGCGGACAAAGTCCGGCGAGATCAAGCTCACTGCTTATTCGGCAGACGGGATCCAGTTCGACGGGCAAGCCTGCATTCTTGCCGTTTCCCAAGATGTGCCACAGTACGACTCAAACCGCAGCAACTGAGACCCCGAGCGAACAGCAAGTGGCAGCGGCTTCGGCCCGGAATTCCGACCACCGAAAAGAAAAACGACCGCCCGCTGATAGAAGTGCGTCAGGATGTCTTGCATCTTCAATGAGGGCGGCGATACGCGTAGGGCACTTCGCATCAATAGCAGTTACGAAGGATTGCAAGAATGCGACGGGAAGGTCCAAATGGGATCATGCGAGCAATCGCGCTGGAATCGCGCAAATATCGGAAAAGCCGTTGCTTAGAGAAAGCGTGCCGAACCATGAACTTGATGTTGGAGGCACCCAACCAGGTCGCAGTCACGGGCTTTACAACCTCCAGGGCGACGTTGCGTTGGCAAGTTTAAGGTTACATGTTGTAACGCTACATACGTTTCACGCTTTCCCGTAGACGCGCCAAGCCTCGCGCTATCGCGAACAGTTATAGACCTTACCCTCTTGACGTCATAGCTCGGAATCCGATATAACGATCTCCGACTTATGAAAGACCGTGCCGTCAGCTTCCTCCCGTTGTCTCCGCCAACCCCTACCCATCCTGCTTTCTCGGGTCCGTTTCGTTCTCGAACCGCAGCAGTCATTCATGGCCTGGTATTGTCGATTGCCGTCTTTAGTGTGACCGCAGTAACGGCGAGCGCCAGATCTCAGGGCACCACCTCATCGTCCCGACTGCGGCGGCATCGCGTGATTGATGCAGCGGCCAAGAATTTGAGGCGGTACTACGCTTACCCGGATGTTGGGCAAAAGATGGCGGATGCGCTGTTGGCGCACGAAAAAAACGGCGATGACGACGCTGCGGCTGACGGCGCGGCATTTGCTGACTTACTGACCAAACAGATGAGGGATGTGAGCCACGACCGGCACCTGGAGCTGGCCTATAGTCAGGACCCTTTGCCTGCATCCGGCTTTGATGCGCAGGACCGCCCGCTAGGACCAACGCCTGACGACCACGCACGCTATCGGAAGACCATGGAGCAGGAAAACTGCACGTTTGAAAAGACGGAGATTCTGGCACACAATATCGGTTATCTGAAGCTGAATTCGTTTCCTGATCCTTCTCTATGCAGACCAACAGCGGTTACTGCGATGGCCTATTTGAACCATGTGGACGCCATCATCTTTGATTTGCGTAATAACCGTGGCGGTGAACCCGAGATGGTCGCACTGATGGCCGCCTACCTCTTCGACCGTCCGGAGTATTGGTACAACCCCAGGGAGAATACGACACCGCGCTCCTGGACGCAGTCACCAGTTCCCGGAAACAGACTGGCAGACAAGCCGGTATATGTGCTGACCTCAAGCAGGACTTTTTCTGGTGCCGAGCAGTTCAGCTACGACCTGAAGATGCTGAAACGCGCCATACTTGTAGGTGAGACGACGGGTGGTGCCGCGCATTCTGGGGTTTTTTATCGGATCGATGATCACTTCGGAATCGGTATTCCTGAAACCAAACCGATCAACCCCTTCTCAAAAACAGACTGGGCAGAGACGGGCGTGGAGCCGGATGTGAAGGTAAAGGCCGCGGATGCGCTGGAGACGGCGGTAAAACTGGCGGAGAGCAGGGTGCAAAGTAGACGGTCTGGAACGACCCCGAGTAAGGGGCAATCGGGAAGTAATCCATTCAGGATGAACGGCCTACACCCGAGACCGAGAAGACGGTTGCCGAGAACAGGCGATAGCACAAGCGTGCCCCGTTTGTTCGCGAAAATCCGAGTCAGTGAGCTTTTATGCAGCAGCGATCCGAGCTCAGGACCGATTAGGGGAAGCGGAAGATTCATACACCTTGACAATGGCTCCTGTTGGGCGCAGTGTTACAGCCACGATGTGGGAAGCTTCTTCCTAGCCAGACCAGTTTTCCCTTCGTAGGCTCTCTTTAGCTACCAAGGTATAAAGTCAATGTTCCTCCACCGTGCGAGGGCAACTCGACTTGCAGCCGCTTACCTGTTTTTCACCGTCGCATTGCTGATGGTGCCCAAGGCAGATATTCCAGAAACACCCTTCGACGAAGGCAACACTCAAACAAATGAGATGGTAGTTGTGAGAGCTGCATTGTCATTGGAATGTCCAGAGCCGGTCACAGTGTCTGTGCCAATAGCATTTACGCAGTCGCGGAGAATCAGTGTCCGCGGAATCTCGCCGATTTACACAGGTCAGTTGACTGACTCTTGCAGGTTGCAAGAACTCCTCTGTTCGCTCGTCTGCTGAGCCCGCTCTCGCGACATCACTGCTTTCTGGTTTGAATCCACTACTGACAGGCGTCGTAACCGTCGTTAGAAGCGGCGGTTGCGAAGCCCACGTTGGGCCCGAACGTAGTTTCACTGGGTTTCTTGCTGACCTAGAAGGAGGTCGCAATGCAAAGGAAATCAACAATGAAGAGATTATTGGGGCTGGCAAGCTTGATTGTGTGCATGTGTCTGAACTGGGCAGGACTGGCCCGCGCCGATGTCGCCTCCGATTGGAACGCGATCGCGTCGCAAACAGCAATTCCGGTGCGTCCCGGTCCTTCAGCAATACTCGACTTGGCCATGGTCCACGCCGCGATGCACGACGCTATCCAGGCCTTTCAGGGCCGCTTCGAGCCATATGGCGGTCCCATACTAAGCGCTTCTGGCTCGCCGGTCGCGGCTGCCGCCAGGGCTGCGCACGACGTACTCGTTGCTAGGTTCCCGACCCAGTCCGCAACTCTAGACGCCATTCTCGACAGCTACCTGAACGGCCTCGGGTTGCAGGGGGACGCGGGCCTCATCATAGGCCAGCAAGCCGCCGCAAACATACTCAACCTGCGCGCCGGTGACGGGAGCTTTCCTGGAAACCCGGAGGTCTTCGTTGGTGGCCCCGGACCCGGCGAATGGCGTCCCACGCCACCGGCCTTCGCGCCGATGGCGACGCCGTGGTTGGGCGGCGTCACTCCCTTCACGCTGAAAGACCCCACACAGTTCCGGATGCCTCCTCCACCGTCGTTGAGCAGCGGCAGATACGTCCTCGACTATAACGAGGTCAAGGCCCTTGGAAGCATAAACTCCACCGCCCGCACGCAGGCGCAGACCGACCTTGCCCTTTTCTATTCCGACAATTTTCTCGCTCTGTGGGAACGAACCCTGCGAGGCATCGCGGACACACATATCAACAACATTGGCGATAGCGCCCGGCTCTTCGCATTGGCCAACTTAGCGACAGCAGACGCGTTGATCACCGCATGGGACGGGAAGAGGCTCTACCACTTCTGGCGGCCGATCACCGCCATTCAGAATGGGAATGATGACGGCAACCCGCGGACCGCTGGCGACGCGACCTGGGTGCCGCTGATCCCCACAAATACGCCGCCCTATCCTGAGTACCCGTCGGGCGCAAACAATCTTACCGGCGCCATGACCCGCACGCTTGAGCGCTTCTTCGGCAACAAAATGACTTTCTCAGTGTTTAGCGCCTTCGTCAACCAGACGAGAACATACCAACGCTTTTCGGATATGGCTGACGATGTGGTCGATGTGAGGATCTACCAAGGAATTCACTTCCGCACCGCGGATGTAGTAGCGCGGAGGCGCGGGACGCGCATCGCGGACCTGGCCTTCAGCCACTTTCTGCGGCCGACTCACAATCATGACGATGATGACGATCGGTGATTGTGGCGAGCGGCAAGACCACTGAAAAGCCATTCTCATCGTTTCCGACGGGAAAGGAACCCACGTCATTGCGATGATAGGTCGTAGCGAACGAAAGCCGCCCGATGCCTGGGCGGCTTTTCTGTAAACATAATGCCGAAGGTTGCGGGGTAGCTGACGTAAACAGCTTGTGCTGCGAAAACAGGGACTACAAGTCACATTTTCACTGGAATTCTGGCGTTTCGTGCGACCGCGGGGCGCGTGCGTGGAGCGGGAGCGGGGATCGCTAAGGGCCGGAAGCAGTCATCGGATAGGTGAGGCGTCTCTCGTATTCCAGGGCGTGGGACAAAGACGGAGACTCACTCTTGAAGCCGTTTGTACAAGCCTCCGCAGTTCTCCCTCGGCTTGAGAAATAGAGCCCTCTTTGACCATCTTGGCGGTGACCTTTACACAATCAGACGCTAGGTTGTACCGGAAGTGAACGTGTAGGCTCAGGGACGGCCTCGCGAATTCGGCAGGAAGCGGAGGGAATGGATTCGCGGAAGCAGGTTGCTCGGTGGAAATTGGTTTCGCGGGTACGAACCCGCCGACTCGTATGCGTGGCTTCTCAAAACAATCTGAAGGACTGAGCAATTCTGTACAGTCCAGTGGAGAGCAGGGATACTAGCATGCTGACTTGCTCAGCGCGCTGCCCGAAAACACGAAATGCCCCTCGGGGCAGGCATGGGTTTGTGTCGACCGGGTTGACCTAATCTCAAGGAGAACAACATGAAAAAGCTGATGACAATTTGTTTCGCCCTGGCCCTGCTAACCGCCGGAATGGCTTCGGCTCAGGACACCATGCAGAATGACGGCATGAAGGCTGACGCCGCGAAGAAAGCGGTCCAGGTTACCGGCAAAATCAGCGATGACGGCAAGACGTTTGTGAGTGACACCGACAGCAAGAGCTGGGGCATCAGCAACCCAGATGCAGTCAAAGGACACGAAGGGCATCACGTCATCCTGAAGGCACACCTCGATGCTGACAAGCACGAAGTCCACGTCATGTCGCTCAAGATGGCAAAGTGACCGCCAGACGACCGACATCATGCGGAAGTAGTCGGTCGATCAGCCGTGTGGGCGACTGAAATTGGCGGTTCGCAATCGAACGCCCGCCAACTGCCACGCGAATTCGTTCTGGACGGCAACGATCGGCTGGACGGTGACCAGACTTCGACATCCTCATCGGGTTCGCGATGGTCCATGTTTCCATACAGGGCTGAGACACGAGCGCATGCAACGGAAAGGAGCTGGTCAAAGTGGATTTCCAAAGATATCGGCGCGTTTTCGTAGTTTTGCTGCTGGCTATGCTCGTGGGTTGTACTCAGCAACAAAGCTCAAAGGACCTAAAGGAGCAAACTGCGCAAGCCACCGCGGATGTGAAACGCGATGCCAAGGCTATGGCGGCAGGGATCCGCGAAGGCTGGAGCCGGGACAAGCAACTCGATTTGAACATGGCCACAAAAGACCAGTTGCTCAGCCTGCCGGGGGTGACTGCTTCAGAGGCGGACCGAGTGATTGCAGGGCGTCCTTATAGTGAAGCGGGTGAAGTGGTGACGCGTCACATCATGCCGAAGACAGAGTATGACAAAATCGCCGACCGGGTCACCGCCAAGAAATGACTGTCCGACTCGTCCATGCAATAGGCGGGAATTGATCCTCTGAGTTCGCGGTCGCCTAGGGTTGGCGCCCTGTAGAAGCTTTTTCCCCGCGGGGGCGAAAGTAAGGAATCGCCCGTTCCAAAGCCGTTTCGCTGTAGCGCACCCAACGCGGAGTCGGACGTGGCGTCAGCGCCAGCATGTTAGACAAGTAACATAAGGACGGGTGCAAATCCGCGATCAGCTTGATAAATGCTGTGAGCGGTACCGCGAGCAGCAGGCCCATCACACCCCACAACCAGCCCCAGAAGAGAATCCCCACCGTTGCCGCCACCGGCCCGATACTCACGCGATTGGCAATGAATTTCGGAATAAGAATATTTGCGGACACGACATGCAGGAAGAGAATGGTCAGAGTGATGACAATATATGGTGCCGGTGTGCTGAATTGAAGGAGGGCCGCCGCAAGAGGAAGGCCAAGCGCCGCGATCAGTCCAAGGAACGGCAGCAGATTCAAGAGCCCGCTGGCGATTCCGAGAGGTATGGCGCCTTTCACGCCAACACTCCATAAGACCAGCGTGGTGGCCACGGCCATCACGGAGCCGACGATGAGGTTGCCAGTGACGAAACCCTTAATCATCTGGTTCACGTTCGTCATGAACCGGGCCGCGTCTATCGTGGAGCTGAAGAGGCCGTCCGTCCGGATGGCCATTTGGTCCTTGATGCAAAGCATGAAAAACGTGAGAAATGGAACGACGCCAGCAATGATCAGAGCTCCCCACACAGATCCCACACCGCGCACCAGATAGTCAGGCCAGGTTGGCGATTCCTGCAGCCGAACCTCGGGAACCTTCTTGGTGGGATGGTCGTCGTTCGTAAGGCTCCCGGCGCTTTGCTGAAGGTTCTGGATCTTCCGGCTAATGGGCTCGACGGTTTGCTGAATCTTCGAGGCGTAGACTGGAAGTTCCTCCGCAAAGCTCATTGCTCTTCCATAAAGCACGTAACCCAGCAGCCCGATTAGACCAATACCTGCGAGCACAATGCCGGCCGCGGCCACACTACGCGGTATATGCAATCTCTCCAGTTTCACCACCAGGGGGTCAAACAGGACCGCAAGAAATCCCGCCAGGACGACCGTGATGCAAATCGAGCTCGCGTAGTACCCGAACACCGTCAGCAGACCCGCGACTAAAATGAAGAGCAGCGTCGCGATTCTGCTAAGCAGCTTATCGGATGAAGAGATCGAAGACGACGGGACCCTCTCCAGGAGGCGCACCTGAGTTCGTTCGGCAGCCGTTCTCTTATTCGTAACCTGATCAGACATGCGTTTCCCGCGCGCAGATGCGCCGTTGATTGTCCACAGGTTTGGCGGACCGGGTTCGCGCACCGAGGGTCGGTCCGTGAGGCTGACAACAGTGGCCGGCCCGGTACAGAACTCCGGGCGCCAGGCTGACGCCCGCCGGTCTCTGCAGTACTGAGCGGAGAGCGACGGTAAATCAGTTATCTCGAGCGCTCGAACACGCTCCGGACAGAGGCCAAACTTTACTTCTCGAACACTTTTTCGATCTGTCCGACCTTCTTCTCAACTTTGCCGGTGTTTTTTTCGGCGTTGCCCTCGGCCTCTACGTTAGGGTTATTCGTGACTTTGCCGGCCGTCTCTTGGACTTTGCCTTTCAGTTCATGGACAGTGCCTTTAATCTCATCTGTCGTACTGGGGTTCATCTGCTTTCTCCTGGTCGTTGAGTCATAGGAACCGGACATCCTCATTTTTTGGGTCTCGTTTTTGCATCCCAAGCGTGGTCATTCTTACAGTTTCAGCAGCCTGTCAAAAAACGAACGATAACGCTGCAGGGCGAGTCGCAGGTCCTCAGTGGACACGTTGTCACCGCTGTCCCACTGCTGTTCCAAGCCCGACCGCTCGTTGGCGAAACCCTCCGCGAGTCGCTGCATCACCGCAGCTACCAATTTGTCTGCTTCTTCCACCGTCCGGCGTGGCTCGTCCACAAAGCCAGTCTGTACCTGGCTCCACTGCGATCGAAAATCCCCCATCTCCGATTCAGAAAACAAAGGCATGGGCTTTGCGACTGCGGCCGCACTTTCCGGAGGTTTTTGCTCTGGGCCTTTCACCAGCTTGGGTCCGTCGGGCTGCTTCTGCGCAACGTCGTAGCTCGCCGGTTCGGCCGTCGTAAGTTCCTCTTCCTTTCTCTTCAGTTCAGCCATTGCGCCACCTCGTTCCTTTCAGTATTGGTACTTGTGAATTCGCCAGCATCAAACATTACGGTTCGGAAAACGGGTCAGAGTGAATCGTCTTATAGATCACTGCTGTGGCATCGTTGCTATGCGGCCTTACGCTGCTGTGGAACGCTCTTGCCCAGAGCCGTGGCCAGAGCAATTTGGTGGTCTTGTTCGTCGATCAGGATCTCGCGAATTTGCTCGCTCATGGCATACTCGGCCAACTCCTCGCACTGGCGGACTCGCTCGCGGTAATTGCGAATCGTTTCCGTTTCGTTTTCGAGGTCGAACTGCAACATCTCGGTGGGCTTTTCCGATGTCCGGACGGTTTTGGCTTCAACCGCCGGCATACCGCCGAGATAGTCAATTTGCTTAGCGATGATCAGGGCGTGGCTCAGTTCTTCAGCAGCGTGCTTTTCAAGTTCGCCGGCGATGTTCATGAACTCAGCACCCTTCAAGACCTGTGAGTAGACGACGTACCCAATGATTGCTTGGTATTCGCGCGACAGATCCTGATTCAACAGATCGATCAGTTCAGGACGCGACACTTTCTTAGAGCCTGCAGCAGTCGTTTCATCCTTCAAGGTGTTTTTCCTCTGTGGGAGCTATTTTCGGACCTTCCGGTCCTTGCAACGTGCAGGATCGGAGGCACGTTCACGGTACCAAGGACATGCTCACCAAAGCTGTGCAAAACGGAACAGTGGGGCAACAACAGCTGCGAGCGACAGCGAATTCACCCAGCCTTGTGACGATTAAGTCTTCTTGAGCGACGCCTGGTGCAGTCTCACGCGACGGTCATCATCCCAGTTGACGACTGCGTCCTGGTCGTTAGCTCGCTCAACTGTGCCGAATTCTCCATTGGGCTTTCCGAAGTTGCCCAGACCTTCGACGCGATCTCCGGAACTCAGTTCCTAGCCGGTGGCGGCGGGCTCGGAGAGAGGTGGCCTTTGGGCACGATGTGAGTCAGGGATCGCCCCAGCGTGTGCTAGAGGTGGTTGGGAAGATTTACGGAGTTTGGGTGTCGCCTTATTGGTGCCTTGAGTCATCATGTTTTCCACCAAACCGGAGGATGGCGCTTCCCCATAGCGCCGTTTTCGGCTCGACAAATTCGGGATGGGCGGGAAACAGTGGCTCGGCTGGTCCAGACTGCACAGTTCTGACCATTAGTTTGACTGCATGGCAGGCCATACAAAGCGACCGTATAAACTGGTCCAATGTGCTCAGACACACGTCCTCGCCACTTCTAGCATGATGTGTAGTGAAGAAATGAGCTGGCCGTTACAAAGGTCAGTCCAGCTTCCTCTTACAAATGAGGTGCAACCATGGAAACCGTATTGATTGTTCTTTTGGTGCTATTTGTGCTCGGTGGCGGCGGCTGGGGATACTCTCGTTGGCGCGGCTAGCGCGAACGCAAAAAACGCCTTGCACGCTGTTGATCCTAATTTGACAGCATTTATGGGGAATGTTCGACTCCGGAAAAGCGTTCGTAACACGGCTGCGTTGTTCGAAGTGCTGGTTGCGGTGAAAATGACGCCGCTTTTGGGACTAGATTCGGCAAACGCCTGATTTGCTCATCGCTGTCTGGGAGCTTTGTTTGTGGGATTGCACCACGAAGAGCTAGTCGTGAAGAACGACATTTAGAAGTGAACGATGAACTTGCAGCCCGCTCTCGCCATAGTCGACGAAGCCTAGCTTTCTGAACCTGTTCATAAAAAAACTGACCCTCGATCGTGTCGTTCCGATCATCTCCGCGAGGGTCTCCTGGCTGATCTTGGGGATTACGATCTCGGGCACGCCTTCCTTGCCGAAGTGTGCAAGCAACAGCAGGAGCCGAGCGAGTCTCTTTTCGCTGGAATTGAAGAGTTGGTCCACTAAATCTTCTTCGTATCGGATGTTCCGCGCCAGAAGGTACGCTACAAACAAGTCCGACAATGTGTGTTCCCGGTGAAGCGCCAGCATCATTGCTTTTTTGTCAAGGTGCAAAAGTTCGCAGTCCGTCATTGCGGTTGCGGACCCCATGCGTAGAGTCTGTCCAGCCAGGCTACCTTCTCCGAAGAAATCGCCCGCGCTCAATATGCCCAAGGTCGCCTCCTTACCGTCATTGGATACGACCGTCAGTCTCACCGTCCCTTGCTGGATGTAGAAGACTGCGTCAGCGGCCTCACCCTGCGAGAAAACTGTTTGTTTCTTGGGAACGGCCACGACCTTCCGACCCTCGCCGATGGTGGCAAGAAACTTCCTTGGGTCGAAGTCTCGTCTTTTCGCGCTCGACTTGGTTGGTGGGACCAAAAACTTGCTCCAAATGTGGCCAGCTACACTCCGTTGTATGTTCTCAAAATCCTGCTCACGAAATATGTTCACTTTTGCACACACTTAAGTTCCCCTCTCGCGACCGCAGAAGCGCGACTGCGGACGTTTAAACTCAAGAAGTTATGGGCCTGTGCAGATGGAAAAAGCATTCTGGAGCAGCGAGCCTACCGCTGACTTTGACCTCAGAAGTGGCGTGTACAACCTTGCGACTGGCAACCTGTGGATGCGATGCTTCTCGTCTGCCGGTTGGCCATATGCGGCTCGGTCGAGAAAGTTGCTCAGCCTGCTGACCCGGGACTCGACCTAGCAGAGCGCGCCAAGCAGGGTCCAAAATCAGAGGTCATCTGGACCCCGTTTTCGGATGCGCATCTGGCGGCCGGGGCAGCTTCCAAGTCGGTCAAACTGCAAAGGCCCGCTCGGGCTACCGTGTGCAGTCACTCCCTGAAGGGACGCGTCCGCCAGTGTGGGGCCTATTTTATGAATTCTCGCTCCCCTAAAGTGGTCAAAATTGCACGTCTCCTGGATGCTGCCGGTAGATTTGGTGTAGATCAGGTTCTGAAAATCGCTCAGCTGAGAATCGACAAACGGGCAAAGGCTGCCGCAATACGCCTGCCGCCGTTCTATTCAGAATTTCGAGGTCTATGGCCTGTCGACAGCTTGGGTCGATCGGCCTCCCTTCGGTGGAATGTCTTATCGGAGTCATCGAGAGGTTGTGCAATGTTGACCAGTTTTGCCGCAGCATGTCGTCGATCATTGTCTTCTCGGCCATTCCGAGGGTTAAGACGCGGCCTGCCCGCTCCTTAAATTCAAGTTCAGTAGTTAGCACCTAATCACGTCCGAGATGCACGGACTGCGCAAGGGGAAGGTATTGATCATGGCTACGAATCTCAGCGCTTGCCATCCGGGCGATGGCATTGAAGTATTGAATCGACTACCCGGGTTAGCGGAACCTCTGCTGCAAATCGACTTAGAACGAGAGCTGCAGCAACTGCGGCAAGAAGACTCCTGGCAGCGGGAAACTGGGCGGAGTTCCAAAACGCTCGCGAAATATCCAGATTTCCGAATTGTTCTGATTCTGATGAAGGGCGGCACACGAATGCGGCAGCACAGAGCAGAGGGGAGGATCTCCATCCAACAGTTGAAGGGACAGGTTTGTATACATTTGGCGGATCGGAAGGTGAGTATGCCGGCCGGCCACTTGCTGGTGCTGGATTGCGGCGTACTGCACGACATCGAAGCGCTGGAGGAGAGTGCCTTGTTGCTGACCATCTCTTGGCGAAGAGAGAAAAGTGACGCTTCACAATCGCTTTCACCCGCCGAACTGCACCTAGACGAAGAGGCCGTGTCGCGAATGGATGATGAAGGTGGTGCCCCTGACAGTGCCGTGAACCCGCCCGTTGCGGCAAGGAAGGCCCGCCCTGGCAGCTAGACTTCGGTGGGACCCGGTAGTTGTAATCACGGAACGGCCAAGCTTCTCTCTCCGATTGATTGGCTTACCGGCGCCCGGAGACAAACTATGAACTCGCTCAATCAACTGCAAGGCTGTGGACAATCCATTTGGCTGGATTACATCCGTCGCGATCTGATCACCAGCGGTGAGTTTCAGCGCCTGGTGGAGCAAGACGGAGTGCACGGGGTAACCAGCAATCCGACCATCTTCGACAAAGCCATTGGGGCGGGGACCGACTACGACGATGCACTGCGCTTGCTTCTGGCGGCGGATCCTGCCAGCGACGTCCTTGCTCTTTTCGAGAAGCTCGAAATCCAGGACCTCCAGATGGCCGCGGACATCTTGCGGCCTGTATACGATCACACGAAGGGTGCAGATGGCTTCGTCAGCATCGAAGTCTCCCCGCGACTGGCGTATGACACCGGGGGAAGCATCACGGAAGCCCAGCGTTTATGGAAGGCTGTAAACCGGCCCAACCTGATGGTGAAGATCCCTTCTACCGTGCCGGGTATTCAGGCCGTTGAGGTCTTGATCGCCGAGGGAATCAACATCAATATCACGCTGATGTTTTCGCTCGCCCACTACGAAGCGGTCGCTCAGGCCTATCTGCGTGGCCTGCAGCGGAATGCAAAGCCGCACCAAGTCTCGTCGGTAGCCTCTTTCTTTGTGAGCCGCGTGGACACCGAAGCGGACCGCTCGTTGGAGGCGATCGGAACTCCAGAGGCATTATCACTACGCGGAAAGATAGCGATTGCGAATGCCAGGGCAGTTTATCGGCGCTTTCGTGAAATTTTTCTGGGAACTCCCTTCGAGGAATTGCGGCGTCGAGGGGCGCGACTCCAGCGTCCATTGTGGGCGAGCACCGGGACCAAGAACCCAGCTTTCTCGGATGTCTTATACGTCGAGGAGTTAATCGGACCACACACCATCAATACCATTCCGCTTGCGACCCTGAATGCATTCCGTGATCACGGTCGGGTGCAGCCAACACTCGAGGCGGGAGCGCAAGATGCCGAACAAGTGCTGGCGCGCTTGGCCAAACTGGGTGTTGACCTTGGGGCAATCACAGAAAGACTCCTGGCCGATGGCATCATCGCCTTCACGCATTCTTTGAACGAACTGTTGGCCTCGTTGAAAGAGAAACGCAGAGTGCTGCTTGAGAGTCAGGCAGCCCGAAAGGACGGCACACGGAGTGCCCTCATTGCGTGACGTGCACCGGGGTTAAAGGAATAGCGGGGTCTTTCAGCGCGTGAGGTCACCGTGCTTCCTTACGATGATCGATTCGCACAACCAAGATTCGAGCGGAGTGATTTATGACTTCTCAAGTGGTGAACCTACAAGTGACCGCTAGCATACCAATTGACTGCGATTTCTGGCCGGAAGATGACGGATGGAAGGGGCTCTGTAAAAATCTGTCGGTCACGGTCGATGGCGGTAGTTTCGAAGATGCCAAAAAGAACATGGCAAGTGAATTACAAGTGCATATCGAAAGAATCCTGCGTGAGCATCCTAAGGGAAGTGCGCGGCGAGTTGCCTGAGCCAGCGCGCAACATTTCTGGGAGAGGCAATACTACGTCAGAACCTCACAGATTCGGGCTCGGGAGCGTGTCCTAGTGCAGATTCTGGACTTTCCCTTATGGCTCCGCGCGGCGCATTTCTTCAATTTTCTACTGCTCTCGCTTCTGATCCGCAGTGGTTTCGAGATCTTGAGTGCCAAGCGACGGCCCTATCGGCGAAGCGTGGATACTCAGCGACCGCGATGACCATGCGAGCGAAGTGGCGGATGGACCCCTCAAAGACCAGACCATCAGTCGACTGCTCAAGCAGTTTAGGCGACCGATTTCCGGAATTTCAGAACCGTGAGCGAGACTTCTTCGACAGCGGCTCCGCTGAGGGTGAGAAAAGAACGGAGGGATGAATGACTCAGAGGGTTCTTGTGGTCGACGTGGGTGGAACTCATTTGAAGATTTTGGCGACGGGACAGCGAACGCCGCGCAAGGTCGCATCGGGACGAAAGATGACAGCCCGGCTGATGTGCAACTGGGTTAGGAAGGCAGCGGGCGACTGGCGGTACGACGTCGCCGCGATCGGCTATCCGGGACCCGTGGTACACGGCAGGCCCACGCACGAACCATACAATCTGGGTAAAGGTTGGGTGGGGTTTGATTTCGCCAAAGGGCTCGGTTGTCCCGTAAAGGTAATCAATGACGCAGCGATGCAAGCGGTCGGCTCATACCGCGGAGGCCGGATGCTTTTTCTCGGACTCGGTACCGGACTCGGTTCGGCAATGATTGTGGGCGGCATCGTCGAACCGATGGAACTAGCGCATCTCCCTTACAAGAACGGGAGAACCTACGAAGACTACCTCGGGTTGAGAGGTCTCAAGCGCATGGGGAAAAGGAAATGGCGCCGGTATGTTGCTCGCATCGTGGAAGAACTTCAGACGGCGTTGGAGACGGACTACATCGTGCTAGGAGGCGGAAATGCGAAAACCATCAAAACGCTTCCGCCTAAAGCGCGTTTGGGCGCAAATGGGAATGCATTCATGGGCGGCTACCGGTTGTGGTCTACAAAGCCAGCAACGAGAAGCGACGTTTCGGTCAAGTAGGTCCAGAACCAACCGAAAATCCCAATCAATTCGGGTCGCGCCTTACTCGCTCAGAATAGAACAGGAAACAACGGATAAACCGGGAGCTTCTTTGATGATGAAAGCAGACTCACAGCAACTTGCGCCCCGCGTTCAGCCGCGAGCGCCTGGGGCCTCTGATTCTTTTGTGTTCTTCGGTGCGACCGGAGATCTCGCGTACAAGCAGATTTTTCCAGCTTTGCAGCAGATGATCCTCCGCGACAATTTTGATTTGCCCATCATTGGCGTGGCTAAATCGGGCTGGACGATTGCCCAGTTGCAGGCGCGAGTGCGCGACAGTCTCACCGAGCATGGTGGAATCGATGAAAAAGCCTACGCCAAGCTCGTCCAGTTGCTTCAATACATCGACGGTGACTACCAGGATCCTAAAACCTTTGAAAAGTTATACATGGCTCTTGGCGAAGCGCGGAGTCCACTGCATTATCTAGCCATTCCTCCCGACCTTTTTGGACCGGTCGTACAAGCGCTAGCTAAACCCCAGTATTCGGCCGCTGCACGGGTCATTGTTGAAAAGCCGTTCGGGCGAGACGTAGCTTCGGCGCGACAACTGAATGCCACCTTGCACACGGTGTTTCCTGAATCGGCGATCTTCCGAATCGATCATTTCCTCGGGAAAGAGGCGGTGGAGGATCTGTATTTCTTTCGGTTTGCCAATACGTTTCTCGAACCGATCTGGAACCGTCACTATATCGATCATGTGCAGATCACCATGGCCGAATCTTTCGGTGTCGCCGGACGCGGCCGGGTGTACGACGAGAGTGGCGCCATCCGGGACGTCTTACAAAATCACCTGCTCCAGGTTGTGGGCCTTCTCGCAATGGAACCTCCCACGGACCTGACCCCCCGAGCTTTGCATGACGAACAATTCAAGGTATTCCGTTCGACCGCGCCGATTGCAACCAACGATGCAGTTCGAGGTCAGTTCGCGGGATACGGCAATGAAGGCGGGGTAGCACCCAATTCCCAAGTCGAGACCTATGCAGCGGTTCGCCTCCGGATCGATTCCTGGCGCTGGACCGGCGTGCCTTTCTTGATCAGAGCAGGAAAGTGCCTACCAATGGACGCGACCGAGGTGTTTGTGAGACTGAAGGCATCTCCCTTGCGAGAACAGATTTCCGACAGCAACTACTTGCGGTTTCGGTTAGGTCCTAACTTTTCGGTGAACTTGGGAGCGAAGGTAAAGCGTCCAGGCCCGCAAATGCTGCCCATGCCAGTGGACCTTACCGCCGTCGAGAAAGATACAACTGCGCAAGAGAGCCCGTATGAACGTCTTCTGACGGATGCGATTCACGGGGACAAGTTGCTTTTCGTTCGCGAGGATGTTGTAGAGGCGGCGTGGTCGATTGTCGATCCGATTCTTAACCACACTGTGCCTTTGCGTCCTTACAACCCGGGAACGTGGGGCCCTCAAGAAGCTGATCGCCTCGCCGCAGATGTCGGGGGATGGCGCAACCCGGAACCCTAACTCTGCCTTGGGGACCCCAGCCGTCTACCTTATCGAGGTTGCGTTCTCATCAAGTCTGAGGTCCCTTCCGACGACACTCGCCAACAATTCCTGGACCGTTGATGGACCATGGTCCAGACGTTCGCCAGCTACATCGTCTTTGGTATTCGTTACGATCATCTCCGCGATTGCAGAACTGGAAAGGTCACTCGTCGTTGAACGTGTCAAAAGAGGCATGCGCCGGGCACGGCTGGAAGGTCGCCAGATCGGGAAATCGGCTCGATGTGGATCGCCAGCAGGTTATACAGGACCGCCGTTCCGGAGTGAGTCTGACGCAGGTCGCCAACAAGCACGGCCTCTCGCGGGCGTCCGTCTGCCCCTTGATGAAAGAGGCAGGGGGGAATTCAGTTCTCCCGGTTTCGCTTGACGGTTCCAACATCGCGGAGGAGGCTCATGTTTAAAGAAGCTGATGAGCCGAGCATTTTTGATGAGATTTAAGCGGTAGTGTTCGCAACACCCCAACAAGGTTGGCAAGGTCTTCTGCGTTCTCGATGAAACCCTGCGCCTGTGCTTAGTCTGCGACGGTGTACTCACCCGAAGGGAAGCTGCGGAGCTTGCCGAGAGAGTCTGCTATTCAAAACTGAGCAAGAACAAGCCTGCAAAACTAGAATCATGAGGACACGACAGTGGTAGACGTTGAAAGTTCCAAGTATTCATTCGCTCCGACCAGCGTCAGGATGAGTCTCACCGGAATGGGAAACCGCTGCCGCGTGGGATCGCGCAGGACCTTCGGCGCGACAAGCCGATATTCCCTGCCAACGGTCTTAAGTTCGCAACCGCCCGCCGCGAGTACGTTCTTCACCCACTCCGATTGGCTGCTGTAGGTTAGCGCGATCATGAAGCCGGTCGGCGCTCGGAAGACGTTCACCGGAGTTCGGTAGACCTTCCCCGACTTGCGACCCACGTGGGTCACGATGCCGAAGCCGGGAAGCCAGCCTGCAAACAGCCCGGCGATTCGGTTCGTGAAGGCGATGTTGATCTTCGCCAGCCACCGCTTGCGGAAGCGCATCAGGAGCACGCCCGTGGCGGCAAGGGCGATGATAATGATGGCTGCGGCGTTCACGGGTCGCTAGTCCTCCAGTGCTCTGGCTCCAAATCCTATGCGACCACAGCAGGGGCTTTCTCGACTGCTTGCTTCGCGGGAGGCAGCGCGACCAGCACCACACCGACGACTGCGAACACAACCACTCCCGAGAGTTCTCGGCGCTCGATCACATGCCAATATTCCTGCGCTGCCATTACCCCAGCATGCGCAAGATTTGCCCATCCGCCGAAGGCGATCAGGCTCCGGTTCGCCGCTGGGTCACGCACCGCCAGCAGCAAGAAAACTCCGAGTGTGACATAGATGCTCATTATCATCGGCACCGCAGGCTCTCGCGAGAAAAACATTGTCAGCGGAACAACTCCCGCCGTAAACAACAATCCCACCACCACCAACACGACCTTGAGCACCCGTTCTCGACGCATGGCGTCCTCCTTTCGCGGTTGCACTTACTACATGGTAGCGCGGCTATTGCAGCCTCGCGTACTCGGCTTTGGATTGCTTCAGAGCCGGAATCAGACACGCTTGCGATGGTGCCGCGATGTCGGACGGCGTGCCGCGGCTGTCAAAAACTTGTGAGCCATACCGAGCAAATCACGCAGGACCTCGGGCTTGACGCGGGAGAGGCGAACCAGTACGGCTGTGTAGTTGAGATAGTGGTCGGTCACGTAGTAAACATCGGGAGTGGCTGCGAGCAGTTCGGCGCGGTTGTCGAAGTCAATGCGAACCACAAGTGAACCCGGCTCAGCCGAGCGATGAGAAGGCACACATGCCAAAAGTTTTCCATGAACCTTGAGCGCGGGTGACCCGTAGGCTGTGCTCTCTTCCACGCCGGGCAATGCCAAGCCGATCTTTCGCACAATGTCGAAGTTGACTATGCTTCTTGGCATGGGTGCGATCATCCGACGCAAACGATTGCGGTGCCTCCTCCGATCAGAGTGCAATCGTGGGACAACTCGAAAGCAAAGGTCACCATGGACTGCGATTTTCACCCACGCCGCAGACAGAAGCGGACTGAAAGTGGACTGGGAGTGCAAAACGCGATTCCGCTATGTTCTTAAGAATGTGGTAGGAATTGAACCGCCGACGCCAGCCTTTTCAGACCACTTGCCGCAGGAAAATCATTGACCTCCTCGATCCAAATCCTGGGCGCTATGCCGCCTTCGCTGGCGTCATGGGTGGTGTTATCGGTTCGGCTTGCGTTTTCTTTGAGAACAACGAAACCAGGACACCTTTAACAATCACGTACAGCACCGGGATGAAAAAAAGGTTGAGAAGAGTGGAGAATAACATGCCTCCAACGATGGCGGTTCCTACTGAGTGCCGCCCTAGGTTGCCGGCACCGGAGGCGAAGTATAGAGGGAGCACGCCGAGAATGAATGCCACGGAAGTCATCAGGATCGGGCGCAAGCGCAACTCGGCTGCCTCAATCGCTGCGTTCACTACAGAGCGGCCTTGATCGATCAATTGTTCGGCAAATTCGACGATGAGAATCGAGTTCTTCGCCGAAAGTCCGATCAGCATCACTAGGCCAATTTGCACATAGACGTCATCCACCAACCCCCTCGCTGAGACGAAGACCAGAGCCCCGAGGACCGCCATCGGAACCGCAAGCAGAATAATGAACGGCAGCGCAAAGCTCTCGTATTGTGCCGATAGTGTCAGATACACAACCAGAAGTCCGAGGCCAAAAATAATGATGGCTTTGCCACCGCCTTCGACTTCCTCTAGAGCCAGCCCAGTCCAGCTAAAAGCCATACCCTGCAGCATGTTTTGCTTAGCCAGTTCCTCCATAGACTTGATACCTTGGGCGGAACTGTACCCGGGGGCAGCGGCTCCGTCGATCTCCGCCGAACGGAACAAATTATGGTGGTTGATCACCTGGGGTCCGGAAGTCTCGGTGAGCGCAACGATGTTTCCAAGTGGTACCAGATCGCTGGTGTCGGAACGGACGTAGTATTGGCGCAGATCTTGGGCGTTCATCCGGAATGGCTGATCTGCCTGTACATACACTCGGTACGATCGATTGTTGAAATCGAAATCATTCACATACTGCGAGCCCATGTAAACGCCGAGGGCCTGTGCAACCTGATTGATCGGCACTCCGATGGCCTTGGCTTTCTCGCGATCAATCTTGACCACTTGCTGCGGATCGTTCGCGGTGAAGCTGGTGAAGAGCCCTCGCAGGTCGGTCCGCTGACGGCTGGCGGCAACAATCTTGTGTGAAACGGCGTCGAGGTCCTGGAGAGTATTCCGACCCAAGTCCTGAAGTTCGAACTGGAATCCGCCAAAACTTCCCAGCCCTTGAATCGCGGGGGGCTCGAACGCAGCCACGATGGCTCCGGGAACCGTAAACAGTTTTGGTGCGATGCGCGCCACAATCTCGCTAGCGGCGTGCCCTTTGCCTTTGCGCTCGTCAATCGGCTTCAGAGGGGCGAAGATCAGCCCGTAGTTGGACGAACTGCCGCCCGTGAGTGAGAACCCAGGGACTGCGAATGTTCCGAACACATCGGGATCTGCCCGCAAAATCTGTTCCGCTTGTTTGGCAATGTTTGTGGTGTAGGAGAGCGATGCTCCCTGCGGTGCTTGGACTACCACAATGAAATAATTTTGATCCTCTTGAGGCACAAACCCAGTGGGAACATGAACGTACATGTAGCCGGTAAAAGCCAGCCCCAACAGGAACAGGGCGATCATCCCGTAGCGAAAGTTCAACACCTTGCAAATGGCTTTGCCGTAGACGCCTGCGACTCCGTGAATAGCATTGTCAATACCATGCGCGCCTTTCCTGTATCCGCGGGAGAGCCATCCGACGTGAGTCCAATCCAGCGCTGAGAATTTATGTTTTTCGTCCCGCAGCAGTAGGGCCGCCAGAGCCGGCGAGAGAGTAAGCGCATTGAATAGCGAGATGGCGATCGAGAATGCGATGGTCAATGAGAATTGGCGGTAGAGAATTCCGGTAGTGCCCGGGAAAAACGATACTGGCACAAACACCGAAATCAACACCAACGAAGTTGCCACAACAGCGCTGGACACTTCCTTCATGGCCACGGACGTGGCGGTAGCGGAATCGGTCTTGTCCTGGTTGATGTGCCGCTGCGCATTTTCGATGACGACGATGGCATCATCGACCACGAGCCCGGTCGCGAGAGTAATCCCAAAAAGCGTCAACGAATTGATGGAGAAATGGAAGGCGTTGATGAAAGCAAACGTGCCAATGAGCGATACCGGAATGGTAACGGCTGGGATGATGGTGGCACGCCAGTCCAAAAGGAAGAGAAAAATGACGATAATAACAATGGCCACCGCTTCTTCCAGTGTCGTAACGACTTCTTTCACGGAGTCGCCCACTACCGTTGTAGTGTCGAAAGCCACGACGTACTTGATGCCGGGAGGGAAGGACTTCGAAAGCTCCGCGAGCGCCGCCTTCGCTAATTTGTCGACCTGCAGAGCATTGGCGTTGGAGAGTTGTTGTACGCCGACGCCGATTGCTTCATGTCCGCTATAGAGTAGATTTGTGTCATAGCTCTCGGCCCCGATTTCGGCGCGCGCAACTTCTTTGAGTTGTACGATCCCATTGCGCGTGTTCTTGATGATGATGTTCTCGAATTCCTTTGGCTCCGAGAGTCGCCCAACAACTCGCAGCGTGACCTGAAACGTCTGCTTGGGATCGGCGGGCGGGCGGCCCAACTGTCCAGCGGGTATTTCGACGTTCTGCTCCTGCAGAGCAGTGACTACGTCGGCCGCTGTCAATTGTCGTGCAGCCAACTTGGCTGGATCGAGCCAAATACGCATCGCGTATTTGCGCTCACCGAAGATGACTACGTCGCCGACGCCGGGGATACGCTTCAAAGCGTCTTTGACGTAAACGTCCAAGTAATTAGAGATGTACTGGTTGGAAAGGCTGTTATCGGGCGAGTAGAATCCCGCGGCAAAAACGAAGTTGGGGTTTGCCTTGGTGATGGTGACGCCGGTGTTCTTGATTTCCTGGGGCAGGCGGCCTTGCGCTGTCGCCACTCGATTCTGAACGTCGACTGCGGCGATGTTCAGGTCATATCCGGTGCGGAACGTTACGTTAATGTTGCTGGTACCGTCGTTCGAACTGGTTGAGGTGATATAGTGCATGCCCTCAACGCCGTTAATCTGCTGCTCCAGCGGAATGGTAACGGCCGATTCAACCACTTGGGCGTTCGCACCGACGTAGTTGCTGGTGACAGTGACTTGCGGTGGCGCCAAGTTCGGGTAGAGAGAGATCGGTAGACCGGGGATGGAGACCGCTCCTGCCAAGATGATCAGCAAGGCGCACACCGTGGCAAAGATTGGGCGTTTAATGAAAAAATCTACCAAGCCTACACGTCCTCTCCCTGCCGTGCCGTTGCGCGGCCTCTCTGGGTAACTTCCCTGGGCCGTATCAGCTGATTGGCTTAACGGGCGCGCCGTCAATCAGGAACTGGGTACCAGAGATGATGACCTTTTCACCGGGCTTTAAACCGTCGCTGACGGCATAGTCGTTACCCACCGTATCCCCGAGAGTGACCACACGTTGCTGGGCAACGATCCCTTGCCCGTTCTGAGTGGCGACATAGACAAACGACTGTCCTCCAATTCGTGTCACTGCCAGTACTGGAACTGTCGGCGCAGGAGCCGTGCTCCATATGACCCGGGCCTTGACCAACTGAGCATTTCTGAATTTATCGAGCGGGCTATGGAGAGGCGCCTTAACCAATATTCCCTGGAGTGCATTGTCAACTTGCTGCGAAACAAAATTGACCTCCGTGCTCTCGATTAATTCCCCGCTGCTGGTGACAATGTGCACGGGAAGGCCCATCCGTATATCGGCGGCCCTTTCTGTCGGAATGTAAACGTAGGCTTCCAGTTGGGTGTTCTCATCCACAGTTGTCAATAACGTTTGTGGCGAAACGTAGTCACCGATGTGCACAGGAATGTCACCCACGATACCGGCGAGTGGCGCGGTCAGGTTGTAGTAACCAAGTTGGCGTCGTTGGGAAGTGGTCGCGGCAGAGGAAGATTCCCAGTCGTTCCTGGAATTGTCAAACGCCTGCACCGCGAAGTCGAGGTTCTGTTTGCTGGTCACGCCCTGTTGGAAGAGTTGACGCTGCCTCCATACTTCCTGCTTGTTGTAATCGTAAGTAGCTTTCTTTTGCGCTTCCGTGCTCCGTTGCTGATCGACCGTTGCCTGTTGCTTGAGTGGATCAATCGTCATCAAGGCTTGCCCGGCACGCACGTGATCGCCGGACTTCACCAGTATTCGTGTCAACGAACCATCAACCTGCGGCTGGATACTCGCCGAACGGCGCGACTTCACTGTTGCCACATATTCGTCCACTCGCGGCACAGGCGTCAGAGTGACCGTCTGCGTATTGACTGAAAGGGGTTGTGGAGTGGGCGTCTTCGCTTCTGTCGTGCTGCATCCGGAGTTTGCGAAAATAGCGAGGCAAAGCAATCCAACAGACACGACGGCGGTAAGCTTATCCGACTTGATCATGATTTGTACCTGGTACCAGGCGACGAGGCGATGGCAGCTTCAGCCTATCGAAAACATTTCCGCCAGACTGTATCGAAAGGACCAGTCTGCTCTCCTAGACATCCCTTAAGATACCCACTGAACTCTGGCAAAAATGTCGATAGCCGCGCGTGAATTGATACCAGTAACTCCCGAACAAACCGAGGCGATGTTTCCGAAGTTGGACGATGGGCAAATTGCCCAACTGGCAGCATTTGGCCAGCATCGGGATGCCCAGGAACACAAAGTCATTCTGGAACGGGGCGATCTGCATCACGGCATCTTCGTCGTACTGAGTGGCAGGATCGAAGTGCTTCGTGTTTCCGCAGGGGGCGAAACCGCCCTCCATGTTCTCGGCCGCGGAGAATTCACTGGCGACGTGAACCTGCTCTCAGGTCGTGGAACCCTGATCCGAGCCAGAACCCTCGAAGCCAGCACACTCCTTGAAATCGATCGAGCCAATCTGCGCCACATCATGCAGACTGATGCCGCCCTGGGACAGATATTCCTGAACGCGTTTGTACTGCGCCGCGTTTTCCTCATTTCCAACTCCGTTGGCGATGCGGTGCTGATCGGATCCAACCATTCGAGTGACACGCTGCGTCTCAGAGAATTCCTGGCTCGCAACGGCCAGCCTCACGCCTATCTTGATGCCGATGCCGATCCTGAAGTGCAGACCGTTCTTGACCAATTCGGAGTGCCGCTAGCGGACATTCCCGTCCTGATCTGTCGCGGTACGGTTGCCTTGCGCAATCCAAGCAATTCCGAAGCGGCTGCCTGCCTGGGATTGAACGCCGGAATTGATCAGGCCGACGTAAGCGACTTGGTTGTAATCGGCGCCGGACCAAGCGGGCTGGCCGCAGCTGTCTATGGAGCGTCCGAGGGGCTGAAGGTCCTCGTTCTCGAGAAAAACGCTCCGGGTGGACAAGCCGGATCGAGTTCCAGGATTGAGAACTATCTCGGTTTCCCCATGGGAATTTCAGGGCAGGAGCTTTCCAATCGTGCATTCGTACAGGCGGAAAAATTCGGTGCGCATATCGCTATCGCTCAATCGGCCAAAGGGCTGAAGACCCGCCAGCCGCCCTACACGGTCGAACTGGACGATGGAGGGTCCGTGCGGGGTCGAACGGTCATCATAGCGGCTGGCAGCCGATATCGCAGACTGGACTTGCCGAACCTTTCCCAGTTTGAAGGAGTTGGAGTCTACTACGGCGCCACCCACATCGAAGCCACAGTCTGCCGCGACGAAGAGGTCGCAGTCGTGGGCGCTGGAAATTCAGCAGGGCAGGCGGCGGTTTTCCTTGCCGGAACTGCAAAACATATTTATCTCGTGATGCGAGGACCCTGCCTCGCCAAAACCATGTCGCGATACTTGATATCCAGAATCGAAGCGAGCCCGCGGATTACGCTCATGGCGTGGACCAGGATCGAGGCTCTCGAAGGCGAGACGCGTCTCAAGAGGGTTCGCTTGCACAATACCAAGACTGGAGCGAGCGAAACCCGGGACATCCAACATGTGTTTATGATGACCGGCGCCGATCCCAACACGGAATGGCTTCGAGGTAGTCTCGCACTCGACGCAAAGGGCTTCATCAAGACCGGTGCCGAGGTTCAAGACGGCTGGCCTCTCCATCGTGCTCCCTATCCGCTCGAAACCAGCCTTCCCGGAGTCTTCGCGGTTGGCGACATCCGCGCTGAGAGCGTGAAGCGAGTCGCCTCTGCTGTGGGCGAAGGATCTATGGTCGTTCAATTTGTACACAAGGTGTTAGCTGAATAGATCTTTGTCCCCGATTCGCAAGTCCAGATTCTTGCACTTACGCGGCGCGCGGAGCAGCGCCGTCGCTCGCCCGGTTCAAACTGAGGCACTCCCTGAAATGCGACAAGGTGTTGGAGAAAGGTGACGCGAGAGTGGAGCGAATGCCAGTCGGAGACTTCAATCACCTCAACGCGTGCATGGGCACCCCAAGCGCCAGGCCTACGTTAGTGGCCAGCATTTCGTTCGCTAACACGCGGATGTGTTGCGGATTGTTCTGGAATTTTGGAAGGCACCACGCGCCGTCCGATGGCCTTAGCAGGTGAGACTGGGCTCCGCCTCGAAGTGGCTGCAACTAGTAGCAGGCTGCAGCAACTGCTATGACCCTGATTTTGAGGATCGGAGGAGGGATTGCAGCAGATCGGGGAACATCGTCTCATGCAGTTGCGGGAGGATAATGCGGAACCCGGAAATTATTCCGGGCCAGAAGTCCTAGTGTTGAAGTCGGCTTGGAGGAGATCACCCTTGATCTCCTCCAAGCCCGTTTCTGGATAGCTTCTGGTTGACCGACCACGCGTACAGAATCGTCCCCCCCGCTACTACGTGGGTTGCACAGTCTATAATTGCGCGCACAAATGCCCCTTACTTCCGGCACAAAACTCGGCCGCTATGAAATCCACTCGCCGCTGGGCGTGGGCGGCATGGGCGAGGTGTACCGGGCCACCGATACGAAGCTGGGCCGCGATATCGCCCTAAAAGTGCTCCCTGCTGAAATGGCCGAGGATCCGGAGCGGCTTGGCCGCTTTCGCCGAGAAGCGAAGACCCTTGCCCAGCTCGATCATCCCAATATCGTCACCATCCATTCGGTCGAAGACGCCGACGGGATCCATTTTCTAACCATGCAACTGGTAGAGGGACTCCCGCTTGACCGACTGATTCCTCTGGGGGGGCAGCCAGTCGAGCAGATCGTCGAGATTGCCAGTGCTCTTGGCGATGCGCTGGCAGCGGCGCACGAGAAAGGCATCGTACATCGCGACCTGAAGCCCGCCAATGTCATGATCTCTACTGAAGGCCGCGTCAAGGTGCTGGATTTCGGCTTGGCGAAGGACATTCGTGCAGCGAACTCGAGCGATGCCACGATGACTTCCGATAGCCGCACGCAAATCGGCGTCGTCATGGGGACGCCCGCTTACATGTCACCCGAGCAGGTCTCGGGGCGCGCGCTCGATCACCGCAGCGACATCTTTTCGCTGGGCGTGGTGCTGCATGAGATGGCTACGGGGCGCCGGCCGTTTGAAGGCGGTTCGTCGGCCGAACTGATTTCCTCGATTTTGCGGGATACTCCGCCACCGGTGAGCGAGTTCCGGCCGGAGTTGCCTGCCGACCTCGCCCGCGTGATTCGCCGTTGCCTGGAAAAGGATCCGCGTTACCGCCTGCAAACTGCACGCGATGTGAGCAACGAGTTCCGCGATCTGGCGCGAAGCAGCTCGCGCCCGATACCGGTCGCAAGTCCAAGCGCACGTGTCGCGACTGCCGAGGATTCCGGCGCCGCTCGCGCCCATGAAGGTTTCTGGGTCGCGGTATTGCCGTTTAAGTTTAAGGGCGCAGATGCCGGCTTGGACGCGTTGGCTGAAGGCATCACGGACGAAATCATCAGCGGTATGTCGAGATTCCCCTACCTGCGAGTGATCGCGCACGGCTCGACGCTACGTTATGCAAATCAAGCCGTCGACCTTCGCCAGGTTGGAAAAGACCTCGGTGCTCGTTACGTCATGGAAGGCAGCTTGCGCCAGTCCGGCTCCCGGCTGCGCATTGCGGCGCAACTGGTGGATGCCACCAGTGGCACGCAACTTTGGGCTGAAACCTACGATCGCATTCTTCAGCCGGACGCGATCTTCGAGTTGCAGGACGAAGTCGTCCCCAGGATTGTCTCTACCGTGGGCGATACGCAGGGAATTCTGGCCCAGAGTATGAGCGAAGCCGTCTGGAACAAGGCGCCAGAACGGCTGACTCCTTATGAAGCGGTGCTGCGCAGCTTTTCTTACATGCGCCGGGTCAACGCTCCGAACCACGCTGCCGCGCGCGAGGCGCTGGAACGCGCCGTCGAACAGGCGCCGGGCAATGGCTTGGCGTGGGCGATGCTGGCGATCATTTCCCGCGAAGAGTACAACCACGGATTTAACCCGCGGCCCGATCCCCTGGGGCGAGCGCTGGCGGCAGCGCGGCGCGCGGTCGAAGCCGAACCCTCGAACTACCTCGCCCACCACGCCTTGGCTTCGGTGCATTTCTTCCGGCGCGAACTCGAAGCCTTCCGCAGCGAAACAGATGCCGCTCTTCGACTGAATCCCATGGATGGATACACATTCGGATATTTGGGAATGCTGACCGCTTTTGCCGGGGACTGGGAGCGTGGCTGTGCGATGTCGGAAAAGGCGCGCGGTCTGAATCCACAGCATCCGGGCTGGTACTGGTTTGCCCCATTGTTTGATGCGTTTCGGAAGCAGGAGTACCGCCTCGCGTTAGATCTGGCGCAGAAGGTCAACATGCCGAACTTCTGGCGGACGAATATCGTGCTGGCGGCGACCTACGGGCATCTCGGGGAAGCGGGCCCGGCCGGTCAAGCCCTGCAAATGCTCGTAGCCGCGCGGCCCGAGTTTGCGACTTCGACTGAAGAAGAGTGCAGCAAGTGGTGGAATCCCGAACTGGTCGATCAGATCACTGAAGGTTTGAGCAAAGCAGGGTTGAAGGTTCTGGAAGCGAATATTGCTGGCGCGATAATTTCGTCTGCAACGTCACTTTCACGAACACCATCGGGAGAAGCGAGAACGGATGAGGGCTTCTGGGTCGCGGTACTGCCCTTCAAATACACGGGCAGCAGCGCCGATTTGAAAGCCCTCGCCGAAGGATTGTCCGAGGAAGTCATCACCGGGCTGTCGCGCTTCTCCTACCTGCGCGTGATCGCCCGTGGCTCGACGGCGAAATATTCGAGCGAATCGGGCGATGTTCGCGCCGTTGGCAAAGAACTCGGCGCACGCTATGTGATGGAAGGCAGTCTGCGTCAGGCAGGAACAAAGCTGCGCCTCGCTGTGCAGCTCGTCGATACCATTCCCGGTGCTCATCTCTGGGCAGAGACCTACGAACGCACATTTACTCCCGAATCCGTTTTCGAAGTGCAGGATGATCTCGTCCCGCGAATCGTCTCGACGGTGGCCGACGGATACGGTGTTCTGCCGCGCACCATGAGTGAGGCGCTTCGTAGCAAGAACGAAGACGCGCTGACCCCGCACGAGGCGCTGCTTCGCGCTTTTAGCTTCTTCGGTCACATCACCCCTGAGGAACATGCCACGGTTCGGCGCATCCTGGAGCGCGCCGTGCACCAGGCCCCCGACCAGGCGGATTGCTGGGCGATGCTCGCCCAGATGTACAACGTCGAGTTCGCCGACGAGTTCAATGCACGGCCCAATCCTCTCGATCGCTCTTTCGCCGCTGCCCAACGCGCTATCAGTCTCGCGCCGACTCATGCCCTTGGCCACTACGCGCTGGCCTTCGTTCACTTCTTCCGCAAGGAGATTGCTCCGTTCTGCGCGGCGGCGGAGCGCGCATTAACGCTCAATCCAATGGATGGATACATCCTTGGCCAGCTCGGCATACTCATGGACCATACCGGTGAAGTGGAGCGGGGCGGTCGCATGGTAGAAACCGCCATGCAACTCAATCCGAACCATCCTCCGGTGTTGCGTTTTACTAACTTCGTCGCAGCCTACCGACAGGGTAAGTATGCCGAAGCGCTCGAGGCCGCGGTTCGCATCAACATGCCGGGATTTTTCCACTTCCACGCCGTGCTGGCCGCGACTTTGGGCCAACTGGGGCAGCGTGAAGCCGCAAATAAAGCTCTTCAGGACGTGCTGGCCCTTCGTCCCGATTTCGCCACAGAAATGCGACGGGACTACAGCAAGTGGTGGAAGCCGGACCTCGTGGAGCGCATGGTCGAAGGCCTGCGCAAGGCGGGGCTCGACATTCCCGAGAAAACACCAGCCAGCCCCCATCCTGCCGCTTCCCTCGCGCCATCTTCCGTCGTGTCATCTTCCGCCGCGATCGAAACGGCATCCGCTCACCTCGACTCTGGAAACGGCCGGAACAGAATCTCCTTGGCGATCGCTATCGTTCTGTTGCTGCTCGTCGCCGCCGGTTCAGGCATTTATCTGAAATGGTTCAAAGCAAGCGCGATTAATTCCGTCGCTGTTCTGCCGCTGGAAAACCGCAGCAACGATCCGGATTCCGATTACATTTCCGACGGCATCACGGAAAGCATCAACAACAGCCTGGCGCGGTTGCCCAGCCTGTCAGTGACTCCGCACAGTGTCGCGTTCCATTACAAGGGCAAGCTGACGGATGTCCGCAAGATTGGCGACGAGCTTCACGTCCAGGCCGTGCTCGCGGGCAGCGTCGCTCAGCGTGGCGACGACGTCGCTATAGATGTTGAACTCGATGACGTTCGCAATGGCAAGCAGCTGTGGGGCGAGCAGTATCATCGCAAGCTGGCGGACCTGCTGGCGGTACAGAGCGATATCGCGAAGGAAGTTTCTCAGAGGCTGCGCTCGCGACTTTCGCCAGAGGCTGAGAAGGACCTTACGAAGGGCTCCACGGCCAATCCTGAAGCCTATCGGCTCTATCTCAAGGGCAAGTACTACACCTACAAGCTCACCAAAGAAGGTTTTGATACGGGCATTGATTATTTCAATCAGGCCATCGCGATCGATCCTACCTATGCCCTGGCCTATAGTGGCCTGGCTTTCAACTACATCAACCAGGAAGATTGGCATCTTCCGCCCAACGAAGGTGTGCCCAAGGCCAAGGAAGCCGCCAAGCGCGCCTTGGCGATTGACGACTCGGACGCTGGGGCTCACCTTGTGCTGGCCATCGCCGCCTATTGGTATGACTGGGACTGGGCGGCTGCCGAAAGAGAGTTCAAGCGGTCGATCGAACTGAACCCCAGCAGCTCAGACGCGTATTGGTACTACGGTTGGTTTCTGGCATCGATGCGGCGGAACGACCAGGCCATCGCCGAAGTCAAGCGGTCGCAACAAATTGATCCGCTCTCGGTATTTCCGACTGCCGGAGTCGGAACGCTTTACCTGTTTACACGGCAGTGGGACCCAGCCATTGAGCAGTTGCACCACGCCATCGCAATCGATCCGAACTTTTGGTTCAGCTATTCTTTCCTCGGACGGGCTTATCAACAAAAGGGAAGACTGCCGGAAGCGATTGCCCAGTTCCTGCGGGCGGTCGAGTTAGAGAAGGAAAATGCTGAGATCTGGTCTGGTCTTGGGAATGCTTACGCCGTATCCGGCAACAGGGCCGAAGCCCTGAAGGTTCTGGATCATTTGAAGGAACTATCGGTACACAGCTGGGTTGCGCCCTATAACGTCGCGGTCATCTATGCTGGCTTGGGTGACAAAGAACAGGCTTTTGCTCTGCTGGAGGGCGCCTACCAGGATCGGTCTTACTATATGCCCTCATTTCTTACGATGGACGAGCGACTCGACAACCTTCACTCCGACCCGCGCTATGCTGCCCTCGTGAAGCGCGTCGGTCTGCCACAGTGATGTTTCCCACGAAGCTGCCGGTTTGCGGTTAGCCGAGAATGTATCCATGGTCGTCGGCTCCCGGATCCGACATGGACTCCGCTGTTGACCGTCAACCATCCCGAGTATCCGTCCGCGCATGCGTTCTGGACCTCTGGCTTAACCGAGATCGTGGCGAGGTACTTCGGCAGGCGCAACGTTACGTGGACCTTAACGACGAGTAAGGTCGCCGTACCGCAACTGGTTCAGACCGAGCGAACCTATTACAACCTGGCGGCGCTGAGGGACGAAGCCGGCAATGCCCGCGTCTGGGCCGGACTGCACTGGCGGCACTCGCTTGATGACCGTGACCAGATCGGTCAGGGAGTGGCGAATGCCCCCTCGGATAACCCAACAAAGCCATAGGCCTCGAGCCTCACACAGGATGATGGTTGCCAATTATGCCAACAACTGGCTTGCCTAGCTGCGCAACCGAACGGCGTCAAGCGCCACCGCTCGATGAAACCATCAAGTCGGGATCCGCAACTGGGGCTGGCATCGCCGCTAAACTACGCGGCGATCCAAAGCGGTAAAACCAAAACCCCCTCTAAGAAGGAGGAGCAGCGGGCAGGGGCTGGATGCAAGCCACAACGCCTTCCGCGAGGGCATGGTGGAGAATTTACCCGCTGTAGTCCAGCGCCTTTCACGGCGCACTATTACGCCAACCATGACTCACCGAAGGATACCCAACCTCAACACAATCAAACTCAGCCCCCATGATTCGAGGATGAAGACCATGAGGACTGTTCGCCAACGTCCGTCAATCAGCCAAGCTACAACAAGTCCGATCAGGGCATAGAACGTCAAGATCAAACTCGTCACGCCAATCGGTCAAGCAGACGCACTCGTCAAACCTTGGCAAGTGACACGGGGTTACTTCGCCGCAGGTGCCGTCTCCAGCACTTTCAGCTTCTCTTTGGCATCGTCATTCGCCGGGTTCAGCTCCAGCGACTTCTTGTAGTTGTCGATCGCCAACTGCTTCTCCCCGGCTTTCATGTACGCCTCGCCCAGGCTGTCATAGGCATTCCACGAACTCGGATACACCTGCACTCCCAACTTGAATAGGTCGGTCGCCTCAGCCAGGTGATTCTCCCCCATCAGTGTGGACGCCCAAAAGTTCAAGGTCTCCTCATCGAGCTTGAAATCTGGCTGGTCCTTGAGCATCGCAGCATAGATTGCAGGAGCATGATCAAAGCCTTGCCGTCCCAGCTCCGCGCGGAACGCATCGAGAGTGGCCGGTATCCCTTTGCCCGCGCGAAAGTCCACCGTCATCATATGCGGCGGAACGCCAACCTCCGAAGGCGTCTTCTTCAGAAACGCCATCGCCTGCGCAGCATGCTTGAGATACGCATCCAGGAACTCCAGCGTGTAGCGCGCGACCCAGGCATAGCCGACAATCCCATCCGCCCGCGAGTAATCCGCTCTGTGATTGCTTAGGTAGCCCTTCCATATGTTCTCATTTCGCTGGTACATCGAGCTGTGCTGCGTGTGCACCAGCGCCATGTCGTCAACCGTAATCAGGTCGCCGTGCGTCCACGCATTAAGCACGTTGGCGCCCTCGGTGTCTTTGCTTGGGGAGTGTCGCGCCAGCTTCTCCAGCGAGGTCGGTCCCTGCGTAAAGAACAGCATCGGTATCGTCATCTGCTCCGGATGCACATCGGTCGCCGCCTTCACCAGCCCCGGGAAATACCGCATGCTGCCGTCGAGCGCCACCAGCGCGTCAATGCGGTTGTCGCGCGCCGCCGCAAACAGATTTGAGATCCCACCCCAGCTAAACCCCGCCACCGCAATCTCAGACATCTCCGTATCCGGGAGCGTCTGCGCGTACCCAATCAGAAACGAGATATCCTGCGCCTGCGCGTTGATGTCGGCGAGGTCGACGGTCACCTCCCGCGACGCCGCGCCCATATCGGGGCTCGCCACCACCACGTAGCCGTGGCTCGCCAGGTACTCACACAAGTCGGCGTTCTCCCAAGACATCGAGGAGATACTTGGTGCATAGATGACGACCGGAAATTTTCCGGCGAGTAGCGGAGCATCACGCACGGCCCACATCGAATCCTTCAGCGTAGGCTTCATGCTGTCGAGCCACTGCTTCCAATCCGGCGCAAGTTGAGGTCTCCCAAAGGTGACCTCTGTGGCCAGCAGATCCCCGTAATCTCCTACCGTCATCGGTTTGCGGCTGCTCTTATCCGCCGGATACCAGATCAGCGTCTGCAGCGGCCGCGCGCGCTCTCCCTGATACGGCTTGCCCAGTTCATCGATGAGAGAACGATAGGCGCGCGAGAAATCATACTGCTCCACAACCTTGAGTCCCACGGCATACGGCCCGGGCTTCTCAGTGAAGTGAAAACGCTGAGCCCCGGACGCAACCACCGGAGCGTTTTGGGCGTGCGCAGCCGCAACAAGAGCGATAAGAAGAGCGGCACGCCAGCAAGGAATGACAAACGAGCGCATGGTTCCTCCTTCAGAAAACGGTCCTGATTATAAAGACGCCATGCAAGCCGATTCGTTCAGGCTTTCCAGCTGAGGTGCTGGGACTGTCGCACTTCACCCGTGTGACGCGGCACATTTTAGAGAACGGCCATTCACTTGAATCTTGCGCAGCGACTAATGTGAATCGTCGCGAGTTCCCTCTGCTTG
>Ga0210408_10000678_pt1 | contig 40092 bp, 2 predicted proteins | sample IncBWH4MmetaG_FD_155471 | JGI IMG/M metagenome (GOLD analysis project Ga0210408, IMG submission 155471) | Forest soil microbial communities from Barre Woods Harvard Forest LTER site, Petersham, Massachusetts, United States - Inc-BW-H-4-M | ecosystem: Environmental > Terrestrial > Soil >...
ACAATCGACACGCAACGCACGTTCAAGGAGCTCGGTTTTGATTCTCTGACCGCTGTGGAGTTGCGTAACCGTTTGAGCGCCGTGACCGGTCTGCGTCTACCCGCGACGCTGGTGTTCGACTATCCCACCACCACCGCCATAGTCTGGTACATCTCGGGCGAGATCACTCAGGATAAGACGGTGGCCCCCGGCGAAGTCGAGTGCGACAGGCTGGAGCGCGTGCTTCCATCGGTCGCTTCAGATGACAGTGAACGAGTCAGGATGGCAGCCCGACTCCAAGCACTCTTGTCCAAGTTGGATCGATATCAGCGGGAAGACGGCGGTGTCGCTGTCGCCCAGAAGATCGACTCGGTGTCAGACGATGAGCTCTTCAGGTATCTCGACGAGAGAGCCTATGCCTCTCGTGCGATTCATGCAGGAACGCTTGGTAATTCAGAGAGCGAGAACGATAATGACCGATAGCGAGAAGCTGCGTGGTTATCTCAAGCAGGCCACGGTTGATCTGTACGATGCTCACGAACGCCTGCGCAGGGTGGAAGACCGGGCGCGTGAGCCCCTTGCGATCATCGGCATGAGCTGCCGGTATCCCGGTGGGGTGCGCTCACCCGAGGAGCTTTGGAAGCTCATCGCTGCAGGCGCCGATGTGATCTCCTCCTTCCCCACGGACCGGGGTTGGGACCTCGAGGCTCTCTATGACCCAGACCCGGATCAGCCGCGCACGAGCTACACCCGCGAGGGCGGGTTTCTCGATGACGCGGGGGGGTTCGACGCCCACTTCTTTGGCATAAGCGCCCGCGAGGCCCTGGCGATGGATCCCCAGCAGCGCCTGCTCTTGGAAGGGGTGTGGGAGGCCTTTGAAGATGCCGGCATCAACCCCGAGTCCCTGAAGGGCAGCCAGACAGGTGTGTTCGCCGGCATCAGTACTTCGGATTACGGCTCGAGTCTCTTCGAGTCGGGCCCTGAGGAGCTCGAGGGTTACCGCTTGACGGGCGGAACGGCCAGCGTCGCCTCAGGCCGTGTGGCCTTTGCCTTCGGCCTCGAGGGTCCGGCCGTCTCGGTCGATACGGCGTGCTCCTCCTCGCTTGTGGCCCTGCACTTGGCAAGCCAGTCGTTGCGTGGAGGGGAGTGCTCGCTGGCATTGGCCGGTGGTGCGACGGTACAGGCTTCGCCGGGGTTGTTCGTCGAGTTCAGTCGTCAGCGAGGCCTCTCGCCTGATGGGCGATGCAAGTCCTATGCGAGCGCCGCGGACGGTGTTGGTTGGGGAGAGGGTGTCGGTGTGCTGCTGCTCGAGCGGCTCTCTGACGCTCAGCGCAATGGCCATGAGGTGTTGGCCGTGATACGTGGCAGCGCGGTCAACCAGGATGGCGCGAGTAACGGGTTGACGGCGCCGAATGGTCCGTCTCAGCAGCGGGTCATCGCGCAGGCGTTGGCCAACGCAGACCTCTCGGCTGCAGAGATCGATGTGGTGGAGGGTCATGGCACGGGCACTACGCTTGGTGATCCGATCGAGGCGCAGGCGCTGTTGGCAACGTACGGGCAGAACCGTCCCGAGGGGCGCCCTCTGCGGCTTGGCTCGATCAAGTCGAATATCGGCCACACCGTTGCCGCGGCCGGTGTCGCCGGGGTGATCAAGATGGTGATGGCGCTGCGCCACGGCGTGCTGCCAAGGACGCTGCACGTCGATGAGCCCTCGACCAAAGTGGACTGGTCGACTGGAGCGATATCGCTGCTCACGGAGGAGGTGCCATGGCAGAGCAGTGGCGAGCTCCGTCGGGCGGGAGTGTCCTCCTTCGGCATCAGCGGCACCAACGCACACGTCATTCTCGAGGAGCCCCCGATGGGCGAGGGGGCCACGGTGAACCCGAGTGCCGCCGGCGACGGCGATCGTGCTCAAACCGCAGAGGAGAGCGCGGGCGCAGAGGACGTGCTGCGGGTTGGCGTGGTGCCGTGGGTGCTCTCGGCAAAGACTGAGCCGGCGTTGTGCGATCAGGCGCGGCGTTTGCTGGAGCATGTCGATGGCGGTGCTGGACACAGGCTGCCGGACATCGGGTACTCGTTGGCCGAACGCGCGACTTTCGAGCACCGGGCAGTGGCGTTGGGTAGTGATCGTGAGGAGCTGTTGGGAGGCCTGCGGGCGTTGGCCGACGGTGCGCCCGCGCCGAGTGTGGTGCGGGGGAGCGTCGATCGCCAGAATCGGCTGGCCTGCCTCTTCACCGGCCAGGGCGCCCAGCGTGTGGGTATGGGCCGAGAGCTGTACGGGTCCCTTCCGGTGTTCAAGCATGCATTGGATGAGGTCTGCACAGAGCTCGACGTGCACCTGCAGCGTCCCTTGCTCGAGGTGCTCTTCGCCGATCGGCTGACTGAAGCGTCCGCGCTCGAGGGCTCCGCTCGCGCAAAGTCCGCCCTCGAGCAACCTCCCGCCGCGGGGCTGATAGATCAAACTGCCTACACCCAGGCCACCCTGTTTGCCCTCGAGGTGGCGCTGTTCAAGCTCATCGAGAGTCTGGGCATACGCCCGGACTTCCTGATGGGTCACTCCATCGGAGAGTTGAGCGCCGCTCATGCGGCGGGAGTGTTCTCGCTGAAGGACGCATGCACGCTGGTGGCGGCCCGTGGGCGGTTGATGGGAGACCTGCCCGGGGGCGGAGCGATGCTGTCCATCCAGGCCTCAGAGGGGGACGTGCTCGAGACGCTCGAGGGCTTCAGGGACAGCGTCGCGCTCGCGGCGGTCAACGGTCCGTCCGCAGTCGTGGTCTCTGGTGATGAAGACGCCGTTTCTGACGTGGAAGGCATCTGGCGTGAGCGGGGCGCTAAGACCAAGCGTTTGCGGGTAAGCCATGCGTTTCATTCTCACCGAATGGAGGGGATGCTGGAGGAGTTCAGAGAGGTTGCTCAGGGGCTGTCCTTCTCCCCGCCACAGATCCCGATCATCTCCAACGTCACCGGTGAGCCCATATCGCGTGAGCAGATCTGCACAGCCGAGTACTGGGTTCGGCATGTGCGCGAACCCGTGCGCTTCTACGCTGGAGCGCGCTGGCTGGTAGCCCACGGAGTCAGGAGCTTCCTGGAGCTGGGCCCCGACGGCGTGCTCAGCGCGATGGCCCAGGACTGTCTGGCTGAGGAGCCCACCACCGGCGAGGATCTCAAGGACGCCCGCGGGACCGCTGGTGAAGACGGCGTTGTACTCGCCACCGGTGGCGATGGTCATACTCACGCCGCTGCCACCGGCAGTGATGTTGCCGCCGGCGGCGACATCGAGGCCGCCGCCGGGTCCTCTGTCGTGACAGTCCCGGCGTTGCGCGGTGGGCGTTCGGAGACCGGGGCCCTGCTCAGCGCGCTGGTTGAGCTATGGGTGCATGGAACCAGCGTGGACTGGGTCGGAATGTTCAGAGACTCTGATGCCCAGCGGGTTGCACTGCCTACCTATGCGTTCCAGCGCGAGCGATACTGGGTGTCCGGAGGACGCCTCGGCGCGGGAGATATGGCCTCTGCCGGTCTGGGTCGAGCCGATCACCCCTTCCTGAGCGCCGCCGTCGCCCTGGCCGACGATCGGGGCTGGCTGTTCACGGGCAGGCTGTCCCAGCGGGAGCCCGCTTGGGTCGCCGACCACGGTGTGCTGGATGTCTGCGTGGTTCCGGGTGTGGCGTTTGTGGAGCTCGCGTTGCATGTCGGAAGCCAACTCGCGTGCGATCTACTCGAGGAGCTCGTTATGGAATCCCCTCTGGTAGTGGCAGAGCAGGGCGATGTGCAGCTGCAGGTCTCGGTTGGCGAGCCCGATGAGACAGGACGACGGTTGGTGAAGATCTATTCTCGCGGAGAAGACGCCGGGAGCGACGGGCCGCGGTTCACAGGCGCTTGGACCCGACATGCCAGCGGCGTGGTCGCTCCTGCAGAGGCGAGAGCCGAGGACCAAGAGAGGACTGTGCAAGAACGAGCCGCGCTGCTCACCGACCAGGCGTGGCCCCCGCCAGGCGCAGAGACCATGGATAGCGACGACTTCTATCGCTCGACCGCCGAGAGCGGCATGGACTACGGACCTGCGTTCTTTGGTGTTAGAGCTGTATGGCGGCGTGGTGGAGAGTTGTATGCCGAGCTGTCGCTACCCGACGACGAGCGGGCGCGGGCCGGCGATTACCATCTGCATCCAGCGCTCTTCGATGCCGGAGTGCAGGTGGTCATAGCCAGCACGACGAGCATCGCCATGGGTCTGGATGGGGAGAAGGCACAACTGCGGTTGCCATTCTCGTTTACCGACCTGAAGGTTTACGCTGAAGGCGCCAGTGCACTGAGGATCCACGTGTGGCCGGCAAGCGACGGTGGGGTGTCGATGGTGGCGGTCGATGCCCGCGGTGTATTGGTGGCGTCGATGGGGTCGTTGGCTGTGCGGCCGGTGTCTCGTGAGCAGCTGGTGAGTGCGCAGGGTGCTCCCTTGGAGTCGTTGTTTGGTTTGGAGTGGAGTGAGGTTGCGGTCTCAGCGTCTGTGCCGCAAGTGTCCGAGGGTACATGGGCGCTGCTGGGTACTGAGGGGGTCGGTCTCGCCGAGGTGCTGCGGGACGACGGAGTGCACCTGGATGTCTACAGCGACCTCCAGGACCTGAGTGAAGCCGTAGATGGTGGGGGGCCGACGCCCGGTGTGGTGCTGGTGGACTGTGTGCTTGACGGGCTTGGGCCGATCGCTGACGGAGGGGACATGTGCCAGGCGCCCGTTGGTGGGGTGGTCGAGGCGGCGCATGAGATCGTGCATCGCGTGTTGGGTTTGGTGCAGGCGTGGCTTGCTGATGAGCGGCTCTCCACTGCGCGGCTGGTGCTGATGACTCAAGGCGCGGTAGCCGCGGACGCAGGGAAAGATCTCGCGGGATTGGCGCAGGCCTCGTTGTGGGGTTTGGTGCGCTGCGCCCAGGCGGAGAATCCGGATCGTCTCGTGCTGGTCGACTCCGATGACGAGGATGCCTCCCGTGCCGCGCTACCGAGGGCGCTGGCGAGTGGTGCGCCTCAGCTGGCGATACGGGCCGGCAGCGTGTTCGCGCCTCGACTGTCGCGGGTGGCCTCCTCGACCCCCGGGGGCGCGGGTGAGGATGGTGCTGGCGCGTTTGGTTCGCATGGCACGGTGTTGATCACCGGTGGCACGGGGGATCTGGGCAGCATGGTGGCTAGGCATCTGGTCACAACGCGTGAGGTCGGTCATGTGCTGTTGGCCAGCCGGCGGGGGCATGAGGCTCCCGGTGCGGCCGAGCTCGAAGCGGAGTTGGTTGGGTTGGGTGTTAAGGTAACGATTGCGGCATGTGATGTGGCTGATCGCGAGCAGCTGAAGGAGCTGCTTGACACTGTGCCGGCGGAGTACCCGCTCAGCGGGGTCGTGCATGCAGCGGGCGTGCTCGATGATGCCGTAATCGAGTCGCTGACAGCCGAGCGACTCGATCGGGTGTTGGCTCCCAAGCTCGATGCGGCGTTTTACCTGCACGAGCTCACTGAGGATCTCGAGCTCACGATGTTTGTGTTGTTCTCCTCGGCCACGGCGACGCTCGGCAGTCCGGGTCAGGGTAACTACGCGGCGGCGAACGCGTTCTTGGATGCATTGGCTTCACACCGACGCGCGCGAGGTCTTGTTGGGATCTCGATGGCATGGGGGTTGTGGGCTCGGACTGATGGTATGAGTGCTGGACTTAGTGAAAATGATTTGGCGCGAATGGCGCGCTCGGGGATGGGCATGTTGTCTGCTGAGCATGGCCTTGAGCTATTCGATGCCGCGAATACTCTCGCTGAGAGTCTGGTGCTTCCCATGGCGCTCGAGATCGCGGTACTGCGTTCTCAGTCCGACTATGGTGCAATACCGTCATTGTTTCGTGGCTTGGTCCGCGCTCCCTCGCGGCGAGCGAACGATGGGGCCGGGTCATTTGCGCGGCGCCTGGCCGTTGCACCAAAGGACGAGCATGAGGATATCGCGCTTGAAATAGTGCTCGCCGAGATAGCGGCCGTGTTGGGACACGACTCGCCAGCCGCCATCGGGAAGCAGCGGGCGTTCAACGAGCTCGGGCTTGACTCGCTGTCCGCACTGGAGCTGCGTAACCGGCTGAACGAGGAGACGGGGTTGCGCCTGCCCGCCACCCTCATCTTCGACTACCCGACCCCCATGGCGCTCGCGGAGCACCTGGTGAGTGAGGTCTCTGTCACACCGATCAAAGCCATAACGCCCGCAGTATCAGTGGTGACAGTCGATGAGCCGATCGCGATCATCGGTATCGGCTGCCGCTTCCCTGGAGGTGTGCGTTCTCCTACGGACCTATGGGAGCTTGTCGCAAGTGGTGTTGATGCGATCTCGGAGTTTCCAGCGGATCGTGGCTGGGATCTGGAGAAGTTGTATGACTCCGGGTCCAATCGTCCGGGAACCTGCTACGTGCGCGAAGGCGGATTCGTCTATGATGTTGGGGATTTTGATGCAGGATTCTTTGGGATCAGCCCAGGCGAGGCGCGGGCGATGGATCCCGCCCAGGGCTTGCTGTTGGAGATTTCGTGGGAGGCCTTTGAAGATGCGGGCATCGACCCGGCCTCCTTGCGCGGCAGCCGGACGGGCGTTTTCGTGGGTCACACACATACGGGCTTCGGAGCCGGTCTGTGGTCTGCGCCCGATGGTCTCGAGAACCTGGCCAGTTACTGGCTGACGGGCTCCATAAGCAGCGTTGCTTCCGGTCGCGTGTCGTATGCGCTCGGGCTCGAGGGACCGGCGGTCTCGGTGGACACGGCATGCTCGTCTGGGTTGGTGGCGCTTCATCTGGCGTGCGGCGCGCTGCGGGCTGGGGAGTGCTCGCTGACGCTCGCGGGGGGCGTGGCGGCGGCTGATAACCCGGGGTTGTTTGTGCAATTCAGTGGACAGCGGGGTCTCGCGAGGGACGGGCGGTGTAAGTCCTTTGCCGATTCGGCGGACGGCGTCGGCTGGGGCGAGGGCGCGGGTATGCTGCTGTTGGAGCGTCTTTCGGATGCCCAGCGCAACGGTCACGAGGTGTTGGGATTGGTGCGGAGCAGTGCTGTGAATCAGGACGGCGCGAGCAATGGATTGACGGCGCCCAATGGTCCTTCTCAGCAGCGTGTGCTTGCCCAGGCGCTTGCGAATGCCGGTCTCTTGCCCGGCCAGGTTGATGCGGTCGAGGCCCACGGCACCGGCACCACCCTCGGCGATCCGATCGAGGCTCAGGCGCTGTTGGCGACCTATGGGCGGGATCGCTCGCCAGAGCACCCGCTGTGGCTTGGGTCCATTAAGTCGAATATCGGTCATACTGGCCCTGCGGCAGGCGCGGCTGGAGTGATCAAGATGGTGATGGCGATGCATCACGGCGTGCTGCCGAGGACGCTGCATGTCGATAGGCCCTCCACCAAGGTGGATTGGTCGGCGGGCGCTGTTTCGCTTTTGACGGAGGAGAGGTCATGGGAGAGTAGCGGTGAGCCCCGCAGGGCGGGTGTCTCCTCCTTTGGTGTTAGTGGCACTAATGTGCATCTGATTTTGGAGGAGGCGCCGAAACTGGAGCTGACGGCTGCGGGTGGGGGGTCAGGTGGAGCGGTGATGGCCGGCGAGGGTGGTGTGGGCGCGTTGGCCGTGGGCGATGTTTCTGCGTTGCGTGTGTGGCCGTTGTTGTTGTCGGGTAAGGGTGACGGGGCTTTGCGTGCTCAGGCTGAGCGGTTGCGTGAGTTTGTGGTTGGTGATGCTGGGTTGCGGATGGTGGATGTGGGTTGCGCGTTGGCGAATCGTCCTGTGTTTGAGCAGAGGGCGGTGGTCATTGGTGGTGATCGTGACGAGTTGTTGGGTGGTTTGTCCGCGTTGGCGTCGGGTGCGCCGGCGGCGGGTGTGGTTGAGGCTCTCACTCAACCATCGGATGCTGCTGGGTTGGCTTTTCTGTTCACCGGTCAGGGGTCTCAGCGTGTGGGGATGGGTCGAGAGCTGTATGAGGTATTCGGGGTGTTCAGGGACGCTTTGGACGAGCTCTGCGTGGAGTTCGATGCTCACTTGGAGCGACCGTTGCTCGATGTGCTCTTTGCGTCTGCAGGTTCTCCTGATGCCGGCCTTCTGGATCAGACGCTCTTTACTCAGGCGGGACTGTTCGCGCTCGAGGTCGCGCTCTTCAGATTGGTCGAGAGCTGGGGCATACGTCCCGACTTCTTGATGGGTCATTCGATCGGCGAGTTGGCGGCGGCGCATGTGGCCGAAGTGCTCTCGCGCGAGGATGCGTGCGCGTTGGTAGCCGCGCGTGGCCGGCTGATGGGAGCCCTGCCCGAGGGCGGAGCGATGGTTTCGATCCGGGCTTCTGAGCAGGAGGTTGCTCAGGCGCTCGCCGGCCACGAGGGGCAGATCGCCCTGGCGGCCGTCAACGGTCCCGCCTCGGTGGTCATCTCCGGCGATGAGCGGGCCGTCCTCGATCTGGCGGGTGTCTGGCAGGAGCGGGGCGCAAAGACCAAGCGCCTGCTGGTTTCCCACGCGTTTCACTCCCCGCGCATGGATGCGATGCTCGGCGAGTTCGCCGAGGTGGCGCAAGGCCTCTCCTTCTCTGCGCCGCGGATTCCGATCGTGTCCAACCTCACCGGTGAGCCACTGTCCGATGAGCAGGCGCGCAGCGCTCAGTACTGGGTGCGACATGTGCGTGGGACGGTGCGCTTCGTGGATGGAGTGCGCTGGCTGGAGGCTCAGGGTGTGAGACGCTTTCTCGAGCTCGGTCCCGATGGCGTGCTCAGTGCAATGGTTCAGGACTGCCCGAGTGGACATGATGTGCGCAAGCCGGGTAGCGCCGGGCAGAACGGGAGCGCCGACGGAGCCGGTAGAGCAGCCGCCCCGGATGGTGGGCCTGTGATGGCGGTGCCGCTGCTGCGAGGTGAGCGTCCTGAAGCTCAGGCGGTGGTCGGCTCTCTGGCCGTGCTCTGGGTGCATGGGATCGACGTCGACTGGGGCGTTTTCTTTCAGGGCTCAGGTGCACGGCGGGTGAAGCTCCCCACTTACGCTTTTCAGCGGGAGCGCTATTGGCTCCCTGCGGGAGGGGCGAGCGTGGGGGATCTGGCCGCGGCGGGTCAGGCGGCGGCGAGCCACCCACTGCTGGGGGCCATGGTTGAGTTGGCTGACGGTGAGTGGCTGTTCACGGGGCGTGTCTCTCTGTTGAGTCATCCGTGGTTGGTCGATCATGCGGTGCTGGGCAGCGTCTTGCTGGCAGGCACGGTGTTTCTCGAGCTGGCTCTCTCCGCCGGCGAGCGGGTCGGGTGTGCCGTTGTGCGGGAGCTCACGCTGGAGGCCCCATTGCTGCTCTCCGACGAGAGCGCGGTGCGGCTGCAGGTGGCAATAGGCGAGCCCGACGAGTCGGGGGTGCGCTCGGTCCGTATCCACTCCTGTCGTGAGGACTCCGCCGAGCACATCGCCGAGAAGCTGTGGACGTGTCATGCCAGCGGCACGCTGGCCCCCGCGGAGGCTGTCTTGAACGGTCGGGCCGCGGCTGTGCAAGAGCGAGCGAGGCTTTTGACGGAACCCGCCTGGCCTCCACGAGACGCGCAGGCGATCGCCGTCGATGATCTGTATGACGTTCTCGCTGAACGGGGCTTTGAATATGGGCCGGCATTTCAGGGCGTGCAGGCCCTGTGGAGGCGCGGGGGCGATCTCTTCGCTGAGGTGGTCCTGCCCACCGAGCAACATGATGGCGCCGCCTCCTTCGGTGTGCACCCCGCGCTTTTGGATTCGGCGTTTCATGCCGGGTTGAGCGTTCTGGTGGGCGGCGAGTCCGCGGAGCACAGCGGGGCGCTGGCGACAGCGCGGCTGCCGTTCTCTTTCAACGGGGTGGAGCTTTACGGCGCGGGTGCTTCTCGCTTGCGGGTCACGCTTTCTGAAACGGGCGCCGATGCGGTCTCTCTGGTGGTCGCCGATGACACCGGAGGGCTTCTCGCCTCGGTCGATTCGCTGGTGGTGCGGGAGGTATCAGCGGCCCAGCTGAGCGCCGTGGGCGGTGAGCAGCGCAACTCCCTGTTCCGGGTGGACTGGAGCGAGATCGCCGTCCCATCCCAGCGAGATTCCAAGGATGGGATGGCGGTGTTGGGCGCCGAGGGTTCGCTGTTCGCAGAGACTGTCGCCGGGAACGGGGATGGGGACGAGGTGCATCACTACGCGGATCTCGGGTCTCTGATCGAGGCGCTCGACGGGGGGGCTTCGTTGCCTGGGGTGGTGTTCGCCGATTGTGGGCTCGATGGGGCAGATGACGGTGACGGTCAGCCGGGCGAGGTGCTTGTCGTGGCGCACAACACCGTTCAGCGTGTGCTTTCCATGATGCAGCTCTGGCTCTCTGATGAGCGCTTCGCGGGCGCTCATCTGGTGCTGGTGAGCAGGGGCGCCGTGGCCGTGGGGGCGGGGGAGGACCTTCCAGGTCTGGCTCAGTCATCCGTGTGGGGCTTGGTGCGCAGCGCGCAGTCGGAGAATCCCGACAGGTTCACGCTGATCGATGTCGATTGGCAGCGGGCTTCGAGCGCCGTGCTGTCTTGTGCGCTGAGCTTGGGTGAGCCGCAGCTGGCACTGCGCGAGGGCGCGGTGTTCGCTCCCCGGCTCGCACGAGCGGGCTCCGGGCTGCTGGCGCCTCCCGAGGGTGTGTCTGAGTGGTCTCTACAGGCGGGCGCCGGGAAGACGTTTGAGGATCTGTCGCTCCTGCCTTGTGCCGAGGTGGCGGCGCCGTTCGAACCCGGACAGGTTCGCATCGGTCTGCGTGCCGGGGGCTTGAACTTCCGTGATGTGCTGATCGCGCTCGGTATGTATCCGGGTGAGGCGGCTGTGGGCAGCGAGGGCGCGGGTGTCGTGTTGGAACTCGGCCAGGGGGTCCACGGTCTGGCCGTGGGGGATCGGGTGATGGGGTTGGTGTCCGGGTTGGGTCCGGTTGCCCTCGCCGATCATCGCCTGATCGCCCGGGTGCCGGAGGAGTGGTCTTTTGCGCAGGCGGCGTCGGTGCCGATCGCGTTCTTGACGGCCTATTACGCGCTCGTCGATCTGGCCGCTCTGCAGCCGGGGGAGAGGGTGCTCGTGCACGCGGGGACCGGTGGTGTCGGTATAGCGGCCGTGCAATTGGCCAGACATCTTGGTGCTGAGGTGTTCGCGACGGCGAGCCCTTCAAAGTGGAGGGTGCTGCGGTCGCTGGGGCTGGACGAGGCGCATATCGCCTCTTCGCGCTCGCTGGAGTTCAAGGAGCGCTTCTTGCAAGAGACCGATGGGCGGGGCATGGACGTCGTGCTCGACTCGCTCGCGGGAGAGTTCGTGGACGCCTCGCTCGAGCTGCTGGCGGAGGGCGGGCGCTTCATCGAGATGGGCAAGACCGATATCCGCGATTCCGGTGAGGTTGCTGAGAGTCATCCCGGAGTGCTCTATCGGGCGTTTGATTTGATGGAAGCGGGTCCGGAGCGTATCCGGGAGATACTCGGGGAGCTGGCGGAGCTCTTCGAGGGAGGTGCGCTCGAGCCGTTGCCGGTGAGAGCGTGGAATGTTCGCTGTGCGCCCGAGGCGTTCCGGTTCATGAGTCAGGCGCGTCACACCGGCAAGCTCGTGCTGAGTCTGCCATCGACGATCGATCCGCAGCGCACGGTCCTGATTACCGGCGGCACCGGCACGCTGGGTTCTCTGATAGCGCGACATCTGGTGTCAGAGCACGGCGTCGGTCACCTGTTGTTGGCCGGTCGGCGGGGAGAGGACGCCGAGGGCGCCGAGGAGTTGAGCGCTGAGCTCGAGGCGTTGGGCGCGGAGGTCAGGATCGTGGCCTGCGACGTCTCTGTTCGCGACGAGTTGGCAACCTTGCTCGACTCGGTTTCAGCCGAACATCCCCTCGGCGCGGTGGTACACGCCGCGGGAGTGCTCGATGACGGCGTGATCGGCTCTCTGACCGCGGAGCGTCTCGAGCGGGTGCTGCGCGCGAAGGCCGATGCCGCGTGGCACCTGCACGAGCTCACCGAGCACATGGATTTGGAGGCATTTGTGTTGTTCTCCTCGGCGGCCGGTGCGTTCGGCAGTCCCGGCCAGAGCAACTACGCGGCCGCGAACGCCTTCCTCGATGCGCTGGCGACTCATCGCCGCGCGCGAGGTCTTGCCGGCACCGCGCTCGCGTGGGGACTGTGGGAGGAGCCCCGCGGGATGGCCGGCGGCCTGAGCGAAGCCGATATCTCACGGATGGCGCGCTCGGGCGTCGGCGCGCTCTCCGCGCGAGAGGGTCTCGAGCTCTTCGACGATGCTCTGGGCGCGGGCGAGGCGTTGACGCTCCCGGTTCCCCTCGATCTGCAGGCGCTGCGCGCGCAGGCCAGGATGGGCTCGCTACCGGCGTTGTTCGGCGACCTGGTGCGAATGCCTGCTCGCCGCGCGGGCGAGCAGTCGCAGTCGCTGGCGCGACTACTGGCCAGAACACCCGAGTCAGAGCGCGAGAGCGTGGTGCTCGAGCTCGTCCTGGCCCAGGTCGCCACCGTGCTGGGACAGGCATCCGCGGAGACGATCGACGCGCAGCGCCCCTTCAAAGACCTCGGCTTCGACTCGCTCACTGCCGTAGAGCTGCGCAACCGCCTGAACGCAACAACAGGACTGCATCTACCAGCCACACTCGTCTTCGACTACCCCACGGCAATCGCAGTTACGACCCACCTGCTCGAAGAGCTGTTCCCCGGGGCCTCCGGGATCGAGGAGTCAGATCGAGAAGAGGATGGCATCCGCCGGGCCATCTCCTCGATTCCACTGCAGCGTCTTCGCGAGGCTGGACTGATCGAAATGCTGCTGCAGTTGGCCGATCCCGATGGACTATCAACCGACAGCGGCGACCTGCATCTGATTGACACGATGGATGTCGAGAGTCTTGTACAGAGGGCTGTCGAGGGATCGGTGGCGCAGACGGCGGAGGGGGTGGTGGGCGATGTCGACTACTGAGGATGTAGTTCAAGCGCTGCGTAAGTCGCTGAAGGAGGCGGAGCGCCTCAGGCAGCAGAATCGTCGTCTGCTGGCGATGGGACATGAGCCGCTGGCGATCATCGGCATGAGCTGTCGCCTCCCGGGCGGTGTGTGCTCGCCGCGTGAGCTGTGGCGGCTGGTGAGCTCGGGGACGGATGCGATTGGCGAGTTCCCCGCGGATCGCGGCTGGGATCTCGAGCGGCTGTATGACCCCGACCCCGAGCGCCCGGGGACGAGCTATACGCGAGAGGGCGGCTTCGTCTACGACGCCGATGAGTTCGACGCCGAGTTCTTCCGCATCAGCCCCCGCGAGTCGTTGGCGATGGATCCCCAGCAGCGACTGCTGCTGGAAGGCGCCTGGGAGGCGATCGAAGACGCCGGCATCGATCCCGTCTCGCTGAAGGAAAGCCAGACCGGGGTGTTCGCCGGCGTCATCCCCGCGGGCTACGGCGTGGTCGGGTCGGACATCGAGAGCATCGCGGGCTACGGCTTGACGGGTGACACAACCAGTGTCGTCTCGGGCCGCCTTGCATATACCTTCGGTCTGGAGGGCCCGGCCGTCTCGGTCGACACGGCATGCTCCTCCTCGCTTGTCGCGCTGCACCTTGCCTGCCAGGCGCTGCGCGCGGGGGAGTGCCCGCTGGCGCTGGCCGGCGGTGTGACGGTGCTGGCCTTACCCGGAGGATTCATCGAATTCTCCCGCCAGCGCGGTCTCGCCCCAGACGGTCGCTGCAAGTCCTTCGCCGCAGCCGCGGACGGAACCGGTTTCGCCGAGGGCATGGGGATGTTGCTGTTGGAGCGCCTCTCCGATGCGCGGCGTAACGGCCATCGCGTGTTGGGCGTGGTGCGCGGGAGCGCCGTGAACCAGGATGGCGCCTCGAACGGTCTGACCGCACCCAACGGTCCGTCTCAGCGGCGGGTGATCGCCCAGGCGCTCGCGAACGCCCGCCTCTCTGCCGGTCAGGTCGACGCAGTCGAGGCTCACGGCACGGGCACGACGCTGGGCGATCCGGTCGAGGCGCAGGCGTTGATCGCCACATACGGACAGGACCGCCCTGCAGGCCGGCCCCTGTGGCTTGGCTCGATCAAGTCGAACATTGGTCATGCTCAGGCCGCGGCAGGTGTGGCGGGGGTGATCAAGATGGTGATGGCCATGCGTCACGGCGTGCTGCCGCCGACCCTGCACGTCGACGAGCCTTCCACCCAGGTCGACTGGTCGGCTGGAGCTGTATCCCTACTGACCGAGCAGCAGCCCTGGGTGAGCGACCCCGATGGCGAGCCGCGCCGGGCGGGGGTCTCCTCCTTCGCCATCAGCGGCACCAACGCACACGTGATCCTCGAGGAGGCGTCCGCGCTCCCCGACGAGCCGCGTTCTGGCGGGGCCCCTCCCGCCGGCGACGATCCGTCCGCCGCCGCCGTCCTGCAAGCCGGCGCCCTGCCGTGGGTGCTCTCGGCCAGGAGCGAGCCGGCCCTGCGCGCTCAGGCCGAGCGCCTGAGCCGGTATCTGCGGGACGGCGCAGAGGACGTCCCCGAGCCGCGTGACATCGACATAGCGCTCTCGCTGACGGGCCGCTCGAGCTTCGAGCATCGCGCCGTGGTACTGGCGGGCGAGCGTGACGGCTTTCTGGAACGCCTCGATGCGTTGTCCGGCGATGAGCCCGTGCAGGGTGTGGTGCGGGGGGTCGTCGAGGGTCAAAGCCGTCTGGCCTGTCTGTTCACCGGTCAGGGGGCTCAGCGTGTGGGTATGGGCCGGGAGCTGTACGAGTCTTTCCCGGTCTTCAGGCGCGCCTTGGATGAGGTCTGTGATGAGCTCGACGGGCACCTGCCGTGTCCGTTGCGTGAAGTGCTCTTTGCGGACGAGGGGGTTGACGAGTCCCGGCCAGAGGAGTCTTCTCCGCAGGTCTCCTCGTCTGAGCAGCGCCCAACCGTGGGGCTGATCGATCGAACCGCCTATACGCAGGCTGCTCTGTTTGCCCTGGAGGTGGCGCTGTTCAGGCTGGTCGAGAGTTGGGGTGTGCGTCCCGATTTCCTGCTGGGGCATTCGATCGGCGAGCTCGGTGCCGCACATGTGGCGGGTGTGTTCTCGCTGCGGGACGCATGTGCTCTGGTGGCTGCTCGTGGGCGGTTGATGGGAGAGCTGCCCGAGGGTGGTGCGATGGTGTCGATCCGGGCTTCGGCGGAGGACGTACTGGAGACGCTCGCGGGTTTCGAGGGCAGGGTTGCGCTTGCTGCGGTCAACGGCCCTGTCTCGGTGGTGATTTCTGGTGACGAGGACGCTGTCCTCGAGCTCGAGGGTGTTTGGCGGGAGCGGGGCGTCAAGACCAAGCGCCTGGTGGTCAGTCATGCGTTTCATTCGCACCAGATGGAGGGGATGCTCGAGGAGTTCAGAGAGGTGGCCACGGGAGTGTCTTTCTCCGCGCCGCGGATACCGATCGTCTCCAACGTGACGGGTGAGCCCATAGAACCCGAGCGTATCTGCACGGCCGAGTACTGGGTGAGGCACGTGCGTGAGCCGGTGCGTTTCTATGACGGAGTGCGTTGGTTGGCGGCCCACGGCGGCATGGGGAGCTTTTTGGAGATCGGGCCCGATGGTGTACTCAGCGCGATTGTCCAGGACTGCCTGGCCCGGGACCCGGAGACCGAGGAGCCGAGGGCCGGAGACCCGGAGGCCGAGGGGCCGACGGCCGAGGCTCCTGTCGTGGCGGTTTCGGTGTTGCGCGATGGGCGTTCGGAGGTCCGGGCTCTGCTTGGCGCGTTGGCGGAGGTTTGGGCTCGCGGGGTCGGTGTCGATTGGGCGGGGGTGTGCAGTGGTTTTGAGGCTCGGCGGGCATCGCTGCCGACTTACGCCTTTCAGCGTGAGCGCTTCTGGCTTTCAGAGGGGGTGGTAAGCGGTCGCGGCGGTGGCGTGATTGCTGCCGGTTTGGGGGTGGCTGGTCATCCGTTGCTTGCGGCCAGTTTGCCTTTGGCCGACGGGCGGGGACGTCTGTTCACGGGGCGGTTGTCTTTGCATGAGCCGGCGTGGGTTGCGGATCATGTCGTGCTGGGCGCCTGTGTGGTGCCGGGAGTCGCCTTCGTGGAGCTTGCGCTGCATGCCGGTTGCCAGGTTGGGTGTGAGTCGCTGGAGGAGCTCGTCATGGAGTCTCCGCTGGTGCTGGAAGAGGGCGGCGGCAGTGTGCAGTTGCAGGTCGCGGTGGACGAGCCCGATGAGGCCGATCGGCGCGGAGTGAGGATCTACTCCCGCAAAGAGGGCGCCGAGGCAGAAGAGCTCGCTGAATCGTGGACTTGTCATGCCAGCGGTTTGCTCGCGCCCCCGGCGCCGGCGGCTGGAGACCGGGCGGCGCCGGGAGAGCGGGCGGTGTTGGAGGAGCGGGCGGCACTGCTCGCCGGAGAGACGTGGCCTCCCGCGGACGCCCAGGCTTTGGATGTCGATGCCCTCTATGAGTATGGGCTCAAGCTCGGTTTGGAGTACGGCCCGGCGTTCTATGGGGTGCAAAGGGGGTGGCGGCAGGGGGACGAGCTCTATGCCGAGCTGTCCTTGCCTGACCGCGAGCGGGCGCAGGCCGGTGATTACGGTTTGCACCCTGCGCTGTTCGATGCCGCGGTGCAGGTGATCATCATGAGTCTGACGGGCGGCGCCGCGGACTTGGATGGCGATGAGAGCCGGTTGCGGTTGCCGTTCTCGTTCACCGGTGTGCAGGTTTACGCCAAGGGCGCGAGTGCGCTGCGGGTTCGCTTGTCCCCGGCTGGCAGCGGTGGGATGTCGATGGTGGCGGCCGATGAGAGTGGTGCGTTGGTGGCGTCGATGCAGGCGCTCGTCGCGCGTCCGGTCTCTCGCGAGCAGATAGCAAGCGCGCGCGGGGCGCGTCACCGTGAGTCGCTGTTTGGTTTGGACTGGGGCGCGGTTGCTCTCGCGCCGTCGGCGCGTGGGGCGTCTCTGGGGGAGTGGGCGCTGCTGGGCACCGAGCGGGCCGGCCTGCTCCAGGCGCTGCAGGGCACTGGGGTGAGTGTCGATCGTTATGCTGACCTGCAGGCGTTGGGTGCGGCGCTGGATGGTAATGGGGGTGAGCCGCCCGCGGTCGTGCTCGTGGACTGCGCGCGCTACGACGATGTCTCTGTGACCGGCCGTGCGGAAGCTGGTGCGAGTGAAACGGAGACTGGTGAACAGCCTTCCGTCAGCGGGGTGGTGGAGTCAGCGCACGCGGTTGCCCAGCGCGTGTTGGCTCTGGTGCAGGCATGGGTTGCCGATGAGCGCTTCTCGGCGTCGCGGCTTGTGGTGATGACCGACGGCGCCGTCGCAGCGAGCGCTGGGGAGCCTCTTGGTGGTTTGGCTCAGTCGCCGGTGTGGGGTTTGGTACGCTCGGCGCAGGCGGAGAGCCCCGATCGCTTCGTGCTGGTCGATATCGACGGGGAGGACGTCTCAGGCGCTGCGCTGCCCGCGGTGTTGGCGAGCGAGGAGCCTCAGCTTGCGATACGCAGCGGCCGCGCGTTCGCGCCGCGGCTAGCGCGAGCGAGCGCTGCAATGATGCGCGGCGGGGACGCGATGGCCGAGCGTGGCACGGGCTCGGCTGAGTATGGGATAAGGGCGCTCGACCCGCAGGGCACAGTCCTGATCACCGGTGGTACGGGCACGCTGGGAGCTCTACTGGCGGGGCACCTGGTGCGCGAGCACGGTGTCAGTCAGCTACTGCTGGCCAGTCGCCGAGGAGAGGAGGCCGAGGGCGCCCGCGAGCTACGAGCTGAGCTCGAGTCACTGGGCGCGACTGCGAGGATCGCGGCTTGCGATGTCTCAGATCGCGCTGACCTGGTGAGGTTGCTCGACTCGGTCGGAGCGGAGCATCCGCTGTGCGGGGTGGTGCACGCCGCGGGTGTGCTCGACGATGGCGTGGTCGCTTCCCTGACTGCGGATGGCCTGGATGTGGTGTTGGCCCCCAAGGTCGATGCCGCATGGCATCTGCATGAGCTGACAGAGCACATGGACTTGTCGATGTTCGTGCTGTTCTCTTCTGCGGCAGCGGTCCTCGGCAGTCCTGGTCAGGCCAATTACGCGGCCGCCAACGCCTTTCTGGATGCTCTGGCGACTCATCGTCGCGTGCGGGGCCTGCCGGGCAGCTCGCTGGCGTGGGGGCTCTGGGAGCAGGCCAGCGCGATGACGGGAGACCTGCGCGAGGCCGACATCGCGCGGATGGCGCGCTCGGGGATGGGTGCGCTGTCTGCCCAGGAGGGGCTCGAGCTGTTCGACCTCGCAAGCGCCGGGGACGAGGCGCCGCTGCTGTTGCCCGTGCGACTCGACGCCGCGGGTCTGCGTGCTCGGGTGCAGGATGGGACGGTGTCGCCGCTGTTGCAGGGGCTCCTCGATACTCCCTCGCGACGGCGGCGTGGGAGCAAGGGGTCTGGGTCGCTCGCGCGGCGCCTGGCCGCCACGCCTGAGGCCGAGCGTCAGGGCGTAGTTCTCGAGATGGTGCTGACCGAGCTGGCGAGGGCGCTGGGACACGCCTCGCCGGCGGCGATTGGGAAGCGGCGGGCGTTCAACGAGCTTGGTGTTGACTCGCTCTCCGCGCTGGAGCTGCGCAACCGGTTGAGCGAGGCGACGGGGTTGCGCCTGCCGGCTACCCTGATCTTCGACTATCCCACTCCTGAGGCGCTGGCGGGCTACCTCGTGGGAGAGCTCGGGGATACACAGGTCGATGCTGCCGCGCTGCCCGCGGTGTCGGTAGTTGGGGTCGATGAGCCGATCGCGATCGTCGGCATGGGCTGCCGCTTCCCCGGAGGCATCCGCTCTCCCGAGGATCTGTGGAAACTCGTCGCCGACGGCGTGGACGCGATCTCACCCTTTCCGACCGACCGCGACTGGGACATGGAGAGACTGCACGACGACGGGTCTCACGCTCCGGGAACCTGCTATGCGCACAAAGGCGGGTTCATCGATGACATCGCCGATTTCGATGCGGCGTTCTTTGGGATCAGTCCCCGCGAGGCGCTGGCGATGGATTATGGGCAGAAGATCCTGCTGGAAGTCTCCTGGGAGGCTCTTGAAGATGCGGGCATCGACCCCGTCGCCCTGCGCGGCAGCCAGACCGGGGTCTTCGCGGGTTACACGCCCGGAAGCTTCGGTGCCGATCTGTGGTCTGGGCTTCCCGGCTTGGAGAACCTCGCGGGTTACTGGCTGACCGGCTCGATCGGGAGCGTGGTCTCAGGCCGCGTGGCGTATGCGCTCGGCTTGGAGGGACCGGCGATCTCAGTGGATACGGCATGCTCCTCTGCGTCGGTCGCGCTGCATCTGGCGTGTGGAGCGTTGCGATCAGGGGAGTGCTCGCTGGCGCTGGCCGGGGGAGCGACGATCATGTATGGCCCGGCCATGTTCGTGCAGTTCAGCGGACAGGGGGGTCTGGCAAGGGACGGACGGTGCAAGTCCTTCGCCGACGCGGCGGACGGCGTCGGCTGGGGCGAGGGCGGGGGCATGCTGGTCCTGGAGCGCCTCTCGGACGCCCAGCGCAACGGTCATGAGGTGCTGGGGCTGCTGCGCGGCAGCGCCGTCAATCAGGACGGCGCGAGCAACGGGCTCTCGGCGCCCAACGGCCCCTCGCAGCAGCGCGTGATCGCGCAGGCGCTGGCGAGCGCCCGCCTCTCGCCCGGGCAGGTGGACGCGGTCGAGGCGCACGGCACCGGCACGACGCTCGGCGACCCGATCGAGGCGCAAGCGCTGCTTGCCACCTACGGGTATGACCGTCCCGAGGGGCGGCCGTTGTGGCTCGGCTCGATCAAGTCGAACATCGGGCACACCGGCTCGGCCGCCGGCGCGGCGGGCGTGATCAAGATGGTGATGGCGATGCGCCACGGCGTGCTGCCCAAGACGCTGCACGTGGACGCGCCGTCGAGCGAGGTCGACTGGTCGGCCGGCGCGGTGTCGCTCCTGACGCAGGAGCGCCCGTGGATGGCAAATGGCGAGCCGCGCCGAGCGGGCGTGTCCTCGTTTGGCGTCAGCGGCACCAACGCGCACCTGATCCTCGAGGAGGCGCCGGTGCTCGAGCCCGCCGCGAGGCCGGCCGGGCCGGGTACGCGGACGGTCGCGGAGGATGCGCAGAGGGCGCAGGAGGTCGCCGGCCACGCCGCGGACGCCACGCGCATAGCCGTCGCCTCCGGCGAGAGGGAGCAGGAGGAGGCCGGTCTTGCGCTGGAACGCGCGCCGGCGGCCGGCGCGCTCAGGGCCGGCGCGCTGCCGTGGGTGCTCTCGGGGCGAGACGAGCGGGCGCTGCGAGCTCAGGCCGAGCGGTTGGCAGAGTTCGTGCGCGGCGCCCCCGAACTGGACGTGACGGCCATCGGGCTCTCGCTGACGCAGCGCCCCGTCTTTGAGCGGCGGGCCGTCGTCGTAGGTCGCGACCGGGAGGAGCTCCTGGGCGGCCTCTCCGCCCTGGCGTCGGGGACGCCGCGGGCGGGCGTGGCCGGCACCGGCACGCCGCCGGCGGACGCCGGCGGGCTGGCCTTCCTGTTCACCGGACAGGGCGCCCAGCGCGCCGGCATGGGCCGGGAGCTCTACAAAGCCTTCGGTGTGTACCGCAAAGCGCTGGATGAGCTGTGCGCGGCGCTGGAGGCGCACCTGGAGTACCCGCTGCTGGAGTTGCTGTGCGCGCCCGACGACGCCCCCGAGGCCGCGTTGATCGACCGAACGCACTTCACCCAAGCGGCGCTGTTCGCGCTCGAGGTCGCCCTGTTCAGGCTGCTCGAGAGCTGGGGCGTGCGTCCCGACTTCCTGCTCGGGCATTCGATCGGCGAGCTCGCCGCGGCTCACGTGGCGGGGGTGCTCACGCTCGAGCACGCAAGTGCGCTGGTCGCCGCTCGCGGCAGGCTGATGGGCGCGCTGCCCGAGGGCGGCGCGATGGTCTCGCTGCAGGCCAGCGAGGGCGAGGCGCTCGAGCTGCTCGAGCGCGCTCGGGGCCGCGCCGCGCTGGCGGCGGTGAACGGGCCCGCAGCGGTCGTGATCTCGGGCGACGAGAGTGTCGTGCTGGAGCTGGCGGACCTGTGGCGCGAGCGGGGTCGCAAGACCAAGCGCCTGCGCGTCTCCCACGCATTCCACTCCCAGCACATGGACGCGATGCTCGCCGAGTTCACCGAGGTGGCTCACGGCCTCTCCTTCTCCGCACCACGGATACCGATCGTGTCGAATCTCACCGGCGAACCGGCACCGGCGCAGGAGATCTCAAGCGCCGAGTACTGGGCGCGACACGCGCGTGAGCCGGTGCGCTTCGCTGCGGGGGTACGCTGGCTGGAAGCCCATGGAGCGAGAAGCTTCCTCGAGCTCGGCCCCGACGGGGTGCTGAGCGCGCTGGTCGAGAGCTGCCTGCGCGACCGCGACACCCGCGATGCGGGGAGCGCCGGCGCGGAGCGGACCCTCGCTCTCGACGGCGCCGTCGACGCTGACCAGGAGCCCCTTCTGGCGGTCGCGGCACTGAGGGGCAGACGCCCGGAGGCGCGGTCGCTGATCGGCGCTCTGTCCGAGCTTTGGACGCATGGCGTCGAGATGGACTGGTCGGCTCTGTTCGAGGGTTCTGAGGCCAGGCGCGTCAGGCTGCCCACCTATGCGTTCCAGCGCGAGCGCTACTGGCTGAAAGGGTCCTCGGGCATTGGCGACATGACCGCTGCCGGGCAGTCCCGGACCGGGCACCCGTTGCTCGCGGCCGCCGTCGAGCTGGCCGACGATCGCGGCTGGCTGTTCACCGGTCGCCTGTCACTTCAAACCCACCCGTGGCTGGGCGATCACGCGATCGCGGGCAGGGCGCTGTTGCCGGGGGCGGCGTTCCTCGAGCTGGTGTTGCACGCCGGCGGGAGGCTGGAGTGCGGGCGCGTGGACGAGCTCACGTTGGAGGCGCCGTTGGGGCTCTGCGAGGGCGAGACGGTCCAGCTGCAGCTCGCCGTGGAGGGAGCCGACGAGCTCGGGCGGCGGCGGGTCGGTGTCTACTCCCGCCTGGAGGACGGCCCGGCCGAGGACGCCGGCTCCGCGCAGGAGTGGCGGCGGCATGCCAGCGGCGTGCTGATCGCGCTCGACCGGGAGACCCCGGGCGGCCGGGTCGGGACGCAGATGGAGAGGGACTCCGCCTGGCCTCCCGCGGGCGTCGAGGCTGTGGACGTGGATGGGCTCTACGACGTCCTGGCCGAGTGGGGCTTCGAGTACGGCCCCGCCTTCCAGGGCCTGGCCGGCCTCTGGCGAGGAGGCGAGGAGCTCTTTGCCGAGGTCGCGTTGCCCGCGGGAGTCTCGGACGGCGCCGAGGGCTATGGCGTGCACCCGGCGTTGTTGGACTCGGCGTTTCACGTCGGTTTGAGCTCGCTGGTCGATGGGGCGGGGGCGCACGCCGGCGCCGGGCGAGGTCTGCGCTTGCCGTTCTCATTCAGCGGCGTCGAGCTGCACGCCTCCGGTCTGTCCTCATTGAGGGTCTCGCTCGCGCGGCTGAGCGACGACGCGGTCGCACTGGCGATCACGGACGAGGCCGGGCGGCTGGTCGCCTCGATCGATTCGCTCGCCGTACGCGAGGTCTCGGTGGATCAGCTGGGCGGGGATGGTGGGGCGCGAAGCGGTTCGCTGTTCGGGATCGGCTGGAGCGAGGCTGCGCCCGCTCAGCGGTCCGAGGCCCTCGTGAGCGAGCTGGCGGTGCTCGGCGATGAGGATCGCTCGACCTCGCTGGTCGCGCCCCTGGAAGAGGCCGGCGCCACCGTTCGGGTGTACTGGGGCTTGCAGGGATTGTGCGAGGCGCTCGAGGAGGGCGCCCCGCCGCCGGTCGCGCTCGTCGACTGCGCTCAGCTCGCCGGGGCGGCGGACGAGGACATCGGCGCGCTGGCGCCGGCGTACCGCGGCGCCCGGTCGGTGCTGGAGTTGGTGCAGGGATGGCTCGCGGAGGAGCGTCTGGCGGGCTCGCGCCTGGTGGTGGTGACGAGGGGCGCCGTGGCGGCTGCGCCCGGGGAGGAGGTGCCCGGTCTCGCCCAATCCCCGGCATGGGGCCTGGTGAGCAGCGCGCAGGCGGAGCACCCGGGACGATTTGTCCTCGCCGACATCGACGACGACCCGTCCTCGTGGCAGGCGTTGGCCGGTGCGTTGGCGACCGAGGAGCCGCGGCTCGCGGTGCGCGGGGGCGCGCTGCTGGTCCCCAGGCTGGTGCGGCCCCACGACAGAGACGCGTTGACGGCGCCCGAGGACGGCGGCGAGTGGCGGCTGATCGCCGGCGCCGGTGGCACGCTCGAGGAGCTCGCGCTGACTCCGTGTCCTGAAGCGGACCGAACGCTCGGGGCCAAAGACGTGCGTGTGCAGATGCGCGCCGGGGGATTGAATTTCCGCGATGTGTTGATCGCGCTGGGGATGTACCCGGACGGAGATGCTCTCATCGGCGGCGAGGGCGCCGGGACAGTGCTGGAGGTGGGCACAGAGGTGAGCGACCTGGCTGTCGGCGACCGCGTGATGGGGCTGTTGGACGGCGCCTTTGGCCCTGTGGCGGTAAGCGATCGCCGCCTGCTGGCTCGGATACCCGAGGGATGGTCACTTGCGCAGGCCGCGTCGACCCCGATCGCGTTCTTGACCGCTCATCACGGCCTGTGCGACCTGGCCGGCCTGAAGCCGGGGGAGCGAGTGCTCGTGCACGCGGGGGCGGGCGGCGTCGGCATGGCGGCGGTGCGCCTGGCGGGGCGCCTCGGCGCCGAGGTGTTCGCGACCGCGCATCCCTCCAAGTGGCCGGTGCTGCGCTCGCTGGGGTTGGACGATGCGCACATGGCCTCTTCGCGCACGCTGGAGTTCAGGGAGCGCTTCAGCCGTGAGGGCGTCGGAGGCGGGATGGACGTCGTCCTGAACTCTCTCACCGGTGAGTTCGTGGACGCCTCGCTCGACCTGCTGGCGGCGGGCGGTCGCTTCATCGAGATGGGCAAGGCGGATATCCGTGACCCTGCGACGGTCGCCAAGAGTCATCCAAGCGTCAGCTACAGCGCGTTTGACCTGTACGAGGTGCAGGCGGAGCGCATCGGGGAGATGCTCGCTGAGCTGCTCGAGTTCTTTGCGCAGGGCGCGCTGCAGCCGCTGCCCGTGAAGGCGTGGGATATCCGCCAGGCGCCGCACGCGTTTCGCCACATGAGCCAGGCACGCCATGTCGGCAAGAACGTGCTGATGATGCCGCCGGGCGCCCTCGATCCCGAGGACACGGTGCTCATCACGGGCGGCACCGGGACGCTGGGAGGCCTCCTGGCGCGCCACCTCGTCACCGAGCGCGGCGCTCGCCACCTGGTGTTGGCCGGGCGCCGAGGGCCTGGCGCCGAGGGCGCCGGCGAGCTGCGCGCCGAGCTGGAGGCGGGGGGCGCGAACGTCACGATCGCGGCTTGCGATGTCGGCGACCGCGAGGATCTGGCGGCGCTGCTCGATGCGATTCCGGACGAGCATCCCCTGGGGATGGTGGTGCACGCCGCGGGGGTGCTCGACGACGGCCTGATCGAGTCGATGACGACCGGGCGTCTGGAGTCGGTGCTGCGCGCCAAGGTCGACGGGGCGTGGCATCTGCACGAGCTGACAGCTCAGATGGATCTGCGAGCGTTCGTGCTGTTCTCCTCGGCCGCGGCCGTGCTCGGCAATCCGGGACAGGCCAACTACGCCGCCGCGAACGCCTACCTGGACTCGCTCGCGGCCTACCGCCGCGCGCGGGGCCTGCCCGGGATCGCGCTTGCGTGGGGGCTCTGGGAGCAGGCCAGCGGGCTGACCCGCTCGCTCGGCGAGGGCGACATCGCGCGGATGGCGCGCTCCGGTCTGCGCCCGCTGGCCACAGGCGAAGGACTGCGGCTCTTCGACGCCGCCCTGCATGCGAGCGACGCGCTGATGCTGCCCGCGCCGCTCGACTTCGCCCAACTGCGCGCCCAGGCGAGAGCGGGGATGCTGTCCCCGCTCTTCGAGGACCTGATCAGCCGTGCGAGCCATCGCTCCAATGAGCGGAGCGTTCCCCTGGCGCAGCGCCTGGCCGGCACCGACGAGCCCGAGCGCGAAAAGGTCGCGCTCAACCTCGTCAGGAGTCAGGTCGCAGCCGTGCTCGGACACGCCACGCCCGATGCCGTCGACCCGCAGCAGACCTTCAAAGCGCTCGGCTTCGACTCGCTCACCGCCGTGGAACTGCGCAACCGCCTCAACACCGCCACGGGACTGCGCCTGCCGGCGACTCTCATATTCGACTACCCCACGACGGTCGCGGTGACCGGCTACCTGCTGAGAGAGCTCGTCGCGCAAGACGCTCAGAGCGAGGCCGAGCCCGTCGGCGCCGCGCTCGAGCGGCTGAGCGCCGTCCTTTCGTCCGCGCGTCTGGACGATGCGGGACGTGACCAGCTCGGTGTCGGCCTCAGGGCGCTGCTCTCCCGGCTCGAGAGCGAGCAGGAGCTGCCCGACAGCGAGGCCCTCGCACGGAAGATCCATTCGGCCTCCGACGACGAGCTCTTTGACTTCTTTGACGAGACGCAACCGGACGCCGCCGGCTCCGCCGATCTGCAGGCGCTGGGCCTCTCGGGCCGGGGGGATGGGTCGTGAGCGACGAGCAGAAGCTGCGCGCCTATCTGCGCCGCGCCGCGGTCGATCTCAACGACGCCCGCCTGCGCCTGCGCGAGGTCGAAGGACGCGCGCACGAGCCGCTGGCCATCATCGGGATGGCCTGTCGCTACCCCGGCGGGGTGTGCAGCCCGGAGGAGTTGTGGCGGCTCGTGAGCTCTGGGAGGGACGCGATCGGCGCGTTCCCGACCGACCGTGGCTGGAACCTGAACGCGCTCTACGATCCCGACCCGGACCGTCTCGGCACGTGCTACACGCGCGAGGGGGGTTTCCTATACGACGCCGGCGAGTTCGACGCCGGCTTCTTCGGCATCAGCCCGAGAGAGTCGCTGGCCATGAATCCCCAGCAACGTCTGCTGCTGGAAGGTGTATGGGAGGCGTTTGAGGACGCGGGCATCGACCCGCTGGCGTTGAAGGGCAGCCAGACCGGGGTGTTCGCCGGGACCTGCTCCGCGGACTACGCCCAGGGCGTCTGCGACTCCACCGCGGGAAGCGTCGAGGGCTATCGCTTGACGGGTGGGACCGGCAGCGTCCTATCGGGTCGCGTGGCCTTCGCCTTTGGACTCGAGGGTCCCGCCGTGTCGGTCGACACGGCGTGCTCCTCCTCGCTCGTGGCGCTGCACCTGGCAAGTCAATCGCTGCGCGCAAGGGAGTGCACGCTGGCCCTGGCGGGCGGCGCGACCGTGATGGCGACGCCCGCCGGGCTCATCGAGTTCGCCCGCCAGCGCGTGCTCTCGCCGGACGGCCGCTGCAAGGCTTTCGCCGAGGCCGCCGACGGTACCGGCTTCTCCGAGGGCATGGGCGTGCTGCTGCTGGAGCGCCTCTCCGATGCCCTGCGCAACGGCCACCGCGTGCTCGCCGTGGTGCGCGGCAGCGCGGTGAACCAGGATGGCGCCAGCAACGGCCTGACAGCGCCGAACGGCCCTTCCCAGCAGCGGGTCATCACCGAAGCCTTGACGCGTGCTGGGCTCTCGCCGCAGCAGATCGACACGGTCGAGGGTCACGGCACCGGCACGACGCTGGGCGATCCCGTGGAGGCGCAGGCGTTGATCGCGACCTACGGCCGGGATCGGGCCGAGGATCGCCCGCTGTGGCTGGGGTCCGTGAAGTCGAACATCGGCCACACCATGGCCGCGGCGGGCGTGGCTGGGGTGATCAAGATGGTGATGGCCCTGCGTCTCGGCGTGCTGCCGCGGACGTTGCATGTCGATGCGCCCTCCACGCACGTCGACTGGTCGCAGGGCCGGGTTGGGCTGTTGACGCGGGAGGTGCCGTGGGAGGATCGTGGTGAACCGCGTCGGGCGGGGGTGTCGTCGTTTGGCATCAGCGGCACCAACGCGCACGTGATCCTCGAGGAGGCCTCAGCGCCCGACCGGGATGCGTCCGCCTCGGCGGGGGCTCTACCGGCCGTCGCGCCCGCTGCGGCGGACGCCGAGGCCGGTGCCGGGGATGGCGCCGGTGGGGACGATCGCGACCGCGCCGGCGGCGAGGCCCCGGCGGGAGATGTCCGGGCGGGCGATGGTCTCTGTGCGGCGGCGACGCGCGCCGGTGCGCTGCCGTGGCTGCTCTCGGCCAGGAGCGAGTCGGCGTTGCGCGCTCAAGCTGAGCGTTTGCGCGAGCATCTCGAGGGCTCTCCGGAGCTTGCGAGTGTCGACGTGGCGTTCTCCCTGACCGGCCGCTCGGCTTTTGAGCGTCGCGCTGTGGTGCTCGGCGGGGAGCGCGAGGATTTCCGTGCGCGTCTCGGGGCGCTGGCGGCTGGAGAGCCCGCGGTGGGTGTGATCGAGGGCACCACCACCACCACCACCACCGCTGCCGGTGGTGGCCTGGTGTTTCTGTTCACCGGCCAGGGAGCCCAGCGGCCGGGCATGGGCCGGGAGCTGTACGGCTCTTTCCCGGTCTTTGCGGCGGCGCTCGATGAGCTCTGCGTCGAGCTCGACGCCCATCTGGGACGTTCCCTGCGTGAGCTGATCTTCGCCGCGGAGGGCTCCGCTCAGGCGGCGCTGCTCGACGAGACGCAGTACACCCAGGCGGCGTTGTTCGCGCTCGAGGTGGCGCTGTTCCGGCTGCTCGAGAGCCTGGGAGTGCGCCCCGACTTCCTGATCGGCCACTCGATCGGTGAGCTGGCCGCGGCGCATGTGGCGGGTGTCTTCTCGCTGCGGGACGCGTGCGCGCTGGTCGCGGCCCGGGGCCGTTTGATGGGCGCCCTGCCGGCGGGCGGTGCGATGGTCTCGTTGCAGGCCTCCGAGCAGGAGGTGCTGCAGACGCTGGCCGGCTTTCAGGGCCGAGTCTGCCTGGCGGCGGTCAACGGTCCCGTCGCGGTGGTCGTCTCCGGCGAGGAGGACGCCGTCCTGGAGGTCGCGGGCATCTACGAGGAGCAGGGTCGCAAGACCAGGCGCCTGCGGGTTTCGCACGCGTTTCATTCCCAGCGCATGGATCCGATGCTCGTCGAGTTCGCGGCGGTGGCGCGGGGGCTCTCTTACGCGCCGCCTGTGCTTCCCGTCGTCTCGAATGTGACCGGTGAGCCGCTCGCCGACGCGGAGATCTGCTCGGCGGAGTATTGGGTGCGCCACGTGCGTGAGCCGGTGCGCTTTGCCGCCGGGGTGCGTTGGCTCGGTTCCCAGGGGGTGGGGAGCATGCTCGAGCTCGGTCCCGACGGGGTGCTCAGCGCGCTCGTCCAGGAGTGCCTGGCCGCGGCGGAGCTCGGTGCCCGGGACGCAGTCCGCGGCGGCTTGGGCGTCGAGGGCGCCGATGGCGGCGTGGGCGTCGAGGGTGCGGATGGCGGCGGCGAGGCCGGGGGGCCGGTCCCGGCCGTGGCGCTGCTGCGCCGCGGGCGTGCGGAGCTGGGGGCGTTGATCGGCGCACTGGCCGAGGCGTGGACGCACGGCGTGAAGGTCGATTGGGGTGCGCTGTATGAGGGCTCGGGCGCGCGCAGGGTGAGGTTGCCCTCTTATGCCTTTCAGCGTGAGCGTTTCTGGTTGCAGGGTTCGTCTGGTGTTGGTGATGCTGGTGCGCTGGGCCAGTCGGTGGCGGGTCATCCGTTGTTGGGTGCGATGGTCGAGTTGGCTGATGGTGAGCGGTTTTTGTTCACTGGTCGTGTCTCTTTGGCGGAGCATCCGTGGCTTGCTGATCATGTGGTGCTCGGTAATGTGTTGTTGCCGGGCACGGTGTTTCTTGAGTTGGCGTTCTGCGTGGGGGCGCGGGTTGGGTGTGGGGCTGTGCGGGAGCTTGCGCTGGAGTTCCCGCTGCTGTTGTCTGAGCGGGGTGCGGTGCAGTTGCAGCTTGTGTTGGGTGAGCCTGATGAGTTCGGGGCGCGTTCGTTGGATGTCTATTCCCGTCCGGAGCCGGGCGCTGGCGAGGACTTTGCGGCGCTGAGCGAGGAGTCCTGGGTGCGTCATGCCAGTGGTGTGCTGAGCGCCGCGGTGGACGCTCCGGATGCTCGGGAGGAGCGCGTCGCGCAGCGTGCGCGGGTTCTGGCCGACGCGCGGTCCTGGCCGCCGCGGGGCGCGGAGCCTGTGCGGGTCGAGGGGTTGTATGACGCTTTGGCTGAGCTGGGGTTTGAGTATGGGCCGGCCTTTCAGGGTTTGCGGGCTGCGTGGCGTCGTGGGGAAGAGCTGTTTGCCGAGATCGCCTTGCCCGAGCAGCAGGCGGGCGCGGTCTCTGGGTTCGGGGTGCATCCTGCGTTGCTGGATGCTGCGCTGCATCCGGCGTTGAGTTTGCTGGTCGAGGAGAGCGCTGCCGCGGGGGAGGCTGGGCGCGGGGGGTTGCGGCTGCCGTTCTCGTTCGGCGGTGTGGAGCTTTATGGTGCGGGAGCGAGCGTGTTGCGGGTCGCGCTGGGCGTGGCGGGGGAGGAGGGGGACGCGATCTCGCTCGTTGCCGCTGACGATGCTGGTCGGCTCGTCGCGGTCCTCGATTCGCTTGTGGTCCGTGAGGTTTCTCCGGCTCAGCTCAGCGCCGCGGGGCGTGGTGATCGCGACTCGCTGTTCAGGATCGATTGGTGCGAGCTGACGCTCGCACCGCGTTCGCACGCAGATCGGCGCCTGGTGTTGCTGGGTGACGAGGAGGATGCCGCTACGACGTCCTCTACGCCGCTCGCCCGGTTCCTGGGGGAGGCTGGGTGTGAGGTGGAGAGGTATCGCGATCTGGCGAGCCTCGGCGAGGCGCTGGACGCTGAGGGCGCCTCGGCGCCCGAGCTCGTTCTCGTTGATTGCGCCGCGCAGGGACGCGGCTCGAGCGAGTCCGGTGCCGGGCTGGTCGCGGTGCATCGCAATGCGCGCTGGGCGCTCGGCTTGGTGCAGTCCTGGCTCGCCGACGAGCGTTTTGCGCGGTCTCGGCTGGTGTTGCTCACCAGGGGCGCCGTCACTGTGCGTGGCGGTGAGGATCTCCCCGGATTGTCGCAGTCGCCGCTGTGGGGTCTGGTGCGAAGCGCCCAATCGGAGCATCCCGAGCGGCTGCTCCTGGTCGACATCGATGATCGGCAGAGCAGCGGTGCGGTCCTGGCCGACGCGCTGGGCACGGGCGAGCCGCAACTCGCACTGCGGGAGGGCACGGTCCTCGCGCCACGGCTCGCGCGCGCCGGCACGGGCGTGTTGACGGTCCCCGCGGGTGTCGCGGAGTGGCGCCTTCACGCCGGCGATCGCGGAACTCTCGAGGACCTCTCAATCGTGCCCCACCCCCAGGCGATGGAGCCACTCGAGCACGGACAGGTCCGCGTTGGCGTGCGCATCGCCGGCCTGAACTTCCGCGACGTGCTGATAGCGCTCGGTATGTACCCGGGCGAGGCCGTCGTGGGCAGTGAGGGCGCTGGTGTCGTGCTGGAGTGCGGCCCGGGGGTGGAGGGCCTGGCTGCCGGGGATCGGGTCATGGGGTTGCTCTCTGGCCTGGGCCCGGTCCGTGTCGCCGACCGGCGCTCGATCGCGCGGACGCCGGCGGGGTGGTCCTTTGCGCAGGCGGCGTCGACGCCGGTCGCGTTCCTGACGGCCTATCACGGGCTCCGCGATCTGGCCGCTCTCAAACCGGGTGAGAGGGTTTTGGTGCACGCGGGCGCCGGCGGTGTCGGTATGGCCGCCGTGCGGCTGGCCAGACATCTGGGCGCGGAGGTGTTCGCGACGGCGAGCGCCGGCAAGTGGCAGACACTGCGGTCGCTGGGTTTGGACGATGCGCACATCGCCTCCTCCCGCACGCTCGATTTCCGGGAGCGTTTCTCTTGTGGGACAGGCGGACAGGACATGGATGTCGTCCTCAACTCGCTTGCGGGGGAGTTCGTGGACGCCTCGCTGGACCTGCTGGCGGGGGGCGGGCGCTTCATCGAGATGGGCAAGACCGACATTCGCGATCCCGACGAGGTCGCGCAGAGCCATCCGAGGGTCTCCTACCGGGCCTTCGATCTGACGGAAGCCGGTCAGGAGCGCATCGGGGAGATGCTCGGCGAGTTGCTGGAGCTCTTTGCGTCGCGGGCGCTCGAGCCGCTGCCGGTCAGGGCGTGGGACGTGCGTCGTGCGCCGGAGGCGTTCCGCTTCATGAGCCAGGCGCGCCACACGGGCAAGATTGTGCTGAGCCTGCCCCCGCATGTCGATTTCGGAGAGGGCACGGTCCTCATCACCGGCGGCACGGGCACGCTGGGCGCGCTGCTGGCGGGACATCTCGTGCGCGAGCACGGCGTGGGTCGCCTGCTGCTGGTCAGCCGCAGCGGGGAGCGGGCCGAGGGCGGCGAGGAACTGCAGGCGCAGCTGCGGGCGCTGGGCGCCGAGGTGACCGTCGCCGCGTGTGACGTGAGCGAGCGTGGGGAGTTGGCGCGGCTGCTCGACTCGATCCCCGCTGAGCATCCGCTGTGCGGGGTGGTGCACGCGGCAGGAGTGCTCGACGACGGCGTGGTGGGCTCCCTGACCGCGGAGGGCCTGGATGCCGTGCTGGCGCCCAAGGTGGACGCCGCCTGGCATCTGCACGAGCTGACCGAGGGGATGGATCTGTCGATGTTCGTGCTGTTCTCCTCTGCGGCGGGCGCCCTCGGCAGTCCCGGCCAGGCCAACTACGCGGCCGCGAACGCCTTCCTCGACGCTTTGGCGGCCCATCGTTGCGCGCGGGGCCTGCCGGGCAGCTCGCTCGCGTGGGGGCTGTGGGAAGAGGCCAGCGCGATGTCCGGAGACCTGCGCGAGGCCGACATCGAGCGGATGGCGCGCTCGGGGGTGCGGGCGCTCGCCTCCGAGGAGGGCCTGCGGCTCTTCGACCGCGCCCTGGACGCCGGCGAGCCGATGGTGCTCCCGCTCCCGCTGGATCTCCGGGCGCTGCGCGCGCAGGCCAGGATGGGAGCGCTGCCGCCCCTGTTCGGCGATCTGGTGCGAGTGCCCGCGCGCGGCCCCGGCGAACAGGGGAGATCGTCATCATCCTTGGCGCGGCGCCTGGCCGGCGCGCTGGAGTCCGAGCGCGAGGCACTCGTGCTCGAGCTGGTCAGAGCGCAGGCGGCCACGGTCCTGGGGCACGCCTCTCCGGAGGCGATCCACACGCAGCGGACCTTCAAGGAGCTCGGCTTCGATTCGCTGACCGCGGTGGAGTTGCGCAACCGTCTGAACACGGCGACCGGGCTGCGCTCGCCCGCGACAATCATCTTCGACTACCCGACCGTCGCCGACCTCGCCTCCCACCTGCTGCGCGAGCTCTCGGGGAGGCGGATGGGTGTCGCCGAGCCCCTCGCCTCGGCCGGGGCCACCGACGAGCCCCTGGCCATCGTCGGCATGAGCTGCCGTTATCCCGGCGGCGTGCGCTCCCCGCAGGAGCTGTGGCGCCTGGTGAGCGCCGCGGGCGACGCGATCAGCGGATTCCCCACCGACCGCGGCTGGGACCTGGAGGGCCTGTACGACCCCGACCCCGATCGGCCCGGCACCTGCTACGCCCGCGAGGGCGGCTTCCTGTATGACGCCGGGGACTTCGACCCCGAGTTCTTCGACATCAGTCCGCGGGAATCCCTGGCGATGGACCCCCAGCAGCGGCTGCTGCTGGAAGGCGCGTGGGAGGCTTTCGAAGACGCCGGGATCGACCCCGCGTCGCTGATGGGGAGCCAGACCGGGGTGTTCACAGGCATCTTCTCGTCGAGCTACATCGCAGCGGGGTCGGATGTCCGAGGTCTCGAGGGGTACCGGTTGACCGGTACCACCAGCAGCGTCGCCTCCGGTCGCCTCTCCTATGTCTTTGGCCTGGAGGGTCCCGCGGTCTCGGTGGACACGGCGTGCTCCTCCTCGCTCGTGGCGCTGCACCTGGCGGGCCAGGCGCTGCGCTCGGGAGAATGTTCGCTGGCGCTGGCGGGAGGAGTGACGGTGCTGGCCTCGCCGGATGTGTGCATCGAGTTCGCTCGTCAGCGCGGCCTGTCCGCCGACGGACGCTGCAAGGCGTTCGCCGCGGCGGCCGACGGCACCGGGTTGTCGGAGGGCATGGGGATGCTCGTGCTGGAGCGTCTCTGTGACGCCGAGCGCAACGGCCATCAGGTGCTCGCCCTCGTGCGCGGCAGCGCGGTCAACCAGGACGGCGCCAGCAACGGGCTGACCGCCCCCAACGGTCCCTCTCAGCGGCGCGTGATCGCCCAAGCCTTGGCCAACGCGCGTCTGGCGCCGGGCCAGGTCGATGCGGTCGAGGCTCACGGCACGGGTACGACACTGGGAGATCCGATCGAGGCGCAGGCGCTGCTGGCCGCCTACGGGCAGGATCGTCCCGAGGAGCGTCCGCTGTGGCTGGGCTCGATCAAGTCGAACATCGGCCACAGTCAGGCCGCGGCCGGCGTGGCCGGGGTGATCAAGATGGTGATGGCGATGCGCCACGGCATGCTGCCCCAGACGCTGCATGTCGATGAGCCCTCTGCGCATGTGGACTGGTCGGCGGGCGGAGTCTCGCTCCTGACCGAGCCGCGGCCGTGGGAGGCGAACGGCGAGCCGCGCCGCGCGGGCGTCTCCTCGTTCGGGGTCAGCGGCACCAACGCGCACGTGATCCTCGAGGAGACCCCGACGGGCGATCGCGCTGGCGCGATCGCCCACAGGCGCAGCGAGGCTGACAAGCACGAGGACGGTGGCGCTCGCGGGGCGTCCGGCGAGGACAGGGAGCTCGCGCGGGTGTGCCCGACGCCGTGGGTGCTCTCGGCCAGGAACGAGCCGGCGTTGCGCGATCAGGCGCTGCGTCTGCACGAGCGCCTCGCCGCCGACGCGAGCGTCGGGTTGAGCGACGTCGGCTACTCCCTGGCCCGCCGCCCGACGCTCGAGCACCGCGCGGTGGTGCTCGGAGACGACCGCGAGTCGCTCCTGGGCGCGTTGAACGCGCTCGCGCAGGGCGGCGTCGCGGCGGACATGACCAGGGGCGTCGCGGCGCGGCCCGGCTCTGAGGGGCAGCCCTCGCTCGCCCTCCTCTTCACCGGCCAGGGCGCGCAGCGCCCGGGCATGGGACGCGAGCTCTACGACACGTTCCCGGTCTTCAAGCGGGCCCTGGATGAGCTGTGCGACGGGCTGGATCCCCACCTGGAGCACCCGTTGCGCGAGGTGCTCTTCGCGGATGCGCCACCCGAGCCGCGCTCCGGTGAGGGATCGCCGCGCGAGACCGTTCTCGAGGACGGGCTGCTGCACCAGACCCTCTATACCCAGACCGCTCTGTTCGCCCTGGAGACCGCTCTGTTCAGGCTCGTGGAGAGCCTGGGAGTGCGCCCCGACTTCCTGATCGGCCACTCGATCGGTGAGCTGGTCGCGGCCCATCTGGCGGGCGTCTTCTCGCTGCAGGACGCCTGCGCGCTGGTTGCGGCTCGCGGCCGGCTGATGGGAGCGCTCCCGTCCGGTGGGGCGATGGTCGCCCTGAGGGCCAGCGAGGAGGAGGTGCGAGAGACCCTCCAGGGCCATGCGGGCCGCGCCTGCCTGGCGGCGGTGAACGGTCCCGTCGCGGTCGTCGTCTCCGGCGAGGAGGACGCCGTCCTTCAGATGCAGGCCCACTACCGGGAGCGGGGCCGCAAGACCAGGCGCCTGGTGGTCTCTCACGCCTTCCACTCCCAGCGCATGGATGCGATGCTCGACGCGTTCAGGGAGGTCGCCGAGGGCGTCTCCTTCGCGGAGCCGCAGATTCAGATCGTCTCGAACCTCACCGGCGAGCCGGTGGCGGCCGAGCGGATCTGCACGGCCGAGTACTGGGTGCGCCAGGCGCGCGAGCCCGTGCGCTTCGCGGACGGGATCCGCTGGCTGGCCGACCACGGAGTCGGGAGCTTCCTGGAGCTGGGACCCGACGGCGTGCTCAGCGCCATGAGCCTCGAATGCCTGGACGGGCGCGCGGATCCGGGCGAGGAGGTGCTCACCGGTGAAGGCGACCTCGGCGGGCGCATCGTCGGTCGCGGGCCCGGCGCCGTCCCCGCGGTGACTGTCCCGGTCCTGCGCGGCGGGCGCCCGGAGGCCCAGGCGCTGCTCGGCGCGCTCGCGGAGATGTGGGTGAACGGAGCAACGCCGATCGACTGGGCGCGCCTGTTCGAAGGTCCGGCCGTCGAGCGGGTGCCTCTGCCGACCTACGCCTTCCAGCGCAAGCGCTACTGGCTCTCCGCGGGCGCCCAGGGCGCGGGCGACATGATCGCCGCCGGCCAGGACCGGGCGGACCATCCCCTGCTGCGCGCCCGCGTCGCCCTGGCCGACGGCGGAGGCGTGATCTTCACGGGGCGCATCTCGCTCGAGTCCCAGCCATGGCTCGCCGACCACGCGGTGAGGGGCGCCGCGCTGCTGCCCGGCACGGCGTTCCTGGAGCTCGCCCTGCACGCGGGCAGGGCGCTCGACTGCCCGCTCGTGGAGGAGCTGACCCTGCACACCCCGCTGGTCCTGCCCGAGCAGGGCGCGCTGCAGCTGCAGATCGCCGTCGGCGAGCCCGACGGATCCGAGGCGCGACGACGTTCGCTCTCGATCCACTCGCGCGCCGAGGGGTCCAGAGGCGGGGACGGTCTCCCGGCCGAGCGGTGGACCGCCCACGCCGGCGGCGTGCTCAGCCCCGGCTCGGGGCAGGGCGCCGGGCGCGCGCGCGGCGCGGGCGGCGAGGAGGCGGGGATCGCCGAGCGCGCCGGCATCCTCGACGCGGGGTCCTGGCCTCCGCCCGGCGCGCAGGAGCTGGAGATCGATGATGGCCTCTACGACGTCCTGGCCGATGTCGGCTTCGAATACGGACCCGCCTTTCGGGGGCTGCAGGGAGCGTGGAGACGCGGCGAGGAGGTGTTCGCCGAGGTGTCCCTGCCGGAGGGTCAGCCGGAGGCGGGCGGCGCCTTCGGACTGCACCCGGCGCTGCTCGACGCCGCCCTGCACGCGAGCGCGCTGGATCGGCTCGCCGGCGCCGCCGAGGGCGAGGACGGCGAGCCGAGCGGGCTGCTGCGCCTGCCCTTCTCCTGGTCGGGAGCGGAGCTCCACGCGGAAGGAGCCTCGTCGTTGCGCGTTCGACTTGCCAGGTCCGCCGACGGCGAGGGGATGTCCCTGCTGGTGGGCGACGAGTCCGGCGCGCTGATCGCCTCGGTCGACTCGCTGGTCTCACGCGAGCTCTCCGCCGAGCAGCTCGGCGCGGCCCGCGCGGCCCGCGCGGCGCACGACGGCCTGTCGTTCACCGTCGACTGGACCGTCCTGCCGGCGCCGGCGGGGGCGGGCTCGGCGGAGCTGGCGCTGCTAGGTGCCGAGAGCTCCCTGCTCGCCGACGCGCTGACCACGGCCGGGCACGCGGTCGCGGCGCACCCCGACCTGCGGTCCCTGTCGGAGTCCCTCGCGCGGGCCGAGGCCGACGGCGCCGCCCTCCCGACGGCGGTCGCCGTGGACTGCACGCGCGCCGGCGCCGAGACGGTCGTGGAGGCGGCGCACGAGGGCGCGCGGCGGACGCTCGAGCTGCTGCAGGACTGGCTCGCGCAGGAGCGCTACGCCCGGACGCGGCTGGCGCTGATCACGCGGGAAGCGGTGGCCGTCGGCTCCGGCGAGGAGCTCTCCGGTCTGGGCCAGTCCCCGATCTGGGGCCTGGTCCGCTCCGCGCAAAGCGAGCACCCGGAGCGCTTCGTGCTGATCGACATCGACGGGCAGGAGTCATCGAGCCTCGCGCTGGGCGGCGCTCTGGCGAGCGAGGAGCCGCAGCTGGCGCTGCGCGAGGGCGCGCTCTACGCGCCGCGGCTCGCACGCGCGCCGGGACTGGCGTCCGGGCGCCGGGGGGGCGAGGACGCCGCTGCCGGGAGAAGCGCCCCCGAGCAGGGCGGCCCGCAGGAGGATGGCGCGGCCCGGCGGGGCTCGCCCGCGCGGGGATCGACTCCGCTCGACCCTGCAGGCACCGTGCTGATCACCGGAGGGACCGGCGGCCTGGGCGCGCTGCTGGCGCGCCATCTGGTCAGCGGCCACGGGGTGAGGCACCTGCTCCTGGCCAGTCGCAGCGGCCCGGCGGCCACGGGGGCCGCGCAGCTGCAGGCCGAGCTTCGGGCGCTGGGCGCGCAGGTGAGGATCGCGGCCTGCGACGTCGCCGAGCGCGACGCGCTGGAGCAGCTGCTGCGCTCGGTCGGGCCGGATCACCCGCTCACCGCGGTGATCCACGCGGCCGGGGTGCTCGACGACGGCGTGATCGGCTCGCTGACGGCAGAGCGCCTGGACGAGGTGCTGGGGCCGAAGGCCGACGGGGCGTGGCATCTGCACGAGCTCACCGAGGGCTGCGAGCTCGGGGCGTTCGTGCTCTTCTCCTCGATCGCGGGCGCGATCGGCGGCCCCGGTCAGGGCAACTACGCGGCGGCGAACGTCTTCCTGGACGCGCTGGCCGTCCATCGCCGCGCGCGGGGCCTGCCGGGCGCCTCGATCGCATGGGGCCTGTGGGAGGGCCTCGCCGGCATGGCCGGAGGCTTGAGCGAGGCCGACCGCTCGCGCACAGCACGCTCGGGCGTGGGCGCGCTCTCCGTCGAGCAGGGGCTCGCGCTCTTCGATGCGGCGCTGGCCGAGGGCCGGGCGTTCACCCTGGCGGCCTCGCTCGATCGAGCGGCGCTGCGCGCCCAGGCCCGGATGGGTGTGCTTCCCCCACTGCTCAGCGGCCTGGCGGGCGTGCCCGCCCGCGGCGCGGGCGAGCGCGGCGGATCGCTCGCGCGACGTCTGGCCGGGACCCCTGTGGCCAAGCGCGAGGGTCTTCTCCTGGAGACTCTCCGCGGCGAGGTCGCCGCCGTGCTGGGACACGCCTCGCCGGAGGCGATCGACCCGCAGCGCACGTTCAAGGACCTCGGCTTCGACTCGCTGGCGGCGGTCGAGCTGCGCAACCGCCTGAACGCCGCGACGGGGCTGCGCCTGCCCGCCACGCTCGTCTTCGACTATCCGACTCCGGCCGCGCTCGCGGGGCACCTGCTGAGCGAGCTTGCGGGCGCCCGCAGTGGCCCCCTCGCGTCCTCCGCGCCCGCGCGGGCGCTCGATGAGCCGATCGCGATCGTCGGCATGAGCTGTCGCTACCCGGGTGGCGTGCGCTCCCCGGAGGAGCTCTGGCAGCTCGTCCGCGCCGGGGCTGACGGCATCTCGGGCTTTCCCTCCGATCGCGGCTGGGAGCTCGAGCGTCTCTACGATCCCGATCCCGACCGTCCCGGGAGTAGCTACGCGCGCGAGGGCGGATTCCTGCACGACGCCGGTGGCTTCGACGCGGAGTTCTTCGCGATCGGCCCCCAGGAGGCGCTGGCGATGGACCCCCAGCAGCGCCTGCTGCTGGAAGGCGCCTGGGAGGCGCTCGAGGACGCCGGTATCGATCCGCGCTCGCTGAAGGGCAGTCAGACCGGGGTGTTCGCCGGGCTGATGTATCACGAATACGGCGCCGGATCGATCATCGCCTCGGCCTCCAGGGACTTCGAAAACTACGGCGTGACCGGCAACTCCGGCAGCGTCCTCTCCGGGCGCGTGGCCTACACCTTCGGCTTCGAGGGCCCGGCGGTCACGGTCGACACCGCCTGCTCCTCCTCGCTGGTCTCACTGCACCTGGCGGGTCAGGCACTGCGCTCGGGAGAGTGCTCGCTGGCGCTGGCCGGCGGCGTGACCGTGATGGCCTCGCCGATCGCCTTCGTGGGCTTCTCCCGCCAGCGCGGCCTGGCCCCCGACGGGCGCTGCAAGTCCTTCGCCGACGCGGCCGACGGCGTGGGCTGGTCGGAGGGCGTGGGCCTGCTGCTGCTGGAGCGCCTCTCCGACGCGCGGCGCAACGGCCATCGGGTGCTGGGGCTGGTGCGGGGCAGCGCCGTCAATCAGGACGGCGCGAGCAACGGGCTGACGGCGCCCAACGGCCCCTCCCAGCAGCGTGTGATCGCGCAGGCGCTCGCCAACGCCGGGCTCTCGCCGGTGCAGGTGGATGCGGTCGAGGGCCACGGCACGGGCACCACGCTCGGCGACCCGATCGAGGCGCAGGCGCTGCTGGCGGTCTACGGGCGCGACCGTCCGGAGGATCGCGGTCCCCTGTGGCTCGGGTCGATCAAGTCGAACATCGGCCATGCGCAGGCAGCCGCGGGCGTGGCTGGGGTGATCAAGATGGTCCAGGCAATGCGCCACGGCGTGCTGCCGCGGACGCTGCACGTGGACGCGCCCTCAGCGCACGTCGACTGGTCGCAGGGCCGGGTTGGGCTGTTGACGCGGGAGGTGCCGTGGGAGGATCGTGGTGAACCGCGTCGGGCGGGGGTGTCGTCGTTTGGTATCAGTGGCACCAACGCGCACGTGATCCTCGAGGAGGCCCCCGCGCACGACAGGGACGTGTCCGCCTCGGCGGGGTCTCCACCGGCCGTCGCGCATGCTGAGGAGGGCGGGGAGGCCGGTGCCGGGGATGGCGCCGGTGGGGACGATCGCGATCGCGCCGGCGGCGAGGCCCCGGCGGGAGATGTCCGGGCGGGCGATGGTCTCTGTGCGGCGGTGGCGCGCGCCGGTGCGCTGCCGTGGCTGCTTTCGGCGAGGAGCGAGTCGGCGTTGCGCGCTCAGGCTGAGCGTTTGCGCGAGCATCTCGAGGGCTCTCCGGAGCTTGCGAGTGTCGACGTGGCGTTCTCCCTGACCGGCCGCTCGGCCTTTGAGCGTCGCGCTGTGGTGCTCGGCGGCGAGCGCGAGGATTTCCGTGCGCGTCTCGGGGCGCTGGCGGCTGGAGAGTCCGCGGTGGGTGTGATCGAGGGCGCCGCCACCGCCACCGCCACCGCCACCACCGCCGCTGCCGGTGGTGGCCTGGTGTTTCTGTTCACTGGCCAGGGGGCTCAGCGGCTGGGTATGGGACGGGAGTTGTACGGTTCTTTCCCGGTCTTTGCGGCGGCGCTCGATGAGCTCTGTGCTGAGCTCGACACGCACCTGGAGCGACCTCTGTTGGAGGTCCTCTTCGCCGTGGAGGGATCGTCGCAGGCGGTGTTGCTCGACGAGACGCAGTACACCCAGGCGGCGTTGTTCGCGCTCGAGGTGGCGCTGTTTAGGCTGCTCGAGAGTCTCGGTGTGCGCCCGGACTTCTTGATCGGCCATTCGATTGGTGAGCTGGCGGCGGCGCATGTGGCGGGTGTCTTCTCGCTGCGGGACGCGTGCGCGCTGGTCGCGGCTCGGGGTCGTTTGATGGGTGCTCTGCCGGCGGGCGGCGCGATGGTTTCGTTGCAGGCTTCCGAGCAGGAGGCGTTGCGGACGCTCTCGGGCGTTGAGGG
>Ga0210408_10000679_pt1 | contig 40037 bp, 31 predicted proteins | sample IncBWH4MmetaG_FD_155471 | JGI IMG/M metagenome (GOLD analysis project Ga0210408, IMG submission 155471) | Forest soil microbial communities from Barre Woods Harvard Forest LTER site, Petersham, Massachusetts, United States - Inc-BW-H-4-M | ecosystem: Environmental > Terrestrial > Soil >...
TCGGCGACAACACAACCCAATCGGGGCAGGCCATTCACATGAACTACGCAGCGTCGTACGAAGTCGTTCATAACGTTCGCGTCGGGTTTAATGGATATTGGTTGCAACAGACAACTGATCATAAAGCCAACGGCATCGCCATTCCGTATTCCTTGGAAAGGACCGTCGGCCTCGGTGCCGGAATCCAGGTCTTTTCAGGCCGTAACAGTTGGATTCATCTCAACGGCTACAAGGAGGTTGATGTGCGCAATCGCGCTGAAGGATTCAACGTGACCTTGCGCGTCTCAAAAGCAATACCGAGTTTACCGCCATGATACCCCGACAATTCCGATGCAATCGTACGTTTACTCTTGGGCATTTTTCTTGTGCATTAGTTGGCCGTTGGTGAATCAGACCGGAGACATCATGACCTACTCAATCATCGGCTCAGGCAACATTGGCTCTGCGCTCGCACGACAGTTCGCCCGAAAGGGTATCGCCGTGGCGATCGCGAATGCGCGGGGCCCAGACTCACTTCAGCTTCTCAAGAAAGAGCTCGGTGCGCACGTTGTTCCTCAAACGATTGAGGCTGCCCTGACAGCAAGCACGATAGCATTGGCTGCCCCATTTACGGCCGTTTCTGCAATTGCGCGTCGGGCCCGCCGCCAAGTCGATGGCGACTCACCGACGATTCGACCGAAGGACCGAGTGAAATGTTGTTGATCGCACATGCCGCAGCTTACCGCAATCGCGGATAGCGGGGCTGGCGTCGTCAGCATCAAGGCCTGGGCCACCTCGATGCGCCGACGCAACACATAGTCTCGAGGCGATGCGCCAAACGAACATTTGAAGGCGCGGCAAAAGTGGCTGGCGCTCAGACCAACGAGTTGCGCCAGCTGCTTGATGTGAATCCGGGAAGATATGTTTTCTTCCACGTGCGCGCTGATTCTTCGCGCCTGCCACGCCTGATTGAAGCCTCGGAGAAGGCATCCGCGCTGGGGGCACGCAAAACTCACGCACTGACACTCGTGGGGCTCGGGCCGAAGCAGCAAGTGCTTGATTTTATGGTGGTGAGAGAGGGACTCGAACCCTCGACCTCGGCATTATGAGTGCCACGCTCTAACCAGCTGAGCTACCTCACCATTGATCTTTAATTATCGCACTCTTGGGTCCGCCCACCAACGAGCGGCGGATTTTGGCAGACCCACTCGCCCTGTCAAGACGGGCTGGAGCAGTTGCGTCAAGGTGTACCGACCACCAGCACGGTAAACGTACCTGGCACGGGCACGGGTCGCGGATGCGGCTGCTCGGCGGTAGCGGGCGGTGCCGGACCGAAGTCGGCGGTGACGAGATACGCCCTTCCGCTCGCGGCATCCAGCGCCATGGTGCGCGCCCCGCGCTGTGTTTTCACCGTGCCGGCCGCACGGTAGGTGTCAGCGGACACCTGGTCGATCACCGTGAGGGTGCCCTCGCCGTTCGAGCTGAATGCCCGCTTTCGCTTCGAATCGAAGGCGGCCGCATCCGGTCCCTCGCCGATGGCCGCCCGCGCAATCTGTTTGCCGCTCTGTGCATCCGTCACGACCATGACTTTGCCGTCGCAAACCGAGAACAGACGATGCTGCACTTTGTCGATCGCCAGCCCGCTGGGACTCGCGCAACCCGGCAACGGCCAGGTGGCCTTGATCTTCAATGCGCGGCTGTCGATGACAACCATCTGACCCGCCTCGCTCTCGATGTTGACGAAGATCTGGCCGGCACCATCATCGACGGCGAACTCCGGCTTGTCAGGCACTGCCAGCGTGGCGACGACGGTCAATTGCGCGGCATCGAGGACGGTGACGTCCTTGCTTCTACCGTTGAACGTAAAGACATGCTTGCCCACCGGCTCGTAAACGATGGCATCGGGATTGTGTGCGGGGATCTTCACTTCCTCTATGACTTTGAGACTGTCGAGATCGAACACGGTAACCGAATCGCCCCTGCCATTGCTCGTGAAGCCGCGCTTCAGATCTTCCGCCAAGGCGATCCCATGTACGCCGCTGGTGCCGGGAATAGTGCCCGTGACCTTCCCCGATGCCGTGTCGATCACATCGACCCGGGTCGCGCGGCTGACGAACAAACGCTGCCCCGAGGCGTCCAGCGTGAGATAGTCCCATCCGCCCTCGCCGCCCACCTTCCACTGCTGCACTACGCTGAGTTTTGACGGCGCAGGCGTGGCGTCGGCCATCGCACCTGCCGCGAGCCCAAATATCAATCCCAATCCGGCACACCCGACAACTTCGGTCCTAGTCATTCGCCGCACCGTGTTTCTCCTTCAATCGACATGTATTGAACCGAATACCCGAAACCGCAATTGCGCGGCGTCGTTTACACATTGAACCTAAAGTGCATCACATCGCCTTCTTTGACAATGTATTCCTTGCCCTCCAACCGCAGCTTGCCCGCCTCCTTGGCCCCCGCTTCGCCTTTGCACGCGATGAAGTCGTTGTAGGCAATCACCTCGGCCCGGATGAAGCCGCGCTCGAAATCCGTGTGAATGACACCCGCAGCCTGTGGCGCGGTCGCGCCCGCATGCACCGTCCAGGCGCGCACCTCTTTGGGACCGGCGGTAAAATACGTCAGCAAGCCGAGCAAGGAGTACCCGCCCCTAATCACGCGATTGAGCCCGGGCTCGTCCAATTTGAGCTCCGCCAGGAATTCGGCCCGGTCGGCCTCCTCGAGTTGCGCAATCTCAGCCTCGATGGCCGCGCATATCGGCACCACGATCGCACCCTCAGCGGCCGCAATCTCCCGCACGCGATCGAGCCGCGGATTACCCGTGAACCCACCCTCATCGACATTGGCCACGTACATCACCGGCTTGTCGGTCAGCAGATGCAGGTCGCGCAGCAACGCATGCTCGTGCACATCCAGCTTGAGCAGTCGCACCGGCTTTGCCAGATTCAATTGAGCGCGCACTCTCTCGAGCAAGTCTCTTGATTTGACCGCATCCTTGTCCGCGGCCTTGGCCGCCTTCAGCGCCTTTTGATACGCCCGCTCCACGCTGTCCAGATCCGCCAGCGCCAGCTCGGTGTTGATCACTTCGCTGTCGCTGACCGGATCGATCTTCCCGGCCACGTGGATGATGTCGTCGTTCTCGAAGCAGCGCACCACATGGGCGATGGCATCCACTTCGCGAATGTGCGCGAGAAACTTGTTGCCCAGGCCCTCGCCTTTCGAAGCCCCCGCGACCAGCCCCGCGATATCCACGAATTCCACCGTGGTCGGCAGAATCCGCTCGGGATGCACGATGGCCGCCAGCTTCTCGAGCCGCGGATCCGGCACCGGCACCACACCCACATTCGGATCGATGGTGCAGAAGGGATAATTCTCCGCCGCGATTTGCGCGCGCGTCAGCGCATTGAACAGCGTGGATTTCCCCACATTCGGCAACCCGACGATTCCGCAGCGAATTGGCATTAGGTTTTTCCCCGGCTGTGCAGCCGGCTCATGGCGCGTTCCGCGCCCTGTTCGAGCAATAGCGGCATGCAGTCCGCCGCGGTACTGACCGCTTCGAGAATGAGATCCTCTTCGGCGGGCGGCGCGCGCGTCAACACATAGTCGATGACATCGGCCTTGTTGCCGGGATGACCGATGCCCAACCGCAGCCGCCAAAAGGTTTCGCCGATGTGTGCAATGGTGTCGCGCAGTCCGTTGTGGCCGCCGTGGCCTCCGCCCTGCTTCAGCCGCACGCTGCCCACGGGTAGATCGAGCTCATCGTGCGCCACCAAAATCTCCTCAGGCGCGATCTTGTAGAAATCGCTCACCTGGCGCACCGACAGGCCGCTGCGATTCATGTACGTCGTCGGTTTCAGCAAAATGATTTCCTGCTCGCTCAACGTGATGCGCGCGGTCTCTCCCGAATACTTGCGGTAATCGCGAAACTCTCCGCCATGACGGCGCGCAAGCAAGTCGACGAACCAGAAACCCGCGTTGTGGCGGGTGACCAGGTGTTCAGGGCCCGGATTGCCCAGACCAACGACAACGCGCAACGGTAAACCAGCCATCGTGAACGCACTCACCCGACAAAAAATAAGAAAAGTAAGGGCCGCCACTCGACGGCCCCACTGATCCAAAACGCCGAGAAACGCTACTTCTTGGCGTCTTTCTTGGCTGGTTCCTTCTTGGCTTCCTCTTTCTTGGCCGGTTCGGCCTTCTTCGCCGCGTCCCCGCCGGCGGCCGGCGCCGCCGCTCCCGCCGGTGCCGCTGCTCCCGGCGCTCCCGGGACTGCTGCACCCTCTGCCGGCGCACCCGCTGCCGCGACCGCCGTCGGTTCGGGTTCTTCCGCACGTGGGCTGTGAATCGCGACCACCGCCGCATCGTCCTTGGCGAGTTCCACCAGCGTAACGCCGGGCGGCAGCTTCAGCTGCGAGAGATGGATGCTCTCGTTGAGGGACAGCCCGGAAATATCGACTTCGATGAATTCCGGCAGATCCTTCGGCAGACAAGTCACTTCCGCCTCATTGCGCATGTGCGACACGATGCCGCCCTGGGATTTGACGCCCGGAGAAACGGCCGCGCCCGTGAAGTGCAGCGGGATGCTGATGCGAATCTTCTCGTTCTCCTCGACGCGCTGGAAGTCGACGTGGACGATCGCATTCCTGAATGGGTGCCGCTGCACGTCCTTCAAGATGGCCGCTTGCGTCTGATCGCCCACCTTCAAGCTCAGGATGGTCGAATAGAAGCGCTCATTGTCGAGCATGATCAAGAGCTTCTGATGGTTCAATGTCAGGGTGCGCGCGTCAGCGTGCCCGCCATACAGAATTGCCGGTACTTTTCCTTCGTGACGCAGGCGGCGGCTCGCACCTTTGCCTTGCGTCTCGCGGAACTCGGCGACGAGTTCGAAAGAGGTTTTCATAATCTTCTCCAGTTGCACTATAAACACGGTTGCCTTCGCGTCGCGACCAATCGCGGAGGCACCGACCGATTCAACTCAACTCAATTCAACTCAATTCAACTCAAAGCTCGCGCGACGCGCCGAACCGCTCAATCGACATACAGCGAACTCACCGATTCCTCGTCGTTGATGCGACGGATCGTTTCCGCCAGCAATCCCGCCACGCTCAGCTGGCGTATCCGCCGGCAAGCTTTCCCGCTCTCCGACAGGGGTATTGTGTCGGTCACCACCAGTTCATCCATGACCGACTTCGAGATGCGCTCGATCGCCGTGCCGGACAACACCGGGTGCGTGATGTAGGCGACCACCTTGAGCGCGCCCTCGTCTTTGAGAGCCTGCGCCGCCTGGCACAAGGTGCCCGCCGTATCGACCATGTCGTCGATCAGAACGCAGGTCCGGCCTTCGACCTCACCGATGATGTTCATGACCTTCGATTCGTTCGGCCGCGGCCGCCGTTTGTCGATGATGGCCAGCTCCGCATCGTCCAAGCGCTTCGCGAGAGCTCGGGCGCGCACCACGCCACCCACATCCGGCGACACCACCACCATGTCCTTGTACTTCTGCTTCCAGGCATCGCCCAGCAGCACCGGCGATGCATATACATTGTCCACCGGGATGTCGAAAAAACCCTGGATCTGATCCGCGTGCAGATCCACCGTCAGCAACCGGTCGACGCCCGCGCTCGCAATCATGTTCGCGACCAGCTTGGCGGTGATGGCGACCCGCGTGGCCCGTGGCCGCCGATCCTGGCGCCCATAACCGAAGTAGGGAACCACCGCTGTGATCCGCTTCGCCGAAGCCCGCCGGCACGCGTCCGTCATCATCAACAATTCCATCAAGTTTTCCGCCGGAGGATTCGTCGGCTGCACGATGAACACGTCGCGTCCGCGCACGTTTTCCATCAACTCGACGCTCACCTCGCCGTCGCTGAATCGACCCACATCGGCGCGGCCCAATTGCACGTGCAAGTGCCGTGCAATCTCCTGCGCAAGCGTAGGATTCGCCTTGCCGGTGAACACGGCAATCGACAATGAATCGAACTCATTACTTTGCGACATGAACCTTCGCTCAAATTGCTTCCACCGCAAAAATTTGGCTGGGGTGGAAGGATTATTCGGCCCTGCGGGCCTCACCCCTCCGGGGCCGCCCTTCGGGCGTTATCCTTCCCCTGCTAACTCATTCTCTTTGACCATTTCCGGCCGACGAATCGCTCCAACCGCAAAAATTTGGCTGGGGTGGAAGGATTCGAACCTCCGTATGGCGGGATCAAAACCCGCTGCCTTACCGCTTGGCGACACCCCAACTTGGAATCAACAATCAGCGGACTGGCTTCGGACCGATTCTCAGCCGATCGCTAATCTTTCAAGCAAGGGCGAGTCGTTCAATCCGCGAGCCAAAAAAGCATCCAACGCCGGCGGCAACTTACCTATGATTTCGCGGCCGCGATTCATCGTCTCGCAGCTCAAAAAAATACATGCCCCAGTACCCGTCAAGCGTGCGGGACCAAACATCGACAGCCAATCGAGCGCGCGCGCGACCTCCGGATATCGACGCCGCACAACGCCCAAGCAGTCGTTCCGCCCACCAGACGCCAGGAAACCGTGAATTGTGATGGGCGCAGAATTTCTTGTCAATTCAGGATCTTGAAATACTTCCGCCGTGCTCACTCCGATATTTGGCTTTAAAATCAAATAGTTAGTCTCAGAAGGTGCCTGCGGCGGATACAACGGCGTCAGCCGCTCGCCGATTCCTTCCGCCCACGCCGCACGGCCGTGGACAAAGACCGGTACATCCGCCCCCAACTTCAGTCCCAGCGCGGCAAGGTCCTCCAGGGGCCAGTGCAGTTGCCACAAATGATTGAGCGCCACCAAACAGGTCGCCGCATCCGAGCTGCCACCCCCTAGGCCCCCGCCCATGGGGATGCGCTTGAGCACGCTGATGTCGGCACCCAAGGGGCTGCCGGCGGCGGCTTGCAGCGCTCGCGCGGCGCGGACGCAAAGATCGGCTTCCTCTGCGACACCGGCCAGCTCGGCGACGCGGCGAATCCGGCCATCGGCGCGCACCTCGATCGTGATCTCATCGCACAGATCGACGAACTGAAAACAGGTTTGCAGCTCGTGATACCCGTCGGGCCGCCGGCCCAATATATGCAGAAACAGATTGAGCTTGGCCGGCGCCGGCCAAGGATTGGAGGTCGCCGGCGATATCCGGCGCGGTGAGTTCAACGCCGCCACTCCCAGCGGTCGACGGCGATTCGCACGCGCACACCCTCGCGGCTCAGTACCAGGCGTGCGGGCAGCACATCTCCGTCAACCGGCATATAACGATCGTAATCGATGCTCCAGTCGCCTTGAGTCAACTCGAGTGCGCGATCCTGACCGTTGCGCTTGAGCTCGAAAGCCGCACCCGGATCAGGCACTCCGAGCAGCCAGAATCGCAGATGATCGAACGGCATATCGACCCCTAGTCGTTCATGCAGTTGGGCCAGAACCGCGTCGCTCGGTGGTGCGCCGTTCAGCGACAGACCGTCGGGCGTGCGCTTGAGCACGAGCGCACCGACGCCGAACGGTCCCGACAGGTGGACTTCCGCGGAATCGCCGCGCTGTCGCCAATTCAAACTGGCTTGCCAGCCCTGCGTGCCGACGGCGGCAGCGGCGCGGCCATCGAGTTGCCAAGAGGCCGTTTTCTGCAGATTTTCGGCCCGCTGCTCCCATCCGACGGCGGGCGGCGGCGGCGCCTGCCGTGTCGTGACGCAGGCGCAGAGCAGCGCCGACGACAAAAAAATCAACGCTGCGCGGAGCATCGCCTCAATTCACGGCGGGCGCCGGCTGCCGCGTGGCGGGTGCCGGTTGCTGCGTGGCGGGCGCCGGTTGCCGCGCGTCGCGTGCCGCTTGACGCGCGGCCGACGCCGACTGCCCTGCGGGCACTGATTGCCTGGTTGCGTGCAATCGCCGCCGCGTTTCCTTGAGCAGCCGATTCTCGCCGTCGGCGGCCTGGGCTTCGGCCCAAACGTGTTCGGCGTCGGCGGGTTTGCCCAGCCGCCACAACACTTCGCCCAGATGCGCCGCGATGTCGCCGCCGCGATCGTCCGCGTAGGCAATCCTCAAATAACTTTCCGCTTCCGCGCCGTGGCCCTGGCGGAACAACACCCAACCCAGACTGTCGAGAATGGCGGCATTTTTTGGCGCCGCGGCGTAGGCGCGTTCGATCAGCATGCGGGCCCGCGTCAGATTTCGGGAATGATCGGCCAGCGTGTATCCCAGCGCATTCAAGGCCGCCGGATCATCGGGCCGAGCGTTCACCAGGCCGGTCAACTCATGCAAGGCGGCGGAAACTCGCCCCTGTTCCTCGTACGTCGACGCCATGGCATAGCGCAAATCCACGCTGTCCGGATATTCCAGGACGCCGCGTTCGAGCACGGCGATGGCCCTCGGCAAATCGCCCGCCTCAGCGTAAGTGTGCGCACGGGCGGCCAGAATTTCCGGTGCGCGCTGCGGCTCATCCTCGATGAGCCGGTTGAGCAATTCCTCGGCCGCGTCGGCGGCACCGTGTGTCTGCAGAATCGCGGCCGCCCGCAGCAGCGCGGGCACCGTATTTTCGCCGCCTTGCACCTCCGCATATAGGCGCAGCGCGTGTTCCGAATCCTTGCGGCGATCGGCGATCAGTCCCAGATAATAGAACGCATCGTCGAGATATTTTTCGGCGCGCAGCAGCTCCGCGAATCTTCGCGTCGCGGCATCGAGATGCCCCTGCTGAAACTCGACGAGCCCCAGCAGGCGCAGCGCCACGGGTGCGTACTCGGCATTCTGCGCCAGAATTTCCAATTGCTGTGTGGCCGCCGGATCGCGCTGGGCGGTCATCAATAGCAGGGCATAGTCGAGGCGATTGGCGGGGGTGTTGTTGCGTTCGAGTGCCGACTGTGCCTGCGCGAGCGGCGCTTCGGCGTCGCCTGCCATGATTCGCGCGCGCGCCAGCGACCGCAGCAACTCGCGGCGCGCCTCCTCGTCGGTGCCCTGCACCCCAATGCCGGGGAGCGACAACGCCGCCGTGAAACTGTGAACCGCCGCCGCCGGATCGTCGGCACGCAAGGCGGCGAACCCCTGCATCCGCAACGCCGCCTCGGAGGACGGAAACGACGACGCCAAACGATCCGCGAGCTGACGCGCGCCGAAAATGTTGTCGTTGCCTGCAAGATAAGTTTCCAGCGCGGCAAATTCCGCGTCGGTGCCGACCGGCGAGTTGTGCAGCACGCTCTTATAGTGAGCGGTGGCTTGATCGATCTTGTACAGCGCCAGTTCGGCCCGCGCGGCCGCGCGCGGTGCCTCCGCGGATGTTGGATCAAGTTCGCTCCAGCGTACGGCAACCTTTTCGGCCAGGGACGGCTGCAAGGACTCGGCCGCGACTTGCGTGGCCCGCTCGAGCATCCTCACGTCGGTTTCCTTCGCCGCGGCGGCGGCATATTGGAGCGCCGCGACGCGCGGCTCGTGACGCGCAAGGGCTATCTCGGCCGTGACGGTATAAAATGACCGCGGGGCCGGGGCGTCTTCGGACTTCGAATGCAGGCCGGCGCAGGCGGCGCAGGCGCCAAGCCCAAGCCCCATCGAAGCCCTTGCAAGGATTGAAATCGAGAACACGGCCGCACTATAGCGAAATGACTACCCTGATGCCGTGGATTCAAGCTTGATCTAGCGGCACCTCTTCCACCAGAATCATAGGGTTACGGCCCAAAAGCGCTTCAATGCCATTCAACGTCCTCGGCATCAATCACAAGACCGCACCGGTCTCCCTGCGCGAAAAGGTGGCGTTCAGCGAGGACCGATTGCCGGCCGCATTGCGCACGCTGCGGCAGGAAGCGGGCGTCGCCGAGGTGGTGATCGTGTCCACCTGCAATCGCACCGAGCTGTACTGGGCGGGATCCGCGAGCGGGGCCGAGCTGTCGCAATGGCTCGAACGGCACCATGGAAATAATCTCGACCTCGCCCCCAGCCTGTATGTGCATCAGGAACAGCGGGCCGTGCGGCACGCCTTCAGCGTCGCCTCGGGTCTCGACTCCATGGTGCTCGGCGAAGCACAGATCCTCGGCCAGTTGAAGGACGCGTACCGCGCGGCGCAGGAAGCGGGCAGCACCGGTCCGTCGCTCAACAAGCTGTTCCAGGCGGCCTTTGCGGCGGCCAAGCGCGTGCGTTCGGAAACCCGCATCGGCGAAAACGCGGTGTCGCTCGCCTCCGCGACGGTGAGTCTGGCGCGGCGGGTGTATTCGGACTTGAGTGCGCACACCGCTCTGATGGTCGGCGCCGGCGACATGAACGCCCTTGCGGCACGTCATTTCGCGTCCGCCGGGGTCAAACGCATGGTGATTGCCAACCGCACGCTGGCAAGGGCACAGACTCTGGCGGCGGAACTCAAGGCCCATGCGGTCGGACTCCAGGATCTCGACCAAGAACTGGCTCGGGCCGACATTGTGATCAGTTGCACCGCGAGCCTGGTCCCGCTGATCACCCGAAGCGCGGCGGAAACCGCCATTCGCGTACGGCGCCGGCGCCCGATTTTCATGGTGGATTTGGCGGTGCCGCGCGATATCGATCCGGCGGTGGGCGACTTGGAAGACGTGTATTTGTTTTCCATCGACGACCTGCAGCAGCTGGTCGACGAGAATCGGCAGCAGCGCGAGATCGCGGCGGGCGGAGCGCGGCTGGTGATCGACGAGGAAGTTGCGCGATTTCTCTCCGAATCGCGGGCCCACGACGCGGGCCCGGCCATTCGCGCACTGCGGCAACAGGCCGATGAGATCCGCGTGCAGACCGTCGAGCAGGCGCGGCGCCTGCTGGCTGCAGGTAAATCCGCCGATGAGGTCATCGAATATCTCGCCAATACACTGACGAATCGACTGCTGCACTCGCCGACGCACGCCCTGCGCCAGGCCGCCGAATCGGCGGATTCGGCCCTGGCGGAGGCCATAACGCGGCTTTTGATCGACGAACGCGACCGGCATTGAGCCTTAAGGCCGCTATAATTTGCGCCCATGAAAGATTCCATCCGGCGCAAGCTCGAGAAATTGGACGAGCGATTCGAGGAAATCAGCCGCCTTCTGTCGGACGCCGGCGTCATTGCGCGTCAAAATCAATTTCGTGAACTTTCGATGGAGTACTCGAGGTTGGGCCCGCTCGTCGAACGCTACCGGCGCTTCATCGGGCTCGAGCGCGACGTGGGGCACGCCCAGGAGCTGGCCTACGACAAGGATTCCGCCATCCAGGCCATGGGCGAGGAAGAACTCGCCGACCTCGCGCCGCGCATCGCCGCTGAGGAACTCGAGCTGCAGCGCCTGCTGATCCCTAAGGATCCGCAGGACGACAGCAACATCTTTCTGGAGGTTCGCGCCGGCACCGGCGGCGATGAGGCCGCCATCTTCGCCGGCGACTTGTTTCGCATGTACACACGCTATGCCGAATCCAAGGGCTGGGAAGTCGAGACCCTGAGCGAGAGTTCAGGCGAGCACGGCGGCTACAAGGAAGTCATCAGCCGCATCATCGGCCGCGGCGCGTATTCGCTGCTCAAATTCGAATCCGGAACGCATCGCGTGCAGCGCGTGCCGGCCACGGAGGCGCAAGGACGCATTCACACCTCCGCCTGTACGGTGGCCATCCTGCCCGAGCTCGAGGAAGTCGAGGCCATCGAATTGAACCCCGCGGACCTGCGCATCGACACCTTTCGCGCCTCGGGTGCGGGCGGTCAGCACGTGAATAAGACCGATTCGGCCATACGCATCACCCACTTGCCGTCGGGCATCGTCGTCGAATGTCAGGATGAGCGCTCGCAGCACAAGAATCGCTCACGCGCCCTCTCGCTGCTCCGGGCTCGGTTGCTGGCCGCCGAGCGGGAAAAGCAGCACAGCGAACAAGCGCAATCGCGCAAATTGCAGGTCGGCTCGGGCGATCGTTCCGAGCGCATTCGCACCTATAATTTCCCGCAAGGCCGGGTCACCGACCATCGCATCAATTTGACGCTCTACAAACTCGACGATGTCATGAACGGCAATCTCGACGAACTGATTCGCGCCTTGAATCAGGAGCACCAGGCCGAAGAGCTGGCGCAGCAGGTCGAATGAACGCACTCCCGCTCAAATGACGCCGATGAGTACGGTCATGGACATCCTGCAATCCGCGGCGCGCGCGCTCGATGGCAGCAGCGACTCGGCGCGGCTCGACGCCGAGTTGCTGCTCGGCAAAGTCTTGGGGCTGCCACGCGCGGGTTTGATCGCTCGCGGCGGCGAGCCGGTCGATGTCGAGACTGAACGGGCCTACGCGCACCTGATCGATGAACGCTTGCGCGGCGCGCCTGTCGCCTATTTGACGGGTACCCGGGAATTTTGGTCGCTGCCGCTGCGCGTCACGCCGGCCGTGCTCGTGCCGCGGCCCGAAACTGAAATCTTGGTCGATCTGGCCTTGCAACGCCTGCCGCGGGATCGCTGGAATTCGGTTCTCGATTTGGGCACCGGCAGCGGCGCAATCGCGCTCGCCATCGCCTCCGAAAGGCCGAGCTCGCGTGTCACGGGCGTCGATATCTCGCCGTCGGCCCTCGACGTCGCAAAACAGAACTCGCGCGAGCTCGGACTGTCGCACATCGACTGGCGCTTAGGTTCCTGGTTCGACCCGGTGCCCGGCGAACGCTTCGACATGATCGTCGCCAATCCGCCCTATGTCGCCGCCGCCGATCCTGCGCTCGAAAAACTGCAGGCCGAGCCTGCGATCGCGCTGTGCGTCGGCCCCACGGGATTCGAAGCCCTGTCGGCGATCGCCGGCGCCGCGGCGGCTCATTTGCACAAGGACGGCTGGCTGATCCTGGAGCACGGCAGCGATCAAGCGCCCGCCGTCGCGCGGCTGCTCGAGCGACACGGCTTCTCGCGCATCAGCTCGCATCTCGATTTCTCAGGCAAACCCCGCGTTACGCTGGGAACCGTTCACTCACCACACTAGGAACCGTCATGATCCGCTTCGAAACCACGCTGGGCGATTTCACCGTAGAGCTGTTCGACAAGGATGCTCCCGAATCAGTCGCCAATTTTCTCCGCTACATCGACGACGGGTTCTTCGACGGCACCATCTTTCATCGGATCGTTCCCGGTTTCGTCATCCAAGGCGGCGGCTTCACCGAAGACATGACGCAGAAGCGCACACAGGCGCCCGTCAAAAACGAGGCGGACAACGGCGTCAAGAACCAGCGCGGTACGCTCTCGATGGCGCGCACCAGCGACATCAACAGCGCAACCTCGCAATTCTTCGTCAATTTGAAGGACAACGAGTTTCTCGATCACTCGCGTGGCAACTTCGGCTACGCCGTTTTCGCGCGCGTGACCGAAGGCATGGACGTCATCGACAAGATTGCCGCGGTCGAGACCGGCCGGCGGCGCGGCTTCGACGATGTCCCGGTCGAGGCGGTCATCATGAAGAGCGTGCGCCGCATGCCCGGTTGACGCCCGCGTGGCGCGGCAGAGATCCTGGCTGAACCGGCTGGTGCGGGCGATCGTGTGGCTCGCGCTGTTTTGCCTTGGGGCGAGTGTTCTCGCAGTGCTATTGCTGCGCTGGATCAATCCGCGCTACACCACGTTCATGGCGGAATCGCAATTGGCGGCGTGGGCGGACGGCCGCGACGCCAACTACGTATTTCGCCACAGGTGGGTCGATCTGGACCGCATCTCACCCAATCTGCCGCTCGCGGTGGTGGCGTCCGAGGATCAGAAATTTCCCGAGCATTGGGGTTTTGATGTCGAGGCCATCGAAAAGGCCTACGCGCTCAACCAGCACAGCCATAAAGTGCGCGGTGCCAGCACCATCAGCCAGCAAGTCGCCAAGAATCTCTTTCTGTGGTCGGGACGCAGCTATTTTCGCAAGGGCCTCGAGGCCTATTTCACGCTGTTGATCGAGAGCTTATGGCCGAAGCGGCGGATACTCGAAGTCTATTTGAATATCGCCGAGTTCGGCTACGGCACGTACGGCGCCGAAGCCGCCGCGCAGCGCTTTTTTCACAAGCTCGCAAACCGGCTCACGCGCGGCGATGCCGCGGTGCTCGCCGCCGTATTGCCCAACCCGGAGCGCTATTCGGCGGCGGCGCCGTCGCGCTTCGTTCAGCAGCGGCGCGATTGGATCCTGGGTCAGATGCAGGCTCTGGGCGGAGCGGAAATGCTGGGCGAAATCGACGCCTATCCGGGCCGAACACCCTGAACCGGATCACGTATGATGTCGCCGATGGGAAGCCGTTTGATGCGCGTTCTACGTTGGCTGCTGCTGTGTGTGTCGGCATGTGCATTGTCCAATGCGTTGCCGGCGGCGCCAAAAGTCGCTCCGGGCGCACGCGATGCATCGCGCCAGGTCTTCAAGGCGGGGTTCAGCTTTCTCGTCGAGCCGGTTCCGGCCTGGGTGGTCGCGGCCGCGGAAATTCCCAATATCGCGATTGATCGCGCTCCGATGCACTATCGGATCATCGATGACCAGGTCCGATTGACCGGCGCTGTGTCCTGGTACCACACGCATTTCGTGCGCGTGCTCGACGAAGTCGGTGGACTCGGAACCGCTTCGCAAATCGAGATTCAGTTTGATCCGACGTTTCAGACTCTGGTCATTCACCACATCGTCATCCTGCGGGACGGCAAGCGAATCGACAAGTTCGATACCGGCCGTGTCGAACTCTTGCAGCGCGAAACTCAGCTGGAGCGTCGTATGTACGACGGCCGGGTGACCGCGTCGATCGTGCTGCAGGATGTGCGCGTCGGGGACCAAATCGACGTCGACTACTCCATCCGGGGCGCCAATCCGGTCTTCGACGGGCATTTCGTCGATACGGCCTGGACGGTCTCCGACAAGGGACCGGTTGCGCAGTTTCAATATCGATTGCTGGCGCCCGCGGCGCGCAAGATCGACTATCGCGTCGGCTCGCCGGCCATTGCCGTGCAATCGAAGCTGTCCGCCGGAATTCGCGAAACCGTGTTTCGGCGCACGTCGGTCCCGCAATTCCACATGGATCCGGGCGCGCCGTACATCGCCGCGGTGACCGACCAGATACACTTCAGCGAATACCACGACTGGGGTGAAATAAAATCTTGGGCGAAGGGACTGTTCGTCGAGCCCTCGACGCCATCGCCGGCTCTCGACGATGCCGCCGCCGGCATTGGGCGCCTGGCTCCGGACCCGGGCGCCCGACTGTTGGCCGCCCTCAAGTTCGTGCAAACCGACATCCGTTATTTTGGCACCGAACTGGGCGTCAACACGCATCGGCCCATCGCTCCGGAGAAGGTGCTCGTTCAACGATTCGGCGACTGCAAGGACAAGGTGCTGCTGTTGATCTCCTTGCTGCGCAGGCTCGAGATTCCCGCCGCCCCGGTGCTGGTGTCGACCACCATGCGCGGCCGAGTCGCAGAGCTTTTGCCGAGTCCCCTCGCCTTCGATCACGTGATCGTCCGCGTCGATCTCAAGGACGGCACGTTTTGGCTGGATAGCACCCGCAACCATCAGACGGGAACGTTGGCGAACCGCCAGGCGCGGGGATTGGGCAAGGGCCTCTGGCTGGGAGGCGACGCCGCACTCTTGACGGCCATGCCGACACCCTATGATGAAGTGCGGATGCGCGTCGAGGACGTCTTTCGAGTCGAGAGGTTTGCGCAAGACCCCCAATTGGAGTCGCGGATCACTTACCGCGGCGATCTCGCGGAACTGGTGCGCGAGGCGCTGGCGACGCGGCCGATCGGCGACATCGAGACGCAAATCGACCAGTCGTATTTGCGCATCTATCCGAAAATCAAAACGACGTCGCCGCTGCAGTTGCAGGACTCCCAGGACGACGATGCGCTGACGATCGTGCAGAATTTCACGATTCCCGAATTCTGGCAGCTGTCGGATAACGGCGCGCTGCAGGCAAAATTCGGCCTTTGGAGCCTGCTGGATCCGCTGCGCTACCCGCCCATGCAATCGCGCCGCCAGCCGTTTGCCATCGCCATCCCCGGAATTTTCGAGCACCGCATCGTCATGCAATTCTCCGAGGATGTGGTGGCTGCCGGCGGCAGCCCGCAGACCTTCGAGGATGGGGACAACAGCTTCGATATCCACGGTACGCGGGAGAACACGCCGCGCAAATTCGAGAACACAACCGTTCTGCGCCTGGCCACGGATGAGATCGAAGCCGACGAGTGGACGAATCACATTGCCAAGCTCGGCAAGCTCGAGCCGCGGCTGGGGTACTCGGTAACTCTTCCGTCGATTCCCCGGTCGCAATTCGAAGCGACCAAAGCGGAATTGAAATCGCTCAATGGCGACATCGGATCCAAGAAGATCAAGGCCACCACGAAAATCCAGATGGATTCGCTGGTGCGCAAGGTCATCATGTCGCGCGCGCTGGAGGGCGGTCGCTTGACGATGCCGCTCCGGGCCCAGGCATTGACGGCACGCGGCGTCGCATACGACAACCTGGGCCAGTGGGGCAACGCGGCGGCCGACTTCGAGGAGGCCCTGAAAATCGCGCCCGACTCCAAGGATACCGAGACCGGCGCCGCGGTCAACGCGCTCTCGAGAAACGATGCGCCGCGCGCCATCGAACTGGCGGACCGGGTGCTGGCTGCGGAGCCCAAGGATTTCGAGGCTCTCCTGACTCGCGCCAAAGCCTACTATGCCGCGAAACAATATCCCCTCGCGCAGCGGGACCTTCAGGAGATCCTCAAAGATCGTTCGGCAATTCGGCGCGGATATCCGCTGATCCTGTTGTACTTGACGGCGCGGCGCATGGGATCCGACGGCAAGGATGTGCTGGCTCAATACCCGAGCAGCGACCTGCCCCGGGAGTGGCCGCGTCCTTTGCTCGATTGGGCCAGCGGCAAGATCGACGCCGACGGAGCCGTGCAGAGCGCGAAGTCCGGGGTCCCTGCCAATGAGCGTCTGTGCGAGACGTATTTCTATCTTGGCGAAGGCTATCTCGCGGATGGAGACAACCGGCGCGCCCGCGAGTTTTTTCAAAAGGCGATCGATCAAGGCGTGACGGAATTCTACGAACACGCGGCTGCCCGCGGGGAATTGGCCGCGGCCGACGTCCGGCGCTGATCCGTCAGTGAATCGCGGCAGCGGTCGGCTGCGGGGGCCGGTTCCAGTATCGGGGCCGCTCGACGCGCAGAATCCGTTCGAGAATTTCCGGTATCTCGAATATGGCGCGATTGTGGATGCGCGCGACGCTGTTGCGATACTCCTCGAGATGATCCGTCAGGCCGGCCACGGCGCCGCGGATCGACGTGAACGAGTCCAGCACCAGCCCGGCACTGTTCTCCTCGACCCACTCGGTGTTGTAGCGTTCCTGCAGCATGGTCCACGCGTTGCGCACGACGATGACGGGCAGCCGCTGTTGAATGGCTTCGCTGATGCTGCCGGGACCTGGTTTGCCGATGAAGAAATCGCTGAGCTGCATGAAATAGCGTATTTGCGCGGAGAACCCGATCACGGCTCGTGGTGCCCGCGCGCTCATCGCGCGCAATTCATCGGCCAGCGCGGAATTGTGGCCGCAGATCAGGATGAGCTGGGTATCGTCGAGGCGCTTCGCGATACGGCGCATCATCTTCGATCCGTGTCCGCCGAACATGACGATTCCGGTCGGCCGATCCGGATCGAGCTGTAATTTCAGCCTCTCGGCGCGCCGATCGAGATCCAAGGGCCGGTAGAAATCGGGACGAATGATCATTCCGGAAGTCGCATGAATGCTCGCATTGTCGTAGCCGGCGGCCCGGGCCTGCGCGACGGCTTTGGCAGTCCCGCAAATCAAGTGCTGCGCCTGATGCGGCTCGATCCAAAAGTGCGGCGGCGAATCCGCAAAATCCGTCAGGATGGTCACGTAGGGTGCGCTCGGCCGCGCCTGCCAAAGCGCCTGGTACATGGCGCGATTGAAATTCGGCACCAGCGATACCACCAAGTCCGGCTTGGTCTTCTGCCAATATCGCTGCAACTGGGCGCAGAGGGATTTGTGGCTCAATCGAATGAGCGCCTGCAAAATCTTAAGCTCCTGCCCCAGGCCTAAGGTCCAGCCGCGAGCCAGACGCGCGTTGTAGTAATTCTCGGGTTTCATCCCGGTGGTCTTGCCAAACACGTCCCGGGGATCGAGCACTTCGAACAGGTTGACCAGCCTCACAGCCCAAGGCAGCGCCAGTTCGTGGATCGCGGTTTCGAGCGCCACGGCCGCGGAGCGATGCCCGCCGCCGGCGTTGAAGTAAACCAAATCAATGCTTTTCATTATCATGGTGATTCTGCGTACGGAGTATTACCAATCCATGAAATTGCTATCCTGGTAGCGTGTCATCCCTGGTCCAAGGTGCGGAAATGAGACTTACGTGCATGTTGCCACCCCGCAGGGTGTTGACTGCCAGCCTGTTGGCCGTCAGCCTGCCGTTCACTGCCAGCGTGCTGTTCACCGTCAGCCTGCTGTTAATCGGCGCGGGCCCCGCTTTTGGCGCCACTGCCGCCGCGGTCACGAATGCGCAGACGCCGGCCGCGGGTCTCGAGACGCATCTCAGTCACGGCCGCTTCCGGGATTTCCTCGTGTACAGGCCCGCCGGGGCGCCAACGAGTTTCGTCTTGCTATTGAGCGGCGAGGAAGGCTGGACCTCCACCGCGGTCACCATGGCGCGGCAACTCGTGCAGCAGGGCGCGATGGTCGCGGGAATCGATGGTGCGAAGTTCAAGGCGACCCTTGAAGCCGATGCGGATCAGTGCGAGTTCCCCGACGGCGACTTGGAAAATTTGAGTCACTTCGTGCAGGCCTATTTTCACTCTCCCACGTATCTCTCTCCGGTTCTGGTGGGCGTTTCCTCCGGCGCTACTTTGGTGTACGCGGTGCTGGCGCAGGCGCCGCGAAACACCTTTGCCGCCGCCCTGACCTTGGGGTTCTGCCCCGGTCTTGATTTGGAGAAATCGCTGTGCAAGGGCTCCGGGCTCGAATTCAGTCGCGCCGCGCGCGGCCACGGCGTGATTTTTCTGCCCGTCCAGCGCCTCGCCAATCCCTGGGTCGACCTGCACGGCGACATCGACCGGATCTGCCCGGCGGATGCGGCGCAGACATTCATGTCCCAGGTGCGCGGCGCGGCGATCGTCAGACTGCCGAAAGTGGCACATGATTTCGCCTCGGTGCCGGCCTGGCTGCCGCAATTCACGGCCGCCTACAACAAACTGGCGACGCAGAATCCGACCACGCGCCTGGCGCCCCCGCCCGCGCAGTTGAGCGACCTGCCGATTGTCGAAGTCCCCGCGCAGCCCGCCGGCGCAACGCAGGGCGCGGCACCTGGAGCAACGCCGCCCGACGCGGCCCGTTCCGATAGCTTTGCCATCATCATGTCCGGCGATGGCGGCTGGGCGGGGCTCGATCAAGACGTCGCCGCCGCACTGAGCGCCAAGGGCATTCCGGTGGTCGGCCTGGATTCGCTGCGGTATTACTGGACCGCGCGGACGCCGGACGGCCTGGCGGCGGACACCGACCGCATGATTCGCTACTACCTCGCGCATTTCGGCAAGCAGCGCGTGCTGCTGATCGGCTATAGCCAAGGCGCGGACGTGCTGCCGTTCGCCGTCAATCGGCTGCCCGAGGCGACGCGTGCTCGCGTCGCATTGACCGCCGTCATGGGAATGTCGGAGCACGCGCTGTTTGAATTTCACGTGAGCAGCTGGATCTCGGACAGTAATTCGGGGCCGGCGACGCTGCCGGAAATCAACCGGATTACCGGCGCTCCCGTGCTCTGCATCTACGGCGCGGACGAGAGCGATTCCCTGTGCCCGAAGCTCGATCCGACAAGATTCACCCTCGTGAAGCTCAAGGGCGGCCATCATTTCGACGGCGACTACGCCAACTTGGCGCGGCAAATTCTCGCGGCGGCACGTCCTTGAATCGCCGTGCCGCACGCGATCGTCTTCCCGCGCGCGATCGTCGTGCCGCGGGCGATCGTCGTGCCGCGGGCGATCGTCACGCCACGCGCGTCAGCGCTTCTCAGGGCGCACCGCCGGTGCCTGCATTCGCGGTGACGATTTCCCGAATGAACCGGGCCTCCTCCGGGTCATAAGGCCGACCGTCGGCGCGGAACATGTCGTGAAACCACGGCGTCGGTTCCCCGGTAAGGTAGGGATGCTCCCAGGAATCCCAGGGGAAATAAGTTTGCGTCTTGCCGGCGACCAACCCCCAGTTGATGGCGCCGACGTGGTATTCCTTGAGGATGGGCATCGTGTTTTGAAAGGTGCTGCCGTGGCCGCGCGCCATGTACTCCGTGCACAGAATGGGGCGGCGCAGTGCCTGGAGAGACAGAATCCTCCGGCGGACCTCATTCGGACTGTCGTAGGTATGGAACGACACGATGTCCGATTCGGCCATCTGAATCCGCGCGATCCGCGGCCAACCACCCGGCGTCGGCATCTCAAACGTCCACACGCCGCTGGTCAACGGCTGAGCCGGATTCACCGATCGCGTCCAGTCGAAAACCTGCGGCAACAGCGCCGCCACCCGCTGGCCCTTGTGCGCCGCCTCTGCCCCCACAAAATGACTGTCGCTCGATCCTTCCAGCGCCGGTTCGTTCCATACGTCCCACCCGAGAATTCGCGCATCGTGCGCGAACGCGCCGACGACACCCGTCACATAGGTCTTGAGCCGCGGATATTCGCCCGGGTCCACCAAGCTCACGGCACCGGGGCTCTGGACCCAGCCCGAGTTATGGATGCCGGGCACCGGTGCGTGCTGTTTTCCCAGGTGCGGGCTCGGGTCCCAGACCGAATCGAACAGCACGAACAGGGTCTTGATGTGATGGCGGTCGGCAATCGTCAGATACGTATCGATTCGCTGCGTGAAACCGCGGGAGTCCTGTTCCCATAGGAGGTCGTGCAGGAAGACTCGCATGGTGTTCATGCCCAGCGATTCCGCCCACCCAAGCTCGAGATCGATGCGCTGCGGATCGAAGCTATCCGCCTGCCACATCTCTAGCTGATTGATCGCGCTCGCCGGAATATAGTTGCTGCCCACCACCCAGGGCTGCTTGGCGTACCAAGTCTGCGCCGCCTGTTCCGACCAGCGCGGGCGCGCGAACGCAGCGGGCGAGAGGGCGACGCCGGCCAGCGCCAGCAGCAGGACGAGCAGGCGACCGCACCGAAGTTTCGCACGCTCGGGTTCTCGGTATCTGGGCATGGAGCGATCTTATATCAATCGGCGCTCATGCCGACCTACCATACCGTTGCTGCGGCCGCTTTTCGGCGCGCTTCGGCATGGGTGCTTTTGGGTCTAGAATGCGTCCGCACTTTCGGCCAATCCTTGAGGAAACGCACATGAAACCATCGAGTCTCATCCTGCCCTGCCTCGCATTGGCGGTGAACGCCCTGGCCGCTCCTGCGCCTCCCGGCCCTGACTCCAGTTTCAGTCTCACGGCGAGCGCCAAGGATTTCGACAGCTACTTTCCGAGCTATCTCGCCAACGGCTATTTCTCCACCATGACGGCGCCGCGCGGCACCGAGGGCAATCTCGCCTACATGGTGGCGTTCATGGACTACGCCAAGGACGATGAATCGCGTCCTGCCGCGATTCCGGGCTGGAGCGAGATCGACTACTCCACCGGCGACTCCGCCGCGGGGCACTTCTGGATGAATCAGGTGCCGCTGAATCCGGTCCTGTTCAACGACTACAGCCAGGTCTTGAACATGCGGGACGCGACCCTGACCACCCGCTACCGCTACGTTGATCACGGAAGAACCACGCAGATCAAGGTCGCGACCTTCGTCAGCCAGGCGTCGACTCATCTGGCCGCGACGCAGATTTCCCTCACGCCGGACTTCGACGGCACCATGCAATTGTCGTTCGCGCTCAATCTATGGGCGCCGTATCAGCCTCGGCTGCCGATTGCCAAGATGACCGGCGACGAAATGCAGGAAGCAGTCGCCGCGCACAATATGAAGCTCGTCGCCGTTCCGCCGGCGACGCCCGACCGCGCCGCCGTCTGGTATCACGGCGATACCCATGTGCTGGCGGCGGATGGCGATACGAAGGAATTGACCCTGTGGCTCGATGGCCGCGCCGAACAGGGCTTGGGTATGGCCGAAGCGGCGGCGTTGCGCCTGCCCGACGGCGTGGCGGCAACCGATATCGCGCTGTACAAGAGTCCGTATCGCCTCGCTCTGAATCTGAGCGTCAAGGTACAGAAAGATAAAACCTATACATTCACCAAGTTCATCGCCGCCTCGCGCGAAGGTTGGGGCGGCGATGCGAGGACCGACCTCGCGCTGGCGAGGGAGGCGCGCGCAGCGGGATTTGACACCCTCCTCGACGAGCACCGCGTGGTCTGGCGCGATCTCTGGCGATCCGATATCGCGATCGACGGCGATGCCAGGGCGCAGACGGCCGTGCATTCGGATCTCTATTATCTGCTCGCAACCTCGACTCCGGACACACACTGGCCGATGGGTGCCTGCGGTCTGACCCCCGGTTATACCGGACACGCGTTCTGGGACAGCGATACGTGGATCTTCCCCGCCCTGCTGCTGCTGCATCCCGAACGCGCGAAATCGCTGATGATGTTCCGATCGTTTACATTGCCGGCCGCACAGGCGCGGGCGCAGGCGCGCGGACTCAAAGGCGCGATGTATCCCTGGGAGGCCGACCCGGAAAACGGCAGCGAGCAGACGCCGCATTTCGCCTACGTGCTCGGCGAGCGCGAGATCCATGTCAGCGCCGATGTCGCCATTGCGCAATGGCAATACTGGCTGGCGACGCACGATCGCGACTGGCTGAAAAAATACGGCTGGCCGGTGATCCGCAACGCGGCCGACTTTTGGGCCAGCCGCGCATCCTGGAACGCGGATAAGAAACGCTACGAGATCGTGCACGTCACGTCGGTCGCCGAAAGCTACAACGATGTGCCGAACGACACTTTCACCAATGTCTCCGCGCAGAAGGTATTGAACGTTGCGGCCAAAGCGGCGTCCCTGGTCGGGGAGCGGGCCGACCCACATTGGGCCGAGGTTGCCGCCAAGCTGTACATCCCGTTCTCGGAGAAGGAACAGCGCCACCTGGACTTCGATGCGAGCGTACCGCGCGAGCCCCTGGAAGGCAGTACCTTGGGGCTGCTGATGTATCCGTCGCTCGACTTGCCCATGACGGCGCAAATCCGCCGCAACGACTTCGACTACACCATGATCTCGGTGAAGGAGGGACACCGCGAACCGCACGGCATGAGCCTGGCGCCCTCAGCGATCGCCGCCGCCGCGGTCGGCAATGCGCCTTTGGCGGTCACCTGGCTGCAAAACAACTTCACCAGTGGGTTGATCAAGCCGCCGTTCAATGTGCGCACGGAAACGGCCACCAACAACACCGGCTATTTCATCACCGCCTCGGGTGGATTTCTGCAGACTCTCCTCTATGGATTCGGCGGGCTGCGGATCGAGGAGAAAGGCCTCATCGAGGCGTATGCGCCCGTGCTCCCGCCGGAGTGGAAATCCATGACGCTCAAGAATATTGAGTTCCGCGGGCGACGCTACGACATCGTGATCGGTCGCGACGCGGCCGGCAAGCTGAGCCTTAAGCGCAAGGCATTGTGATCTTCTCCCCGCTTTGGCGGTAGGCGGCAGGCGCCCTTCCAGACGCGCCGGTCGGGTTGGACGGACCGCGGGTGCCGCCATCCGTCCAACCAGGTGCCTGATTTGAATTCCGGCGTTAGGCGTCGCGCTTGATCTTTTTGATCTTCGAGCCCTTCAGCGATATGTCGCCGATCAGGCCCTTCTCGTCGAATACGAAGCCGAGAATCGGTTTCTTCAAGGATTCGCTGTCGTAATTACCGCCCACACCCTTGGACACGACAGCGACCTGCGCGTCCACCCCGAGATTGTAGCCTTTGCTGGCTTCGAATTTTGCAAGCGCTTCCCGGGTCATGAACAAGAGAATCTCGGTGCGCTGACCCGCGCCCAAGGTCAACCCCACCGATGCCGAACTCAAACCATAGTATTGGCTGATAACTCCGCCTTTGAGCAATGCGCCATCGCCGTGCTCGCCGCCGATTCCGGCGCCAGCTTTGGTGATGCGCGGAAATACCAGAATTCCCGCGGCTTTGCGGACCAATTCGCCGTGTGCCGGGTTGGCATCAGTGAATTTCTGCAATGAGTCGGAAACCGACACGTCAATTTCTTGTGTGGATTCCGCGCGTACACCGCCACTCACGCCCAGTGCGAGCGTCAACGACCCCATCATGGCAATCACGATTTTGCTGCGAAGCATGATAACTTCCTCAAGTTGCCTGTGTTTTGCACAACACATCGTTGCATTGATGCAAACGACATACTGGAAGATGTGGCAACGCAAAAACTGTCGCCCATGGGCCCGCCATGGGGTAAGACTATTCCTATACTCCAGCGACGCTGCGTCACGGCAATTCAGCCGCGACCGGCGGTATCTTCTGACAGCTCATCACACCGTGCACACGCCAAAGGCTTCGGCGAGCGACGCGAACGGATCCGCTCGGGTCGGCACGAACTCGTGCGCAATAAAGCCGCGATAGTTCAGATCCGCGATGGCCGCGGCAATCCCGCGGTAGTTCAGTTCCTGGCTGTCATTGATTTCATGGCGGCCGGGCACGCCGCCGGTGTGAAAGTGGCCGATCCATTGGATATTGCCGCGAATCGTGCGGATGACGTCTCCTTCCATGATCTGCATATGATAGATGTCGTACAGCAATTTCACGTGCGGCGAGTTGACGCCTTCCATGACCGCAACGCCGAAGGCGGTGTGATCTCCCTGATATCCGGCGTGGTCGACTTTGCTGTTGAGGAGTTCCACGCAGACCGTCACCCCGAGCTCCGCGGCAAGCGGAGCAATCTTGGAGAGCCCGGCAATACAGTGGGCAACCGCCGCGGACTCATCGACTTGCGGATTGCGGTTGCCGAACATCGCGATGACATTCGGCACGCGTGCGCGCGCCGCGAGCGGAATGGCGATTTCGAGTTCCCTGATCAACATCGCATGATTGACGGGATCGTTGAATCCCGTCTCGATGAACTTCTCACGCCGGCCGGCATAACCCATGGAGACTTCGATTCCGGCATCCTGCGCGACCGGCCATTCGTCCCTCTGAAGCAAGTCAATCGCCGCGAAGCCCATTTGCTTCGCGCGGCGGCAGAAGTCGGGCAGCGGAACGTGGTTATAGGGCCATCGACAGACCGATTGTTTGAGCCGGCCGGCGGACGGTGCGGGACTTGCAGCCAAAACGGCCGACGCCGCCGACGCCGCTCGCAAGTCCTTCGATGCCACAGCGCCCGCGGCGGCCAGCGCGCCGAGCAGGGCGCGCCGGCTTACACCGTGCGCATGGCCGGACATGCCCCGCTCCCGTCAACCCATGGAGTGCAGATACTCATAGTCCACCCGCGCCGCCTGCAGCTGATCCATGCGCGAAAATGGACCCTCCTGTTCCACAAAATAATGCTGCAGCCCGGCTTTTCCCGCCACGGCGAAAATGGGCTTGTAATCAACCACGCCGCGTCCCAGCTCCGCCCCGAGCATTGGCGCCGCATTGCCCGCGCTCTTGTCATGAGCCAGGAAATCTTTGACGTGAATCAGCGGAATTCGATTCGGATATTTCTCGAAGTATTTGATGGGATCGTAGCCGGCAAAGATCATCCAGCCGCAGTCGATCTCGAATTTGACCAGCTCCGGATCGCTTTCCCGCAACAGCACGTCGTAGCCAAAGGCTCCGCCACCCTGATCGGCGAATTCGAAGTCGTGATTGTGATAAACGTATTGCAGACCCGCCCGCTTGGCGGCTTCGCCGATGCGATTGACCAGCGCGGCCGTGCGCTTCGCCTCGTCCAGACTCATCGATCGCTTCGACGACGCGGCCGCAGGCTTGCCGTCAACCGCGGGCGCAGGCAGCGATCCGCTGGCCGCATAGGCAGCTCCCAGCGCGTGCGCAGTCTCGAACGTGGAACCTAAATTGTCGACGTCGAATTGCAGGTGAGCGCTGGGGCAGGCGAGCCCCGCGTCGTCCAGACGCCGGCGAAATTCCTGGGCGGACAATTTGCCGAGACCGGCGGATTCGACTTCACGGAAGCCGATTTCCCGAAGTTTCTTGAGCGTGCCGGCCGGGTCCTCCCGCATCGGTCCATTGACCGTATAGAGTTGAATGCCGATGGGCCGGCCGAGCGGATTCGCGAACGCGCGGCGCCAGCCCCAAGCCGGAATGAGCGCCGCTGCCCCGACCCGGCTCGACTGGATGAGAAATCGTCTGCGAGATTGTGCGGTCACTTATTGGTCCCCCCTGCGCGCCGGTTCAGTGTTGATCGGAGCGATAAGCCATCTGCGGTTCCTTCACGCCCGCGCTTGAGGTCGCGGTATTTTCTTTGTCGGAAAACGTCAGCAAGAACAGCGCCAAGACAATTGCCGCGCAGATGCCGGCAAACATCCAAATCGACTGCCAGTCGTGCGTTACCGAACCGCCCGCGCCAACCAGCGCATAGGCATCGACCACGCGGCCGGAGAGCCAGGCGCCGATGAACATGCCCGCGCCGTAGGTGATGAAAGTGATCAGCCCTTGAGTCGCCGCGCGCAGCGTCGCCGGTGCTTCGCGGTCGATGTAGATCTGACCCACGACAAAGAAGAAATCGAAGCAAATGCCGTGCAGCAAAATTCCCAGCCATAGCATCCACAGCAGCGTATCGCCGTTGCCGAAGGCGAAGAATGCGTACCTTGCGGCCCACGCCAACATCCCCAAGCCCAGCATGTATTTCACCCCCAGGCGGCGAAAGAACCAGGGGATGAGGAGCATGCAGAACAACTCCGACATTTGCCCGCCCGTCATTTTCCCCGCCGCATTGTGGATTCCGATTTCGTTGAGATACAGATTCGTGAACGCGTAATAAAATTGCAGGGGGATGCAGATGAGCAGCGACGCCAGCGCGAAAACGGCCATCGACCGGCGGCGCAGCAGCCGCAACGAATCGAGCGGTATGACATGCCGCCAATTGAAGTCCGTACCGCGGGCCAGCGGCGGCGTGTCGGGCAAGGTGAAACAGTAGAACGACATCAGCAAGGACGCCGCCGCGGCAACGCGCATCGGCACCGCGGTAGCTTCCAGACCCGAAGCGCCTATGCCCAACCCGGCGATGATCCACCCCAAGGTGCCGAAGACGCGGACCATGCCGAACTCCTGCTTGGGGTCCTTCATCTGGCGCATGGCCAAGGAGGTGGTCAGGGCGAGCGTGGGCATGTAGCACAGCGAGTAGCACAACACCGCGGCGTAGACCGCCGCAAATGACGATTGCGATGAGGCCAGCAACAGGATGGCCGCGCCGAGGGCGTGCAACACCCCCAGCAGGCGCTGCGCGGCAAATGCGCGATCCGCGATGAGGCCGACGAAGAACGGCGAGACGATCGCGCCGATGGCCGTGGTGCCTGCGACCCATCCGATCTGCTGGCCGGAAAAATGGAGCGCCGCCAACCACGTCCCGAGAGTCACGTACCACGAACCCCAGATGAAATATTGGAGCAGCATCATCAGACTCAAACGCGATTTCAACATTGTAATCATGCTGCTTGGTCCTTTTTTGGCCGGCCTATTGAGCGCTCATTGCAGTGCAAAGGCAACGTAAGCGCTGCCCTGCGGGGCGTTGCGATCCCTTGCGCTGCTGGTGCAAATGACCACGAATTGTTTGCCGTCAATCATATACGTTGCCGGCGTGGCGGTCCCGGAGAACGGCAGTTCGGTCTCCCACAGCAATTCACCGCTCGCGCTGTCGAATGCGCGCAGCTTGCGGTCGTAGATCGTGGCGCCGATGAACAACAGGCCGCTCGCGGTCAGAATCGGTCCGCCATAATTCTCCGAGCCGGTGTTCTTCATCCCGTGTGCGGCCAGGTCCGGGTACTCGCCCAATGGAATCTTCCACAGATACTTGCCCGTGTTGAGATCGATGGCGTTGAGCGTCCCCCACGGCGGGGCGACCGCCGGATAGCCATCCGGGTCGAGGAATTTGTTGTAGCCCGTGAACTGGTATTTGTCCAAGGACATGTCGCGATCCAACGGCTGCATTTCCTGCTTCGCTCCCGCGCCCGAAGCGCCGCTGCCGGCCGCCGTCACACTCGCTTTGCCCGCGGTCGGGTCGCGGCCCGTGCGAATGAATTGCACCAGGGCATCGAGGGATTCGTCGCTCAGCGCCTTGAATGGCGGCATTCGCCCCCGGCCGATGCGAATCACGGCAGCGACCTGCTCGCTCGATAAGCGCTTGCCGATATCGATCAAGGAGGGAAACCCCGGCGGCGATCCCTTGCGATCCAATCCATGGCAAACCGAGCACTGCACCTGATAGTGGCTGGCGCCAATGCCGGACGATGATGTGACTTCCGCCAGCATGCCGGTCCACGCCACCCCGTTGGCATTGACGTAGATGACGCCGGTGTGCGGATCGAGCGCGGCGCCGCCCCATTCCGCGCCGCCGTCGAATCCGGGGAATACTACGGTAGGTCTGTCGACACCCAAGGGGACGAACTGACCATCGCTGCGGAAGCTGCGGAACTGTTGCAGGGCCCAGGCGTGCGCTTCAGGCGTTCGCGTGGTCAGCATATCTTCCGTGAGCCGCTGCCTGGCAAAAGGTTCCGGGAGCAGGGGCACGGGCTGCGTGGGCGCAGTGACTTCGCCGGGCACGGTACTGGCGGGGACCGGGCGTTCTTCCACGGGGAACAGCGGCACGCCCGTGACGCGATCAAACACATACACGTAGCCCTGCTTGGAGGTCTGCGCCACCGCAGCGACACGCTTGCCACCGTGCTGCACCGTCAGCAGCACGGGGGCCGACGGGAGATCGCGGTCCCACACGTCGTGATGCGTGGTCTGGAAGTGCCACAGCCGTTTACCGGTAGCCGCGTCCAGCGCGAGCAAGCAGTCTGCGAACAGATTGCTGCCGCTGCGATCGGCGCCGTAAAAGTCGCTGACCGCCGAACCGGTCGGGACATAGACGATCCCGCGTTCCTGATCGAGCGCAAATCCCGCCCAGTTGTTGGCCGAGCCTGAATATTGCCACGCGTCCTTGGGCCACTCCTCGTAGGCGAATTCGCCCGGATGCGGAATGGTGTGGAAAGTCCACCGCAGCTGTCCGGTATGCACATCAAACGCTCGGATATCGCCGGGGGGAGCGGGTTTGGATTCGACGGTGCGAAACCCGACGATGAGCAGATCCTTGTAGATGATTCCCGGTGAGGTCAGGGACACGTAGTGCTGGGTGTGATCGCCGCGCAAGTCCTTGCGCAAATCGATAAATCCGTGATCACCGAAGCTTGCAATCGGCTTGCCGGATGCCGGATCGAGTGCGTAGAGACGATTCATGACGCTGGCGAAAAGCCGCTGCTCCGTGCCGTCGGTCCAAAACGTCAATCCCCGCTGGGGCCCCGATCCGCGAATTCCCGAATCGAATTTCCACCGCAGTGTCCCTGTCGCCCCATCCAGCGAGATCACCTTGAATTCCGGCGTGTAGGCGAACAGGGTTCGGCCGATAATGAGCGGATTGGTTTCCGAATCGCCGAGCTCGTTGGCATCGAAGCGCCAAACCTGTTTGAGCCGGCCGACATTGGTGCGATTGATCTGGGTCAGCGACGAATAGTGATCCTGGCGGGCGTCGCCGCCGTACATGGGCCAACCGACAGCAGCCCCGGCCGCCTGTTCAGGCGAGGCCGGAGATCCGGGAGGGTTGGCATCGCAGGACGCGATGGCAAAGCCGAGCATCGCAAGGGTGACAATTCGAGTTGGGCCGGACATGGTACATCCCTAACTGATTGTTTATTATAATCGTTTGACGGCCCGCCGGGCCCCTCTCCGGCAGGTCCCGGGCGAGAGTCACGCAGGAAACAACCATGCAACCGGTGAGCTTCGACGCGATCGTGGTTGGCTCCGGCATCTCCGGGGGATGGGCGGCGAAGGAGCTCACGGAAAAGGGGCTCCGCGTCCTGCTCCTGGAGCGCGGCCGCAACGTCGAGCACATCAAGGACTATGTCAACGCCACCAAGGCGCCGTGGGAATACCTGCACCGCGGCGGCCGTACGATCGCGATGGAAGAGGCGTACCAGGTGCTCAAGCGGGATGTGCTCAACGAAAAAAATCTCGCCTTCTGGGTCAATGAAAAAGAGTCGCCCTACACGGAAATCAAACGCTTCGACTGGTATCGCGGTTATCAGGTCGGCGGCCGTTCGCTGATCTGGGGACGCCAGAGCTATCGCTGGAGCGACTTCGACTTCGCCGCCAATGCCGAGGACGGCATCGCCATCGACTGGCCGATTCGCTACGCGGAGCTCGCGCCGTGGTACGACCACGTGGAAAAGCATGCGGGCGTCTCCGGATCGCGCGCAGGGCTGCCGCAGCTTCCCGATGGACAATTCCAGCCGGCGATGCCGCTCAACTGCGCCGAAGAATTGATAGCCGGCCGACTCAAGAGCGCGTTCGGCGGCCGGCGGCAATTGATCATTGGGCGCACCGCGAACGCAACCCAGGCGCTCGAGGGGCGCGCACCCTGCCAGTACCGCAACGCCTGTTGGCTGGGGTGCCCGTTCGGTGCGTACTTCAGCACCCAGTCCTCCACCTTGCCCGCGGCGGCGAAGACCGGGAAGCTCACGCTCAAGCCGTGGTCGATCGTGACCGAGGTTCTCCTCGACAAGACTCGCAAGCGCGCCGCCGGGGTGCGCGTGCTGGATGCCGTCTCCAATCAGTGGACCGACTACACGGCCAAGGTCGTCTTTCTGTGCGCGTCGACACTCAACTCGACCTGGCTGCTCATGCGCTCGGCGACCGACGTCTGGCCGGGAGGTCTCGGCAGCAGCTGCGGCGAGCTCGGTCACAACCTCATGGATCACCACTTTCGTTGCGGCGCGGAGGGCGACATCGTGGGCTTGGACGACAAGTACTACTACGGCCGCCGTCCGAATGGCATCTATATCCCGCGGTATCGCAACCTGTTCGGCGACAAGCGCGACTACCTGCGCGGTTTCGGCTACCAGGGCGGCGCGGGCCGAGAGGGATGGTGGCGAGCGGTGAAGGAGTTAGGTGTGGGCGCCGCCTTCAAGGACGAGGCGGCACGTCCTGGCCCCTGGAAGTTCGGCGCCACCGCGTTCGGCGAGATGCTCCCCAATCACGCCAATCGCATTGGGCTCGACCCGGCCAAGAAGGACAAGTGGGGACTGCCCGTGCTCGAGATTGATTGCGCGACCGGCGAGAACGAGCGCCTGATGCGCAAGGACATGATGGCCGACATGGCGGAGATGCTCGAGCGCACCGGCGCGAAAATGGTGAAGACATTCGACTATGGGTACTCCCCGGGGATGGCCATCCACGAAATGGGCACGGCGCGCATGGGACATGATCCGAAGACCTCCGTGCTCAATGCGCACAATCAAGTGTGGGATGCTCCGAACGTCTTCGTTACCGACGGCGCGTGCATGACCTCTACCGCGTGTCAGAATCCGTCGCTCACATACATGGCGATCACCGCCCGCGCGGCGGACTTCGCTGTGAACGAACTGAATCGCCGCAATCTGTGAGCCTAATTTGAATGAGCCGCACTTGAACATGTCATCCGACACGGACCCGGTTCTGGTCAATCGCCGCGAGGCAATTCGCCGCGTCAGCGCCTTGCTGGGAGGAGTCGCCTTCGTCGGTGGGAAAGCCTTGCTGGCCGCCTGCGAGCGGGCGAGCTTTCCTCTGCAGGAGGCAACGCTTGGAGAATTCACGCCCAAGGACATTGCCTTCCTCGACGAGATCGCCGAAACGATTCTCCCGGAAACGAAGACTCCCGGTGCCAAGGCGGCCAGGACCGGCGCCTTCATGGCGCTCATGGTCACCGACAGTTACCGCCCCGCCGAGCAGAAAATCTTCCGCGAAGGGATGCGCAGGGTGGACGACGCGATGAGGACGGCGCATCACGTGTCGTTCATGGAGGCGACCCCGGCGCAGCGGCTGGCCGTGCTCACCCCGCTCGACCATGAGCAGAAGCGCGTGATGGACGCGCGCGAAGCCGCGGATCGCAGGAAACAAGCTTCGACGCTGGTGCCCGTGGATGGGAAGGAAGAGCCGGCACACTACTTCCGCATGATAAAGGAACTCACGCTGCTCGGCTATTTCACATCGGAACTCGGCTGCACTCAGGCGCTGCGCTACATCGAGACGCCGGGCCGCTTTGATCCTTGCATTCCGTACACCCCGGGCGAGCCGGCCTGGGCGGCGCATGCCTGACAAAGGACGCTAATGAAAAACCTGATGCTCATATGCAGCTTAGGGGTCCTGGCCGCCGGCGGGACCTATTCAAAGGACGCCTGGTCTCAAGGCATGGCCGGGCAGAACTCTGCCAAAGAGACCGCCGGCGCCGGCAAGCCGCAGGATACCGAACAGTGGGCGCCCATCCCGCCCAAAGTATCACCGGGTGCGAATGACGGCGCCGCTCCGTCTGACGCCATCGTTCTATTCGACGGTCGGAACCTGGATGAATGGGTCATGACCAACGATCGCACGCCGGCCCGCTGGCGGCTGGAGAACGGCACCATGGTTGTCGATAAGGCCTATGGAAATATTGAAACGAAGCGCCTGTTCAAAGACTATCAGTTGCACCTCGAGTATCGAATTCCGGCGGACATCACCGGCGAAGGTCAGGCGCGAGGCAACAGCGGGTTGTTCCTCGCTTCCACCGGTCCCAATGATCAGGGATACGAGATTCAAATCCTCGACTCGTTTGAAAATGCGACGTATGTGAACGGCCAGGCGGCCAGTGTTTACAAACAGAACCCTCCCTTGGTCAACGCCTCCCGCAAGCCGGGAGAATGGCAAGGCTACGATGTGATATGGGCGGCGCCCGTCTTCCATGCCGACGGGACGCTGGAGACGCCGGCCACGGTGACGGTGTTTCACAACGGCGTGCTGGTGCAGAATCATTTTCATTTATTGGGCGAGACGGTGTATGTGGGAAAGCCGGCCTATCGCAAGCACGATCGGGCGGCGATCAAGCTGCAGTCCCACCACGATCCCAGTGCGCCCATCAGCTTCCGCAACATTTGGGTCCGAGAGCTGCGGTAGCAAGCGCCGCGCTGCTCGCGCTCGTCCTCACAACACTGGGGGCCGCACAGCAAACCGTCACCTTCCCGACCGAAGATGGTGGACGAGTTTGCGCCGATCTCTATGGCCAGGGCCCCGCGCGGCCGTGCTCGCTCACGGGGGCAGATTTACCAAGGAAAGCTGGCGTGAGCAGGCCCGGGCTATGGTGTCGGGGGGATTCCTTCGGCGGCGGAGCTGCCGGCGATGCATTTCCTTCAATGGATTCAAACGTCGCCGTCACGGCCCGCGCGTGGACGGGGCTACGCGTCGATAGCAAGATCACCCCGGTTGGATTCACTGAGCAGGCATGAACCAATGCCTGTCGAATCAATTCGGGCCCATCGATTGACCCTTCGAGCTTCGACTGACGCAGATTGCGCACATGCCCGAAGGTGATCTGTGCGGTGTGCCCCAGGGAATCCAAGAGGCGCGCGCTACGCATCGTAGGGTGCACTTCCAATTGGACGACTCTGATCAGGGCCGGGTATTTGACACCGATCGATCGACAACTGTCGAACGAACCGGAGAGACCGAATTCCCTGATTTTGCCGGAGTCTCGAAGCTTGCCAAGCGCGGCCAGTACATCTTCCGCGTTGCCGAGAGCATCAAGCGTCGGTTCGTGCAGGTACAGAATATCGATATAGTCGGTGCCCAAGACATGCAGTGATCTCTCCACCCGCTCTACTGCATATTTTGGGCTGTAATTTCTGGGCGGCAGAGCGCTGGTTGATTGGCGCCGCGATGCCTTCCTAGCGACGATCTTTATTGCTTTCTCCGCATACATCAACCACGGCAGGCGACACATCACGGGATTCGGTACGATACCCACCTTCGTCGCCAACACCGCCGACCGGCGTCTGCCGCGCAGGAATCGCCCCAATTCGCGTTCCGCCAACTCGTGACCGTAGAGCGGGGCGGTGTCGAAGTATCGGAATCCCTCTTCCCAAGCCGCCGCCAGCAAATTCTGTCGGCTCGAGCGGCGGACCAAATGATGGAGGCTCCCAGTTCCCAAACCCAGCCGTGAGGTCGTGATGTCCGTACCGGCGATTGACACGCTTCTCATTATACCAGCCTCGTAAACATTCCCTTGCCGGGCACCAATGACCGAGGCGTAGCAATGTCTAAAAAACCACCACGCCGCGCAATCCGGTAATCACCTCAGTGCGACCGCTGAATTACCTGAGCGCCCTCGCCCTCCTCCCAACCTCGAGACCGGCCAAAGTGCGGTGGTTACCATTCGCGACAGGGGACCTTATATCCAAGGCCGCATCGTTGACCTATCGCCCTCCACGGCGAGGCAAATCGGTATCGACGACAAAAAAGGGGTTGCCAGAGTCGAGGTCGCTCCCATCCTTGTTCCGCTTCCAGACGGCCGCCTAAAGTTCGGTGCCGCAGTTGCGGACGCCGACCTCGTGGACGCCTACCGAGTGGCCAGCAACGACTGATTCAGCTCCTGCACGCCGGAGCACGATGCGGCGCAGGTTCAGATATTCCATCCGGCGCGATAGTCGCGGGTCAGGTATTGATTTGCATCGGTGATATTGGTGATTTGTCCGCGTTCACCGTCGTATAGAATCTTCTTTCCCTGCCCCGCGCGCAGCGCGACCACCCCGAGCAGCATGGTCTCGGTGAGCTGGGCTGCGTACTCGATCGGGGAGCTCGGCTTCGCCTCGCCTCGGATCGCCTTGGTCCAGTTGAGCTCGTGACTCCACATGATTCGCGGGAGGCTCTGAGGGATGGCAGCCGCCGCCTCGCTCAACGCCTGCGGATACAGCCGCGGATTGGCGCCGTAGGTATCGTGCAAAAGAATTCCCTTCTCGCCGATGAAGATCACGCCGCCTTCGCTCTTGAGTTCAACATCATCCGGCAGGACGTCCGGCCGCGGCGGATAGATTCCTCCGTCGAACCACGACAGCTTCACGGGCGGCTGCGCGCCGCGCGCGGCGAATCGATAGTGCACGCACGTGGATAGCGGAAACGACACCGGTTTGCCCTGGGTGGTGCCCCAGGGGGTCGAGGTGGCCTCGATGCTCGAGGGATACGTCAATCCCAATGCCCAAAAGGGATGATCGATGAGATGAGCGCCCATATCACCCAGCGCGCCCGAGCCAAAATTAAGCCAGCCGCGCCAGTTGAAGGGGTGATAGATGGGATGGTAGGGAACATCGTCCGCAATCGGCCCGAGATACATGTTCCAATCGAGTCCGGCGGGCGGCGCGCCGCCGCTCCCCATGGCGGCGGCGAGCACTTCCTGCACATGCGCGAACGTCCAGGGATTGCCGAATCTGCCGGGCTCGGCCGACGGGGCCGTGGCGGTCGGGCGCGGCAGCCCCTGCGGCCAGTAAACAACCGGCCGGTTGGTCCACACGTGCACCTCGTGCACGGGGCCGATGAGACCCGCGCCAATCCACTCGTTGATGAGGCGGGCGCCTTCCATTGAATGTCCCTGATTTCCCATTTGGGTCGCGAGCTTCGGATTCGCGAGCGCGCTCGCTCGCAGAACGCGGGCCTCATGCACGGTGGCCGTGAGCGGCTTTTGCACAAAGACATGCTTGCCCAGATCCATCGCCGCCTTCGCGATCACCGCATGAAGATGGTCGGGGGTCGCAATCACGACTCCGTCAACGCTCTTCTCCTTCGCCAGCATTTCACGAAAATCGGTATAGCGCGTGGCCTTGCGGAACTGCTCCTTGAGCTTCAGTGCCTCGGGCCGCGGGTTGTTGCGCTCATCGCTCATGCTCGCCACCAGCCGTTCGCTATAGGCGAAGTCGACATCGCAGACGGCGCCGATGTGATCGGTGAGCGCCAGGTTGCGCGCATTTTGACTTCCCATGCTGCCGAATCCGACGATGGCGACGTTCACGGTATCGCTGGGCGCGCGCCGGCCGCGCCCGAGTACGCGGCTCGGAACGATCAATGGCGCAGTGGCGGCCGCCAATGCGCCGAGCGTGGCAGCGCCCGTGCCCGCGACAAACTCGCGGCGGGTCAGGTCTTTGGTAGTCGACATTTCAATTCTCCTTCGGCGGTTCAACGCTCCGTCGGCGGTTCAACGCTCCTTGGACGGCTGCCATTTACCCTGTGCCACGGCGGGAACGAATTTATCCAGGCCGCGCGGCGGGAAGTTGAGCGTCTTGCGCTGCTCGGCGCTTTGGTAGGCCGCCATCAAGAGCTTCACGACTTCCAGACCGTCGTCAAAGGTCAGCAGGGGTTTGTCCTTGCCGAGAAACACGCGCGCGAAATGCCGATCTTCGTTCTCGTAACCGTAGGCGGCAGCTTCATTCGCGATCACCGGCATCAAACCGGTTTCCGCGTTTTGTTTCTCGAGCAAATCCTCCCCTGCTTTGCCCTTTACCTCACGCGAAAAGAAGAGTTTCAGACCGCTGTCGAGCGTGTTCCACGACATCGAGTACTCGGGCCCCAGGAGCTCCGCGGACAAGCGCAGCCCCGCCCCGACGAAGCTCCAGGAAGTCGACGCCTCCCCGATCACGGTGTGACCTTCCTCGGTGGCGAACTCGATGGTCACGCTGGCGAAATCCTCGGACGGGCGCTTGCCGTAGTCAACGCGTGCCCCGAACGTGCGCGCAAGTTCCCTGCGGTAGTGAGGGCGCGTCCATTTGAGGCTGGCGATGTGCGCCGTGATGCGCACCGGCCGCACCGACGTCAAGGCGGCGCCGGGACGGGTCAGCAGATGCCGCACCAGCAGAACCGAGTGACACATCATGTCGTTGAGTACGCCGCCGCCCTGCAGCTCGCCGCGCCAGAACCACGGCATATGCGGTCCGCTGTGTTCCTCGGCGGCGCGGGCAAGATACGGGCGGCCGGCGCTGGCCGCTCCCCTGGCCCACAACAATTCGTGGCCGGCTTGCACCTGCGGTGCGAACACCTGGTTCTCGAGGTACCCATGCGCGATGCCGGTGCGCTTGATCAGCCGAACGATGTGCGCAGCCTCGGCCACGGTGCGCGCGAGGGGCTTCTCGCACGCAATGCCGCGCAGAGTCCCCTTGCCCGATTCGAGCGCGTGGACGATTTCCTCGATGTTTTCCACCCGCGCATGATTGGGTCCGGTCAGCCAGAGAGCGTCGATCGAAGGATCCGCGACGAGATCGCTGATCGACGCGAAGCGCTTGGCTGCTCCGATGTCCAAAGTACGCGCCAGCGCAGCGGCGCTGCCGGCGTGCTCCTGGTTCGGACTCCATACGCCGCGCACGTCGGCATCGCGCACCCCGCGGAAGGCCTGCATGTGGAAGCGTGCGTTGAAGCCACTGCCGATGAACCCAACGCCGAGACGCTGCGGCGCGTGTTTGTCTTGTTTGTGACGCATGTTCGCTCGAGTCTCACCCGCGGCCACGTGTGATCTTGGGGCAGAGCCGCGTGTGATCTTAAGGCAGAGCCGCTTCCGGCGCACGCGATTGCGCCGAGCGCCCCAACACGCTTAACTAGGCGCCATGCCCTTTGTGACGGCGAAAACCCAGAAGAGCGCTTACGACGTCATCGTGGTCGGCTCCGGAGCCGCCGGTGGCCAATCGGCCTACACGCTCTGTATGGACGGCGCGAAGGTGCTCATGCTCGAGGCCGGACGCAGATATTCTCCCGAAACCGAGACCCCCATGTTCCAGACCCCGGATTTGGCGCCGCTGGGGGCTGTCGGTACGCCGGACAAACCCTTTGGCTTCTACGACGCGACGGTGGGCGGCGGCTGGGAGGTACCCGGCGAGCCCTATGTGCGCGCGAGCGAAGAGGATGCGGGCCGCTTCGAATGGTGGCGGTCGCGCATGCTGGGTGGCCGCACCAATCACTGGGGGCGAATTTCGCTGCGCGACGGACCGTACGACTTCAAGCCGCGAACTCGCGACGGGCTGGGCCGGGATTGGCCCATCGCCTATGAGGACGTCGCCCCGTATTACGACAAGGTGGAGTTGCTGATCGGCGTCTACGGCAGCAACGAGGGTCTGGAGAACACGCCGGATTCCCCGCCGGGGTGCCTGCTGCCTCCGCCGAAGCCCCTGGTCAGCGATTTACTTGTCGCGCAGCGAGCGAAGCGGTTAGGAATCCCGGTGATACCCGGCCATCGCGCGGTCCTGACGCAGCCGCTCGACTACCGGCGTGTACCGGCACGCTTGCATCCCGGCAATGCCACGGCGCAGGAGATTCTCGCCGAGGACATGCGCAACCGCTCGGCCTGCCTCTGGGCGACCCCGTGCGGGCGCGGCTGCTCCATCCGCGCCAACTATCAATCGACCACCGTGCATTTGCCGCCCGCGCTCAAGAGCGGGAACCTTGATATCAGAACCGACGCCATGGTTTACGAGGTCACGGTCGGGCGCGGCGGCCGAGCGAACGGCGTGAGCTTCGTCGACCGGACCAGCGGGAAACAGTCGCACGTCAGCGCAAGGGTGGTGATTCTCGCGGCGAGTGCGTGCGAGTCGGTCCGAATTCTGCTCAACTCCAAAAACGCGCGGTTCCCCAACGGACTGGCGAATTCCAGCGGCAAGGTTGGGCGGTACTTGATGGATACGGTCGGCAGCAGCGTGAGCGGGCAAATTCCGCTGCTCGAGAGCCTGCCGCCGCTCAACGAAGACGCCGCCGATGGCCAGCAGATGTATGTTCCCTGGTGGCTGTATCAGGATCAGCTTGCCGGCAAGCTCAAGTTCGCCCGCGGCTATCACATCGAGTTCGGCGGCGGCAAGCGCATGCCGGGATATGGAACCGGGGCCGGCCTGGAATGGCTGACCGGCGGCAGCTACGGGGCGAAATTCAAACAAGACGTTCGGCGCTATTACGGTTCTTTCGTCTACTTCAGCGGGCGCGGGGAGATGATCCCGAACGATCAGTCCTATTGCGAGATTGACCCCAAGGTCAAAGACAAGTGGGGGATCCCGGTGCTGCGTTTCCATTGGGCGTGGTCGGAGCATGAGCTGCGGCAAGCCGCCCACATGCAGCGAACTTTCGCGGATATCATTGACGCCATGGGCGGCCGAACTCACGGTGCCGTGCAGAGCGATGGCGCCAAGGCCATCGCTCCGGGAGGGTCCATCATTCACGAAGTCGGGGGGACAATCATGGGATCCGACGCCAAGACATCGGTCACCAACCCGTGGTGCCAGACTTGGGACGTCGACAACCTGTTTGTCACCGATGGAGGTGTGTTCGCCTCGAACGCGGACAAAAATCCAACGCTCACCATCATGGCGTTGGCGTGGCGCGCGGCGGACCATGTGCTCGAGCGCATGCGGCGTAAGGAGCTCTAGGATGGATCGTCGAACGACGATCAAGTGGGTGCTGGCCGCCGGTGCCGCCTGGCCGCTTCGCGACCAACGTGCCGGCGGCGCCGATTCGGCGCCGCCGGCGCGAGGCTACGGAACGGATCCCCATCTTGTGGCGAATTACCGGCCCGGCGAGGTCTGGCCGCTGACATTCACCGCGGCGCAGCGGCGCCTCGCGGGCATCCTGGCGGACATTATTATCCCGGCCGACGATCACTCACCGAGCGCCTCGGCCGTCGGGGTGGTCGAGTTCATTGATGAGTGGGTGAGCGCGCCGTATCCCGCTCACCAGCAAGACCGCGGCATCGTGGTGGACGGACTCGCCTGGTTGAATGCCGAGGCCGCGCGCCGATTTGGCAGGGAATTTTCCGACCTCGACGCTCCCCGGCAACACGGCATTTGCGACGACATCTGCGACGAATCGCGCGCGCTGCCCGCCTTGGGCCCGGCCGCGCGCTTCTTCGCGCTGTATCGCGACTTGACCGCCGGCGGATTTTACTCGACTCCCGCCGGCCGAATAGACTTGAAGTTTATAGGAAATGTGCCGCTTGCCCGCTTCGACGGGCCGCCGGCGGCGCTGCTCGAGGCGTTGAACCTGCTGTAATTGGATTCTCGGACGGTGATGACCATGAACAAAACTTTCATGTACGCCGCGGCGCTGATGCTTGGTTGCGGGACGATGCTGTCCGCCGCAGCGCTGCCCGCAGGCTCCGGCTCGCCGCAGTGGCGCTCGCTATTGCAGGACCACAGCGCGCCCGAGTGGCGCGGCTGGAAA
>Ga0210408_10000680_pt1 | contig 40026 bp, 29 predicted proteins | sample IncBWH4MmetaG_FD_155471 | JGI IMG/M metagenome (GOLD analysis project Ga0210408, IMG submission 155471) | Forest soil microbial communities from Barre Woods Harvard Forest LTER site, Petersham, Massachusetts, United States - Inc-BW-H-4-M | ecosystem: Environmental > Terrestrial > Soil >...
CTGTTTCGCCCGCACGCGCTCGAGCAGCGATTCATGCTTTGGGCGCGCTGCAGAATTCCGGGGCTGCAAATTCCCAGCCTGCGCAGAGTCCATCGGCATCGGCGGAAGCGCCCGGACGAATCGTTACCGCTTACACTCTACCGCCAGAGCTCTACCGCAAAGCGCACACCTTCGGTCAGGTTCTTTTTTGGGGCCGTCTAGTTGACACCTGCTACTCCATCCTGGTTGTTCTTCTCATCCTGCGCTGGAAACTCGCCGCAAAGTTCCGCGATTGGGCGGAGCGGCTCGCATCCAGGCGAATCATCCAAGCCGCGATTTTTGCGCCGCTCTTCTTGCTTACGTTCGCCGTATTCGTGTTCCCGCTGCAAATCGCCCGCCACGTCATTGGAGTGAAATTCGGATTGAGCGTCCAGGGCTGGAGCTCGTGGTTCTGGGATTGGACCAAGGGCGAACTCATCACCATCGTGGTGGGAACGATTGTCCTTTGGACACTCTACGGGGTGATTCGCCGCAGCCCGCGCCACTGGTGGTTCCACTTCTGGCTGCTCTCGCTGCCCTTCCTGGTGCTGGTGATTTTTCTTGTTCCGCTGGTGATTGATCCCATGTTCCACAAATTCGTTCCGCTTTCAGAGAAGGACCCGGCGCTGGCCGGCGCTCTCGAAACCATGGTCCAGCGCGCCGGAAAAGACATCCCCGTCGAACGCATGTTCTGGATGGGCGCGAGCGAAAAATCCACCGGTCTTAACGCCTACGTAACCGGCGTGGGTGCTTCCAAGCGCATCGTCGTGTGGGACACCACCATCGCCAAGATGACCACACCGCAGATCGTCGCCGTCGCCGGACACGAGATGGGACACTACGTCCTCAACCACATCTGGAAGGGGCTGGCGTTCGGCGCGGTGATGCTGTTGGTATTTTTCCATCTCGGATACCGCACAATCGGCTGGACGCTGGCTCGATGGGGCTCCCGTTGGAATATTCGCGGAGTGGACGACTGGGCTTCGCTTCCCGCACTGCTGCTCTTGCTCACATTATTCGATACTTGCACCACGCCGATTGGCAGCGGCTTCAGTTGTTACCTGGAACATCAGGCCGATCAGTACGGCCTGGAAGTGACCCACGGCCTGACCCCCGATTCGGGCCAGGTGGCGGCGCAGGCATTTCAAATTCTAGGTGAAGTGGATTTGTCCGACCCGGCGCCGAATCCCGTGAACGTTTTTTTGTTTTACGACCATCCGCCCATCCCCGACCGCGTGCGCTTCTCACTCACCTACGATCCGTGGGCCAAGGGGCAGGCGCCGGAATTCGTGCACTAATGCCTGGCTTCGAATGTCATGCGAATTCCGTGCCGCGGCCGCAATGTCACCAGCGGCTCGGGCGTCACCGGATGTCCTGGCACCAGGCGGAATTGGAACCGCTGCGCCAGGGTCGCAAGCACCAACGCGGATTCCATCAGCGCGAAAGATTGTCCGATGCAGCGCCGCGGGCCATCACCGAACGGAAAATACGCGCCCGCGGGCAGGCGGCCGGCCCGTCCGTCGAGCCAGCGCTCCGGCCGGAAAGAATCGGGATCATCGAAGTAGCGCGCGTCGCGATGCATCACCCACTGCGAAGCCAGCACCGTGGTACCCGTGGGGAAATCGTAGCCGCCAATACTGCACGGCGCGATGGAAGTTCGCGCCAGCAGGTACGCCGGCGGGTAGAGCCGCAGCGACTCCGAGACCACCGCTTGCAGATACGGAAGTTTTTCGAGATCGCCCACGCCCGGTGCGCGGCCGACGAGCACGCTGCTCAGTTCTTCATGGAGGCGCGATTCCGCGTCGCGGTTCTCGCTCAGCAGATACCAGGTCCACGCCAGCGTCAGGGCCGTGGTTTCGTGCCCGGCCAGAAACAGTGTCATGATTTCATCGCGAAGCTGTTTGGGAGTCATCTGCGTGCCGTCTTCATCCATCGCGCCCATCAGCAGCGAGAGCAGGTCGGTATGCTGAGCGGAATTTTGTTGCGCGCGCCGCTCGTCAATGATGCGGTACACCACGGAATCCAGCAGCTCGTACTCGCGGTCGGCGCGGCGGTTGCGCGGCGTGGGCCAGCTCGACGGAATGGCCACCGGCGAGCGCGCCCGTCCCAGCGAATAGCGCATCAGGAAGGCCACGGCGCGGCCCACTTGCTGCGCTTCTCCCGGCAGCGTGGTGCCGAAGAGAGTGCGCACGGCAATGTCCAGTGTGAGCGACATCATTTCGTGCGCCACGTCGCGCGCCTCGCCGCTGCGCCAGCCGTCCATGTGCGCGCGCGTGATTTCCACCATCGTGGCCGCATATTCGTTGATGCGCGCGTGATGAAACGCCGGCTGCGCCAGGCGCCTCTGCCGGCGCCAGAATTCGCCTTCGCTGATCAGCAGCCCCTGTCCCAGCAGCCGCTCGGTGGCTTCCTTGCTCAGCGTGCTCTTGTGAAACTTGCTTTGCTGGACCACCAGCAACTGCTCGATCCAGTCCGGATGGTTCAGCAGGATGCGGTCGCCGAACGCCACCGGAATTCGGACGATATCGCCGTACTCCCGCGCCACGCGCCGCAGCAAAGTCAGCGCATCGCCCAGCAACTCGAACGAGACACCCACGAGCGGCAGCCCCTTGGGCCCGGGCGGCACCCGTCGTGGGCTAGCGCGCAATTCCATTGGCGTCGCGTTCATTGCGGACATTCCCCTGACTCTTCAGATGCGCATTTACCGTACTTGAGTTCTCAATCATTTGCAGCTTTCACCCCGCACCCGGAATCCAATGCATTGACGCGCCGGATGGGGGCATTGGTGGAACCACACGGATTCGGTAAGATAGCCGCTCACGCCGCACCTGCGAGGAGCGAATCCTTGGAAATTGAAAAGCCGGAATGGCTCGGCCAGATGGAGGCCATTCTCGAGACGCTCAATGAAGCAGTGCTCATCGCCGACGATTGCGACCGCGTGCTTTTCGTCAACTCCGTGTTCGAGGAAATGACCGAAGTTTCCCGCGACGAGATTGTCGGCCTGGATGCGGGGAAGTTGTTCTACTCGCCAGAAGATTTTGCCCTTCTTCAGGAACGCCGCGACAGGGCCCGCAAGACCGGCCGCACCCGCGAAGAATTCTTTCTGCCGAGAAAGGACGGCAAGCGCCTTCCTGTCATCGTCAGCGCACGCGTGATTGAAGATCCCGACGGCCGGGAGTTCTCCATCGTCACCTTTACCGACATTTCCGAGCAGAAGGACGCGGAAGCCCAACTTCGCGCGGCAAATGCACAACTCGAAGACCGACACAAAGAAATCGAAGAGGATCTGGCGCTGGCCGCGCGCGTGCAGCAGAGCTTGGCGCCGAAGTCCGTCGTCTGGGGCGGCATCCGGGTGGATACATTTTTCCATCCGGTTCGTACCATCGGCGGCGACTTCGGCCTGGTCAGCCCGCTCGATGAAGAGCATTTGAATCTTCTGGTCTGCGACGTGTCCGGCCACGGCATCGGCTCCGCGCTTGTCGCCAACCGCATCTACAGCGAAACAATCACGCAATTGCAGAACGGCGCTGCGCTGGGCGACATGCTGCGGCAATTGAACCGCTTCGTGATGCAGAGCATAGGCAGTTCGGTTTTCTTTTTCACACTGGCTGCGGCGCGCGTGGACCGCAGTGGCCGCCGCATGGTGTTTGCCGGCGCGGGACACCCGCCGGTGATGGTCGTTCAGCCCGGCGAAGAGCCGCGGCTGCTCGAATCGCGCAGCATGGTTCTTGGCGCGCTCCCGAATGCCGTGGATGGCGAGGCCACGCTCGACGTGGACCTGCAAGCCGGCGACCGCATCGTACTGTACACCGACGGCATCACCGATGTCTTCAATTCCAGCGGCGAAATGCTGGGCGTCGAAGGCGTGCAGAAATTTGTACGCGAAACGGCGCTGCTGCCGTTCAAGCAGATGAAGCAGGGCATTCTCGATCGCGTCGCCGACTGGCGCGAAGGCCCGCCGGCCGACGACATGTCCCTGGTCCTCGTCGAAGTCTGAAAAATTCTCCCGGTCCGATTTTGTGAGATAACCTGCTCGGGGCAAATGGGCAACCTCACACTTACTCGCGATTTTTCCGTTCCGCCAAAAGAAATTTTTGTTTTCTTCGTCCCGCAGCGCATGCCGCTGTGGTACGGCGCAGAAACGAATTGCCGGTTCGAAGTCCAGGGCGGCGCCGCGGATTTTGCCGTGGGTCAGAAAGTTCGCATCACGGGAGATATGCACGGGCGCGAAATGAATCTCACCGTCGTCATTACAGCGTACGAGTGGGAGCAGCTGCTCGAATGGGAGTTTCAGGATCAGTACGGCGTGCGCGGGAAACAGCGCTGGGAACTTCAAGCCATTGGTTCCGGAACGCGCCTCACCCTGACCGACCAATATACTTTGTCGGGGCGCATCGGCCAGCTGCTCGACCGCCTGTTCACGCAGCACGCCGTGGATATGCGCGACCGCATCTGGCTCGACCACCTGCAAAAACTGGCCGAGCGGAGATAGGGCCGGCACGCTACACTCCGACAACTCGCAGGAATTTCTTCTTGCCCACGCGCAGCGGCAGCAGATCTCCGGGATTGAGCGCGATCATGCGCTTCACGTCCTTCTCCACGTTTCCGTTCACCTCCACGCCGCCCTGCTTGATCAACCGTTCTGCTTCGCTGCGCGAAGTCGCCAGACCAGTTTCCGTCAGCAGCGAAAATAGCGGCCGCGATCCCCACTTCAGCCGCATCTCCGGGATTTCGGTGGGCGCCTGGCGGTCGCGGAAGACCAATTGAAACTCCTCGCCCGCCTTCTTGGCCGCCTCCTCACTATGAAATCCGGCGATGATGTTGTGCGCGAGCTGCATCTTCGCGTCTTTGGGATGCAGCACGCCCATCTTCACTTCCTCTTGCAGCCGCACGATCACCGGCGAGGAAAAATCCGTCAGCAGTTCGTAGTATTGCCACATCAGTTCGTCGGAGATGGACATGATCTTGCCGAACATTTCGCCCGCCGGCTCGGTGATGCCGATGTAATTTCCCAGGCTCTTGGACATTTTGCGCGTGCCGTCCAAGCCCACGAGAATCGGCATGGTCAGAATCACCTGTCCCGTCAATCCGTACTCGCGCTGAATTTCGCGGTGCACCAGCAAATTGAACTTCTGCTCCGTTGCGCCCAGCTCCACGTCGGATTTCAGCGCCACGGCATCGTAGGCGGTCAGCAGCGGATACAAGAGCTCGTGCACGGAGATGGGCTGGTTCTTGTCCAGGCGTGAACGAAAATCCTCGCGCTCGAGCATCCTGGCCAGGCGATAGCGCGAGCACAGCCGCACGATTTCTTCGCTCGACAATTTGCCCAGCCACTCGCTGTTAAAGCGCACCTCCGTCTTTTTCTTGTCCAGGATTTTGAACACCTGGTTGAGATAGGTTTCCGAATGTTCCTGCACTTGTTCGCGCGTCAGCGGCGGTCGCGTCTCCGATTGACCGGTGGGGTCGCCGATCATGGCGGAAAAATCTCCGATTAGGAAAACCGCGGTGTGGCCCATTTCCTGGAAGTGACGCAACTTTCGCAGCACCACGGTGTGGCCCAGATGAATATCGGGCGCCGTGGGGTCCACTCCGAGGTATACGCGCAACGGTTCGCCGCTCACGAACGACTTGGCGAGCTTTTCTTTGAGCTCCTCTTCGCGGATGATTTCCGCGACGCCCTTCGAGAGCAGGGCCATCTGTTCGTTGACCGGCTTGAATTTCGCAGCAGGCACTACTTGCTCTCCGAATTCTTGAGTGGCGCGACTAGCACGCGCCGGTTCTCGATGCGATAGCGGCCCTCGAGCACGATGCGCACGGCTTTCGAGTAGATGCGGTGCTCTTCGCGCAAAATGCGTTCGGCCAGCGTTTCCGGCGTGTCGCCGTCTTCCACCGGCACCACGGCTTGCATCACGATGGGGCCGGCGTCCAGATTTTCGTCCACGAAATGCACTGTGCAGCCGGTGAATTTTACGCCGTGTTCCAGCGCTTGGCGCTGCGATTCCAGGCCGGGAAACGCGGGCAGCAGCGACGGGTGAATATTCAGGATGCGCTCGCGGAACGAGGACACAAAAAAGGGCGAAACCAGCCGCATGTACCCGGCCAGGCAAACCAGGTCAACTTTTTTCTCCCGCAGCGCCGCCACCACCAGCCGGTCGTAGGCCTCGCGCTCGAGTCCTTTTGATGGAATCACCTGCGCGCTGATTCCCCGTGCGCGCGCCCGCTCGATCCCCGGCGCATTTTCCCGGTTGCTGACCACCACGGCGATTTCGGCATCGGGAATCCGCCCCGCCGCGACGCTGTCGGCCAACGCTTCGAAGTTCGATCCGCGGCCGGACAGCAGCACGCCAATGCGCTTGGTCATGTTCGGCAGAAAGTAGCACAGTTCGGCAAGCAGGCAAAACCAGAGGGCCTGCGGTGGGCGGGGAAGGTGTTTGGAGTCGCGATTAGAAAATTACATGTCGTTGAGCAGGGGAGAGTTAATGATGAGTTCTGAATCAGGCGGTGTCGCGATTAGCCTTTTGTTCGCCTCTCTGGGGTTCCATTTTGGGAAGGAATTAAATTGCCACCGCACGATTGAGTTCAAAGCGTTCATCCGACAAAACCCCCAGCGTAATCTGGCAAAACGGAGCGCGGAGATCAATGGTACTTCGGCATCAAATTTTGATGGCTGCGGGATGGACGTGGACGAAGCTTGACAGTAGCGGCAGGGCGAGGCACCTTTCCAGCGGCCGCCCGGCGCCGAGGAGGGATTTGATGACGAGGATGTATTCAAAGGTACTTTCTATCGCTGCAATTCTGGCAGTCGCCATGGCCGCCGCTTGCGCGGAGCAAACCGCCAAGCAACCTGCGCCCCCGCCGGATACACGCAAGGCCGACGAGGCGCCATCCGCGCCGCTTCGGCCGAGTGGAGCAAGGCCGCCGCAGCCAAAGATCTCGGCAAGGCCGTTTCTTATTACGCGGAAGACGCCGTGTACTTGACGGACAAGGGCGCAATGGTCAACGGGAAGAACTCCATTCGCATGGTGTGGAAGGGTGTGGTTGAGCCCAGCGCGCCGACGTTGACGTGGACGACCACTTATGTGGAAGTGGCGCGGTCCGGCGATATTGCGTACGAATATGGGACCTACAAAGAGACCAGCGAAGCGAAGAAAGGCAAGCCCAAAGAGGAAAAAGGGAAGTATGTGGCGGTGTGGAAGAAGCAGAAGGACGGCTCCTGGAAAGTCGCGCTGGATATCGACAACACTGGGGAGTGACCGCAAAAGGTTCTGGAGGCGGAATGAGGGAAACCGCACCCCAGCGGCTGAAGCCGCGTTACTTCACCCTGCTGATCGGCACGACTGAAGTCGTGCCCTGACGAAATGCCGGAGGGAACTTCAGCGGCTGAAGCCGGTTCGCTTCGCCGACATTTATGTCGCGGTTGAAACCGCGACCCACAAAGATTTTCTCAAATCGATTGTGCGGAGAAGTTGCGCTAGAGCGCCAGCCTTCCCGAATACATCACCACCGGTTTACCTTGCGCGGCGCGTTCGATTCGACCGATCAAGTAGAATTTTTCGCGGCGGCGTTTCAGTTCCGCTTCCACGCGCGCGACGTGCTTAGCCGGCACCACCAGAATCATCCCCACCCCTAAATTGAAAGTCTTCAGCAGTTCGTCGCGCTCGATTTTGCCGATGCGCGCGAGGTAGCGGAAGATTGGCAGGACCGGCCACGAACCCAGTTCCACCACAGCCTGGACATTTTTCGGCAAGGCGCGCGGCAAATTTCCGGTAATCCCGCCGCCGGTAATGTGCGCCATGGTGGTGACCAAGCCGCGCGCCAGAATATTTTTGAGCAGCGGCCAGTAGGCGCGGTGCGGGCGCAGCAACTCCGCGCCGATTTTGTTTTTTACATCGGCGACGTAGGCATTTGGCGCGAGCTTGGCCACGCCGAAAACCAGCTTGCGCGCCAGCGAATAGCCGTTGGTGTGCAGCCCGCTCGAAGGCAGCGCCAGCAGCGCGTCGCCCGGCCGCACGCGCCGGGGGTCGAGCTGCCGCTTGCGCTCGACGGCGCCGACGATGAAGCCGGCGAGATCGTATTCACCCGGCGGATAGAAATCCGGCATCTCCGCGGTCTCGCCGCCAATCAACGAGCAGCCCGCCTGCTTCGCGGCGCGGCTCATCCCTTCGATGACCTGCTCGACTACTGCCGCGTTCATTTTTCCCATGGCGATGTAGTCGAGGAAAAAAAGAGGCTCGGCGCCCTGGGTCAGGATGTCGTTGATGCAATGATTCAGGATGTCCGCGCCAACAGTGGAGTGAATTCCGGTAGTGAAGGCAATTTTCAGTTTGGTGCCGACGCCGTCGGCGCTGGCAACGAGGATGGGATCGCGCCAGCGTTTGCGGTCGAGCTGATAAAGCGCGCCAAAGCCGCCGATGGGCGCAAGAACGCCGCGGCGGAAAGTCTTTTTGGCCATCGCGGCGATGCGCCGCTTGGCTTCCTCCGCGACTGCGATATTGACTCCGGCATCGGCGTAGCGCATGGAGAGCCTGTCTTCGGGAGGGGGACCGAAAAAATTTTCACAACTGAAACCATCTCATAAAAATGCGGCAGTAACGGGAAGGCATGGCTTCAGGGGCTAAAGCCCTCACTCCTACGGCCATTCACGGCGGGGCTGAAGCCCCGCCCTTCCCCGTCAGCATTCATGAGACTGCTTCATATCAAAAGGTGTGGAACAGCCGTTTCCAGCGCACCTCGCGCGGATGAATCACCGCGTTGATGTAGGTGGCGAACCGCTCGCCCACGTGCCCCGGGTTCCAGACTTCTTCCGGCGCGTCAATGGACATGTAAATCACCACCGGCGTGCCGATGATGTTGGCGCGCGGCACGAACCCCCAGTAGCGGCTGTCGTAGGAATTCTCGCGGTTGTCGCCCATCATGAAAAATTGTCCCGCGGGAACGTGCCAGGGGCCTTTGTATTCGAGCGCATTCGGCGGGTCCTGCCGGTACGGTTCCACGAGCGCTTTTCCGTTGATGTAAACAACGCCGGCTTTGATTTCGAGAGTGTCGCCGGGCAAGCCGATACAGCGCTTGATGAAATCCGGAAAGCCCTGCTCCGGCAGCGGCGCGCGGAAGACGATGATCTGCTGGCGCTTCGGTTCGCGCCACAGCGGCACGTGCCAATCGGTGAACGGGACTCCGGCGTCGTAACCCAGGCGGCTGACAATCAAATGATCGCCAATCAGCACAGTGCGCTCCATCGAGCCGCTGGGAATCACGCGCGCCTGCACCAGCGTGCCTTCGATGAACAGGAAGGCCATGATGACCCAGAACCAGGACAGGACTTCGCGCCACACCTTGTCCTTGAAAGTGACCTGCTTTTTCGGAACTTCGGTTGCCACCGCCACTGCGTCTCCCACTTCAGCCCTCCCGATGAGCTTCCACCTCGAGTTGCACCAGCTCAGTCGGATAGCTGCCGGTGTAGCACGACGTGCAGAATTTTCCTTGGTTGTCTTCCACGGCTGCGCGCAAGGATTCGAGCGACAGGTAACCCAGCGAATCCGCGCCCAGGAATTTCCGGATTTCTTCCACCGGCTTTTGCGCGGCGATTAATTCTTCGCGCCGCGGCGTGTCCACGCCGTAATAACAAGGTGAAATCGTCGGCGGGCAACTGATGCGCACGTGAACTTCCGTGGCTCCCGCGTCGCGCACCATGCGCACGATCTTGCGGCTGGTGGTGCCGCGCACGATGGAATCGTCCACCAGAATCACGCGTTGCCCCTCCAACATTCGACGCACCGGATTGAGCTTTAGCTTCACGCCGAAATCGCGGATGGCCTGCTCCGGTTCGATGAAGGTGCGGCCGATGTAGTGGTTGCGGATCAGCGCCATGCGAAACGGAATTTGCGATTCCGCCGCGTAGCCCACCGCCGCGGGCACGCCGGAATCCGGCACCGGCGCGACGATATCCGCTTCCACGGGATGCTCGCGGGCCAGCAGGCGGCCCAGGCGTTCGCGGCTCTGGCTCACCGGGCGGCTGAAGACGATACTGTCCGGGCGCGAAAAATAGACATGCTCGAAAATGCAATATTGATGCGGCTTTTCCGGGGCGAAGCGGATGGATTCAACGCCCATGCGCGAGATGCGCACCATTTCGCCGGGCTCCACTTCGCGCACGTACTCGGCGTCGATCAAATCGAACGCGCAGGTTTCCGAGGCCACCACCCAGGCGCCGTCAATGCGGCCAAGGTTCAGCGGACGGAAGCCGCGGGGATCGCGAATGGCGTAAATTTCGTCGCGCGTCAGCAGCAGCAGCGAGTAGGCGCCTTCCACCTGGTTGAGCGCGTCGGCAATGGCGCCGGAAAGATTACGCGCCGCGCTGCGTGCGATCAGGTGCACGATCACTTCCGTGTCGCTGGTGGTCTGGAAAATCGAGCCGCGATGCTCCAGGCGCTTGCGGAGCTCGATCGCGTTGGTCAGGTTGCCGTTGTGACCTAGCGCCAGCTTGCCCTTGTTGCAATCAATGACCACGGGCTGCGCGTTCATCAGCGCGGTGTCACCGGCGGTGGAATAGCGCGTGTGGCCGATGGCCGCGGCGCCCGGTAATTGCGTAATCACTCCGGGCGTAAAAATTTCCTGCACCTGGCCCATGGCTTTGTGGACGTGCAAGTTCGCGCCGTCGGTGGAGGCGATGCCCGCAGACTCCTGGCCGCGATGCTGCAGCGCGTAGAGGCCGAGGTAGGTCAGCTTGGCGGCTTCGTCGTTGCCGAAGACGCCGAACACGCCGCAGTGATCGTGGAAGCGATCGTCGTCGAGGTGAATCAGTTCGCTCACGCCGCAGACTCCTTATGTAAATACTGCGTGCGAACAGAGGGAAGAAATAGCCATACAAGACACACGCATGGAATCACCCAGGGAATCGCAATAAACCAGGACTCAAAGTGCATTCCTGCCATAACAATGCTAAGGGCGCGGAAAGTTGTGACCGGGGCCATAAGCAGAGCAACAATCACAATCACTTCCAATGAACATATGGCCATCGCCCACCAATAGGCCCAGTTACGCATTCTTGCGAGCCCCCATGAACAGAGCAGAAATGCTGCAGACTCGAGGAGGTCCAAGTACACTGGATAAAGTGTACCCAACCCGTCTCGAACCGTGGAAATCCCACTTGCGACTGCGCCAAATAAAATTGCGAGTCCCTGGAGTGCGAATAAAACCGCGACGGGCCACCGCCCCCAATTGACGAGCTTGCTCATTTGCGTTCCGCGCCCTCGATGGCTGCCGGCAGCGATTGAGACCAGGTCTTGCGGAGAGAAGTCACGTCCCCGTGTATCACAGTTGAGCCGTTATATTGGATGCGAAATTCTCCGCGTGAGACGGTACCGATGCGCTGCGAGTTAACTTTGTATTGTGCCGCAATCTCGGTGACTCGGGCAAGCGAGGCGGGCGAAAGGGATACGATGGCGCGGGCGCCTTGTTCGCCGAAGAGCGCGAGTTCGGCGGGAGTATGGCCCTCAGGGGCTGAAGCCCCCACTTCTTTTTGCTGCTCAATGTCGGAGCTAAAGCTCCGACCCCCTAGACTTATTTTGGCGGAGAGGCCTTCGGCGGCGAAGCACGACTCGGCAAGGGTGACGGCGAGGCCGCCGTCGCTTACGTCGTGCGCCGAGAGGACCGCGCCTCCGGCAGCGAGCGCGACGAGGCAGGCGATGAGCCGCTTTTCGGCGGCCAGGTCCATGGCCGGAGGCGCGCCGGCTACGATGCCGTGCATCGTCTTGGCGTACTCGGAAGAGCAGAACGCGCGCCAGTCTTCGCTTGGGCCGCTGAGGCGCGTTTCGAGCGCGGTCGCGTCTAGCTCCGGCGAATTTTTCGTCAGCTCCGCGTAATTTTTCCAATATTCATTTTTTGCCGCTTGCGACCATTTGCCGGCGCCGTCGAGCAGGACGATTACGTCGCCTTCATGTTGAAAAGCCGAACCGAGGGCGCGGTCGGCATCTTCGATTACGCCGAGGACGCCCAGAATGGGCGTGGGGTAAATGGGCTTGCCGAGAGTTTCGTTGTAGAAGCTGACGTTGCCGCCGGTGATGGGAATTTCGAGCGCGGTGCAGGCCTGGGCGATGCCGTCCACCGCTTCGCTGAATTGCCACATCACTTCGGGCTTTTCCGGATTGCCGAAATTGAGGCAGTTCGTGGCGGCCACGGGTTGCGCGCCGGAGCAGGCCACGTTGCGCGCGGCTTCCGCGACGGCGTGCATGGCCCCCAGACGCGGCGCGAGAAAACACCAGCGGCCGTTGCCGTCGGTCGAGAGCGCCAGGCCGCGCTTGGTTTCTTTGAGGCGCAACACGGCGGCGTCGCCTGCGCCCGGTCCCATGCGCGTGTTGGTCTGCACCGAGGAGTCGTACTGCTCGGTGATCCAATATTTCGAGGCTATGGCGGGCGAGGCGAGCAGGCGGCGGAAGTTTTGGGTGAGGTCCGTGCCCGCGCGTGCGAATTCGACGAGTGGCGTGTGCGCCGCGGGAGTTCCTGGCTTTGGCGCGGGCGGCCGGGCCATGGGCCGCTCGTAGCGCGGGCCTTCTTCGGCGAGTGCGTGCGCGGGAATTTCCGCGGCTACGCGGCCGCGATCGAGCAGGCGCAGCTTGCCGTCGTCCGTTACGCGGCCGACTTCGACGGCGTCGAGGCCCCATTTGTGGAACACGTCGAAGACTTCGCGCTCGCGGCCGCGCTCGGCGACCAGCAACATGCGCTCCTGCGATTCGGAGAGCATGATTTCGTAGGGGGTCATGCCCGTTTCGCGCTGCGGGACTTTGGCCAATTCGATTTCGATGCCCATGCCGCCGCGCGAAGCCATTTCCGAGCTGGAGCTGGTGAGGCCTGCGGCGCCCATGTCCTGAATACCGACGACCGCGCCGGTCTTCATGGCTTCCAGGCAGGCTTCGAGCAGCAGTTTTTCGAGAAATGGGTCGCCGACCTGCACGTTGGGGCGCTTCTGTTGCGATTCCTCGCTGAATTCGGCGGAGGCGAGAAGAGAGGCGCCGTGAATTCCGTCGCGGCCGGTTTTTGCGCCGACGTAAATCACCGGGTTGCCCGGGCCTTTGGCGCGGGCGAAGAAAAGATCTTCTTTATTGGCGATGCCGAGAGCGAGGGCGTTGACCAGCGGGTTGTTCGTGTAGCACGGCTCGAATTGCACTTCGCCGCCGACCGTGGGGACGCCAAAACAATTGCCGTAGAAGCCGATGCCGCGGATGACGCCGTCGAGGATGCGGCGGTTTCGGACGACGTCTTCGGGAGCTTCAGGGGCTGAAGCCCCTTCTATTTTTGGCGGCTTGATGTCGCGGTTAAAACCGCGACCTACAAGGCTCGGCGCATCGGCACGACTGAAGTCGTGCCCTGACGTGATGGGGCCGAAGCGGAGCGAATCGAGGACGGCGATGGGGCGCGCGCCCATGGTGAAAATGTCGCGCAGGATTCCGCCGACGCCGGTGGCCGCACCCTGGAACGGCTCAACGAAGCTGGGATGATTGTGCGACTCGATTTTGAAGACGGCGCAGAGGCCTTCGCCTACGTCCACCACGCCGGCATTTTCGCCCGGGCCCTGCACAACGCGCGCGCCGCTGATGGGCAGGCGCTTCAGGTGCACGCGCGAAGATTTGTAGGAGCAGTGCTCGCTCCACATGACGCTGAAGATGCCCAGCTCGGTGAAGTTCGGGTCGCGGCCGAGAATTTTCTGGATGCGCGCGTACTCGTCGGGCGTAAGGCCGTGTTCAGCGGCGATTTGCGGCGTGACCTTTATTTGTGTGCCCGTTGTAGCCATGCGCTTCTGGTGGTCCGTTCCCTGGGTCTCGCGGGAATTTGCGTCGCGAGAGCCTTGAAATTTGTAACGATTAGACTGACTCCCCGCCCTTTGTTTTCAATCACTTGGCCCGTGTTTTAATTTCGGCTTGTAACGATTAGAACTCCCCTTTCTCGTCCCGCGCAGGGCCCGGCGCCGCGCTGTGAGTGCGCGAATCGCGCGGCGATTGTCGCAGCATTTTTCGTCGCTGGCAATGGTACGAAAAACGGAGGCTAGAGGCTGGATGTTAGAGGCTCGAAAGTGAGGAGGCCGGCCTTCCCGACAAAAGGCGTCGGGACCCCCGATACAAAGAATCGGGGGAAAGGCCGCCGCTACATGAGCACAGCAAATTGTATTCTCAGTGCGCAATGAAGGCTGAAGAATTAACTTGGAGCAGCGAACGGCGCTGCTCCTCGCCGGCGAGTCGAGCCTCGCCGTCACAAAGCGGTGTCAAGCCACCGCACTCCAAATTGTCCTCGGCATCGCTGATATGGTCCCGGGAGTGTGCGCGGTCAGGATGTCAGCAAGCTACGCGGGGATGGCGACGCGGCGGGAGAGACTTTCGACTAGGGAGCGGAAAATAACGAAGCCGTCGGCGGAGCCGAGCGGGGATTCGACTGCGCGCTCGGGGTGGGGCATGAGGCCGACGACGTTGCGCTGGCGGTTGCAGATGCCAGCGATGGAGTGCAGCGAACCGTTGGGATTCGCCTGGCGGTCGTCCTCGGCTGGAATTCTCCGGCCGTCCTCCAACATTCCCGCCTCTTGGCCATCAGTGTGGACGTAGTGAAAAATAATCTGGTGGTTGCGCTCGAGGTCGGCGAGCGTGGCGGGGTCGCAGAAATAATTGCCGTCATTGTGGGCGATGGGCATTTTCAGGACCTGGCCGAGCCGGGCGGCGCAGGTGAAGGGCGTGTCGGTATTTTCCACGCGGATGTGCACGTAGCGGCAGAGATAGCGCAGGCCTTTGTTGCGCATCATGGCGCCGGGGAGCAGGCCGGCTTCGAGGAGAATCTGGAATCCGTTGCAGATGCCCAGGACCAGGCCTCCCGCGCGCGCGAATTTGTCCACCGACTTCATCACCGGCGAAAAACGCGCGATGGCGCCGGTGCGCAGGTAGTCGCCGAAAGCGAAGCCGCCGGGGAGAATGACGGCGTCGGCGCCCGCGAGATCTTCGGATTGGTGCCAGATGAATTCCACCGGTTGGCCGAGGACCGCGGCGATAGCGTGGAAAGCGTCATCGTCGCAGTTGGAGCCGGGAAAGCGGACCACGCCGAATTTCATCGCAGAGTGTCTCCTTGTGCGGGGATTTTAGCATATAGCGATTGGCGCGGTGAGCGGCTGTCGAGTCTGGGGTGCGTGTCGACGAGGATTTCAGTACACCTCTTTAGAAGGTAGCTTCAGTTTTGCCAGATCGTTGACCATCACCACTCCGATGGCGCGGACATCACCGTCACGCGGTGTCCATCGGTCAACAATCTTGTAGGACCCATCTTTGATTCCTTCGATAATCCATTGAGCGCCGTCATTTCCGCGGCGGTCCTCAGCCGATGAAAGATTCCAGAAATTGTGCTCCTCAATTTTTCCAAGAAACCAATCCGTCAGTTCTTTACTCATCGTCACGGTATGGTTTTCCACCAGTTTTCCTGGCGCGTATCCACCGGTACCGCTCGTCATTTTCGTTGTGAGCCGGGAAGTGCCGTCAGTGTTGACATCAACCCGGATAGCTATGGGGTGGTGGAACGTTCTTAACCACAGGAACCTATACGACTGAGTTTTCTGCGTTTTGGACGATTCCCACAAAGAGGGTTCCTTGAGGGCAGCAAGTTCCTCTGAGTACCATTTCGCACGGAACTGGTCGGATCCGGGAACATCGGATAACGAACCATTTGGGTAATATTTGACTTGGGCCGCCGCGGCCGTGCCAAGTAGGGAGGTCATGAATACAGCGAAAAGCAAGCGCATGAGTCACCCATAAAAGCGCAGTATACGGCAAATTCCGATACACGAAGTAACTGCAATCAACAGTCGTTATCAGCGACCGGAGCGAGTTGTGGGGTGCGTTAATTCTTCGGCGCGGGTTTGAGGAAACTTTCGAGGGGTTTGGCGTCGCCGTCGATTTTGCCGATGGGGAGGCCGAGGATGCGGGCGATTAGCGGGTAGACGTCCACATTTTCGAATGGGGCTACCGTTACGCCGGCGCGAATGTCGGGACCGGCGACTACGAAGAGAGCTTTCATCGAGGGTAGGAAGCGCGGATCGTAGCCGTGCTGGCCGGGCGACGGCGGCTTGTCTGGTTCATTCACGCCGGGAGTGTGCGTGCGGATTCCGTATGGGCCGGTGGCGACCACCACGGGATCGCCCGAGCGCGGGTTCGAGTCGTAGTGCAGCTCGCGCGGCACGTCGGCGCGGCGATAGACGATGAATTTTTCGCTGGTGCCCTTGAGTGACTGGTACGCCTGCACAGCTTCCGCTTCGCTCGGGGCATACATTAGCGGGCCGTCGGTCTTGAAATGGGAGAGGTCGGCGAGCTGGTCGAGATTGGTCCATCCACCGCGCGTGGCTTCCATACCGTGGTCGGCCAGGACGAATACATCGATGGGCAGAGGCAGCGCGTCGAGACCGGCGACAAGTTTGCCGATTTCCGTGTCGATGGCCTTCACCGCGTCGGCGGTTTCCTTGCCGTCCGGGCCGGAGGCGTGGCCCGCGCCGTCCACCTCAGAAAAATAGAGCGTGATGAAATGCGGGCGTTTTTCGGGCGGGAGTTTCAGCCAGGCGATGACCTGGTCGACGCGCTGGTCGTTGGGAACGAAGGGATCGAAGGCCAGGTAATAGCTGGGGCGTTTTCCGGCGATTTCCGCTTCCGAGCCGGGCCAGAAGTAGCAGGCTGCGCGCATGTGGTTCTGCTCAGCGAGGGACCACAGCGGGACGCCGCTATACCAACTGCCGTCGATGACCGTGGAGCGATCCGTGTAGGTGTAGCGCTGCTGGCGCGCGGGATCCCAAAAACTATTCGCGACAATGCCGTGATGTTCGGGATAGAGGCCGGTGATGATGGCTAGGTGATTGGGAAACGTCGTCGAAGGGTACGTGGGAATCATGCCGTCGGGGGCGCTGGCGCCTCGCTTGGCGAGGGCCGAGATGTTCGGCGCCGAGTATTTCGTCACGTAGTCGTAGCGGAATCCGTCGAGCGAGACGAGGACAACGTAGGGCTTGGCTTGCTGCGCCGCTGCGTTCGGCGGGTTCGCGACCTCAATGACTTTGCCGGGAGCCTGCGACGGGGGCGGCGCTTCCATCTGCGCGAAGGCGCGGGCGTCCGTGAAGAGCCGCAGGGCGAGAAGGAAAGCGATGTTTATCCAGATTTTCCGGTAGAAGGTTCCGGTCATTGGTGGCGCTCGCTGAACCTCAGCGGCTAAAGCCGCGTCGATCTCGCACTGCTGACGGCACGGCTGAAGCCGTGCCCTGACGAAAACCGGATCGCCTAACGTCGGGATTTGACGCGGCGGCGCGGCCCTCCTCGGCGGGCCTGCGGCTTTGGTTTTGCGCGGCGGCGGGAAGACTTTTTCTTGCGCGCGGGTCGCTTGGCCGGCTTTGCGTGAGCTTGCTTTGCGGCTGCACGTCGGCGGGCCGCGGCCCAGCCGGGTTTGTTGGCCTGGCGGCCGCGCGCGATGGCCAGCGCATCCGGCGGCACGTTGTCCGTGATCGTGGAGCCTGCGGCTACGTAGGCGCCATCCGAGATGCGCACCGGTGCGACCAGCGTGGAATTGCTGCCGATGAAGACGCGGTTGCCGATGTGCGTGGGATGTTTCGCCACGCCGTCGTAATTGCAGGTGATGGTGCCGGCGCCGATATTCGATTCGCGGCCGATGGTGGAATCGCCGAGGTAGGTGAGATGCGGCGCCTTGGCGCCTTCCTGGACCACGGATTTCTTAACTTCCACGAAATTGCCGATGCGCGCGCCGGCGCGAATGTCCGCTCCGGGACGCAGGCGCGCGAACGGGCCGACCATGGTGTTCTCGCCGAGCCTGCTGGAAATCATCACGGAGTGCGGCAGGATCTGCGCGCCGTCTTCCACGCGCATGTCTTCGAGCACCGCGCCGGTTTGAATGCGGCAACGCGCGCCGATGCGCGTGTGGCCGAGAAGCTGGACACACGGCTCGATGATGGTGTCGGGTCCGGCGGTCACGTCGGGATCGATCACCACGGTGCCGGGCAGGTAGATGGTGACGCCGGCGTCCATCAACTCGGCGGCTTTGCGGGCGCGGAAGACGCCATCCACCTCCGCTAGGTGGGCGCGGGTGTTGCAGCCGAGAATTTCCTGGCCGTCGGGGGCCACTTGCGCGAGCACGCGTTCGTTGCGCTGGCGCAGCACGGCGATCGCGTCGGTCAAGTACAACTCGCGATGCGCGTTGTTGGGGCGCAGAGCGGCGAGGCAGGGCCACAATTTTTCGAGGGTGAAGCAGTAAATGCTGGAATTCACTTCGCGGATGGCGCGCTGCTCGGCGGTGGCGGCGCTTTCTTCGACGATGGCTTGGACGCGGCCTTCGGAATCGCGCAGGATGCGGCCGTAGCCGGAGGGGTCGTCGAGCTCGGCGGTGAGGATGGTGGCAGCGGCTTCACCGCGGCGGTGCGTTTCGAGAAGCGCCGATAGAGTTGCCGCGCGCAGCAGCGGGGCGTCGCCGGGGATTACCAGCGCGAGCTTGGCGCTTTTGCGCATGGCGCGGCGAGCCACTTGCAATGCGTGACCCGTCCCGCGCTGCGGCTGCTGGACTACCGTCTGCCCGCCGAGCGCGGTCACAACCGCGCCGACTTCTTCGGCCTGGTGACCGACCACCGCCAGAATCTGCGCGGCTTTCAGTGGCAGGCAAGCGCGGACGACGTGCTCGATCAGCGGGCGTCCGCCGGCGCGATGCAGCACCTTGGCCAGGTCGGAATGCATGCGCGTCCCTTTGCCGGCGGCGAGGATGACGATGGTTGAGTCGGGTGCGGGCATGAACGGCTATTGTCGCTTCCCTCGGAGCCTTTCGCAATTGAAAGAGCGGGGAGAAGGGAAATTTAGCGGCCTAGAATTGCGAAGTGATTAACGGCAGATTTCCGGTGGGTGCGAGTGGGAACGGGGAATATGAGCGCGTGCCCTCGGTGGGTAAGGCTGCTGCCTGACGTGGACGCGGGAAACCCACACAGGCTGAAACCTGTGCTACCAAACCGTCGCTACAATCGGGCCATGCCGCGGTCGACGAGCATTACGGCGGCGATTACAAGCACGGCTGCCAGGCCCACGTTCAGAGTGAGCGGCTCACCGGCGATGAGCCAGCCCAGCAGCACGGCGACGATGGGATTGATGTAGGTGTGCGTGGCCACCAGCGTCGGCGAATAATGTTCCAGCAGCCAGTTGTAGGCGGTGAATGCGACCACCGAGCCGAAGAGAATAAGGTAGGCGAGCGCCAGCCAGGATTGCCGCGAAACCGATGCAGGCGAAAAATCGCGCCACTCGCCGGCGATGGTTCCTGCCAGCAGCAGGAAAATTGATCCGGAGAGGAGCGAATACGTTGAGAGCAGCAGCGGTTTCCCGGACAGGTGCGAGCGGCGGGAATAGACGATTCCTCCAGCCCAGGAAATCGCGCCGATCAGAATTGCTACGGCTCCGGTGACCATCCCTGGCGCCGACAGTAGCAGATCTTTTCCGAACAGCAGCCCCACTCCCGCGAATCCGATCAAGACGCCCGCAAGCAGCGTCCCGTTCATGCGCCAGCGCCGGTCGGCCAGCTCCGAGAGCACGAACACGAAAACCGGCTCGATGGCCACCAGCAACGCGGCGAGGCCGGAAGGAACGACTTTCTCAGCCCAGTGCACCGTGCCGTGGCCAATCAGAAAAAACAGCGCGCCGATCACCACGCTGGCGCGCAGTTGCGCTGTGGTGGGACGCAGCCGCTTCCAGGCGCACCACGCCAGCAGGATCAGTCCGGCGGTCAGGTGGCGAATGCCGGCGGTGTAAAGCGGCGGAATGGTGGCCACGGCGTAGCGGATGGCGAGATAGGTGGAGCCCCAGATGAGATAAATCGAGAGGAACGCCAGAATCACAGTGATGCGGTGCGCGCGAGCACGGGCGTGCGGCGTTGCGCCTGTGGCTGCTGGTCCGGTGATGGCGGGGGCCTGATCGGCGGCCATGAATCCCTCGATATCAATAGGAGAACACGCTTGCCCTGGAAGATTCAAAATATTCAGCGGGCCAATTTGTCCGCGGCGCTGCCAAATTGGAAACGGCTGTGTGCGCGGCTCACAATCCTCCAGTCGAGCGACAGAGAACTCGCAGCAGCAGATGGCGCTGCTGCTCGCGGGCGAGGCGAGCCTCGCCGTATGAAAGCGGCGGCAAGCCGCCGCACTCCAAAAAGTCGGGGCTTGTCCGGTGTCGTCGGGGATTGCTGCGCGAAAAAAATTTAATCTGAGGCCGGCAGTGAAATGGAGACGGGCTCAGCGGCGTCGTGGGAGGCGCGCCCGTTGGTCGTCTCCACCCACAGCGAGTGATCCGCAAGCAGCCGCGTAACAATTTGCGTGTGCAGCGCGTGGCCGGCCTTGTGCGCCTCCACGCGGGCTTTCAGCGGCCGCCCGATTAGCGCCAGGTCGCCAATTAAGTCGAGGGCCTTGTGGCGCCCGAATTCATCAGGAAAACGCAGCGGCCCGTTCATGATGTTGTTCTCGTCGAGCACGATGGCATTTTCGAGCGACCCACCACGGATCAAGCCCATGGACTTGAGGCCTTGAAAATCCTTGACGAAGCCGAAGGTTCGGGCGGGGGCCAGTTCGCGGCTGAACGATTCGCGGTCCACCACCATTTCCACTTCCTGCGGGCCGACCGAGGGATGCCGGTAATCTACAAAACAGTGCACGCGGAATTCGTCCGCGGGATAGATGCCGATGCGGCGATCGCCTTCGGAAATTTCCAGCGGCTTCACCACGCGGATGTAGCGGCGCTGCCGCCGCAGGCGGCGCGTGCCAGCGCGCGCGAGCAAATCAATGAAAGGCTTGGCCGAGCCATCGAGGATGGGCAACTCGAGCGCGTCCAGCTCCACGTACACGTTGTCCACTCCGCAGGAATAGAGCGCGGCCAGCACGTGCTCGGTGGTGGAAAGGAACACGCCCTGGCGCATCAGGCTTGTGGCATAGCTGACGCGCGCCACATTGCGCACGTGCGCTTCGATCTCGAAATTGTCCAGGTCTACTCTGCGAAAGACTATGCCTGTATCCGCCGGTGCTGGAACCAGGCGCATGCGGCAATGGACGGCGGTATGGAGCCCGATCCCTTCGGCTTCGACCGGACGCTGGATGGTGAGCTGGTATGGCATTCAGGCTGGCCGACCTTATTATAGGCACTTCCGTTGCCGCCTGAATGCGATTTTCCTCTTTTGTAATCAGCAAGATACGGGCAGGCTATAGGGATAAAATCTACTACTGTTGTAAACATACAACACTTCACATGTTTCCACGTGTTTCGATTTGAACGGGCTGGTAGTGGGCTAGTTTGTTGTGGGGAGGCGGTTACGGCTCAAATTGTCAGGTTCAGACCCTGATTTTGGCCGTTCGCATTGCCGAGCGCGATCTGCTGAGTTTGTTGAATGTCCACGGACTGGAGCGCATTCACCAGGTTATGCAGCGCGGCGGGATCATTCTTATCCGCGGTGCGCAGGGTGACTTGAGGAAATTCTTGATTGAATTGTGCGCAAATGGCGCTTAACCGAAGGTTGTCTCACTTGGCCCAACCGCGTAAAATGGTTTTTTCGAGCCCACGCCAATGGCATCTCCATTCACCATTCTCCCGGATTCCACTCCAGCGCCGCCGTCGGTGCATCCTCGGCCGTCATGGCTGCGCGTGCGATTTTTCGGCGGCCCAAACTACCAGGAATTGAAGCGCATCATGCGCACGCTCGACTTGCACACCGTGTGCGAGAGCGCGCGCTGCCCCAACATGGGCGAATGCTGGGAGCATGGCACGGCCACGTTCATGATCCTCGGCAACATCTGCACGCGGGCCTGCGGATTCTGCGCCGTTCCCAGCGGCAAGCCCCTCGGCCCTCCCGATGAGCAGGAACCGGAGCGCGTGGCCGAAGCCGTGGAGCGCATGGGACTGCGCTATGCGGTAGTGACCTCCGTGAATCGCGACGACCAGCCCGACGGCGGCGCGGGCATTTTCGCGCGCACCATCGCCGAAATTCGCCGCCGCGTTCCCGGGTGCAAAGTGGAAGTGCTGATTCCGGATTTTCGCGGCGACTGGGCGGCCCTCGAGACGGTGATCGGCGCGCGGCCGGACGTCTTGAATCACAATATGGAAACGGTGCCGCGCCTCTACCGCCGCGTGCGCAAAGGCGCGGAATTCGAGCGCTCGCTCGAACTGCTCCGCCGCGCACGCACGCTGGCTCCGGACATGCCCACGAAGACGGGCATGATGCTGGGCCTGGGCGAAACGCACGAAGAAGTCCTCGGTGCCATGCGGCAGATCGCCGCGCAGGGCACGCACATCCTCACTCTCGGCCAGTATTTGCAGCCGACTCCCGAGCATCTGCCCATTGAGCGCTACGTCCATCCCGATGAGTTCGCGGAATTCAAGCGCCTGGGCGAGCAGATGGGCTTCAAGCACGTGGAAGCTGGCCCGCTGGTGCGTTCCTCCTATCACGCCTTCGAGCAGGAAGAATCCGCGCGCACATGAGGCATGCGGAGCGCCCTCTCGCTTCGCCGCCTGAACGTCCATGAACCCCTGGCGCGGGCTGAAAAATCTCCCTCACGAAATATGGATTCTGTTCGCCGCCACGCTGGTGAACCGCGCCGGCACCATGGTGCTGCCGTTCCTGGTGCTGTACATCACGCAGACGCTGGGAATTTCACCCGGTCGCGCGGCGCTGGCGCTGACCGTGTACGGAATCGCCGCGCTGATCACTATGCCCATCGCCGGGCGCTTGACGGACATCGTTGGCCCGCTCGCGGTGATGGAGGCGAGCCTGTTTCTTTCCGGCGTGCTGATGCTGTTCTATCCCCTGGCGCACCGCTTCTCGACCATCCTCATAGTCACTTTTTTCTTCGCCATCCTGAACGAATCGGTGCGGCCGCCGAGCCTTTCCATCATCTCTGACCTGGTGGCCCCTTCGCAGCGCAAGGCGGCATTTGCGCTCAACCGCTTGGCCGTGAATCTGGGCATGAGCATCGGCCCGGCCATGGGTGGAGTCCTGGCGCTGATTTCCTTTAAGTGGCTGTTCTGGGTGGACGGGGTGACTTCCATCCTTGCCGGGATTGTCCTGGTGTTTTCGCGTTGGCCGTCGAAGGGCCGCCTGGGAGCGCATGAACCCGAATGGGAAGATCCCGCAGAATTGGGCCGCGAAATCGAAGCGGAAGGAATCGAGCTGCTCGCGCCCGCGCATCCTGCGGCGGACCTGCGCGCGTTCCGCAATCGGCGCATGTTGTATTTTCTGGCCGCGTTGATTCCCGCGCAGATCGTGTTTTTCCAGCTCACTTCCACTATGCCGGTCTTTCTGGTGCGGCACCTGCATCAGCCGGAAGCCATCTACGGCGCGATCTTCACGCTGAACACGCTGCTGATCGTGTTCATTGAAGTGCCGCTGAACAGCGCCATGGCGCGCTGGTCGCATCGCGCGACGCTCACGCTGGGCGCGTTGCTCTACGCCATCAGCTTCGGCGCGTTCGCCTTCGTCAAGAATCCACTCGAGATTTACGCCGCGGTGGTGGTGTGGACATTCGGCGAGATGATTCTGCTTCCGGGAAGCGCCGCGTACGCGGCGGAGATTGCGCCGCCGGGCCGGCGCGGCGAATACATGGGGCTGTACACCATGTCGTTCAGCATCGCGTTTTCGACGGGGTCGTTGATCGGCCCGAATGTGTTGGACCGCTGGGGCGCGCAAGTATTGTGGGGCGGCGCGTTCTTGAGCGGTTGCCTTTCGTCGTTGTTGATGAGCCGGATTGGCGCGCCTCGCAGCACCCGGCCCGCGGAGCCGCAGCTAGCGCAATGAATTGAGCGCGGCATCGGCAAGATCGCGGATGTGCGCCACGCAACCGCCACAGCCGGAACCGTCGCCGCAGCCTGATGGCGCGGCCACGGCTTTCTGCGCGGCGAGAAAAAATTCGGCGGCCTTTTCATTGCGTCCCAATTCCGCGTTCAAATTTCCCACCAGCAGTTGGAAAATCGCATTGTTAGGGTACTGCTCGATCAGCGGCAGGGCGATTCCGAGGGCCTCTTCGTATTTCTGGTCGTACATCCGGACCGATTTTGCGTAAATGAAGCGGACATCCACGCGCAGGAGCACGCCATCCTGTATGCCGGTTTGCATCTGGCGCAAGCCGGCTTCCTTGTCGCCGCCGGGAATGCCCATGAAAAAGCGGATGACCTTCACGATGCCAGGGAGTGTGGCGACGTAGTAGTTGTAAATGCCCAGGCCGGCGGTGGCGTCGGCCATTTGCGGATCAAGCTCGAGCGCGCGGAGCATTTCCGTGCGTGCGTTCACTCCGGCGTGCGCCGCGTTGCGATTTTCGCCGCGCAGGCCGTAGAGGCGGGCCTTCAGCGCCCAGCCCATTCCGGCGTACACGTGCATCTCGGCCGTGTCTTCTTTTGCGAGTTGCGCCTCGGCCAGTTGCACGACGTGATCGGTGAGCTTGAGATACGCATCGTCATCGGGATCCTTGCTGCGCTTCCAGGCTTCGATGATTCCGTACTTCAGCTCCAGCGCGCTGCAATAGCGATTCCACCACAGCGCTTCGGCCTCCAGAGCGAAGCCCAGCGGATGCTCCGGCTGGGCCTGCTCGAGCGCGCGCGCCAGAGGGATGGCCGCGCCGGCGTCGCCTTCATAAATCTTGTTCAACGCTTGCTGCGCCTCAGGCGGGATGGTCAACCCGCCGCCGTGCGCAGGTACACACCACAGCGCGACGGACGCCATCACCGCCGCTACGAATTTCCCGCTGCGCACGCGCTTCATTTCACCCTCTTCACCCAGCCTACCAGCCAAGCGGCGGAAACGTACATCACGAAACATTCCATCGCAAATGGGATGAAACCCAGAAACCCCGGCGCGGGCATCTCGAATATTTTTATCCCCTGGAACATGGGGAAGGTGTAATGCCATTTTGCCGCCGCCCAGTTGTTCCAGAACTCCCACAGCCAACCGCAAATCCATCCTGCAGCGGGGAAACCATACACGCGGCGAAGAAACCCTTCGGAAAGATCTCCGAGAAACGACGGGAGCCCCAGCCGCCGGTTGATGGGATCGAGCAGCAGCAGAAATCCAATCCACACCAGGGCGAAGAGGTATGCCGCGATGTGTTGCGGCAGCGCCAGCGGCAGAATCAGGCAGGCCGCGCCGCAAATCATCACTACATTTTCAACGGCGCGTGAAATTTTCCACGGCTCTCCCGGAATCGCCGGCAGCAGAGCCTGCACCAAATCCGCGGTCTCAAAAATCGCCGGAGTGATGGTGGCAAAAGACCACCCGTAACCGAGCAGCGCCAGCGGCAATTTTTCCGGCACGCCCACATAGGTCCAGTTGTGCAGCCGCAGATTGTACGCTTCGAACACCAGCCACAGTGGAATCGAAAGCGCGGCCATGCGCGCCATGGTCAGCGGCGCATCGAGCAGCCGCGAGCGGCCGGTGGTGGCTAGCACGGCTCCATCCGCCACCAAGACATACGCGGTCCACGCAATGGGCGTGAAGTAAATCGCTACCGGCGCAAAGCCGCGAACCAGCAGCGCTTCGGCCGCCGCGAGCCCCGCGAGGCCGATCCACCCGTGCGCTGGAAATCCCCGCCGGCGACGGCTCAGGAAAAATCCGGCGACGAGTATCGCCACGGTTCCCGCAGTCACGCCGATGCCAAAGCCAGTCATGCCGCCGAGCATGGTAACGCAACTCCGGCGTCCGGCCGCTGTCGCTCGAATCACGGCGGAGTTTTCCGCAGGTCGTCGCGCCCTTTCTTGCTATTCTTTCCGTTCCTTTGCGTGTCCAAGTGCCATGAGCGAACCCGAACAACTCGAGCGCGGACTGGGTCTGGTCGAAGCCACTTCGCTGAACATGACGTTCATGGTCGGCATCGGGCCGTTCATCGTGGTGCCGTTCATGATTCGCGCGATGAACGGACCGCAATGCCTGATCGCCTGGGTGGGCGGCGCGATTCTGGCCGTTCTCGATGGCTGCGTGTGGGCGGAGCTGGGCGCGGCCATGCCGCAGGCGGGCGGCAGCTACATTTTTCTTCGCGAAGCTTACGGAGTGAATCGCTGGGGACGGCTGATGTCGTTCCTGTTCATCTGGCAGACGCTGTTTCAGGCGCCGCTGAGCATTTCTTCCGGCGCGCTGGGATTTGCCGATTACTCCGGCTACCTAGCGGCCAAATTTCCAGGCGTGCCGCAATACATCCAGACGCACGGCGCCAATCTGGATCAGATCGTCAAGGTTTACTCGCGTTCCGTTGCGGCGCTGCTGGTGGTGATCGCCGTGGTGCTGCTTTATCGCCGCATCACAGCCATCGGAAAAATATCCGTGGTTTTGTGCGCTACCGTGCTGGCGACGATTCTGTGGCTGATCGTCGGCGGCATGACGCGCTTCGATGGCGGGCGTTTGCTCACATTTCCTCCGGGGGCATGGAGTCTCTCGTGGATTTTTTTCGCCGGCCTGGGACACGCCTCGGTGCAGGCGGTGTACAGCTACCTGGGCTACTACAACGTGTGCAACCTGGGCGGGGAGATGAAAGATCCGGAGCGGAATATCCCGCGCGCGATTTTTCTTTCTATTTTCGGCATCGCCATCCTGTATTTCGCCATGCAATCGAGCATATTGGCGGTGGTGCCCTGGCAAGAGGCGCAGAATTCAGCCTACGTCGCCACATTATTTTTTCTGCGACGATATGGTGAAAATGCCGCGCTGATTGCCACGGCGCTGATTCTGATTACCGCGTTCGGCTCAGTTTTTTCCGCCACGCTGGGATACTCGCGCGTCCCCTACGCCGCGGCCACGGACGGAAACTTCTTTTCCATTTTCGCCCGCCTGCATCCCACGAAACATTTTCCGCACATCTCGTTGTTGGCCATCGGCGCCGTCTCCATGATCATTTGCCTTACTGTTCCGCTCTTCTCCGTAATTCGCTCCATCCTGGCCATGCGCTGCCTCATCCAATTTGCCGGCCAGGCGGTGGGGCTGCTCTTGCTGCACCGCCGATGGAAGGCCGAGCGCTGGCCCTATCGCATGTGGTTTTATCCCGTCCCGGCGCTGCTGGCCATTGTCGGCTGGATTGGAATTTTTATTTCCACCGGGCGGCGGCCCATGATGGTCTCGCTTACGGCGATGGCATTGGGTATCCTTGTATATTTGTGGCGAGCACTCTTGCTTCACCAGTGGCCCTTCGAGGAGGTCGTTTGACACGAAGCTATCTCAAGAATGCCAGCTTGCGGGTACAAAAGCTGGCTTCAGGGGCTAAAGCCCGATTAGGAAGGCCGTTTACGGCGGGGATGAAGCCCCGCCCTTCCGCCCCAGCCACGTATGAGATGTGTTCGCTGCGGAATCCCGCGCGTTGGCAAATTGCGACAGTCTTCCTCCTTCTCGGCGTACTCGCACCGCCAGCCGTTGCACCGCGCCAGGGAAGCGTGCGCGCGCAATCGCTGCCGGAAACCGTTGAAGCCATCAAGAAGGCCGGCATCTGCTCGCGCATACTTTTCATCACCGCGCACCCGGACGATGAATGGTCGAGCCTGCTCACTTATCTGTCGCGCGGGCTCTACGCCGACGTGGGACTTCTTACGATTACGCGCGGCCAGGGCGGACAAAACGCCATTGGCCCGGAGCAGGGCGGCGAGTTGGGCGTGATCCGCACGGAGGAATTGTTGGCTGCGGGGAAAGAATACGGAGTGCGCCAGTTTTTCACGCGCGCGCCCGACACGGGTTACGTGAAGACTCCCGAGCAGGCGCAGAAAATCTGGGGCGATGTGGCACTCGAAGACATGGTTCGCGTCATCCGCACGTTTCGCCCGACGGTGGTGATTAATGGCTGGGGAGGCGTGCGCGGCGGACACGGGCATCACCAGGAGAGCGGCATTCTCACGCCGCAAGCGGTGGCCGCTGCGGCCGACCCGACCAAGTATCCGCAACAGATCGCTGAGGGCCTCACCGCATGGAAGGTTCCGCTGGTGGTGCGTCCGGCGCGCGGCACGGTGACGGGTGCCGTTGAAATTCCGGTGAACGATGTGTCGCCGCTGTGGGGAAAAAGCTACGTGCAGATGGGCATGGAAGGCCACGCCAACCACCGCTCGCAGGGCACGCCTGCATTTTTCGGCAACGCGTTTTTTCGCCGGCCGGTGTACCTGGTGCGTGAAAACGAGAAGGGCGAGCCGAGCAGCCCGTTCGATATGAAGTTGCTCGCAGAGCCGATCACGTCGCTGGCTGCACGTTTCCCAAAGTACCAATCCGTGATGGCGCCGGTGTTGACCAAGACGGACGCGAACCTTGCAGAGGCCCGAAAATCCATACTGAATCTGGACCGGCCTGCTGCGGCAAAGATCCTTGTGGCTGCGGGAAAAGAAATTGAGGCATTGAGCGACGGGGTTATGAAGGGGCTTGGCGACGACATGCGGGGGCGCGGTTACAGTGACGACATGGAGGCCTATAATGCGGTCAGAGAAATCAGTGAAGTGCGCGAGAACATTGCCCGTGCGCTGGTCTCCGACATTTCGCTTTCCATCGATGCCCAGGCGGAACGCCACGAGCTAGTCGCCGGCGAAAATTTTTCCGCCCAGATCACTTTCTCCGGGCATTCCGCTGCACCGGCGAAATGGACGCTCGACAAATCGAATTTGATTTTGCCAGCGGGCTGGACCGCCACGCCCGGTGAGTCGAAGGAACCGAATCTTTATATTTTTAACATCAGTGTTCAGGCGAACGCGGTGCCGCCGCATTCACCTGGCGAGGTCATTCTGCCGCATCCACCGCCGCTAGTGCGCGTGGCGCTGCCTGTGACCGTGGACCAATATTCGTTCACCATCGAGCAGCCGGTGCAATCCGTGGAAGCCACCACCACGGGCATCCACACGTATTCGCTGGAAATGGTTCCCGCGGTCACGCTCACCGTAGATCCGCAGCACGTGATGGTGCCACTCGAACACGCCGCGGAGCCGGTGAAACTGCTCGCCCGCGTGCGCTATCACGGCACGAAGCCGGCTAAGGTGGAGGCAGGGCTGGACGTGCCGCAAGGATGGACCGTCGCGCCGGTTGAGCCGCTGGAATTCAAATCCGCCGGCGATCGGTTGATCCGCTTCACGGTCACTCCATCGGCGCGTCCGGCTGTGGGCGCTTACGATTTGAAGCCGCACGCCAAGCTCGGCGACAAAATTTTCCGCACCTCGCTCGAGCCTATTCCGACGCTATCGACGCGCAATTGGAGCGAGCCGGCCGAGGCCACCGTGCACGTTCTTGACCTCGTGGTGCCCGCGCATCTTCGCGTCGGCTACGTGGCTGCGGAAAACGATCCGCTGCCCGAAATCCTGCGCCAGTTGGGCATCCAGGTGGATTTGCTTGACGAGGTGGCGCTGGCCTTCGGCGATCTCAGCCGTTACGATTCGATCGTCGTGGGCATTCGCACCTACGAATTGCGACCGGATGTGCTGCGCTCGAATCCGCGCCTGCTTGATTACGTGCAGCGCGGCGGCACCCTGGTGGTGCAGTTCCAGCATGATTTCGATCCCAGCCAGGATTTTCCCGCGCCCTTTCCGGCCAAGCTGCCGGAAAACACTTCGCGCGTGACGGACGCAAATTCTCCGGTGCGCTTCCTCGTGCCGGAAAATCCACTGCTGAATGCGCCGAACAAAATCGCGCTCGCCGATTTCGAAGGCTGGGTGCAGGAGCGCGGCCTGTATTTCTGGGGCAGCTTTGACCCGCGGTATCAGCCGCTGCTCGGCCTCAGAGATCCCGGTGAATCGGAGACGACTGGTTCCCTGGTCGCCACGCAATACGGCAAAGGCGTGTACGTGTACACGGGACTATCATTCTTTCGCCAGTTGCCTGCGGGAGTTCCCGGTGCTTACCGGCTGTTCGTCAATCTGATCAGCCAGACGCGGCATGCCGATTCGCATGACTGAAGCAATGCATCCCGTCGCTGCCGCTCGTTCTTCCTCACTCGATCCGCGCATGGTGCAAATTCCCGAGGGGTGGTTCCTGATGGGCAGCGATGCGGGGCAGGAAAATGAACGCCCAGTGCATCGCGTGTGGGTAGACGCTTTCGAACTGGCGGCCTGCCAGCTGAGCAACGAGGATTATGCGCGCTTTCTTGCCGCCACCGGCCATCGCAAGCCATTGCATTGGGACGATCCTCTTTTTTCTGATCCGCAGCAGCCGGTCGTTGCGCTGTCGTGGTTTGACGCCACGGCCTACTGCGCGTGGCTCAGCGACGCGACCGGCCATGCGTATCGCCTTCCGACAGAAGCGGAATGGGAGCGCGCTGCTCGCGGCGGCATGGAAGGGAAACTTTATCCCTGGGGAGACGCGCCGCTCGAATCGCTGGCAAATTATTCTTCGCGGTGGCGGCTGGCCCCGGAGCCGGTTGGTTGCGCCGAGCAAAACGCGTTCGGCCTCTACGATATCGGCGCCAATGTGCACGAATGGTGCTCCGACTGGTTCTCTGCCGATTACTACGCGAATTGTCCTGTGCGCAATCCTTCGGGGCCGAGCGAGGGGGCGCGGCGGTCCTCGCGCGGCGGTTCCTGGCGCCACGCCACGAAAGTTTCACGCTGTGCGGCGCGTTCGAGCATTCCTCCGGAATTTCAGTACGCGGATTACGGCTTCCGCGTGGCGCGCAGAGCCTGGCACGTTTAGCGGTGTGGGCTGCGCTGTAAGGGCACGGCGTGCCGTGCCCCTACCGGTGAACGTTGCCGCGAATCCGGCCTCACGACAATTCTCCACCGTGCTATTCTTCGGGCCTGTCGGGAGGGTTAATCGAATGATTTCGCGGGGCACTTGGGCGCGCATGATCGCCGCTGTGATCGCAATTCTTCTGTTGTCAACTGCTGCTTCGGCGCAAAAGAAGAAGAAACAACCGAAGGACCAGCCCGTGGACACTTCCCCGATGCCCGCCGCTCCCGTCCCGGTTTCCGATCTGCTGGACCACAACATCGGCCAGATGCTGGGCGCTTTCCAGGCCGGCGATATCGAGGCCATGCACAAATATTATTCGGATAACGCCGTCTTCGTTCGCGCCACCTACGAACCACCGGTCATTGGCTGGCAGAATTATGCCGCGCTGGTGCAGCAGCAGCGCGCCGCATTCACGGGAGGCATGGGGATTATTCGCAGGAACACCAGCGTATTTGTGCATGCCGACATGGCCTGGGCCTGCTACCAGTGGCAGTTTGATTCGCTATATCAGGGCAAGCCGTACACCGCGCGCGGACAGACCACTTTGATTTTCAACAAGCAGGGAGAAAACTGGCTGATCGTGCACAATCACACCTCGCAGATTTGCGATGCCTCCATCTGCGAGCAGATACAGACGCAACCCGCGCCGCAGAACCCCCCGGCCGCAGCGCCCACAAAACCCTAGCTTCCGCCGCAGCGACGGCACGTGGCGAGGATCAAAAACTCTTGAATCCCTGCCACAGCCAGATACCGGCCACCACCACCAGCAGCGCTCCGGAAGCGACGATCAGCAGCAGGATCGGCCGCGACAGCGCCTCGATGCGCGCCACAATGGCCCGTTGTTCACTGGCCATGGATTCTTGTGCTGCGTCCAGGAAGATCTGATCCCCTTCGTGTGTCTCCAGCGTGCCGCGATAAATCACCAGACATATCAGCACCGCCGTCACCACACCCCAGGCAATCAGCAGCGGATAGAGTAGTTCGTGAATCTGTTCCATGGCTGCCTCCCCTGCCCGCCGGCCGTGAGGGCGACCGTGAATGGAGACGGCCCGGGCGGGCCCCATAGCGAGTACCAGTTGGCGGGATTATAGCACTACGGGGGACTCAAGGAGATACATGGACAATAGGCGAATCGAAAGGGAACCCTGCAAGAGACGTCCCGGCAAGCCGGGACCCGCTTTCCCACAACTCCGGCGACGGCGGTTCATTTCCTCGCAAATCATACTCAATTTCGTCCGGATTTTGGGGACCAAGTCACCGCGCCGACGCCTACTTCGTCCGCGAAAGCACCATAGACGTCGTCACCGACACTGCTGTCCCCATCAACCGCTTCTAACCAGGCGCCCTGCGCAAGGCTTCTCCGCCCGCTGATGCCGTAGTATGACGCGTCCGGAAATTGGGCGCATAACACCCCTAACCCGAGACTAAATGAAGCGTCAAGGCTCAGAGATGTGTTAGGCGTGAGGCTCGTGGTCAACATCCATCTAAGCCTGGAGGAGTCCCAATAAGCAAACTACCGCCGCCTCCTGATGGGACTATAGTGAAACTTCCAACACTAGGACCGCTGAGGTTCATCAATCCGGAACCAAATCCAGTGAGTACGCAGGTGCTGCTAGGAACGTCACCGTTCGAGCCAGCAGCTTGACTCCCAACAGCTATATTGTTCGGCTTGGGCAACAAATCGCCGTTGCAGTTTTTTACCTTAGGCAACAGCTTTTCTGGCAAGGCTTGGCACTTATCGCGAGGCGCACAAGTAGTGCCTTTGCAAAGGTCGAGTTGCATCAATTGGGTGAGTGAGCGCACGATGCTTTGGTCAGTAGAAAGCATCGAGAGGCCACTAGAAGGGTTGCTCCCTGCTGCGCCGCTGTTAAGGCCGCCTATACTTGGATTGCCGCCATCCGAATAGTTGCCTGTTGCGGACGCCTGAAAGAAAGAATCCACGGTTGGGTTGCCGTCGGCACCGTTGCAGCCTGAATTGACACAGCTAGTGTCTTGATTGCTAGGGGGTGGTGTTTGCGGCCCGTCCTCCGATGTGCATGTTTCATCTTGCGTCGGCTCCTGACAGTCCGTCCCCAGGGGATCAACGTGGTTGACCGGGTCATTAAGAACGTATGCGAACTTATTGAGCGATTGAGGATCACCGATCGAGCCTGCTAGAAGGTCGGGCGAAGAAAATCGCCCGAGGTGGTTCACATGATACCGGGCCATGGCGTAGTCGTTGCCCGATTCGGAATCCCGCTTGTAGGTGGTGAACTCCCACTTCGTCGTCGTGTTTGTCGCGTACCACGTCTCGCCGTAGGGAAAGTGCCCCTGCTCGCCGATCTTATTGCCGCTCGCATCCGTCATCACACGCGTTGAGAGATGGTCAGCGTGATAATACTGCGTGGCCGTGCCTTCGATCTTAGCGAGCAGTGCCGCTCCAGAGTAGATGTATTCACGCGTAGGCGATGCCGGCGCCGCTCCATTCACGTACTCTGCGATCACCTTGCTTCCCGAGAAAGCATACACCGTGGTTGTAGTGGGGCTGGTGCAATTGGGCACGCACTTCTTCACCCGCACGCCGTTGCCGTCGTACAGGTATGCGCCCGAGCCGAGACTGCCGCTGCTGGTCAGCTCGTGGTTTTCCCCGTCGTAGGTCAGTATGTTCACACCGTCGTTGGTCATATTCCCATTTGCATCATACGCGTACCCACTGGTGGTAATGCGATTCGTACCCGTGCTGACCGCCACCGAATTTGTCGGGCACGTCATTGGTGCAACGCAACCTGCGGAGATGCTTTGTTGCGTTCGATTGCCATAGGCATCGTAGGTGAAAGACAGCCCCCACTTTGGGTAAGCCGTCGAGCCAACTGTTACGGCGTTGGCCAATCGCGCCAAGTTGTCATAGCCGAAGGTCAGGCTGCGGCCATTGTCCACGTTGTCGGTAAGGCTGCTGATTTGGTCGTTGTTGTGGCCGGTAGTCCCGAACGCATAGTTCAAGCTATAAAGCGTTGTGGTGCCCTTCACGTAGCTCAAGCTGGTCATTTGCAGCCGGTCCGCGGAGTACCCGAAGGTAGCTGCGACTCCGTTGGCATAATTGAATCCAGTCAACTCGAACGACGTGTTGTATCCGTACCCCGTCGCGTAGGGGTTCGTGTTCGTCGTGCATCCCGACGACGTCTGGGCAATCGCGCACAGCCGCCCGATGGCATCGTAGCTCTGCTGCACCACTCGCCCCGGCGGGTAAGGGATTTGTTTCAACTCGCCCGCGAGGTTGTACTGGTAGCCCGTGGTATAGGTCGTTCCGCTCACCACCTTTTGCACCTGGGTTGTCAGTGGAAGGTTGGCATCGTAGGAATAATTTTCTGACCCCACACCATCGGTCAGTGTGATGAGCCGCCCGCTGTTGTTCTGCGAGGAGTTCGTCCCGTAGGTGTAAACCAGGCTCGGGGTTGCCGCAACACCCGTGCTCCCAACATTGTAGTCAACTGTGTGGAGCCGATTCAGCGTATCGTAACCATACGAAGTGATCACGCCCCGCGAGTCTGTGCGCTGGGTCACAAGATTGAAGGTGTTGTACTGGTAGGCCGCGGACAGATTGTTTGTCTCCGGAGTCGCCACGCTGGTTAGCCGCCCCATGTGGTCATATGCATAGGTTCGCGTCTGCGCGCTCCCCACGCCCGTCACGGTCGCCAGAGTATTGAGCACTGTATATGCGTATGAAGTCTGCTGATTCAGGTTGCCGCTGCCGTCGGGTTCAATTGCAGCCACCAGCCGGCCGAGGCCGTCTGACTTGGTCTCCCGCTTCTTTCCCGCCGGGTCGATGATCGTTACTGTGTTGGCAGCATAGCTGTAATTTGTCGCCGAATTGTCCGGCAACGTAACTAAGGTTGGTCGCCCCAGCGCGTCGAACGCAGTGGTGGTGTAATAGGTTGGACTGCCAGTGTACGGATTGCTGGTTTTGTTGGCCCGGCCCATGACGTCGTACTGCGTCTGGACAATGGAATAGGTGTTGTTCGAGGAATCCTGCACGGACGCCGTGCTCGTGCGGCCGAGCCCATCGAATGTCGTGGCTTGCTTCACCGCGCTCGTTGAGGTAATTGGCGAGGTAACCGTCACGATCCGATTAGTGTCGTCGTAAGTGTAGGTAATCTGCGCGTTGTCGGGGCGAGTGATGCTGGTCAACCGGTTCATATGCCCTGGATCAGCGTAGGCGTAAGAGGTCACCTTGCTGTTCTCATCGGTTGAGGTGGCAACCTGCCCGGTGTATGCGTTGTAAGTGGCGCTGGTGGTGAGCGTCGGCGAGGAGCTTCCCTTGGTTACCGAATCTGGCTGGGAATATTGCGTTGCCGTGGAGAACGCGTAAGTTACCAACTGACAGCAGTTCGCCTGCGCCGTGCGGAGATTGCCAAAGAAATCGTATGTCAAAGTCTTGGTGATCCCGCCGCTGGGTGTAACGGGATCTGTGGGATATGTCGTGATCGTAGTCGGCAATCCCCGTGTCGTCAAGGTGCACCCGTGACCTGAGTCGTCGTGCTGCGGCACGCCCGTTGGACAATAAGTATTAATGTCAGCCGGCGTGTCGTAAGCGATGTCCGTACGCGATTGAATCGTTCCACTCAAATCCGCCACAGTGGTGGTGGTCAGCAAATTCCGAATATTCAGATTCGTGTAATTGCTAGAAGTGATGTATGTGTTCGTCGTCGTTCGAACCACCCCGCCTGGTGCTCCGGTCCCCCAGTCATGTTCCTTCATTAATGTCAAGTTACTGAATGAATCGAAGGTCGTCTCCACTTCATTCTGCGTGCTGTTGTCGTCCAAGATTGTAATTCGTGTTGCCGGCGTTCCGTTGGTGGCCCAAGTAGTGTTAACCGTCCGGAGCGGGGTCCCAGTCGCCGTGCCCTGATAAATCTTTCGGACAGTTTCATGGGCGTTGCCGTCGAATGTGTACACCGTCTGATCTGCTGATGTTGTGGGGGCCGTGGCCGTAGTGATGGTGGCGCTTGAATCCCGCTGGAATGTCCATGTGGAGATCGCGCTGCCATCCGCAGTCATCTTCCGAGTCAGATTCATGGTGCTGCCATCGGTACAGTTGATTCCGTCATTCGTGGCCCCGTAGTCATACTCGTAGTAGCCACCCGTCGGCAAAGTGACTCTCTGAACCCGGCCAGTAAAATATCCTGACGCACCGGGAGTGGGTTCATATGTGAAGGTGTAAGACTTGTTATTTGGCAGCACCAGGGTTGAGGGCAGATAAGCCGACCCGGTGTATTCAGTTACGCCTGTGCACCCGAAATTTGTCTTGATTTGCGTGTTCTGCAAATTTAAGACAGCCTGCGGATACGCCCCGGTCGGATCGAGGAAAGAATATGTTATGGAAGCAGGAACAGTGACGACTTTCAGCGCCACCCTGCCGGCTGTGTCGGTCCAGTCGTTCTCCGTCGAACTCACCACCGTCTTAGTAGTGTAGTTCCCATTTGTATCTATGACCGTTCCGCCGGGCGACTTAACACCTCCCGGGCTGATTACATAGCCCGCATGCAGATCTAGATAGTATCCGCTCGCGTCTGATGCATACCCCGTATATGTGCCCGTGGTGGTCCCAGTGCAATCGTTGTAGGTCAATGCAACAGTGGGGAAACTGTGGGTAGTCCCCATTACGTCCACGTATCTGTAATTCGAGTAGTCTATTTTGTAGTCCGGAACCCACGACCCGTCCACATAGCATCTAATTGGTACTGTTGTGGACCTGTTAGTGATATTGCCTCCGACGAAATCCTTGCTCCACCCGAATGTGGGGTTTCCCAGTTGATCCACTACGGGGGTCCAGGCACCACTTGCATTTTGCCAAAGCTGAGAATTGTAGACCACCGATAGCCCCAGGTCTGTGCTGCGGCCGGGGCTGTGCATTACCGACAAGCTGAAGATCACGTTCAAATTCTGGTTGTTCACGGTATCGAACCCACCGCTAGTAAACGAGCCAAACGGGGGGAAGCCCGTCCCGGGCGCTTGAGCGACCGCGACGCCTGGAGAGAGGATGAGGCCGAGCAGAATAAGGGAAAGAATGGCTTGACGTTTCATTGTGCCACCGCCGTTTGAACTGGGAAGTTCGCGTCTGTTAGTCCTGTGTTGAAGGTCACATTCTGAATTGTGATGGTGGCCCAGGGGGTGCCGTTAAACGATTCCTGAATGGAGAAGGGGTACAGCACGCCACCGACATTCCGGTAATCCGAGAAGGAGACCGCCATCGCAATCCCCGGTGACGCGCCTCCGGCGTCGCGGCGCGTATAAGAGATTTTCTGAGGCAAGCTGGACTTCGCATCAACCCAGATGTCCTTGACCGAGAATTTCGCGATGGCCTGCAACTTTGGGGTTGTGGCGAAGGAATTCCAAATTTGGATGTGGTGGAAGGTCCCGGTATCGAGCGTTTCGAGCCCAACGTAACTGTAGGCCGTGTCGGGATTGTTCAATCCGTCGGCGATGAGGGCCAAGGGGAATGACGGGCACTGGCTCGTAACTGCACGTTCCATCGGCAGGCCTGTGGGAGTCGAACCGCTTACAGAACTTGCTTGTCCCTGTGAGTAGACAATCGTTGAGCCGTGCGGTGTCTGAATCTGCTCGGAGGTCTGGTTGGTGCCCCGCGTAAGGATAGTGATCGTCCCATTTTCGGTCAGCGAGCCGGCGATGGTCGTGATTGTGCCTGTCGCCGTCGAATCCGAGGGAATCGTCGTGCCCATGGCCACGACGCTCTGTTGCAGAACTGCCACGGCTTGCGGGTCGCGTGTGGGGGATGGGGCGGAACTTGAGGTCTGCGCCAAGCTTGCCGCGGCGGATGCCGCGAGCAGTAAAGACACACCTAGACTGTACAGCGCGATGCGGGGTTGCATAAGCGCCTCCCTAATTCCAAAACGGGAAAATTTCCGCGCATAAATACGGGAGAATTTAGTCGATGTCAAGTCATATTTTCGTAAATAGAGTCGGCGCACAAGTCCACGGCCGAGTACTATTGCGCTCGGCGTTTTCTCGTGCCACGCTAGAAGTGGAGAATATTCGGATGGCGCCGGAGGGCAAATCCGTCAGAGGACAGCAGCTCCCAGAACGGCTCGCCTGTTCGTCCCCTGCTTCTACAGATATCTATTCGCAACATCCCGGAATTAGAATTCCCGCCAAACCCAGGAAAATAAATGGCTTAATTTTTTCTAATCGCAACACATTTGCGATTTGTGCATCCGGGACGGTTCTGCGGCATGCGTGGTGTGCGGCGGCGAATAGGCCGGAAGGGCTTAATCCGGAAGGAACTGAGCCGCTAGGCGTGGCGTTCGTCGGGAAACTGAATGCCCCAGAAGTTGCGCCCGGGGTAAAGCATCTCCAGGCCCAGTTCGAACTGTCCGTCTTCTTTCGCGTCGCTGATGCGGATCACGCGGAATTCCTGCGTTTCCTGGGACAGGCCGTTGAGCACTTCGATGCGCGAGCCCAGCGCCGGAGAATAAGGAGCACGGATCAACGCCCCGTTGCGGCTGACGGCAATGGCCTCGGCGATGGTGTCCAGCGGCTGGCCAAAATCACCGCTCGTGAACATCTTTACGGGGATGCGGATCAGGACGCGGCTGGCGCGGCGGCGCTCCAGCATCGCTCGAACGGTGGCCATGGTCTTGCCCCTCCTCCTTCCCCGCAACCGCAATTCATTACTTTAGGCCGCGTCTATACACCGGTCAAGCCCATGTCCGCGCAGTGTGCTCCGTTGACAAACCATCGGCAACAGCGGGATCGCCGATTAGCCTCGTCTTGCCCGAAACCTGGGCCAGAGTCACGCTCCGTATCCAATTGATTCATATGAAGTTGCCACGTCTCTGTCCATCGCAGCCCGGTTCGAGACCGGCACGCCCGCAGGATGCAGTCGCCGAGCGGCAATACGCACAAGTACCGCTCGTTGACTTGCCTCCGGCCAAAACCTAAGATGAGCGCCAAATCGTGGATGCTCAGTCACTCACCGGGCAGACCGTCTCGCACTACCGCGTCTTGGAGAAACTGGGCGGCGGCGGAATGGGCGTGGTCTATAAGGCGGAGGACACCAGACTGCACCGTTTCGTCGCGTTGAAGTTTCTTCCGGAAGGGCTGTCGGTGGACGCGCAAACGCTGAGCCGCTTCGAGCGCGAGGCGCAGGCCGCCTCCACCCTGAACCATCCCAACATTTGCACGATTTATGAAGTTGGCGAACACAACGGACAGCCGTTCATTGCCATGGAGTACCTCGAAGGCCAGACGTTGAAGCACCACATTTCCGGCAAGCCGCTGCCGCTGGAGCGAGTGCTGGAGTTGGGGATTGAGATTGCGGATGCGCTGGATGCCGCGCACGCCAAAGGAATCGTCCACCGTGACATCAAGCCGGCCAACATGTTTGTGACTTTTCGCCGTTCAGGGTTTGCAAGTACAAACCCTGAGACCCTCCACGGGCACGCCAAAATTCTGGATTTTGGGTTGGCGAAGCTGGCGCCTGCGGGCGGTTCCGTGAATATTTCCGTGATGCCCACTACCAGCGACCTGGATCAACTCACCCGGCCGGGCACGGTGATTGGCACGGTCACGTACATGTCGCCGGAGCAGGTGCGCGGGGAAGAGTTGGATGCGCGCACGGATCTGTTTTCATTTGGCGTGGTGCTCTACGAGATGGTGACGGGAGTTTTGCCGTTCCGCGGGGAGACCTCCGGAGTGATTGCCGAAGCGATTCTGAATCGCGCGCCGGTTGCACCGGTGCGGCTGAATCCCGAAGTTTCGCCAAAGCTGGAGGAAATCGTCAACAAGGCGCTGGAGAAGGACCGCAAGCTGCGCTTTCAGAGCGCGGCGGAAATTCGCACCGATTTGCAGCGGCTGAAGCGCGATTCAGATTCGGGACGCACCACCCCCATGACGACAACGATGCCACCTCAGGCTCGCGGACTGAAGCGGCCCATCATGGCCGGGGGAATCCTCATCGCTGCACTCCTCATCGCGCTGGCCGTTTTCATGAACATCGGCGGCGTGCGCGATCGCTTGCTGGGGAAAGCCAGCGGGCGGAAAATCCGCTCAGTGGCCGTCTTGCCATTAGAAAATCTTTCACGTGATCCGGAGCAGGAATATTTCGCCGACGGCATGACCGAGCAGTTGATCACCGACCTGGCGCAGATCAACGCGCTGAAAGTGATCTCGCGCACGTCGGTGATGCGATACAAGGGAGCGCGCAACCCGCTGCCGCAGATCGCCCAGGAACTTGGAGTGGACGCGGTGGTGGAAGGTTCGGTGCAGCGCGCTGGAGATCGCGTGCGCATCACCGCGCAATTGATTGATGCGCGCGCCGACCAACACCTGTGG
>Ga0210408_10000681_pt1 | contig 40006 bp, 36 predicted proteins | sample IncBWH4MmetaG_FD_155471 | JGI IMG/M metagenome (GOLD analysis project Ga0210408, IMG submission 155471) | Forest soil microbial communities from Barre Woods Harvard Forest LTER site, Petersham, Massachusetts, United States - Inc-BW-H-4-M | ecosystem: Environmental > Terrestrial > Soil >...
CTAGAAATAGGATGCCGAGCGCGGCTGGGCGCCGATCCCGAACTCGACGTCCACCGTGACCAACGCCCGCACCATCCATGTGCGACATAACAGCCTCGGGCTGCGCGACCAGGAATTTCTGGCCGACGGCCGCCCCACCATGATGTTCCTGGGCGACTCGCTGGTCTGGGGGCTCGATGCCGAGGCCGATGAACGGTTCTCCGAAATCCTCAAGCATCGGCTTCCCAATTATCGCATCGTGCCCGCCGGCGTATCAGGCTATGGCACGGATCAGGAATATCTGCTGCTGCAGCGCCTGTGGCCGACCCTTAGGCCCGCAATCGTCGTTCTCATATTCTGTACGCAGAATGACCGCGAGGACAACGCGACGAACATCCGCTACGAGGGGTATCACAAGCCCTATTTCGCGATCGGCTCCGACGGCGAGTTGAGGCGCAAGGGTCAGCCGGTTCCTCCCTCGCGGCTGCAATACATCCAGGAAAACTGGTGGGTGCACCACCTCTGGCTGGCGAGGCTCGCCAATGCCGCCTATCTGAAGATGCGCCACCCCTTGATCTACGTTCCCGACCCGACGGAGCGGTTGGTCGACGAGATCCAAGGGTTCGTGGAACGGCACGGCGCCAGGTTCATGGTCGGCCTGCAAACCACTGACATCGGGCTGGTTCGTCATTTGCAGGCGCGCCGTGTCCCATTCGTGACATTCGACGGCGCCGACTTCTACCCGGGCGCCGCCGTCGGCGGTCACTGGACGCCCGGGGGCCACGTGTTCGTTGCCGAGCGCCTCATGGGCCTGCTCAAGGACAGCAACGCGATTCGCGCCGCCGCCGATGGCTCGGACTGAATCGGCGCGGCGACCAATTCCTTCTTTTTCGTATCAACTGAGATGACCGGCTCGTTCGCTGCCAGAAATGCCATGGCCTGCGTGTTGATGTATTGAAATTGTGCGTCGCGATCGATGTGCTGGTCGCCTTGTCGTGTTTTGCTATTCGCCTGCAGACTATAGCCCATGTCACGAAGAAGCTTGCCGACGACCGTCGGACAAACCTTGTGACCCTTGGTCTCTAGCTAGTGCACTCGACAGATTACGCAGGCTCCGCGTCGTCCACAACACGGGCTGCATCGGATCACCGCGAGTCGTCGGTTCGACCAGGCGCTTGAGGTCAAACGATGAGGGACGGATCCGCCAACGGCTTCTTCTTTCAGCCGCCACCTGGCTTACGTACTCGTCCAGCCGGAGCCCAGATGTCGTCACGAATATCGCCAAGTCCGCGATAGATCGTCGACCGCGCCAATCCGCTGATCCGGGACATCAGGCTAATCCCGCCGTGTCCCAGGGCTTTCGTTTCGTGCGCGACAAAGCGTCGAAGACTCTGTTCATTCAGAACAGGGGCCATCTCCAGATAGCGTTTGCGTGCGGTGCGCACCTGCGCGGCTCGAATCATCTCGTGACGATACGTCGACCGATTCCCTCTCGTGAATCTCTGTCAACACATTTGGATCGATCCGTGGCAAATATGACTCAGTTATTTATGGACGGGCCCTAAGTCGGACAATCCGCATTTTTTATTGGCACTCCATGTCGTCAAGCGTTTCCCGGTCTGGAGAGCTAACGTCGGCAATGTGGCTTTGCACCAGCCTTTTTTTGCTTATCGCATTTCAGGTTGTTTCTTTCCCGCGCGCCGTTACGCGCTTGATTTCGTGAATAGTTGAACCACGCCGGTCATGTTCTCGCTACCAAAGCCTTTCGCGACAGCCTTTTGAAAGACGCCGCGCGCAGCGGCAATCGTAGGCGCTGCCTCGGGTGAGCCTGCGGCATCGACTGCATACCCGAAATCTTTCTCGATGAGTTCGATCGGAAACTGCGGCGAAAAGCTTCCGGCCAGCATGCTGCCTGACAGATTGTTCGCCGCTGGACTCCAAGCAGCAGTGCCTGCAATTGCCTTCAGAGCGCTCGCCGCGTCTGCGCCTGATCTTTTTAGAAGACCGATCAATTCGGCCAAGGCTGTCAACTGCACACCAAGGAGTGCATTCGTGCCAAGTTTCACCAGCGCCCCGGATCCGAGTGGGCCGATGTGAGTGATGGTGCTTCCCATCGCCATGAGTAGTGGTCTGACCTGGTTCAGTATCTCGTCGTCGCCACCGATGAAATAGACAAGTTGGGCCGCGTCGGCCTGGGGGCGGGAGCCAGCCACGGGCGCTTCGAGCAGATGACCTCCTTGCTCCGCGACGGCCGAGCCGAGCTCTCGAATCCAGCCAGGCGTCAGAGTCGAACTCTCGATAGCGATTGCTCCCTTTTTCAGGCCCTCCAGAGCGCCGCGGTGCGGTGAAAGCCAGACGTCCCGTGAAGCTTTGTCGTCGCGTAGCATGGCGAAGACAAAGTCAGCGCCCGCCGCGGCCTGCCTCGGCGTCGGAGCTTGCTTCGCTCCCAGCCGGACGAGAGCCGCAGCGGCTTCCGGGGTCCTGTTCCATACCGTCAAGGCGTGGTCGGCTTTAAGCAGATTGGCGGCCATGCGAGCTCCCATCGCGCCCAGTCCGAGCAAAGCTATATTTTTCGACATTGGTTCCTCTTGCGATCTCGATGAAAAGCTGGACTCGGGCGCGGGCTTTCGGTCCGTGTCGACCCAAAAAGAAAGGTGGTGATGTCCGTGCAGCAGGCCCTTCAGCTGCGGCACGGGCTTCGAAGGATCGCGACGTCAGATCTGTGCGACGCCGCCGTCGATGAAGACTTCGCTTCCGTTCATGAAGCTACTCTCGTGAGATGCTAAGAAGGCGACCACCTTCGCGACCTCAGTGTCACGACCGATCCGCTCGAGTGGCGACAACGTTGCGGCGAAGCCGAAGAAGCCGCTGACTTCTTGCTTCGTAGCGCCGTACTTGTCGTAGCCAGGCGTTTCGATAACCCCAGGGCTCACGGCATTGACGCGGATATTGCGGCCCTTCAGGTCCGATGCCCACGTGCGGGCAAAGGAACGGACAGCAGCTTTGGTCGCGCTGTACATGCTCCAGTTGCCGAAGCCTTTGCTGCCGACGATCGAAGAGGAGAGGATGATCGACCCGCCGGGCCCCATCAACGGTACGGCCTTCTGAACTGTCCAGATCACGCCCTTGACGTTGGTGTTCAAAAGCCCGTCGACGTGCTCCTCCGTTATGTTGCCCAGGGGTGCCGCTGCCGCATAGCCCGCGTTGGCAAACACGATGTCGACGCGCCCGGCTGCTTTTTTCACAAGCTCGAACAGATGATCCATATCTGCGGAATCAGCGACGTTGCCTGCAACGGCAAGGGCATGTGGCCCCAAGGTCGCTGCCGCTGCGTCTAATTCGGCCTTTCGGCGCCCGGTGATGTAGACACGGGCCGCACCTTGATCGAGCAACGTTTTGGCCGTAGCCAGGCCAATGCCGGAGTTGGCTCCGGTAATGACAGCGATCTTGCCTTCAAGCCGAGACATGGCTTCCTCCGTTTCGTGTGGCTGTTGAAGCGGGGCTCGGTTGGCGATGCCACCGATGCCTTGATGTTTCATTCTTGTTGCGACAATCTCGTTCGAGGGCGCATGCCATCGAGCGAAATGAAATGGGGAGAAGAATCTTCGCATTTGGCCTCCAAGAATTATTCGCGGCGAAGGACGTATGCCGACAGGCGGAGATCAAAGACGTTGCTACGCGGGTCTTGAGTGGATGAGAGGCCGGCTGCTCCGGCGTCGGCTTGGCCTGAACGCCGGAGCATGAGGATCAGCAAAGCTCTTAGCGTTGAGCGTGCTGCTTCAGTTTGGCGACAAGAGTGTCGCCGAACTCCGGAGCCGACATCGGCTGCTGCCCGGTGATCAGTTCGCGGTCGACCACTACGTTGCTATGCCAGTTGGCGATGCTCTCGACGCGCGCACCGGCCTCGGCGAGCGCGTTCACCGGATAGAACTGGACGTTTCCGCCCAGGCCGTTCGGGCCTTCCAGCGCTTGCTCTTCGCCCGTCGAGAAGATGGTCACGCGGTAGCCGGCGTAGGGCCAGCCCTTCGTCATGCTGCTTGCCTTGCCGTCGCCCGCGATCATCGAGGCGATGAACGCATCCGGATCGGGAAGCGCCGACAGGAGCGCTATCGGGCCATGGCAGATGATGCCGGTCGGACGGCCGGACTCATGGAAGCTGGTCAGGATCTTGCCGAGGTTCTTGTCCTTGAGCAGGTCGACCATCGGCGCGTGACCGCCGGGAATGAACAGGCCCACGTATCCGCTGGTGCCTTCCGCGACCACGGAAGCCAGAGTCTTCGGATGCTTAAGTTGCTCGAGGCCCTTGGCATACTTCAGCGCCGCGGCCCGAGCGGCGTCGTCGCCGCCGAAGAACATCGCGTTGTTGGAGTTGACGTCCATCACCGGCAGGTCGCCTTTCGGATTGGCGATCACCGGCTCGTAGCCGGCCTCGACCAGCTTGCGGTAGGGGACGACGAACTCGTTCAGATAGTAGCCGGTCTTGTAGATCTTGCCGTCCTTCAGATCGAGCGCGTTGGCGCTCGACATCACTACGAGGACTTTGCCTTTAGATTGTGCGGAAGCGGTCATTGGAGTCACCATTGTTAGGGCGAGCGCAAGGGCGCCGCCGAGTTTGCGGAAAAACATTCGATTGCCTTGGGTTGAAGGGAACCGCCCTCAATGGGCGGACGCCCCGGTTCGGTGGGTGAAGCCGTCAGGCCACGTGGTATCGCGGGGCGGGTTTCGGGTTGCGGAATTTCGGGGACAGGTCGCGGCGCTCCTGCTCCCATCGGGTCCATGCCTCGCCCTCGTGAAGGCCAGGGATGGTCACCGTCTCACCAGCGTCGAGGCCGGCCAACGCCGCATCGACAAGGTCCTCGGCTCGCATGGTGATCTCGGAGGACTTCTGCGGCGCATAGCCGGCGATGTCCCAAAATTCTGTGGCAGTGGCGCCCGGCAGCACTGTCTGAACGCGGACGCCCCTTTCGGCCAGATCCTTCTGCAGTGAATGGCCGAAGCTCAGCACGTAGGACTTCGACGCGCCGTAGACGCCATTCAGAGCCTCCACCGCGATACCGACGACCGACGAGATGTTGATGATCGTGCCCGCGCCGCGTGCCACGAAGGCCGGGGCGGCGGCATATGTCAGGCGAGTCAGGGCGGTGATGTTAAGGTCGATCATTGCCTCCATCTTCTCGACGTCGCCTTGCAGGATCGAGGCGACCGAGCCGACACCGGCGTTGTTCACCAGCATGGTGATGCTCGGATCTTCGTGGAGGATCGCCTCAACCTTGGCCAAGGCGGCCTTGTCGTTCAGGTCGGCTTGGAGCGCCGTGACTTGGCGACCGGTCTCGAGCCGCAAACGGCTGGCTATCGAATCGAGACGATCTTTGTTGCGTGCGACCAGGATCAGGTCATAGCCGCGCTTGGCGAGCCGATCGGCGTAGATGGCGCCGATGCCGGAAGATGCCCCCGTGACGAGGGCGACTCCTTGGGGGGAGTGATTGCTCATGGTGTTCTCCGTCCTTGGCGCTCGAGATTGAGCGTGCAGACAGAAAGTACGGTTGCATCACCAAGTCTCAAATGTCATATAAACGGAGATTTAGGACATCTGGACATCCGCCATGCGCGACATCGCTTTCCTTGTTTACCCCGGATATTCGCTGATGGCCCTTGCCGTCACGGCAGGCTTCGAAGTCGCGAATTCGATGGTCGATCCAAAGCCTTACGACCTCCACTTCGTCTCCGAGAACGGTGGCCCGGTCAAGACATCGGCCGGGATGACGCTTCAGACGGAGATGTTCACGGAAAAGCCGTTCGATACGCTCGTCGTCGGCGGTGCAACCTATCCGGAGCCATCTACGCCGGGTCTGATCGCCTTTGTGCGCGACGCTCCCAAACGCCACCGACGCATAGCGTCGGTATGCACCGGTGCCTTCGTGCTGGCCGAGGCCGGACTTCTGAACGGGCGGCGCGCCACCACGCACTGGCTGCACGCACGAGACCTGCAGCGAAATTACCCGTTGATGAAGATGGAGGAGGACCGCATCTTCATCAACGACGGTCCGATCTGGACCTCAGCCGGCATGACCGCCGGCGTCGACCTCGGGCTGGCGCTCATTGAGAACGACCTCGGTCCTGAACTTGCAAAGGCCGTGGCGCGTAAGCTCGTCGTCTATCATCGCCGCGGCGGCGGCCAATCGCAATTTTCCACGCTGCTCGAGCTGTCTCCGAAGTCGGACCGCATTCAGGCAGCGCTTGCCTATGCGCGGGACAACCTGCACAAGCCGCTGACCGTGCCCGACCTTGCTGATGCGGCTCATCTCAGCCCTCGGCAGTTCAGCCGGGCGTTTCACGCCGAGACGGGTCAATCACCAGCGAAGGCGATCGAGAATCTTCGGGTCGAGGGCGCTCGCAACCTCATGGAGCAGAGCCGTCACTCGATCGATGAAGTGGCTCGGCAGACTGGCTTCAGCGATCGCGATCATATGCGCCGGGCGTTCTTGCGCGCCTTCGGGCAACCGCCTCAGGTGCTCCGCCGAAATGCACGGCTTGAATCGATCGATATTCAAGATGAAGCGAGCGCGGATTAGGCTTGCTCTGGATCGGGCGCTTTCCACTTCAGCGCATCTGTCAGCGCTCGCAACGCAGGCGTGACTTGCCTGCTGGGGTAATAAAGATGTAGCCCTTGAAAAGGGATACACCACTCGTCGAGGACTCGAACGAGTCGCCCAGCCAACAAATGCGGCGACGCTTTTTGTTCGAGTATCAATCCGAGCCCAGCACCTGCCATCATCAAGGATGCTGCAAGGTCCGGGTCGTCAAGGATGAGTTGGCCGCCGATGCGGGTGCGCATTTCTTTGCCGTCACGCTCAAGTTTCCATGGAAAGAGCCCGCCTCCGGTGATGAGGCGGTAGACGATGCAATTATGTTGATCCAGATCGGTCGGTATTTGCGGACGAGGGTTACGTTCCAAGTAGTCCGGGGATCCAACGACGATCAGACTGGTGTTCGGACCCACGCGGACAGCGACCATGTCCTGGTCAACGTTATTACCCCACCGAATACCGGCATCGAAGCCCTCGCGAACGAGGTCCACCAGCCGGCTGTCCACGCTGACCTCAACGGTGATCTTCGGATTTTCGAGCAGGAACTTGGGCAACGCGGGCGCCAGCACGGTGTGAGCGGCAAACTGGGACGTGGTAATCCTGATTGTCCCAGAAGGATCGCCGCGCCATTCGCCCATGGCTGCAAGCCCCGCTTCTACCTCTTCCACGGCGGACTCGACAGACCGCAGCAACCTCTCACCGGCCGGTGTTGGGGCGACACTTCGTGTCGTACGCGCCAGCAACCGCACCCCCAGGCGTGTTTCAAGTCCTCTCATCGTATGGCTCAGCGCAGACGGGGATAGGCCGAGTTCAGCGGCCGCGCGCGTGAAGCTTCGCGTGCGGGCGATGGTTGCGTAGGCCACAAGATCGTCTAGCTCTCCTCGTTTCATGGCTGCACCTCGCTCAAGTGACCTTGCGCGGTATTAGGCGGTCATTCATGGTGTTCTTGATGTTGTCTCGCGGCGCTGCTTGCCGAGCGCTAAGGGCATTCGTCGACATTGTCGGCGCTTGCGCGATCCGGTATCGACGTGCGTAAGGAAGGCAACCGCTGTGGTTTCCATCTTAAGGCATCTGTGAGTGCGCGCAGCGCGGGCGTCACGTGCCTGCTCGGATAATAGAGATGCAGCCCTGGAAACGGCGCGCACCAATCCTCCAGTACCTGAACGAGCCTCCCAGTAGCCAAGTGCGGCAAGGCGTTCTCTTCGAGCATATAACCTAGTCCGTTTCCCGCGATAACGGTTGCCACCGCAAGTTCTTCGTCGTTCACGATGAGTTGGCCTTTCGGGCGGGCACGAACTTCTTTCCCGTCACGTTCGAATTCCCACGGAATCAATGCGCCACTGCCGAGAAACCGGTAATTAACGCAGTTATGGACATCGAGGTCGGCAGGGGTTTGCGGGCGCGGGTGCCGCTCGAAATAGGCAGAAGATCCGACGACGACCGTACGTAGGTCTGGACCGATCCGGACAGCGACCATATCCCGTTCAACGGCTTCGCCAAACCTGATTCCAGCGTCGTACCCGTCGTTGACGAGATCGTTCAGTCGGCCCTCAATGACAACCTCGACCGAAACCATGGGATGGTCGAGAAGGAATTTTGGCAAGACAGATGCCAGCACGGTCTGGGCGGCAAAACGAAATGTCGTGAGTTTGATGTTTCCGGAAGGGATGCCGCGCCAATCACTCAACGCCGCAAGACCTGTCTCAACCTCCTTCAGCGCAGGTTCGAGAGAATTAAGCAACCGTTCACCGGCCGCCGTCGCCGCAACACTTCTTGTGGTGCGGGCCAGCAAGCGCACACCTAGGCGCGACTCCAGCTCCCTCATCGTGTGGCTTAGCGCGGACGGTGACAACCCAAGCTCAGCTGCCGCACGCGTAAAGCTGCGCGTGCGGGCAATTGTCGCGAAAGCCACGAGGTCATCAAGTTCCCCTCGTCTCATTGCTGAATCTCACTCAAAAGCCCTTGCGGCGTGAGGTTATATTCTCCTCTCGGCTCTGCTGCTATCCCTACAAGACCGGCTCACTCATGAACCTGACGCATGAGCGAACGCCTGACCGCTCCGGGTACGCGATAGGCCGCCTTGGGCTCGTGCATTCGCTTAATGTACTGAGGGAAGGCTTGATACATGAAGCAACAAGAAGCCGGACTTCTGAAATCATCGGCCGGGCGCGGCTGGAGGGGCGTGCGTGCGGAGCTGCGCAGCCACGCCCCTGGACTGATTGTCGAACGAAATTTAGCCGTCGACACGACGATTTCCATTGCTGTGGGCGGCTCATCCGAGGCCGTTGTCCGTCGAAAGAGCGGCAAAAACCTGGATGAGTGTGCTGCCGTCAAGGGGACAGTCTGGGTGTGCCCTGCTGGCATAGTGCAGGACTTAACTGAGACTTCCGCTCTGGCGCCGCAAATCTTGCACGTTTATGTGCCGAGGGAAGGCTTTGATTGTCTGGCGGATGACAGTCTTCGCGGCACCGATCCGCACGAATATGTGCGCTACGCCAATGGCTACTCGGATCCGCTGATTGCTCAATGCGGTTTTGCGATCGCAGAGGAGTTGCACCAACAGAGCTCGACAGGCCGAATTCTTGTCGAGTCGATCGCGAACACCTTAGCAGTTCGAGTGGTTCACTCGAACATAGGTCGCCCGCCTGACGGCGCTAAGGCTGCGCTTCGGTCCGGCCTTGATGCGCGGCGACTCCTTCGAGTGTTGGACGCCGTCGATGCAGGGTTGGAGGAGGACCTCTCTCTCGCCTACCTGGCGTCCGTCGCCTGTCTCAGTCCGTTCCATTTCGCGCGTGCATTCAAGACCGCGATGGGGGTGTCGCCACATCAGTATGTCAGCGGCCGACGACTTGAGCGCGCCAAAGACCTGATTTTGACCGGCGCCATTCCGCTGTCGCAGATTGCGGCGAGCTTGGGATTTTCGAGCCAGGCCAACTTCAATCGCGCGTTCAAGGCGGCGACCGGCGTAACCCCGACGGGTTACAGGCACACGATGCTCAATTAGAAGTCGCCATGGGATGGCCCGCTAGATGAAATACCAAGACGGTGGACTTCTGAAATCATCGGCTGGGCGCGGTTGGGTGGGCGTTACGGCAGAGTTGCGCAACCACGCCGCCGGACTTATCGCCAATCGAAAAACGGGCGTCGACACTGAACTGGCTATCGCTGTAGGCGGCTCTCCAGAAGCCGTGATCCGTCGAGGAAGTGGGAAAAGCCTGGACGAATGCGCCGCCGCTCAGGGAACAGTTTGGGTCTGCCCGGCCGGTGTACAGGAAGACTTCGTTGAGGGCTCCGCTCTGACGCCGCACATCCTGCATATCTGGATGTCCAGGAAACCGTTCAATGATCTAGCGGATGACAGTCTTCGTGGCGCCGATCCGTACGAGTATGTAAGTTACGCGAACGGCTACGCGGATCCGCTCATTGCTCAATGCGGTCTCGCGATCGCTCAGGACCTGCACCACCAGACATCGACAGGGCGAATTCTTGTCGAGTCGATCGCGAACACGATAGCGGCTCGATTGGTTCACTCGAACACCGACCGCGGTCCTGATGTCGCTTTTGCTACGGCTCGATCCGGACTTGATACGCGGCGGCTTCTACGTGTCTTAGAGGCCGTAGACGCCGATTTGGAAGGGGATCTCTCGATCGCTCACCTGGCTTCCGTCGCCTGCCTCAGCCCGTTCCACTTTGCGCGCGCCTTTAAGACCTCGATGGGCATGTCACCGCATCAATACGTTAGTGCCCGCCGCCTTCATCGCGCCAAGGACTTGGTGGTGGCAGGCGCGACTCCGCTGTCACAGATTGCTGCAAGCTTGGGATTTTCGAGTCAGGCAAACTTCAATCGCGCATTCAAGGCGGCGACGGGCGTGACACCGATGGCTTACAAGCTCGCGCTTACCGGCTAAAGCGCAGAATTTGAAAAGGCCCGCAGGACAAAATTGCGGGCCGCCTTGCCTCAACAGCAACTCACATTCATTTGCTGAGAAGTGATCGCCGCGGCTCTCAGGGCGATAGCGGATCGCCGCCGCAATTCCTGTCATCCGATCCGACTCCGCAATCCATGAATATAGCTACAGCAAGTTCTGAGAATACGCGCCCGCCCAGGCCGCTAAGTTCGATGCGTTGACGCGCTGATTTCCTTGGTCGCTACCGACCAAGCGTTTCGACCAGAGGTCAGACAGTGGCCTCCTCCCGTCGCCTATGGCGAACATTGGTCGAAGTGCCTGGACGGGCACGATCTCGGTTACAGCCGAGCCTAAACCGTTGAAGAGAGCACGGCCATGCGTGATGTCGCGTTTGTTGTCTACCCGGACTATTCGACGATGGCCCTGGCCGTCGTCATGGCTTTCGAAGTCGCCAATTCGGTAGCTGAAACGCCGCCCTACGAACTCCATTTTGTTTCAGAGACCGGCGGCAAAATCAGAACCTCCTGCGGCATGATGCTGGAGAGCGAACCGTTTACGGAGATGCCGTTTCACACGCTGTTCGTCGGCGGCGCGACAACCCCGAAGCCGTCGACGCCTGGCCTGATCACCTACATGAGGGACGCGCCCAAACGGCATCGCCGGATCGCCGCGATCTGCACGGGTGCCTTTGTGCTGGCCGAGGCCGGTCTCTTGGACGGACACAACGCCACCACCCATTGGATGCACGCGCCACTGCTTCAGGCACAGTATCCGGCGGTGAAGCTCGATCAGGATCGGATCTTCATGAATGACGGGCCGATCTGGACCACGGCGGGCGGGGCCGCAGGTCTCGACCTCAGCCTCGCGTTGATCGAGAATGATCTCGGCGCCGATTTTGCGAAGTTGGTCGCGCGCGAGCTCGTCATCTATCACCGGCGCACTGGCGGCCAATCGCAAATCTCCACGCTCCTAGATCTCACGCCGAAGTCCGATCGAATTCAGGCGGCGCTCGCATATGCACGCGACAATCTGCACAAGCCGCTGACCGTCCCCGACCTGGCCGACGCAGCTCGTCTCAGCCCCCGGCAGTTCAGCCGCGCGTTTCACGCCGAGACGGGTCAGTCACCGGCCAAGGCGATCGAGAATCTTCGGGTCGAGGGCGCACGCAACCTCATGGAGCAGAGCCGTCACTCGATCGATGAGGTGGCTCGTCAAACCGGTTTCAGCGACCGCGATCACATGCGTCGGGCATTCGTGCGTGCCTTCGGCCAGTCGCCGCAGGCGCTGCGGCGGATGGCCCGGCTTGAGACGAATGCCTATCGGGAAGCCTCCGAACTCATGATCCAAGCCTAAGCCCCAACTTCATCGCTTCGTGTCCATTCTAATTCTTAAGGAAGCCGCCATGGCCTACCAAACGATCAACCCGACGACCAACGAACTGATCAAGACCTATCCCAACCACACCGACGCCGACATCGAGGCGGCGCTGACCGCCGCGCACAAGCTCTACAAATCGAGCTGGTCGCAGGGTCCGATTAAACCACGCCTGGAGGTACTCGAGCGTCTGGCCGATCTCATCGATGCCCGCTCCGAGGAACTGGCCAAGATTTGCGTCCGAGAGATGGGCAAGCTGATCTCCGACGCCCGCGACGAAGTGTGGATCATCGCCGAGATCGCCCGCTTCTACGCCCGTGAGGCTGAGGGCTTCCTCGCGCCGATCAAGATCGACTCCGGGCTCGGCGAGGCCTGGATCCAACATCATGCGCTCGGCGTGATGATGGTCGTCGAGCCCTGGAATTTCCCTTACTACCAGTTGATGCGGGTGTTCGCGCCCAACTTTGCGGCCGGCAATCCCGTGCTCGCCAAGCACGCCAGCATCGTCCCCCACTGCGCCAGCGTGTTCGAGGAACTGGTGAATGAGGCATGCGCCCCCAAGGGCGCCTGGGCGAACCTGTTCATTACTTCCGGCCAGGTCTCCAACATCATCGCCGACGAACGTGTGGTGGGCGCCGCGATGACCGGGTCAGAGGGCGCTGGCACCGCCATCGCCACCCAAGCGGCCAAGCACCTGAAGAAGTCGACCCTTGAAATGGGCGGCAACGATGTCTTCATCGTGCTCGAGGACGCCGACATGGATAAGGCCATCAAGGACGGCGTCTTCTCTCGCCTGCACATCTCCGGCCAAGAGTGCATCTGCGCCAAGCGCTTCGTGCTCCATGAGAAGATCGCCGGCGAGTTTCTGGACCGCTTCACCAAGGCCATGGCGACGGTTAAGATCGGCGACCCGATGGAAGAGGACACCAAGCTGGGACCGCTGTCCTCGGCCGAGGCGAGCGCCGGTCTCGCCAAGCAAGTCCAGCGCGCGGTCGACGCGGGAGCTACGCTGCATCTGGGCGGCAAGCCGATGGATCGTCCCGGCAACTTCTTCGAGCCCACCATTCTGACCAACGTAACTCGCGACAACCCGGCCTACTTCGAGGAGTTCTTCGGGCCGGTCGCCCAGATCTACGTGGTCACGAGTGACGACGAGATCGTCGAGCTGGCCAACGACTCCCGCTTCGGTCTCGCCGGCGCGGTGTTCTCGAAAGACATCGACCGTGCCAAGGCCTTGGCGTCGCGCATCGAAACGGGCGCCATCTGGATCAACACCTTCGCCTCGACCGCGCCTGAACTGCCATTCGGCGGCGTCAAACGCTCGGGCTACGGCCGCGAGCTGTCCCAGCTCGGCATCAAGGAGTTCGTGAACCAGAAGCTCGTCCTTGTCAGCAACGCCGCCTGATGACACAGGCCGCGCACCCACCGGGTCGGGTGCGCGTACTCACGATTCAATCCCGATACGAACGGAGAGTCCGACGACGACGATTACGCGGCGATTTGTGCCGCCGATTCAGCCGTCTGTCCTAAATCGCCGTGTATTCGACATTCGCGTCGCGGATGGCGCGCTGTAGCGTGGCGAAAGCAGCGAATGGTCAGCCGCGATTGCGGCGCCTCAGACCGCTCGCGCGAACTATTTGCCGATGAAGAGAAACGAACGTGTCGAACGCCGCCTCATTGTTCTCGCGATGGATCACGCGAACGAAGCTCCGCCGGTGGCCACTGGGCGTGGCCGCGGCGGGCGTGGTTGGTCTGCTTGGATTCGCCGCTTTCGCATGGCGCCCGGCGATTCCCGAGATCGCAACGCCGCTTCCTTCGAGCTTTAGCGCCGACACGGTAGCGCGCGGAGCGACATTGGCCTCGGAGGGATATTGCTCGACGTGCCATAGCGTAAAAGGCGGCCAGCTGTTCGCTGGCGGCTACGCCATGAAGAGTCCATTCGGCACGCTCTATTCGACCAACATCACGCCAGACCGCGAGACAGGTATCGGGGCGTGGTCGAAGGAGGCCTTCCGGCGCGCCATGCATGAGGGCGTCGCAAGAGATGGCTCCCATCTCTTCCCGGGCTTTCCGTACGATCATTTCACGAAGATCAGCGAAGACGATGTCGACGCGATCTATGCTTTTCTGATGACCCAGCCGGCGGTCCATGCGCCGGCTCGCCCGAATGAACTTCTGTTTCCGCTCGGAATGCGCGCGTTGCAGGCCGGCTGGAAGCTGCTGTTCTTTCGATCGGGGAGGTTTGAGCCATCTCCGGATCACGACGCCCAGTGGAATCGGGGCGCGTATATCGCCGAAGCATTGAGTCACTGCTCGGCTTGCCATACGCCGCGCAATCCGCTTGGCGCGGAATGGGGCGGCGCTTCCCGCTACACGGGCGCTTCGGTGGACGGTTGGTTTGCGCCGGCACTCACTGCAGCGAATCCATCTCCGGTGCCTTGGGCGTCTGACGAACTGCACGCCTACCTGTTCCAGGGTCTTAGTCGCTTTCATGGTACTCCCTCCGGTCCGATGTCGCCGGCCGCGCACGGTCTGGAAGCGCTGCCGCCGGCGGATCAAGACGCGCTCGTGACCTACATCGACTCCCTCAGCGGCGAGGCTGCGCGGCCTCAAGCTGCTCCAACGGCCATGAACCAGGCCCTGCAGGTCGATGCGACGAGTACCGGTCGCCAGATCGATCCCGATGCCCGGTTCTACGTCGCGGCTTGTGCGTCCTGCCACTACAACAGTTCGGTGGGCATCAACCCGAGCCGCCCTGATCTCGCGCTCAACAGCGCCGTCCATCTTGCCGATCCCGCCAACCTGATCCGCGTGATCCTGTTCGGAATCGACGCACCCGAAGGTGCGAGCGGGCTGGTGATGCCGGCCTTCGGCTCGGGCTTCAGCGACGCCGAGGTTGCTCGGATCGCCGCTTACCTTCGCCGCACCCGCACCAAAGAGCCGCCATGGCCGCACCTCGAGAAGACTGTCGGTGAAATCCGCGCACAGGGAAAAGGGGAGGGATGACATGCCCACGAATTTCCGGATCAACGGACGCTCCGTCAGCGTCGGCGAAGAGACCGATACGCCGCTCCTCTGGGTCATCCGCGACGAGATCGGCCTGAAGGGCACGAAGTTCGGCTGCGGAATAGGGATGTGCGGGGCCTGCACCGTCCATGTCGGTGGACGGCCGACACGCTCGTGTATCACTCCGATCAGTGCCGTCGAAGGCGCGGAGATCACGACGATCGAGGGCCTGCATCCGGAAGGCGATCATCCGGTTCAGCAAGCTTGGCGCGAATTGCAGGTGCCGCAATGTGGTTACTGCCAGTCGGGGCAGATCATGCAGGCGGCAACTCTCTTGAAGGACTTTCCCGCGCCCACCGACGCGGACATCGACGCGGTGATGGCCGGTAACCTGTGCCGCTGCATGACATACCCCCGTATCCGCGCAGCGATCAAGGCGGCCGCTGCCATGTCCGTCGCGAAGGTGAACCATGAATAGGCCGCTGCGCCTGAGCGAGCAGGTGGTGCTCTCGCGCAGGACTTTCCTGATTTCGAGCGTTGCGGCAGGCGCTGTGTTCGGCTTCGCCCCTCCGGCGAGCGCGGCCAATTTCCTTCCTCTTCCCGACCCTTTCAAGGCAACGGGCGGTCCCCTGTTCGAGCCGACCATCTGGTTCAGCATCGATACGAACGGCGTCACCTCAATCAACATCGCCAAAGCCGAGATGGGGCAGCACATCGGAACGGCGCTCGCGCGCATTCTTGCCGAAGAGCTCGAGGCGGACTGGAGCCAGGTGCGGCTCGTGAGCGTAGATACCGACGCGAAGTGGGGCCCCATGATCACGGGCGGCAGCACTTCGGTCTGGTCCACGTATCCGATTTTCAGCCAAGCCGGGGCAGCAGGCCGTATGACCCTTATCGAAGAAGGCGCCAAGCTGCTTGGCGTCAGCCCGCAGGACTGCGTCGCTCGTCAGGGCCGTGTGGAGACCGGCGATCGCTCGATCGGGTACGGAGAGATCGTACGCCGAGGCGACCTGTCCCGGCGCTTCAGCGCCGATGATGTCAAGAACATGAAGATCAAGACTGCCGACAAGCGGACCCTGATCGGGAAGCCGACGCACGCGCTCGACATCCCGCCCAAGACCAAGGGCCAGGCGGTCTACGGCATCGACGCCGAGGTCGATGGCATGCTCTACGCACGACCGAAGCTGCCGCCGACGCGCTATGGCTCGAAGGTTCTTTCGATCGACGACACGGCCGCGCGCAAAGTGAAGGGTTATCTTCGTAGCATCGCGCTCGATGATCCGTCCGGCACCGTTCCGGGCTGGGTCATGGTGATCGCCGAGACCTATCCGGCGGTGATCCGGGCCACGGATATGGTGCAAGTATCGTGGCAAAACGACGAGACCGCTGATGTCTCGGACAAGGATCTGCAAGCGCATGCCGCCATGCTCATTGCAGATCCGGCGGCCGGCGCTGTCCTTGATACTGGGGGCGGAGACGTGGACGCTGCTTTCGGTCAGGCCAAGTCGATCATCGAGGCAACCTACACGACCGCAGGCGTGCTCCACTTTCAACTCGAGCCGGTAAACGCCCTGGCGTTCGAGAGAGACGGCGTTATGGAGATCCACACCGGCAACCAGGCGCAGAGCTTCATCCTGCCCGTGCTCTCCAAGGCTCTGGCGCTGCCGCCCGAGAAGATCGTCATGCGATCCTACCTTATCGGCGGCGGGTTCGGGCGTCGACTGAACGGTGACTACAGCGTCCCGGCAGCCCTTGCCGCCAAGGCGCTGAGCCGGCCGGTGAAGATGATCCTGACCCGCGCAGACGATTCGGTGCTCGACTCCATCCGCTCGCCGACCGTGCAGACGCTGAGGATCGGCTTCGACGCCGACCAGAAACCAGTGGCGATGGATCACGCGGCGGTTGCAGGTTGGCCGACCAAGGCGATGGTCCCAGTCGGGCTCGTCAAGGGGACGAACGGCGCGCTCTACGACCCATTCTCGATCGCGGGTGCCGACCACTGGTACGACATGGGCGTGTCCCGCGTCCGCGCGATCAACAACGACCTGGCCCAGAGGAGCTTCCGCCCCGGTTGGCTTAGGGCGGTGGCGCCGGGCTGGACCAATTGGGCGCTCGAATCCTTCATGGACGAGGCCGCCCACCAGATCGGCCAGGATCCACTCACCTTTCGTCTCGCCCGCTTCACGGGTCGCGGCATCAACGCGGGGTCAGCGCCGAATGCCGTTGGCGGGGCACACCGCCAGGCGAACGTGCTGCGACGAGTCGCCGAGCGCGCCGGATGGGGCCGCAAAACGTCGGCCAATACCGGTTTGGGACTCGCCAGTTCGTTCGGGCAAGAGCGGGGGATGCCGACCTGGTGTGCCTGTGCCGCTGAGGTGGAAGTTGACCGGAAGACGGGCGTCGTATCCGTGCGCAAGCTGTGGCTCGACATCGACGCCGGTAGCATCATCGATCCCGACGGCGCACGCGCCCAGGCCGAGGGCGCCATGCTTTGGGGCTTGAGCATGGCGCTCTATGAGGGAACGGACTTCGCCAACGGAAAGGTTCGCGACACCAACCTGGACACCTACACACCGGTGCGCATCAGCGACGTCCCCGAATTCGAGATCGCATTCGTCGAGAGCACCGAGGCGCCTATGGGCCTCGGAGAACCGCCGACCACAGTCATCGCACCGGCGATCGGAAACGCGATCTTCGCCGCCACGGGCATCCGTCTTCGACGCCTTCCGATAAGGCCCAGCGATTTACTCGACGCCGCTGCGCACACGTAGCCCTAACCAAGGAGAGATCCATGCCCACTTACGTGTGCGCCGTTCCACCAAAATTGCTGAGCGACGAGCAGAAGAACCAGATTGCCGTTGCGATCAGCCATCGCCATGGCGAAGCGACGGGCGCTCCGTCCTTCTTCGTTCAAGTCGTCGTCGAAGAAAGCGAGTCGGCCAGACGCTACCTGGGCGGTGAACCGGCCGACGACCACATCTGGATTCGCGGGGATATTCGCGCGGGTCGGCCCGAGGAAGTACGCGGTCGGCTGATGCTGAGCATCATGAGAGACGTCAGCGCCATAGCCAAAGTTCGAGAGGAATCGATCTGGGTTTACCTGTGCAATCTGGAGCCGACGGACATGGTCGAATATGGCCACGTCTTGCCGCCGCCCGGCAAGGAACAAGAATGGTTTGAAAGCCTGCCTGCGCCCCTGCAGTCCTATCTGAAGGGCCTCGGTGCGAAGCAGGAGACGTTGCGCCTCTGAGCCATGGGGCCGGCAGATGCATCCTATGGTCGGGCCCCGCCGCCAAGTCTGAAAATGAAGCATCGAGGTTCTTAAAATGCCCTACCTGCAGTTGGACACTCCGTTCTCCTATTCTGTCGACCAGAAGCGTCGCCTCGCCAAGCGGATGGGCGAAATCTACGCCGACGTGATGAGCGCGAACATCAATCGGATAAGCATCGCTATCCGCGAACTCGGAGACGGCGGTCTATGGCGATGCGGGTCGGGCGAGCCCCGGCCGGTGGCGCTGCTGATGTGCGACATCCGTCAGGGTCGCGAGAAGGAAACTCGCGCGGAGCTCGCGCGCCAACTGGTGGAGGCATGCATCGAAATTTGCGGACTCGACGAGACGACGATCAACGTCGAGTTCACCCAGCACGCGGGCGACGAGATGTACCACACGATGTACGGCGGCCTCAGCGACGACTGGCAGGCAGGACAGCCCGACACGCTGAACGGACGCGCCCCGTAGCATCGATTGTTAATCACACCCAGGAGCATCAAATGTCAGAATCTCACTACGATGCGTCACGCACCGGATTGCTGTTGGTAGACCCCTACAATGATTTCCTCTCGGACGGCGGAAAGATCTGGCCGATGGTGAAGGAGGTTGCGGACGAAGTCGGTCTTCTCGAACATCTCCGTTCGGTGGTCGCGGGTGCGAGAGCCGCCGGCGTCCGGATCTTCTTCGTTCCTCATCGCCGATGGGAGCCGGGCGATTACGAGAGCTGGGATCATCCGAACCCAAGTCAGCAGCTGATACAGCAACTGCAGCCGTTCGCCAACGGAACCTGGGGCGGAGAATGGCACCCTGATTTCGTCCCGCACGCTGATGACATCATCATCAAAGAGCATTGGGCGCAGAGCGGATTTGCCAATACCGATCTCGATTTTCAGCTTAAGCAGCATGGAATCACACATGTGATCGCTGTGGGACTGCTTGCCAATACCTGCATCGAGTCCACCGGCCGTTTTGCCATGGAATTGGGGTATCACGTGACCTTGGTTCGCGACGCGACGGCCGCATTCAGTCACGACCACATGCACGCGGCGCACGACCTAAATGGTCCGACGTTCGCTCACGCCATCCTGACAACACCGGAGTTGCTGGCGGCGCTGCCGCCCGCGGGACGTTAGGGCCCGAATCCGATCCCGATCACCGGTGAAGTGTCTTCTCGCATCCGTGATCGGCCAACGGCGAGGCGAACCGTATCAAGCGTCGCGTTCAGAGATCCACTACACGGAAAGACGAATACCCAAATGCAGTTCATGGTCCTCTTCAGCCTAAATCGCGATAAGGCGCAAACACCTCCTGCGGAAGAACTGCGAGAGGCCGAATTCGAGAGGGTCCGCGGCCTCTACATGGAAGGTCTGATCCGACAGATATGGCTTCGAAGCGACGGCAGCGGAGCTTCCGCGATTGTGGAGGCGGCTTCAGCCGACGCCGCCGCTGAAAAGCTTGGTGGACTACCGATAGTCCGCGCAGGTGTCCTGCAAGCTTCCGCCGTCGTGCTTATGTCGCCCTATTGGGGCTTCGCTCCCAGGTCAAAATAGGAGCGCTCGAGGGAGAGGCCGGTGGCTGCGAGCTCCCATTTCACAATGCTTCCATTCAGACAACAAGAACAGCGGCTGCTGCGACGATGCACGGTCGAGACAATCCCCACCCTTTGAATAAGGAGCCTGAAAAATGCCACTCGTTAGGATCGACGTTGACGCTTCAACTTCCGCGGAAGTCCAACAAAAACTCAGCGACATTATTTACGACGCGATGACGTCAATCGCGAAGGTCCCAGCCAACGACAAATTCATGATCGTCTCGACACATGCGCCGGGTGACCTGGTCTACCCAAAAGAGGGTTACCTCGGCATCAGCTACACGTCGGGGATCGTCTTCATTCAGATTACCTGGAATGCCGGTCGAACTACCGACGTGAAGAAGGCGTTCTATCGCAAGATCGCAGATGACGTCCACGAGAAGACAGGCATCCGCAAGCAAGATGTCTGGATCAGCTTGGTCGACGTATCTCCGGAAAACTGGTCCTTTGGCAACGGCGAAATGCAGTACGCCCCGAAATGATCGGTAACGGCAGCTCGCTAGGCATGCGTCGGGCGGCCAATATTCGGCTCGCCGCTCTTGGTGACCGATGCCCCGCCAATTGCCCACGCTAACTTGGTGGTACAATCAAGAGGGTAACAAAATGACATCAAATGCTGCGAAATCCGGTAGCTTCAAGATTGCCGGCGACATCGAAGTGCATCGTCTAGGTTATGGCGCTATGCGCATCACCGGTGAAGGAATTTGGGGCGAACCAAGGGATCGAGCCGAATGTCTGCGCACATTGAAGCGTCTCCCGGAGCTCGGCATTAATCTTATCGACACTGCAAATTCCTACGGACCTGACGTGTCCGAGCAGCTCATTCACGAAGCACTGAATCCCTACGCAGGTTTGTTGATCGCGACAAAGGCAGGCCTTGAGCGTCCGGGGCCGAATAATTGGACGCTCAACGGACGTCCGGACTATTTGATCGAAGAAACACGCAAGAGCCTCAAGAAGCTTGGCATCGAACAGATATCGTTATGGCAACTTCATCGGATCGATCCGAAAGTGCCTGCCGCCGAACAGTTCGATGCGGTCAAATTTCTCCTCGATAACAAATTGATCAAACATGCCGGCTTGAGCGAGGTTTCCGTGAAGGACATCGAAGCTGCATCCAAGGTGTTCGATGTTGCGACGGTCCAGAACCGGTATAATCTCGCCGATCGCGGCAGCGAAGACGTGGTCAATTATTGCGAAAAGAAGGGCATCGGTTTTATTCCGTGGTATCCGCTCGCCTCCGGTGACCTCGCAAAGCCCGGCTCGTTGCTTGACCAGATTGCAACTAGGCATGGCGCCGCGCCCAGTCAGATCGCGCTGGCTTGGGCTTTGAAACGAAGCCCGGTGATGCTGCCAATTCCAGGGACTTCGCAGATGAAACACCTGGAAGAGAATGTGGCCGCTGCCGAGATCGTACTTTCGGACAGCGAGTTTCAAGAACTCGACCGCGCCGACCGCTCCAGGTCGTCCCCTTGAGAAGTGCAGCCGGTAGCGGTCCATCCAAGGCAGACTGACCCTCACTGACCCCAGGCGTTGGGGGACCCAGCAATGCTGCGCCGCCAACCAGTCAAAACCTCTGTGCAGAGGTACTAGCCAACTTGTTGCTGGTGGAGCTTCGGATTTGACGTTCGCATCACGATATTTCGGCGGGCTGAGTAGCGAACGTCAAATCAGCTCCACCAGTGATCGGTCCACGTCAATCTAATTTAGGTTGTTCCATACCTGGATACTGTTTGCAAGCGGATGTCAAAATTACAGCATTAGAAATGTTCTTTGTTGATCGAACGAGTCAAGAGAGACGCGATCGAACGCGCCGGCGTCATTTCGTTGTCGCTCTCCGATTGCGTGCGCGTGTGCGCAAATCGCCGTCGAAATCAATTGATTGCTGATGGAGTTAACATGGATCAACGGCGCCGGGACTTCGCGTGCTTGACGCTTCGCCGTGATGTATTGATCTAGGTTATACAGGGAAGCAGATCGTGCCGTGCAGCGATCCGCCAGGCGCCACGATCGACCAGGACGAGGGCATCAAGATGACCGACTTGGCGGAGGTCCCGCGGCCAACCAGCGAGATCGCAAGCTACCACGCGCATGTCTATTACGATCCGGCATCGACCCGGGGCGAGGCCGAGCGGCTGCGCCAGTGGATCGGCGAGCGATTTGTGGTCACCCTGGGCCGCTGGCACGACGTCAAGGTCGGGCCGCATGACCAGGCGATGTATCAGGTGGCCTTTGCCTGCGAGGTGTTTGCCGAGCTCGTGCCATGGCTGATGCTGAACCACGGACGGTTGAGCATCCTGGTCCATCCCAACACGGCGAACCCGCGGCGGGATCATCTGGCCGATCCCTTGTGGATCGGGCCGGCACTTGCCGTCCATGGTGACAAGCTGCCCGAACAGGCCGAGGCGGAGGCGGCGCTGGCCCCGAACACGCAGCCGCACCGCGGACCTTGAGTGAGGTATGGCGCGCGAAAGCCTGTCACGGACTTGGTTCCTGGATGGATACTGGTTGGCGTGAAGAAACGTGCCAAGCAAGACGTTAGAGCCTCCGTTCCGATTTCAATCGGAACGGAAATGGCTCTCAGCGCCGATCTTGGGGCTCCCGGAATCGAAGGCCAAAATGGTCTCAATCCATTTCGCCGTGCAGAGCAGGCGATGATCGTTTCTGTACGGTGCGACGATCTGCAGCCCCAGCGGCAGGCCGTTTCTGCCGAAGGCGATCGGCAGCGTGAGGGCGGGCGCGCCGATAAAGGTCCACGGCGCGCAATATTCGGCGTCGCCGGTCGACTGCAGGCCGCGCGGCGCCTCGCCGAACGCCGGCAGGGTCACCAGCGCATCATAGGGCAATTCGGCAAAGAGCTGCTCGCGCCAGCGCTCCTGCAGGGCCTTCGCGCGCAGGTAATCACCCGCTGACAGCGCGTTGCCGGTCGCAACGAGCCGCTTGAGATGATCGCTGGTGCGGTCAGGATAGCGCGCGACGAGATCGGAATAGATCACGGCTGCTTCGCTCAGGAGAATGGTGTTGACCGCGTTCCAGTTGGCGCGGTCGAATTCGGAGAGCTCGGTCTGCTCGATAACAGCGCCGGCATCGCGCAGCCGTTGAATCGACGCGTCGAACGTCGCCCGCTGCTCGGGTTCGGCCTGCGACCATTTCTCGAAACGCACGACGCCAAGGCGCGGCCGCTGCAGCGGCACAACGCCATGATCGATGTCGACGTGAAAGCAGGGCAGCGGTTCGCCGTGCCGGTCGCTGTCGCTTGACCCCGCAAGCAGCGAGAGCGCCAGCGCAACATCGTCGACGCGGCGCGCGAACAGGCCGACATGGTCGAGTGATGGGCTGAGCGGATGGACACCGGTCCTTGGGATTGCGCCAAAGCTCGGCTTCAGCCCGACAATGCCGTTGAAAGCGGCGGGGCGGATCACCGAGCCGAGCGTCTGCGAACCAAGCGCCAGCGGCACGATTCCAGCGGCGACGGCGGCAGCCGATCCCGATGACGATCCGCCCGGCGTATGCGCGACGTTCCATGGATTGACGGTCGGTCCCGGTTGCCGCCAGGCGAATTCCGTCGATACGGTCTTGCCGAAAATCGTGGCGCCGAGATTGCGCAGGCGTTCGACGACCCAGGCGTCTGCCGCTGGAACATGGTTCTTGTAGATGGCCGAGCCGTTTGTCGTCGGCATGTCCGCGGTCGCGATGATGTCCTTGATGGCCACGGGAATGCCGGACAAGGGGCCCGGTTTCCGCGCGACCTCGATTGGCAGAACTTCGAACGCCTTCAGCGTCGGCTCGACCGCCCTGGCTTTGTCCAGGCATATTGCGCCGTATTGATCCGCGGCGGCCACGTCGTCGCGGAACAGGCGCAGGAGTTCGAGGACGCCTGCGCGGGATGAGGGTGGCGAAGTTGGTTCAGGCATTGACCTACTCTACTTCATCGCCAGCGCCGGCTCGATGAATTTCTTGACGACAAAGCTCTTATAGTCCGGCTGGTTTGCGAGGTTGCCCAGCGCGATTTGCGTGTCCATGGAGACCTTCAGCGCATCCGCCGTGATGTCGACGCTTTTGGGATAGACGCCGTCGGCGAGCATGCGCTTGACGGCGGCCTCAACGACAGCGGGGTCGAGATTGGGAAACTCCTTCTTGGCGACCTCGACCGTCTTGGTCTCATTGCTCGCCATGAAACGCATCGCCATCTCCATGCCGTTGACCACGCGCTGTGCGGTGTCGGGATCGACGTCGTTGCGCGCGGTCACGGCCGAGAAGGCATAGGCGCCATAGGTCTTCGGGAATCCGAAGACGACCTTCATGCCCTTGGCGACGGCCTGGTCGAGCCCGGGCTCATACATCACCGCGACGTCGGCCTGCCTGCCGATGAACGGACCCGGCTCGGATCCGATCGGCACCTGGATCATCTCGACGTCGGCCTTGGCGTCCAGGTCGTTCTCCTTGAGCAGCTTCATGAACAGCGACGTCGAGGTGGTCGGCATCAGGCCGGTCACGACCTTCCGGCCCTTGATGTCCTTGATGCTGTCGAACTTGAAGTCAGGCGTGGTCGCGATCCACACCGCGGCGCCGTTCACGACGTTGGCGATGATGTCGACCGGCGCGCCTTTCGATGCCGCGATCGCGGTCCATTCCGGTCCGTGGATCGAGAACTGCGCGCTGCCCGAGATCACTGCGGATAGTGCGACTGTCGGCGCGCCGGCCGTCTCCTTGGTGAGGTCGAGGCCCTGCTGCGCAAAGAAGCCCTCGTCGATCGCGACGTAGAGCGGCAGATAGAGCATCGACTGAAACGCCTGCGACAGCGTGACCTTCTTGCCTTCGGCCAGCGCCGGCGTGGCCAGCAGGGCCGCTACCAGTGCGATGGCACGTACGATCCGCGGGGTGAACGACATCTGAAGTCTCCTCGATTTCTGAAATTAGACCCGAACCTGATGCGTGGTGTTGGATTGCTTCCAGGGCAGGCTCTTTCGCTCGATCAGGTCGATCACGTAATAAAGCGCGAAGCCCACGATCATCAGCGTGAACAGGCCGACCCAGACCGTGTTGAGGTCGTAGAGGCTGGAGGCCGTGTAGATCATGTGGCCGAGCCCGCGCTGCGAGGAGATGAACTCGCCGACCACGGCGCCGACCAGGCCAAAGCCGATATTGATGCGGAAGGTCGCAATGATCGACGGCAGCGTCGACGGCACCACCGCCTTGAAGAACACCTGGTGCTTGTCCGCGCCCATCGAGATCAGGAGCGACTGCAGGTCGATGTCGGCGTCCTTGGCGGCTTGGTAGGCCGCGATCAGGGCGACGATCGCGGTCAGCGACACCGACAGCGCCACCTTTGATACGAGTCCGGTGCCGAACCACAACACCACGATCGGCGCCAGCGCGATTTTCGGTACACTGTTGATGGCGACGATGAACGGCTCGACCAGCCTCGCCACGAACACCGAATACCACAGCGCAAGCCCGAGCAGGGAGCCCGCGATGGTGCCGATGACGAAGCCGAGAATGGCCTCGAACAGTGTGAACCAGGTGTCGGACGGCAATTCGCCGCTGGCGATCATCTTGAAGGCGATTGCAAAGATTCCGAAGGGCGAGCCGACCAGGAACGCTGAGATCCACCCCACGCGCACGCCGATCTCCCAAGCGGCGAAAAAGCAGATCACGGCGGCCGCCTGCAACAGCACGCGGATGACAGGCGTGTCGAGGTTCACACGGCGGCGCGGTTTGCGCGCTTGGTCTGGCGTCGCGGACGTTGCGCCTGGTAGCGTCAGGGTCACGATGATGTCTCGGTCTGGATGTCGAGGTCGGCGCAGAGCGCGTGGAAATAGCCGGAAAACCGGCTGTCGCTGCGCGCCGCGATCGGCGAATGCGATGAAATGTCGATGTCGTGCACGATCTTGACGCGAGCCGGACGGCCGCTGAGCACGACGACGCGCTTCGACAGTGCAACCGCCTCGTCGATGTCATGCGTCACCAGGATCACGGTCTTGTTGTAGGTCGCAACCGCGTCCTTTAGAACGCCTTCGAGATAGAGTCGCGTCTGGTAATCGAGCGCGGAAAATGGTTCGTCGAGCAGCAGGATGTCCGGATCCATGATCAGGGTGCGGATCAGCGCCACGCGCTGCCGCATCCCGCCCGACAGCGTCTTCGGATAGGCGTTCTCGAATCCGGCGAGGCCAAAGCTTTTCAGATAGTCGCGCGCCTTGTCTTCGGCCTCCGCGCGAGCAACGCCCTTGGTCTCCAGGCCAAGCAGCACATTGCCGAGCACCGTGCGCCACGGGAACAAAAGGTCCTTCTGCATCATGTAGCCGACGCGGCCGCGTAGGTTTTCGATCTCGGCGCCGCGATAGAGCAGGGTGCCGGAGTCAGGCTCCAGGAGGCCTGCGATGATATTGAAGATCGTGGTCTTGCCGCAGCCCGAGGGCCCGATGATGCTGACGAAATCGCGCTCGTTGATGCCGAAGGAGAGATCGTCGAGCACCCGGACCTCACCGGCCCTGCCGGCAAAGGATTTTCGGACGTCCTTGACGCTGAGCTGGGGAGGGGACGGGGTCATGGCCGCCGACACGCAACTTGTATGCCACGCGGTCGACGACGGAAATGGTTTGCCTTTCAGTGTCTTGTGCTTGCGGTAAGAATCCGCTGCGATGCTGTGCCGCCACTTTAGGCAACCAAGCGAGTATCGGCGGCAGGCTCGTCTTTCCTCCCCACGCGAGGCGAAGCGGCGGAGAGGGGTCTGGGGTGGGGGCTTCTTTCTTCTCGCGGCGCGCCCCTACCCCGACGCTCGTTTCACTTGCCAAAGCCGAAGCTTCGCTTCGGCGTCCTTTGAGAACGGCCGCCCGAAGGCGGCCGACGCCTCCCACCGCTCGCCAGGTTCGCGGGGAGCGGGGATAAGCCCTACTTCTTCATCGCATCATACACCGCGAAGCTGTAGGCGCCGTCCGGCTTCTTGGTGATGACCGGATCGGAGCCGCCCGCCATCAGCGTCGCCACCGTGCGGTCGTAGTCCTTGACGTCGAGCTTGCCGTCGGTGTCGCCCAGGAGCTTGCCGACTTCGCCCATCATGCGCTTCTGGTCTTTCTCGGACTTGGCGCCCGTGGTGTCGGCGGCGAGAATGATTTTGACGGCCTCGTCCGGATGCGACTTGGCGTAGTCCCAGCCCTTCATCGACGCCTTGACGAATTTTGCCATTTTGGCGACGAAGACCGGATCGCCGAGGTTCTTCTCCAGCACGTAAAGCCCGTCCTCGAGCGTGGCGACGCCCTCGTCCTCATATTTGAAGACCACGAGCTGGCTCGGCTTGTAGCCGCCGTCGATCACCTGCCAGTATTCGTTGTAGGTCATGGTGGAGACGCAGTCGGCCTGCTTCTGCAGCAGCGGATCGACGTTAAAGCCCTGCTTGATGACCTTGACGCCGCCCGCCGAGCCGTCGGGCTTGTAGCCGAGCTTCGACATCCACGACAGGAACGGATATTCGTTGCCGCCGTACCAGACGCCGAGCGTCTTGCCCTTCAGGTCGGTCGGTTTCTTGATTCCGGTCTCGGCGCGGCAGGTCAGTTCGAGGCCGGACTTCTTGAAGGTCTGCGAGATGTTGACAAGCGGCACGCCCTTTTCGCGCGAGGCCAGCGCCGACGGCATCCAGTCGACGATTACGTCCGCGCCGCCGCCGGCGATCACCTGCGGGGGCGCGACGTCGGGGCCGCCCGCCTTGATGGTGACGTCGAGGCCCGCGTCCTGATAGAAGCCCTTGTCCCTGGCGACGAAATAACCGGCGAACTGGGCCTGCGCGACCCATTTGAGCTGAACGGTGACGGGCTCGGCCGCTTGCGCGCTCGCAAGCGACAGACCAATTGCGAGGCCGGTGGCCAGGACAAGGGTTTGCTTCATGGAAAGCTCCAAATGATAAGACCTTGCCGACCTAGGTCCGATACGATGGGTGCCAAAACGTTGTCGCGCGTTCGGCCAGCGTGACAAGACCATAGAACGCCATCCCGGCGAGCGCGGCGAGTGCAATTTCCGCCCAGACCATGTCGATGGCCATGCGTCCAGCCTCGGTGGAGATGCGAAAGCCGATGCCCTGGGTCGGCGTTCCGAAGAATTCTGCAACAATCGCGCCGATCAAGGCCAGCGTCGCGTTGATCTTGAGCGCGTTGAAAATGAAGGGCAGCGCTGCCGGCAGTTGCAGTTTGGTGAGGCTCTGCCGGTGGCTCGCCGCATAGGAGCGCATCAGGTCGCGCTCGATATGGCCTGACGCGGAGAGCCCCGCGATCGCATTCACCAGCATCGGGAAGAAAGTGACCAGCACGACGACGGCGGCCTTCGAAGGCCAGTCGAAACCGAACCACATCACCATGATCGGCGCGATGCCGACCAGCGGAAGAGCCGCAAAGAAATTGCCCAGGGGCAACAGGCCGCGGCTCAGGAATTGATAGCGGTGCGCCAGGATCGCGACCAGAAGCCCGGCGCCGCAGCCGATGGCGTAACCGATCAGCACGCCGCGCACAAAGGTCTGGACGAAATCGGTGCCGAGCGTGGGCAAGGATGATGCAAACCGGGCGGCCGCCGCGCTGGGCGCCGGCAGCAGCACCGGCGGCACCCCGAGGCCGCGCACGCCGACCTCCCAGAGATAGAACACGGTTGCGCCAAACAGTAGCGGGACCAGAAGATCGACGGCGCGCTGCCGCTTGCGTGGCAGCTGCCGCAGGTCTGCGAGGGTTGCGACGCAAAGCCCGGCCGAGAGCCAGCAGGCGATGACGATCAGCCAGAAGCCCGCGCCGGCGGATCCGGCCACCATCGGATCGTCGAGCAGAAGCAGCGACGCGACGGCCGCAAGCACGGAAGCGGGAAAACCAGCGACCGTCGCACGGAGATCGGCAAGCCAGGCCGCGAGCAGGCAGAGCAGGCAGGCCGCCGCGCTGATTGCCGAGATATATGGCCGTGCGAGCAGCGGCAGCGCGTTTGGCGCCGATGGCAGAAGGAACGCAAACGCCATGGCGGCGGCGGCGAGCAGAAATCCCAATCGCAGCCTGCGCGGATCCATCAATGCGCTCCCATGCGGCGTGCCACACCATGCTCGACGAGGGCTGTGACCGCGATCAGGCCAGAGGCGAGAATGGCGGCCGCGACCAGCGCCGACCAGAGCTGGACGGTCTGGCCGTAATAGGAGCCCGCCAGCAGCCGCGCGCCGATGCCGGCCTCGGCGCCGGTCGGCAGTTCCGCGACGATGGCGCCGACCAGCGAGATGCTGATCGCCACCTTGAGGCTCGTGAAGAGGTAGGGCACCGCGGCCGGCCAGCGCAGCTTCCAGAGCACCTGGCGAGGCGTCGCCGACCAGGTTCGCATCAATTCGATCTGCAGCGGATCGGGCGACGTGAACCCCTTCACCATGCCGATCGTGACCGGGAAGAAGCAGAGATAGGCCGATATGATCGATTTCGGCAGCAGGCCGTGCAGGCCGAGCGCACCGAGCATGACGATGAAGATCGGCGCCAGCGCCAGCACCGGCACCATCTGCGAGCAGATGATCCAGGGCAGCAGGCTGCGCTCCAGCACCCGGCTGTGTACGATCATCAACGCAAGCGCGATGCCGAACAGCGAGCCGATCAGGAAGCCGAGCAGGGTCGCCGACAGCGTGACGAGCGCGTGATAGACGAGGCTGCGCGGCGCCAGCGGCGGATAGCCGAACACCGAATCGTAGACGGCGGCGGCGAGCTGGTGCGGTGCTGGCAACAATGGGCGCTCCGCGTCCATGGTGCCGGCGAGCACGTCCGATATCGTGTAGGGCGTTTCCTCACGCTCGAAGGCGTCGCGGACCAGCGCCCAGTTCATCGCGATTGCGGCGACGTACCAGATCGCGACGATCGCAATGACCATCGTCGCCAGCGGCGCATAGCGTTCGACCAGCACACCGCGCGCGCGCACGGGTGGCGCGCGCAGCGACAGGGCGGGCGAGCTACTCGTCATTCGCGCTGCTCATCATAGGCGCTACTCGTCATAAGAGTGTCCCGCGCGCAGGCCGATGCGGACGCGCTGGGCCACTTTCAGGAATTCAGGCGTCTCCCGGATCTCCAGCGAACGGTCGGTCGGGAAGCCGCAATCGATGACGTCGATGATGCGGCCCGGCCGCGGCGACATCACCACGATCCGGGTCGAGAGAAATACGGCTTCGGGAATCGAATGGGTGACGAACAGCACCGTCTTGCCAGTCGATTTCCAAAGCTGCAGCAACTGCTCGTTGAGATGATCGCGGACGATCTCGTCGAGCGCGCCGAACGGCTCGTCCATCAGAAGCAGCGCGGGGTCGAACGACAGCGCGCGGGCGATCGACACCCGCTGCTGCATGCCGCCCGAAAGCTGCCAGGGGAATTTTCGCTCAAAGCCCTTGAGATTGACGAGCGAGAGATAGTGTTCCGAGCGCTGCCGCTGCTCGGCCTCCGAATAGCCCATGATCTCGAGCGGCAGCTTCAGGTTCTTCTCGATGGTGCGCCACGGAAACAGCGCCGGGGCCTGGAAGACGTAGCCATAGCTGCGCGCCAGCCGGGCGTTCTCCGCGCTCATGCCGTTGACCGACAAGGCGCCCGACGTCGGCTGCTGCAGGTCGGCGATGACGCGAAGCATCGTGGTCTTGCCGCATCCCGACGGACCGATAAAGGACACGAACTCGCCGGGAGCCACCTGCAACGAGACGTTGGACAGCGCCTCGACCTTGCCGTCCGCGGTCTCGAAGGTGAGCGAGATGTTCTGGGCGTCGACGACCAGGCGCTCGGGAGCAGGCTTGGCCATTATGTCGGTTCTGCCCGCTGAAGCAGAGCGAGAGGTGTTTTCGTCAGGGAAATGCCCCGCTGATGGTGGGTTGAGGAGCGAAATATTGGGCTCAGACAGTGCCATTTCAGGAGAGTGTGACAAAAGCTGCAATCCGTGGCGCGCCCATTGTTTGCGCACGCCGACAGAATTATTAGCAGGAATTCCGCACATTTCCATGCAGTTATGGCGCCTATTCACCACCCCGGCTTTTGACTTGCGCGCGCCAGCGGCAGATACTTTCGCCTCCTTCCCGTCGCGAACCCAGGGCGTTGGTTTCTCGAGCCAGCATTGATCACCCATGAAGCCTGCTCCCTTCAGATATTTTGCGGCTTCGTCGCTCGATCACGCCCTGTCGCTGAAGGCCGAGCATGGCGACGAAGCGCGGTTTCTCGCCGGCGGCCAGAGCCTGATTCCGGCCATGAATTTTCGCCTGGCGCGACCGGCCGTGCTGATCGACATCAACGGCCTTGCCGAGCTTGCCGGAATCGATCGCACACGGGAGAACGAGATCAGGATCGGCGCGGTGACGCGCTATCGCGCGCTGGAGCGCGACGGCGATTTCCTGAAAGCCTGTCCGCTGTTTGCCGACGCGCTGCCCCAGATCGCCCATCCGCAGATCAGAAATCGCGGTACGATTGGCGGTAACCTGTCCCATGCCGATCCGGCCTCCGAACTGCCGGCGGTGGCGCTTGCGATGCGGGCACGCATGCGCATGAAGTCGGCGCGCGGCGAGCGCGAGGTCGCGGCATCCGAGTTCTTTGTCGGGCTGCTCACGACCGCCGTCGAGACCGACGAGATGCTGACCGAGATCATCCTTCCCGTACCCGCGCCGGGCAGCGGCAGCTGCTTCATGGAGATCGCGCGCCGGCGCGGCGATTTTGCGCTGGCCGGCGTCGCCGGGGTGATCACGCTCGACGAAGAGCGACGCTGCGCGGCCGTGCGGCTCGCGCTGTGCGGGGTCGGCGACACGCCCGTTGATGCCAGTGCCGCCGCCGCTTCGCTGGTCGGCCAGCCTTGCACGGACAAAGCGATCGACGACGTCACGGCCGCGGTGCGCGACATGATCGCCCCGTCGGGCAGTGTCCACGCCAGCGCTGCATACCAGCGCCACGTCGCGGGCGTGCTGGTCGGCCGCGCCCTCAAGACGGCTCTGAAGCGGATTGGCCATGCCGCCTGAGCGACATGACATCGCGCTGACCGTCAACGGGACGGCATATCGCGGCAGCGTCGAATCCCGGATGCTGCTGAGCGACTTCTTGCGCCACGACCTGCGTCTGGCCGGCACCCATGTCGGATGCGAGCATGGCGTTTGTGGTGCCTGCACGGTGCTGCTGGATGGCGCGCCGGTGCGCTCCTGCCTGATGCTCGCGGTCCAGGCCGACGGGCATGCGCTCGTGACGGTCGAAGGGCTCGCGCTCGATCCGGAGCGGCTGCATCCGATCCAGCAGGCGATGCACGACCATCACGGCCTGCAATGCGGCTATTGCACGCCGGGCATCCTGATGACGATGACGGCCTTCCTGAGCGAAAATCCGTCGCCGTCGGAGGACGACATTCGCGAAGCTTTGTCCGGCAATCTCTGCCGTTGCACCGGTTACCAGAACATCGTCGATGCCATGCTGGATGCGGCGCTGACCATGCGGACCTCGCCATGACCGCGCGCTATTTCGGCGCGGCCGTCAGGCGTAACGAGGACAGTCGCCTGCTCACGGGGCAGGCGCTGTTCATCGACGACGTCGAACTGCCCGGGATGCTGCATGCCGCCTTCCTGCGCAGCCAGGTTGCGCACGCCCGTATCAGGAAGATCGACGTCAGCAAGGCGCTGCGGCGCCCGGGCGTGATCGCCGTCTACACGGCGGCCGATCTCGGCGCCTACTGGCAGGCGGGGCCGCTGCTGGTTCCGGCGCCGCCGATCCCGGGACTGATCTTCAACCCGCGCATGCAGGTGCCGCTCGCCAAAGACAAGGTCCGCCATGCCGGCGAACCGCTGGCTGTCGTCGTCGCCGAAAGCCGCTACATCGCCGAGGACGCGCTCGACGATCTCCTGGTCGATCTCGACGAACTGCCGGTGGTGGTCGAGCTTGAACCCGCGCTCGCCACCGATGCGGCGCTGGTGCATGACGACGTGGCCTCCAACGTCGCATCCCATGCACACCAGACCAAGGGCGATTATCGCAGCGCGGCCGCGAAAGCGGCGCTGGTGCTGAAGCGCCGCTTTCACTATGAGCACGGCATCTCATCGCCGATCGAAACCCGCGGCGTCGTCGCGCAATGGGATGCACGCGCCCGGCACATGACGATCTGGGACACCACCCAGGCGCCGGTCTTCGTCCGCAATGGGCTCGCCGCGATCCTTGGGCTCGGCGAACGGCAGGTGCGCGTGATCGCGCCCTTTGTCGGCGGCGGCTTTGGACCGAAGATCATGATGTTCTATCCGGAAGAGGTGACGCTGCCCTGGATCGCGATGCGGCTGAACCGCCCGGTGAAATGGATCGAGGACCGCTTCGAGCATTTCTTTGCGACCACGCATGAGCGCGGCCAGATCCACGACGCCGAGATCGCGCTGGATCGCGACGGCCGCATCCTCGGCGTCAAGGACGTGTTTTTGCACGACACCGGCGCCTATAATCCTTATGGGCTCACCGTTCCGCTCAACAGCCAGTGTACGCTGCTCGGGCCTTACGTCATCCCCGCCTATGACTCGACATTCACGGCCGTCTTCACCAATCTGCCGATCGTGACGCCGTATCGCGGCGCCGGCCGTCAGCACGGCGTATTCGTGATCGAGCGGCTGCTCGATCTTGCAGCGCATGAACTGAAGATCGATCCGACCGAGATCAGGCGGCGCAACCTGATTCCGCCGGACGCGTTTCCGTATCGCAACGAAATCATCTACCAGGACTTCCAGCCGCTCGAATACGACAGCGGCAATTACGAGCCGGTGCTCGACAAGGTGCTTGCCGCGATCGGCTACGACAGGTTCGTCAGGCATGAGCAGCCGAGCTTGCGCGCGCAAGGCCGCTGCGTCGGGATCGGCGTTGCCTGTTATGTCGAAGGTACCGGCATCGGCCCTTACGAGGGTGCCAAGGTCCAGGTGCAGAGCAATGGCAAGGTCAGTGTCGCCACCGGCGTCGGCACGCAGGGGCAGGGCCATTTCACGAGCTTCGCGCAAATCGTCGCCGACGCGCTCGGCGTCGACGTCCGCGATGTCGACATCGTCACCGGCGACACCGACCAGTTCTATTGGGGCGCCGGCACCTTTGCGAGCCGTGGCGCCGTGGTCGCCGGCAATGCGGTGAGCGCCGCCTCGCAGGCGGTGCGCAACAAGGCGTTGAAGCTCGCGGCCGAGGCCTTCGAATGTTCGGAACAAGACCTCGTCGTCGCCGATGGCAAGGTGTCGATCACCGGCATCCCGGAAAAATTCATTCGCCTTGGCGAGCTCGCCCAGCGCGCCAATCCGATGCGTGGCGCGGTCACGCCGGGGACCGAGCCGGGGCTGGAATCGACGCAATATTTCGGGCCGGCGAAGGGCGCGACGGCCAACGGCGTGCATGCCGCGGTCATCGAGGTCGACCCCGAGACATTCGATCTGAAGATCCTGAAATACGTCGTGGTGCATGATTGCGGCACCGTGATCAATCCGATGATCCTGGAAGGCCAGATTCATGGCGGCGTCGCGCAGGGCATCGGCAACGCCTTCTTTGAAAAACTCTCGTTCGACGAGCAGGGTCAGCTGCTCAATGCCTCGCTCGCGGACTATCTGCTGCCGACCGCGCTCGATGTGCCGCGAATGGAGCTCGATCACACCGTGACGCCGTCGCCGCTCAATCCCCTTGGGGTGAAGGGCGCGGGCGAGGCCGGCGCGATCCCGGTCGGTGCCGTATTCGCGCAGGCGATCGAGGACGCGCTGCAGCTGAAGCGGAGAAAGGTCGAGCTCAACGAGATTCCGCTCAGCCCAAGCCGGCTGTTCGACCTGATCCGCAAGGGGGACACATGAGGACGGCCCAGGTCCTTAGATTATCAATGGCGCATCCCGGCGACCTTTCCGAGCTGGATCGGTTGATCACGAGCGGCACTCTTGCTGCTGCGGACGTGGTAGCGATCATCGGCAAGACCGAGGGCAATGGCGGCGTCAACGATTTCACACGCGGCTATTTCACCCAGACCCTGATGGGGCTGTTGTCAAGACATCTCGGTCGGCCGTCGGAACAACTGATACGCGAAATCCCCTGCGTGCTCTCCGGCGGCACCGAAGGCGTGATGAGCCCGCATTATCATGTGTTCTGCATCAGCGACGCCGAAGCGCCGGCAATCCGGTTTCCAACGGCGCTGGCGATCGGCACCGCCTTCAGCGCGCCTGTGGCCGCCGAGGATGTCGGTCGGCGCGCGCATGTCGAGAGCGTCGCGGCCGCCGTGCGTGAGGCGATCGCCAACGCCGGCATCGATCGGTTGGACGACGTGCATTTCGTACAGGTCAAATGCCCCTGCGTGACGGTGGCGCGCGCCTCCGCCGCGATCGCGGCCGGCAAAACCCCACTCACCAATGATCCCAACAAGTCGATGGCCTTTGCCCGCGCCGCAGGCGCGTTTGGCGCGGCGCTGGCGCTCGATGAGATCAAGCCAGACGATTTCGATGACGCCTCGCTGCTGTCAGACTTCTCCATCCAGTCGCCGCGGGCCAGCATCTCCTCTGGCGTCGAGGTGGAATGCAACGAGGTGGTGGTGCTCGGCAACGGCGAGAACTGGGGCGGCGATCTGCGCATCGCGCACCGGCCGATGGGCGACGCGCTCGATATCGGCGGCATCGTCGATGTCCTTGCCGATCTCGGTATCGCGGCCTCGCCGCAGGTTTCGCCTGAGGACGCCGCCCGCATCGCCTGCGTGCTGGTGAAATGCGAGCCGGACCGGCGCGGAAAAATCCGCGGCAGCCGGCACACCATGCTCGACGACACCGACATCAATGCGCAGCGGCACATCCGCGGCGCGGTCGCGGGGCTGGTCGCGGGCGTCATCGGCGATGGGCGCATTTTCGTCTCCGGCGGCGCCGAGCATCAGGGCCCGGACGGCGGCGGCCTGATCGCCGTCATCGCCTCCCAGACGCGAGGTTGACGCGGGATGCGGATCGTCATCGTCGGCGCGGGCGTTGCGGGATGCGTGATGGCGCGCCGGCTGGCGCGGCTTTCCGGCGTCGAGGTCACCTGCCTCGAGCGGGTCGCGCGCGACGATCATTCGGAAGCCGGCACCGGCCTCAACATCGGGCCCAATGCGGTGAAGGCGCTCAAGACCATCGATCCCGATCTCGCCGACAGCATCACCCGCAACAGTTTTGTCTGGCGCAATTGGCGGATCTCGCTCACCGATGGCACGGAGCTGTTCGACCTGGCGCTCAACGAGGTCGCCGATGGACCCGGCTGGCGCATCCGCTGGTCAGAGCTTTATCGGGTGCTGCGCGAGGCCGCCGCGCCGCACGTGCAGTATGGCTGCGAGATCACCGAGGTCGGCCGCGATGCAGCCGATCCGCACAAGACCCGCGTGACCTGGACGCAGGACGGCAAGGTCTCGCATCTCGAGGGCATCGATCTGTTGATCGCGACCGATGGACGCTATTCCCGCACCCGGCGTGTCATGTCGGGCGAACCGCGCGTCCGCTTGATCGGCGTTGCGGTCTTCCGCGTGCTGGTTCCCGACACGTCGAACGGACTGATCGATGATTACGAGCAATGGTTCAACGGGCCCAACCGCCTGCTCGCGTTCCGCGTGCCGCCTGATCACGTCTACATCGCCGGAACGTTTCCAATATTGCCGGACGCGGATATCGCGGACGATCTGAAGGGACCTGATATGCTGCGCGCAGCCTATACGCCGCGCGACGCGTCACCGAGCGCGCAGGCGCGCTGGCTGATCGACACCGTGTGCGCGAATGCTGCCGAGACGCATTGGGCGCGGATGCAGGAGCACGATCTGCTCTATCGTGCCGCTGACTGCAACGTGCTCTATCTCGGCGATGCCGCCCACGGCATGGTGCCGACGCTCGGGCAGGGTGCAACGCAGGCGATCGAGGACGCCGCGAGTGCGGCCAGCCTCATGACGCGATGTCATGATCAGGTGCTCTGCGATGTCGGCCGCTGGCTGGCCGAGATCGAGGCCTTGCGCATGGAGCGGATGCGCTTCGTGATGGAGTTTTCGCTCGAAGCCACCGACACGATGCTGGAGGGGGCCGATCCCGTCGCAGGGACGCGGCACAAGAACGAAGCGCCATTCAGGAATCGCCTGAAGGCGCTCTATCGCGACATCGGATTGCCATGAGGGGTCTGATGGGAACCAAGTCGACTGGAGCCGCAAGCGCGCTGCGCTTTTTGCCTTTGCGGGGAAGGCCTCACAGGCGCTCGCGGAGGGAGATAAGACCGTGCCAGCGGTTGCGGCATACCGGCTGTTCCCACTTCGGTTGAGTGATTCGGGGCGCCCCTGAGGTCAATTGCGTGTGCAATGCAACAAATTTTTGAACGCCACCACAATTTAGGCGGGCTTATTCTGCTTGGATTTGCTATAGATAAGTCAACCGGATTTGCGGGCCCGACCCGCACCGCCGGTCAAAGCGCGATCAGGCCCGTCGGTCCGGCGGGCCGTTGGCTTTTTGGGCACCAGCTTTCGTGACATCAACATGAGCCGCTCGAACCGAACCGACCATATCCGCCTCACCTCCCATCCGGAGCCGGGTGCAAAGAACGCTTTCCCGATCCATTGGGGCGCGGCGGACGCGCGCGCGCGGGGACCCATCATTGGCACGGTGTCGCGGCCGCAAGAGCGCAACGTGATCGGCAGCCATGGCGGTTCCTATGCGGTCTACCGGGCACTGGCAGTCTCGGCCGGCGCGCTCGATCCGATCCGGCGCCCCGATCTCACCAACACCCACCCGGCGGCGACCATCGGGCCGTTTCCGCAATGGAGCGATCCGAAGCGCATTGTCGCGCTCGATCCGTGGGGGCACCTGGTCGCGGAGAATTTCCGTACCGAGATCGCCGAAGGCGCCGACATCAGGCCGTCGATCGCGATCACACGCGCGCGGCTCGATCTGCCGGAAATCCAGTCGGCGCTCGCCGCCAAGCGGCTGAAGAGCGACGGCGCCGTGGTGCATGCCAATGGCAGCGTCGCGGTGGTGAAGATCGCGATCGATCCCGTATGGTACCTGCCCGGTGTCGCCGAGCGCTTTGGCGTCAGCGAGACCAGCCTCAGGCGTACGCTGTTCGAGCAGACCGCGGGCATGTTCCCGGAACTCGTCACGCGCCCGGACATGCAGGTGTTCTTGCCACCGATCGGCGGCACCACGGTCTATATGTTCGGCGACGTGACAAAACTTCCCGACCACCGCACCCGCATCACCTGCCGCGTGCATGATGAGTGCAACGGCTCTGACGTGTTCGGTTCCGACATCTGCACCTGCCGGCCCTATCTCATTCACGGCATCGAGGAGTGCGCGCGCGACGCGCAAGCCGGCGGGCTCGGCCTCATCGTCTACAACCGCAAGGAGGGCCGCGCGCTCGGCGAGGTCACGAAATTCCTGGTCTACAATGCGCGCAAACGCCAGGAAGACGGCGATGCGGCAGCCGCCTATTTCGAGCGCACCGAATGCGTCGCCGGCGTGCAGGACGCGCGGTTTCAGCAGCTGATGCCGGATGTCATCCATTGGCTCGGCCTGGAGCGGATCGATCGCTTCCTGTCGATGAGCGACATGAAATATGACGCGCTGACCTCCCAAGGCATCGACATCGTCGAGCGCGTGCCGATCCCGGACGCGCTCATCCCGGCAGATGCGCATGTCGAGATCGCTGCGAAAAAGGCCGCCGGCTATTTCTCGCCGGAAGCGCCGACCGCGAAGGATCTGAACGACGCCGTCGGCCGCTCGCTGGAGAAGTATTGAAGCCGTGACTGCGTTGGTGACGGCCACTGAAGCGGACGCGCTGTCGCTGTTGACGGCGCAGGCGGTCCGCAGCCGCGCGCAGCAGATGCTGATGGCGGGTCTGGATGGCAGCCTCAGCGCGTTTCGGATCGATCTCGACCGGTTGGATGCGACTGCCGACGCCGTGATCGCCGTGACGCGATCGAGCTATCCGTCGCTGAAGATTCCGTTCCACGCGCGGTGGCGGCATTTTGCCATCGATGGCGCGGATCGCTGGGCGCGCATCGCCGATGGCGTGTCATGGCCTGATCCTGCGACGTGGGCGCGCGCCGAATTCGATCTCGCGATCGTCAGCGTATTGCTCGATGCCGGCGCAGGCGCCGCCTGGCGCTATCGCGACCAGGCGAGTGGAAAGGCGATCGGCCGGTCTGAAGGGCTCGCGATCGCAAGCCTGGACATGTTCGCAAACGGTGCGTTCTCCAGCGACACGCGCGATCCGTTGCGGGTGGACGCGGACAGGCTTGCGGACTTATCCGTCGCCGCACTCGAACAGGGTTTTCAGGTCAGTGCCAAGAATCCGCTGGTCGGTCTTAAGGGGCGCGCCGATCTGTTGCGTCGGCTCGGTCGGCTGGTGGCTGAACGAGCCGATATTTTCGCGCAGCGCGACAGGCCGCGCCCGGGCGGCTTGTTCGATCACATCTTCGGCCTCGGGAACGGCCAAGCGTGCGCGGCGCCGCGAATCCTCTCAGAGGTGCTCACTCGACTTGGCCCAATCTGGCCATCGCGTTTGACGCTCGCTGGAATGCCCTTGGGCGACTGCTGGAAACATCCGGCGATCAGGACTGGCGACGCGACCGATGGCCTGATGCCGCTGCACAAGCTCTCGCAATGGCTGACTTATTCGCTGATCGAGCCGCTGCAGCGTGCCGGTCTCACCGTCACCGACATCGACGGGCTGACCGGGCTTGCGGAATATCGCAACGGCGGACTCTTCGTCGATTTCGGCGTGCTGGTCCTGCGCGATGACCGCGATGCGGATCGCGCGCATGAGGTCGATTCCACGCTCGTGGTGGAATGGCGCGCGCTGACGGTGGCGCTGCTCGATCTGCTCGCGGGGAAGATTCGCGCACGGCTCGGCCGCAGCGCCGCCGAACTGCCGCTGGCGAGCCTTCTGGAAGGCGGCACCTGGGCGGCCGGCCGTGCTGCCGCCTTCGAACGGCGTGCCGACGGCGCGCCGCCGATCAAGGTCATCAGCGACGGCACGGTGTTTTAGGGGCAACTCATCATTCAAGACTGCGCCGTCATTGCGAGGCGCCTTGGCGCCGAAGCAATCCGGCCTTTCCGCGGCAGGACTCTGGATTGCTTCGCTTCGCTCGCAATGACGAGGACGGCTACAAGCGGCTTAACAAATCAGGAGCCTTACCATGGAAGGCGTCACCGTCGTCGATCATCCGCTGGTCCAGCACAAGCTCACGCTCATCCGCGACAAGTCGATCTCGACCAAATCGTTCCGCGAGCTCCTGAAGGAGATCGGGATGCTCCTCTGCTATGAGGTGACGCGCGACCTGCCGCTCGCCGAGGTCGTGGTCGAGACG